>Ga0181558_10000424_pt1 | contig 39432 bp, 43 predicted proteins | sample 011ome_22_FD_133754 | JGI IMG/M metagenome (GOLD analysis project Ga0181558, IMG submission 133754) | Coastal salt marsh microbial communities from the Groves Creek Marsh, Skidaway Island, Georgia - 011507BT metaG (megahit assembly) | ecosystem: Environmental > Aquatic > Marine > Intertidal... | reverse complement strand
GACGTCGTCGTCACGAGTCGGCGGGAGGATGACGTCGCCGAGGTCGCGGACCAGGTCCGGGCACGGGGTAGCCGAGCACTGGAGTTCCCCGGTGACCTGAAGGATCCCGCGATCCGTGTCGGACTCGCGGATGCCGCACTCGCGGAATTCGGGCGGCTGGACGTCTGGGTCAACAATGCCGGCGGCACGGACGATGCTCATGTGAAGCCGATGATCGAGGTGACCGATGACGAATTGCGCGACATGCTCGAGCTGAACCTCATCGCGGCAGCTGCCTGCTCTCGTGAAGCTGCACTGCGAATGGGGGACGGGGGATCGATCATCAATGTCTCCTCTGGCGCTGGCATGCGAGCCGCTCCCAACACAGCCGCCTATGGAGCTTCCAAGGCCGCACTCCTCAGCCTCACTCAGACGATGGCAGCCGAGCTGGCGCCTCGGGGCATTCGCGTCAACGCCATCTCCCCTGGCATGGTGCCGACGGACTCCTTCTATCGCGTCCTGCAGTTCACCGAGGATGACCTCGCCGCGTTGGCACGCACCGTCCCGCTGGGGCGGATGGGAACTGCGGAGGACATGGCCGCAGGCGTGCTCTACTTCGCTTCGCCCGCCTCCGGTTGGGTGACCGGGCAGAACATCCTCATCGGAGGCGGTCGCGACGGAGGCAAGTCCGTCGAGCACCGGTAGCGGGCCGGCTCAGCGGTACAGCTGGTCGAGGACCTCGATGACCCCCTGGCCAGGCTCCGATCCGGTGACGTAGTCGGCTCTGGCCTGAATCGCCGGACGAGCTGATCCCATGGCCACCGAGTAGCCGGCCCAGTCCAGCATCTCGAGATCGTTCATCGAGTCGCCGATCGCCAGCACATCCGAGGAGTCGATTCCCAGCCGCTCACACAGGTGCTGCAGGCCGGTCGCCTTGGTCACGCCCTTGATGCCCATGTCCAGCCAGGCGACATCGGTCACGGCGAAGGCAATGGAGTGGGCGTCGATCCCTTCGGTCGCGTGGCCGAGTCCCTGTTCGAGATGGTCGTAGCTTCGGACTATCACCCGCACCACCGGATCGCGGGTGAGCTCCTCCCATGAGACCTCTCGGATGTGATGGGAGACGCCGCCGTCGACGAAGTGCTGAGTCGTGAGAAAGGTTCCGTCGGGGCATTCGACACCGAATGTTGCTCCGGGAACTCGCGTGCGCAGGATCTCCAGCAGGGGTCCGCCGTCGAAGGTCTGGGCGTGAATGACGGTCTCGGGGTCGACCGTGACGAGCATGGCCCCGTTGCTGACCACGGCGTGCTCATGCATGCCGGCCTCGCGAGCAACGGGTCCAGTGGTCGAGAGGGAGCGTCCGGTGGCGGCAACGACATGGGCTCCGTGGAAAGTCACCCGTGCGACGGCCTCGGCGACGCCGTCCGGAACTCCGCCACTCTGGGGGACGAGGGTGCCGTCCAGGTCCACGGCGATGAGTCGTGGGGCGAGTCCCTGAGGACTTGCCGGACGACCCCTCACGCGTTGACTGCCGCGGCGGCGTGGGCGCCGGCCCGGCGACCGAACAGCGATCCGGCGGCGAGACTCATGCCGCTGGCGTACTCGTCACCGTCCTGAGCCAGGTGGTTGGTGCAGGCGCCGGCGGCGTAGAGGCCCGGAATGACTTCTCCATGATCGTTCAGCGCTCGCCCGTCGGCATCGGTGACGAGGCCACCCAGGGACATCCAGTGATAGTCCGAGCGCGGCACGGAGATCTCGAAGACGGCGTAGGGCGCCGTCAGGACCTTGTGCCAGTCGGGGTGCTTGTGGAACTCGGCGTCGTCGCCGGACTCCATATCCGCGTTGTATTGCTCGAGGGTGGCGGCAAGGGCGCCTGCGGGCACGCCGAGTGCTGCCTCCATCTCCTCGATCGTCTCGTAGGCATCCAGGAAGGTATGTGACCCGTGCTGGGGATAGCCGAAGATCTCCTCGTCCAGGACGAGGAAGGCCTTGGCATCCGTCTGTCGAGCGATGTGATGGGACATCCGCCCGTGATAGACGTCCTCCGCGACGAAGCGGCGCCCCTCCGCATTGACGACGATGCCCTTGATGAGATCCTCTGGTGGATAGATGGATGCCGTGGCAATCAGGCCCTGCATGCCGTGCTCGGCGACCCCCACGGTGCGTCCCAGCAGGAGCCCGGCTCCGTCGTTCGTCGGCTCGCCCAGTGGCTTTCCGTACTGCTCGAAGAGGGGCATGTGCTCGCTGGTCACGTCCGTGTTCAGGTTGAAGCTGCCGGCCGCGAGCATCACCCCGACGCGAGCCTGGACGAAGGAGTCGGCGCCGTCCCTGCGGACCTTCACCCCGACTATGCGTCCCTGGTCGTCTTGAACGAGACCGATGACGTTGGCCTCGTAGAGCACGGGCACGTCCTCGCTCTCGACGGTGCCGAGGATCGCCTTCATCGCGACATTGCCGCCGCTGATCTCTCCCTCTCCGGAGACCTGATGGCCCCGGGGGATGGGAGCTGCCTGATCCCGGAAGGGCCAGGCCTTCTCGTTGCCCGTCATGAGCAGGCCCTCGCCCGTGCGGGTGTAGACAGCCTTGTGCCGGTACGCCTCTCGGGCGAAGGGCACGCCCTGGGCCTCGAGCCAGTCGAAGTGGTGGACGCTCTCGTCACAGAAGGTGCGGAGCTTGTCCTCCTCTTGCGTCGTCGTCACAGCGCGCAGGAAGCGGTACATCTCGTCACGTGAGTCGTCATAGCCGCAGGCCTGCTGCACGGCGGTGCCTCCGCCCAGGTAGAACTGGCCCTGCGACCATGCACTCGCGCCACCGCCGGCCCCGGCCCGCTCCAGGACCAGTACCTCCGCCCCGGCGCGCTGCGCCTCCAGAGCAGCGCAGGCTCCGGCGATGCCGAGGCCGACGATGACGAGGTCGGCTCTGAGCGTCCACTCATCCACGTCAATCGAGCTGAAGGGACCTTCGACTGTCGGCATTGCCGCTCTCCTCTGCAGAATATGTGGACGTCATACTAGTTGGCGTCCGTGATCTGCACGATGGAGATCGACGGTTGGCGACTCGTCGTGCGCGTGGCATGCGTCAGGTGATCGACGCGTCGTAGATGCTCTGGATCGTCGCATCGAGAGTGGCGTTGAACTCGTCATCCGACTGCTGTGCGGAGAGCCCCTCGGTGAGCGCCCGCGAGAATGATGCGATGACGCCGTGATTGGCCCGCAGCAGGGCATCCGCCTCTGCGCGGCTGTAGCCGCCGGAGAGCGCCACGATCCGCAGGATTCGGGGGTGCTCCACCAGATCGAGGTAGAAGTCGTCGGTGCTGGGCAGGGTCAGCTTGAGCATGACCTGACGGCCATCGGGCAGTGCGTCGAGATGGCGCACGAGAGCCGCGTGGAGCAGGTCCTCAGCCTCCTGCTTCTGCGGACTGTGGATGTCCACTTCCGGCTCGATGATCGGCATCAGGCCGGCGTCGAGGATCCGGCGACCGATCTCGAACTGCTGATCGACAACGGCGTCGACGCCGGATGCATTGGCCAACGAGATGACCGAGCGCATCTTGGTGCCGAAGACCCCATGCTCCTTCGCCCGGGCAAGGAGTTCGTCAAGGTCAGGCATGGGCTTCATCACCTTCGCGCCGTCGGCCTCGTCCGCGAGGCCCTTGTCGACCTTGAGGAAAGGGACGATGCTCTTGCGAGTCCACAGGTACTCAGCAGAGCCGACACCGTCGACCTTGCGGTCCATGGTCATCTCGAACAGGATGGCGCCGAGGATCCGGTCGCCGGTGAAGGCCGGGCTCGTCATGATGCGGGTGCGCATGGCATGGATCAGGTCGAACATGGCCTCGTCGCCTGAGTAGGCGGACTCCTCCACTCCGTACAGGCGCAGAGCCTTGGGAGTGCTTCCTCCACTCTGGTCAAGTGCTGCCACGAAGCCCTTGCCGGTCGCCATTTTCTGCAGCATCTCGGCGTTCATGCCCATCCCCCTGACTTCGGTCGGTGTCATCGATGCGACGGATGTCCGTCTCTTTCACGGTACCGGGGCGGGCGAGCTGAAGCGCGCTGGTCGGTGGGATCGCGCAAGTCGGCGGTGGGCGATTACTGTGGCGACATGACAGATCAGCCGGCAGCAGACCCCGCGGACGACTCCACGCCTCCGCCCTCCCCGTCCGTGACCACGGTGACCGGATACCCGGGGGTGGCGCCGACGAGCCAGGCCAACCCCGGCGTGGCCGGTCTGCGCAGCGCTGTCAGCTCAGTGCGAGTCCTGTCCATCGCCAGCCTCGCTCTGCTCGTGGTCGTGGCCCTCGGGCTCGTCGTGGGAGTCGCATCGTTGCGCTCACAGGTGGATGCCCTGAGCGCGCAGGTGTCGGAACTGGCAACGGTGGCGGTCGCCCCGGCGGCCGCGGCTGAACAGCCGGCTGCCGCAGCAGAGGCGGCGACGCAGGGGGCATCGGAGGCAGAGCAGCTGGCCGCAGCCCCGGCCCTGCCCGACGGCACCGATCTTCCCGGCGGCGTTGACCCGACGGGCGCCATCCTCATCGGCGATGCCAACGCGACCGAGATCATCGAGGTCTACGTGGACTACCAGTGCCCCTTCTGCCAGAAGTGGGAGCAGACCGTGGGTGCTCCGTTGGTGGAGAGGGCACTCGCGCCGGGATCCGGCCTGCTGGTCAAGCAGTACAACCTCGCCTTCCTGGGTGAGAGCAGTCCGGCTCTCGACCCGGCGGGAGCCTCGGCCCGCGCCGCGAGCGCTGCGGCCTGCGTGCTGGACGAGGACGGCGCCGAAGTCTTTGCTGCCTTCAACACCGAGGTGTTCCGGACAGCCGACCCGGCCGAGCCACCGACACAGTTCATGGCTGCAGACCTGATGGCTCTGGCTGCGGGCGTGGGCGCGTCGCCGGCCGCGCTCGCATGCATCGAGGCCGAGACTCATGTGCCGTTTGTCGCGGCCTCGACCCAGAGCGGCTTCGGTCGAGGCGTCGGGGGCACACCCACCGTCATCCTGAACGGACGCACCCTCGACAATCCGTTCACCGACCCCACGCTTGTGGCGCTCGCGACTAGATGAACGGGCCCCTCGCCACGATCGCGATCGTGGCCTCGCTTGTCGCCGCCCTGGTGGCCGGTGTCCACCTGATGGTGAACCGTCCGCCTGGCCGAGCGCTCTGGGCGGTGATCGCTGTCGTTGAAGCGGCCGTCATCGTCTTCGTCGTCTGGGGCTTCATCCAACTGCCGTCCGCGCCCGCGGCGGGCGTCGGGCTTGAACTCGTCCTGTACTTGATCGGCCTGGCCGTGGTGCTTCCGGCCACCTCGTGGTGGATCCGCGACGAGAAATCGCGAGGCGCAGCCGCTGTCCTGGTGATCGCGCTGCTGGTCGTCCCGATCATGGTGGTGCGGGTGCAGCAGGTATGGGCGGGTCCCGGTGCCTGAACCACAGCTGCGCGTGAACCGCGGATTCGGGCGCGTCCTCGTTGTCGTGTACGCGGTGTTCGCTGTCGCCGCGACATCTCGATCCGTCGTGCAGATCATTGGTCGATTCGACGAGGCGCCCGTGGCGTACGTGCTGTCCGCTGTTGCGGCCGCCATCTACATCGTTGCCACGGTTGCCTTGGCTCGAGGGGACCGCACGTCGCGACGCGTTGCCACGATCGCGATCTCTGTGGAACTCGTCGGTGTCCTGGGTGTAGGGCTCGCCAGTCTCGTGGATCCGAGCGCATTCCCGGCCGCGTCCGTGTGGTCCGGCTTCGGCAGCGGGTACCTGTTCATCCCGCTGGTGCTGCCCATCATCGGCCTGTGGTGGCTATGGCGCACCCGTTCTCTGTCTGAAGACTGACCGGGCAAACCTCTTTTCCACGGGGTCAATGCCACGCCGCTCCGCGCATACTGCAAGCGGTGAGATCGACCGTTCGCCGATCGAGGGGGTGAGGTCGTGGCGTGGTACGCGTGGGTGGCCATCACCGTCGTGGCGTTCGCACTGGGAATGGTCAGTGTTCGGTACTTCCAGCGGACGCATCCACCCGACCGGCGCAAGGGTGATAGACGACAGCGAGACCGACGTGCGGGTGCACATGCCCTTCCCGAAGGACTAGCTGATCGTCGTCATGTCGATCGGCGTCGAGGAGCGGACAGGCGCAAGGGCAAGCCTGCATGGCAATTGGCGACCGTTGTCGTGTCCGCTGCATTCCTGTCGATCATCGGTGTGGTTGCCTACGCGGAGTCGCAGGTGGCATCGATCTTCATCGGCAGTTCCCCGGACCTGATCAACAGCGGTTGGGCTGACTGCGACACCCCAGTCACGTGGAGCATGGACACCAGCAGGATCAGCGCGGCCGATGCCAAGATCGCGAAGGCGCAGTTCCAGAAGGACTTCGCGAAGTGGGGGGATGTGTCTGGACTCACCTTCCAGTACGTCGGCGATGTCCCAGTCATCTATGACGACTCCACCTACGTGGTGACCAGTGAACTGCACCCGAGCGAGCGCCACGTCTACATCGCCTTCCTGAACCAGAGCGAGTCATCGCTTCTGGACCAGCGCACTGTCGGGTTCGCTTCTCCGACGAAGGTGTGGAAGGACTCGAAGCAGATCGTCGAAGGCAGCATGGTCCTGAGCATCGAGTACGTGAAGAAGGCGAGTGCGGAGAAGCGCAGCGCCGTCTACCTGCATGAGCTCGGCCACGTCCTCGGCCTCGGGCATGGCACGAGCCCGGAGAACGTCATGTACTACCTCGTGGACGACAACAACACGCTGAGCCCCGGTGACATCGAGGGAATCCGCAACATCATCAAGGCGTGCAAGGACGCAGCCTGAGGGTCAGTCCCCGTCCTTGCCCTGCTCCTGCTCCTCGACCGAGGTATTGAAGAACTTGACGCCCAGGGCGATGGCGCCGATGGCGAGCAGGGCGATGACGACGATCGTGAGTATGGGACCCATGGAAGCTCCTCGGCGAGTGCGTTTCGATCAGGCTATCGGTGGTCACGGGTTGGCACTGAGGCCGCCGTCCACAATCAGGGACTGCCCGGTCATGAAGGATGACGCATCGCTGGCCAGGAAGAGGGCCGCCTGCGCGATCTCCTCAGGTCGCCCCCAGCGGCGCATGGGCACCCGATCGATGACCGTGGTCTCCATCGACGGGTCCACCCGAAGGAACTCCGTGAGGTCCGTATCCACCCACCCGGGGACGAGGGCATTGGCACGCACGCCCGTGTCGCCAAGCTCGACCGCCAGTGACTGGGTGAGCGAGACGACGGCAGCCTTCGCGGCGCCGTAGTGGCCGAGGAAGGGTGACGCGCGCAGGGCCGTGACGGAGGAGACGTTCACGATGGAACCGTTTCCGGTGGCGTGCAGGTGGGGGAGGGTCGCCTGGATCACCCGAAGCGTGGCGTCGAGGTTCAGGGTCATGGTCTTGTGCCATCCCGCCATGCGAAGGTCGGCGAGCGGGGACATGAACGAGGAACCACCCGCGTTGTTGACCACGATGTCGATCTGCCCGAACCCGGCCATGGCGGCCTCGGCGATCTGGTCGGCGCTCTCGTCCTGCGTGAGGTCGGCAGGGATGGTGATCGCCGAGCCACCCCGGGCAACGATCCGCTCAGCCACCGTGTCCAAATCCGTCGCCGACCGCGCCACGAGCGCGACGCGTGCTCCCTCCTGTGCGAAGAGCTCGGCCATCGCCTGACCGATACCCCGGGACGCCCCGGTGATGAGGGCCGTCCGTCCCTGCAGCTGCGGTTTCATGGGGGCTCCCTGGTTGTGCGCGGCATCTCGGATGCCGAGCACCCTAGTCCGCGATGACGCCCCTCACGGGGAACTGTCCCGAACCCCCGTACCCTGACGGGGAAGCGCGATGGGCAGAGGGCATGAGGAGATGGACGTGGCTGAGCAGGAACCTTTCGACGAGCTGGACGACATCGTGCTGGACGAGGACTTCGTCTCCGGCGGGATCAAGGAGGCGCCGGCTGACGAGCGCATCGCCCAGGCCAAGCGCATCGCCCGAGCGAACGACCGTCTGCGCGCGGAGGGGGAGATCGCCGATGGAACCGGCAAGCCGCGGTTCCATCGCATCCGACGCTCGGTCCCGTGGATTGCCGCCGGCGCCGTCACGGCCGCGGTCATCATCGTGGTGGTGCTGCTTGTCCGCTAGATGTGGCCTCGGGGGATGAGACCCGGGCAGAACACGCCGATATCGGCTTGAGTCGACGTGATCCATGTCACGGCAATGTCACGGGGAGATCTCTGCTCCATGTAAGGGGAGTCACGGGATATTAAGTGCATAAACCTTCAAATCGGACACTAAAATCGTCATTGTCGATCTGACAATGTCAGTCGTCGCCCGTAGCGTCGTGGTTCGCAGTCAGACCGACTGCACGGTGAAGCTCGACTTCGCGATGCTCCCGCAGACGCCGCTGCGGGAGGCCGCGTGGCCATCCACGACAGTGCGTGCGACTCGCACTGACAGGTCACGGGGCAGGTGAGTGCGGCTGGGGCAGACAGAAGCCCCGGCCATGCGACGACCTGCATCGCGTCCACGCACCGAACCCACGAGGGTCGGTGCCGAACGATGAGGTTGCATGTCCGCACGTTCCATCGCCCGCGGTGCCGCAGTAGCGGGCGCCGGCGTTCTGGCCACGGCGGCGCTCACGGCTGTCGTGATCGCCCCCACCGCCCAGTCCGAGACCCTTCCCGCTGGAACGGCGGTCGCCAAGGTCTCTACCCCCGTCTCTCCATCCGCCCCTGGCATCACCGCCGCCGCCGCCGATCGCACTGCTGCTGCCGAGCGTGCGAGCCGCGCTGCCAGTGCCCGTCAGGCCATCGCCGCCCGTCAGGCTCGTTTCGTCTCCTTCACCCTGCACTCCGAGCAGACCAAGGACATGCGCGGGGTGGAGAAGAGCCTCTACCGCGGCACGTTCTACAACGCACAGTCTGAGGAGAAGCGTCTGTGCATCGTCAAGCGCGAGAGCGAAGGCTTCTACGACGTCGTGAACCCGACCGGTAGCTACTTCGGGGCCTATCAGGTCTCCAAGGCGCTCGCTGAGGGCGCCACCTACATGATGGTCAAGGAGCACAAGGCGCTGATGGGGGAGCAGGCGGCGAAGAAGGTACTCGCGACGTTGCGTTCCAAGCCGATGAACACCTGGCCCCGATACTGGCAGGACGCCGCGTTCCACACGGTGATCAACTGGGAGCGCCCATTGTCGGGGGCATCTCATTGGGCCGGCGGTCGCTGGCACTGCTAGCGGTCGGTTCCGGCCTGTTCGTCACCGAGACCTGCACTTTCCGTCAATCACCAGGGATCTTGTGACGTCAACTGCAGGTTTGGACGCTGGCGGACGCCAGGGAGCTGTCGCCGCTGGACCTACGGGGTGCCGGCGGTGCTGCTCGCCGTTGAGCGGCCGAGCCACCAGCCGAGCGGAATCAGGCCCAGGGCCAGCCAGGCCGCCTGCGGGGTCACGAGTTCGCATGCGAGTCCGATGAGGACGAAGCAGATCGGGTAGATCAGGCCCCGCAGCGCTGACCGATCCTGGTCGGCCAGCCAGCCGCGACTCCCGGACCCGGGCTCGAGAAGGTCGGGGTGGTGCGAGGCATGCCGTGCGATCAGCCCGAGGAAGACGGTGATCACAGCGAGGTTTCCCCAGTAGAGCAGAGCCACACCGCCGACCTCGGACGCCGTGCTGTTGGACGCCTCGCCATACATCGTTGTCGGCCACGGCAGGAAGGCGATGCTCACGAGCCACCCGACGTTCAGCCAGAGGATGGTGCCGTCGGAGCGACGCATCACATTGAAGATGCGATTGTGGTTGATCCACATCAGAATCACGATGATGAAGCTCAGTAGGAACGCCGTGATCGTCCCTGAGTTGGCAGAGAAGACATCGAGGACGTTCTCCCCTTCTCCGGGCCCGGGAATGTCAGCGAGGGGAAGCAGCTGCAGCGTGACGGCGATGGCCACCACCGCATCCGTGAAATTCACCAGTCGGTCGAAGCTTCGCCGCTGCTCGGCAGGGGTCTCCTGGTCATCCGGCGTCGAAGGATTCGAATCCATGGGCATGGACCCTACGGCCTAGGGCCGGGCACGGGCGAGACGCTCCCGGCACTCCTTCTTTGCAATCTGCATGAAGGTCTCGGTGGCAGGAGCGATAGTGGCTCCGCGCCGGGTGGCAAGCATGATGGTTCGCGGCTCAAGTGGCGGATTGAGAGTCTTGATCACGATGCCTGGATCGGTGGGATCGGTGGCCAGAAGCGGCATGATCGCGGGTCCGACGCCGGCGCGCACCATGCCCTGCTGGGCTCCATTGTCGTACGAGCGAAAGGCGTAGCGCGGACGCACGCCCAAGGAGCGCAGACCGGCGTTGATGGTGCCGCCGCCGTACTGCGGCTCATGCTCTCCCACCAGAGGAACGTCTGCGAGCGCCTCGGTCGGGAAGCGACGACCCTTGTGCTGGCGCGCCAGTTCGCCCTCGGCGGGCAGCAGGAGCACGAAGGGGTCGGTGCCGAGGAGGGTCAGGTCGAGATCCTCATGTTCGTAGGGTCCCCCGAGAAACGTGACGTCAATCGTCCCGGAGAGCAGCTCGTCCACGAGCTCGTCATTGCGGTCATGCTCGATGAGGCTGATCGTCAGGTCGGGCGCCAGTGACCGCAGTTGGCTCACCACGTCAGGAAGCAGCTGAACGGACACGCTCTGGTAGGTGCCGATTGTCAGTCGCCCAGCCGTCCCGGACGCGAGATCCGTCAGCTCGGTCTCGGCCGCGTCGAGGATGCCCAGGATGGTCTCGGCGTGGCTGAGGAGGGCGCGCCCCGCCGGTGTGAGGGTCACCGGGCGCGGCCCGCCGGGGCGGTCGAAGACGCGCGTGCCCACGGCGCGCTCCAGCCCGGCGATCTGCTGGCTGACGGCGGCCTGGGAGATTCGAAGAGCGTCTGCCGCCCCGATGAACGAGCCCTCCTCGGCCACGGTGGTCAGGGCGCGCAGGTGGCGTAGATCGACATCGGTGAAGGGCACTCTTAAGTATAAGCAAAACTGCTTGACATCATCAAGAAAGATCGTTTGTGTTTATGTTGTGTCTGTTCTACCTTCGAGGAGTCCGGGACAGCCCCGGGTGTTACGAACCCCGAGGGGAGTGTCATGCGAACCACATCTGCACAGGCCGAGCGAATCATCCGCGTGGGCGAGGTGATTGCGCGCAACGGGATCGCCGCTGCGGCCGTTGATGTCCTGCTCCTCGCACATGACGCCCGGGACCTGGGAATCGACGCCCTGCTGGTCGACGCGCTTGTCGACGAGTCAGCCCCCGAGGTCGTCCGCCAGCGTGCGTTCGTCCTCATCGGCATGCGCATGGCGTCCATGAGCGGTCAGACCACTGACGGGGCCGTCATGCCTTCGGCGGCGGCCCAGTCGTTCCGCGTGGCAGCAGCTCACTGACCACCTGCGAGGGTGCCAGCCGCGCCTTGGGCGACTCGATTCTGCGGAACAGGCGTTCGGCAGCGTCGCGACCCATCGCAGCGAAGGGCTGCGCCATCGTTGTCAGATTGAGAGATCCGAGAGCCGCCAGGGCCATCCCGTCGTAGCCGACGATGGAGACGTCGCCCGGCACATCGCGCCCGGACTCCTGGGTTGCCACGAGAGCGCCGATGGCCGAGAGGTCATTCGCCACGAACATGGAAGTCGTCTCGGGGCGGGAGGCCAGAACGGCCATGGCCGCGGTCTTGCCGCTCGACTCGGTGAAGTCGCCAGACTCGATGTGAATGGCATGGGCCAGTCCTGCAGCCGTCATGGCGGCGCGGTAGCCGATCTCCCGGTCGCGGGCAATCTGATTCCCGCCGCCGGATATGTGGGCGATCCGTGTGTGGCCGAGGGATATCAGGTGCTCCACTGCCGTGCGCGCTCCGAGTTGATCGTCTGTGCATACGGTGGTGATGCCGGGCCCGGTGATGTCCTGTCGCGTCACGATCACGACGGGCCGTTCGCGGGCAACGCGTCGCGCCAGTCGGGGATCGAGGCGATGCGAGATGAGAATCAGGCCCTCTACCTGGAACTCCAGCAGGGTGGCGAGCTCGGAGGCCTCGCGTCCAGGGTCTCCATGTCCAGTGACGAGCATCATGCGGTAGCCCTGCGCGCGCACCACCTCCTGCACGCCATCGAGCACCTCGGCGAAGATCGGGTTGTGCAGGTCGTGCAGCAGCACTCCGATCGTGTGAGACCGGCGATCCGCGAGATTGCGGGCGGCAGCATTGGGTCGGTAGCCCAACTCCTCGGCTGCCTGGAGGATGAGGGCGCGACTGTCGTCGCTGACCTTGTCCGACCCGCGAATCGCCAGGGACACCAGAGACTTGGAGACGCCAGCACGAGCTGCCACGTCGTTGATCGTGGGTCGTCGGGTCGTCATCAGTGCGCCTCCCCTCCGGGTATCCGGTCCTGCCGAGATCAGTTTCGCGCCGTGTCGATGGATGTCACGTCGACGGGGCCACTCCGTCGCACGGACTCCTCGCATGCGATGGCCACCCGGAGGCTCTCGAGCGCCTCCTCGGGAGGACAGGGGTTCGTCGATTCACCGGTTGCGAACGTCACGAACGCATTCGTCTCGTGAGCAAAGGCAGCCCGGAAGCGATCGACGAAGCCCGAGTACGGCTCCGGACCGGACTCCCACGTGAACTGACGTTCGTCGGGCGGCATGAGCCGCAAGGGCGTACGACCGTTCAGGCCAGATGCGACGGAGTCCGAAGAGCCGAAGACCTCGACCCGGACGTCCTGCCCGCGAGGGTCGTGGCGACTCCCGCTGATCGAGAAGGCGACACCGCCGGTAGTTGCGCCCATGATCATGGTGGTGTCAGCATCGTCGAACTCCGCGTACTGCTCATGGGCTCGGACGCTCGACGTCGCCTGGACCCAGGCGACGTCCTCACCAGTGAGCCAGCGCACCTGGTCGAAATCGTGCACGTGCATATCCCGATAGATGCCCCCGCTGCCCCCGATGAACTCCCGGGGCGACGGCTGGTGGTCGTGGGCGGTCAGGACCAGGGAGTAGAGGGTGCCGATGGTTCCGGCCTCGATGTCGTCGTGGATCCGAGCCAGTCCGGAGTCGAACCTGCGCTGGAAGCCGATCTGAAGCGGTGCCCCGTGCTCGTGGGCGAGATCCATCGCGGACCGGGTCTCGCGAAGGGTCAAGGCGATCGGCTTCTCGCACAGGATGGGGCGTCCGAGTGGGATCAGCCGCTCCAGGTGCTCCAGGTGCGTGTCGGTGCCCGTGGTGATCACGAAGGCATCGGCATCGAGCAGGGTGTCATCACCCCAGGGGATAACGGTGGCGCCGTGCTCGCGAGCCACCTCGTGGGCACGGGTGTCGGTGCGGTTGGTGACAAGCACCTCGGAGACCCGCGCATCGGCAGCGAGGTCCTCGACACGAATGCGGCCCATGCGACCTGCTCCGATGACGGCGATGCGCACATGCACTCCTGTCCTCTGAGCCCCGAAAGACCTTGCATGACCCGGGGCCGTGTGTCAGGATCATGCCACTAACTTGGAACGTTCCAAAACCCCTTCTCATCGAATTCGAGGTTTCCGTGTCGGACTTTCTCTCGCGGGTGGCGTCTGCCCCCATCTCGTGGGGCATATGCGAGGTCCCCGGCTGGGGCGCCATGCTGCCCACGCCTCGTGTTCTGGCGGAGATGTCGGGCCTTGGAATGACCGTCACCGAACTGGGTGCCCCCGGATTCCTTCCCGACGATGCGGCGGGAGTCCAGCAGCAGCTGGCCGAGTTCGGCATGAGCCTCGTCGGTGGCTTCACACCGCTGGTGATGCACGATCCCTCCCAGCGGGACGCCACCATCGCGGAGGCGCAGCGGGTCGCTCGCCTGTTCGAGGCTGCTGGCGCATCCAAGTTCATCAGCGCGATCGTCACTGACTGGGATTGGGCCTCACCGCACCGCGCCTCGTCTGGCGAGATGGCGCACATGGCCGAGATGTTCGGCATCGTCGACGAGATCTGCGGTGAGCACGGGCTCGAGCAGGTCGTCCACTCCCATGTTCAGACGATGATCGAGAGCGACGAGGACGTTCAGCGAGTGCTCGATGCCTGTGATGTCCACTGGTGCCTGGACACCGGCCACCTGGCCATCGGTGGAACCGATCCCGTCAAGTTCGCGCAGGATGCCTTCGACCGGGTCGGTCACGTCCACCTGAAGGACGTGGACCTGTCGAAGGTGGGCGCCCTGACATCCGGGGAGAAGTCGATCATGGAGTCCGTCCAGGGCGGGCTGTTCACCCCTCTCGGACAGGGCGATGTCGACATCTCCGGCGTCATCGAGGCACTGGAGTCGCGCGGGTACGAGGGGCTTTACATCATCGAGCAGGACACCGCCCTCACGAGCGGTCTGCCCGGTGAGGGGGATGGCCCGATTCGGGAGGTCGTCACATCCCTCGACTACCTGAAGGGGTCGGTTGCGCCACGTCTGGTGTCAGCATGACCGTCGCTCTCGACCTGCTCACGGTCGGCCGCGTCAGCGTGGATCTCTACGCGCGCGAACTGGGTGCGTCCTTCCAGGAGCCTCAGACTTTTGCGAAGTCCGTCGGGGGAAGTCCGACGAACGTTGCTGTCGCTGGTGCCCGATACGGACTGGCGTCCGCTGTCGTCACGATGGTGGGCCCCGATCCGTTGGGCGACTACGTGCGCGCGCGGCTGGCTCAGTGGGGAGTCATCACTGACTTCGTCGGCACGGTTCAGGAGGGGCTGACGCCTGTCGTGCTCGCCGCGATGGATCCGCCAGAGGATCCCCAGATCGTCTTCTATCGCGGAGACCATCCGCCCGATACACGTGTCCAGCGCTCGGCTGAACTGGACGCGGCGGCAGCGCAGGCGCGGGCGCTGTGGGTGAGCCTCGGTGCCTTGGCCGCGGGCGAGACTGCGGTCCATGCGCGCCACTGGATGGATGTCCGCGAGCGACGCGGGCACGTCGTGCTCGATCTCGACTACCGACCGAGCATGTGGCGCAGTGTCGATGCGGCGCGCGAGGCCACCACCTATGCGATCGCACGATCGACCGTTGTCGTGGGGAACAGGGTCGAGTGCGAGGTGGCACTGGGCACCGATGACCCCGATGCGTCCGCAGATGAGCTGCTCGCTCGCGGAGTCGAGCTGGCGGTGGTCAAGCTCGGTGGCGGGGGAGTGCTCCTCGCCCGGAGAGACGAGCGCGTGCGCATTGCTCCTCTGGACATCACGTTGGTTTGCGGACTGGGCGCCGGCGACGCCTTTGGGGGCGCACTCGTGCTGGGACTGCTCGAAGGATGGACCGTCAGCGCCCTTGGGGAGTTCGCCAATGCCGCAGGCGCCCTCGTCGTTGAGCAGCTCACCTGTGCAGATGCGATGCCCACTCTCGACGAGGTTAGGGCGAAGCTTGATTCCAGCGGACGAACGGAGACTGGCCTGTGACGACACTGACGCGTGAGGACTACGCCCGGCTGATGGAGGTGCGCCTGCGCGCTCCTGAGGAGATGCGGCAGGCCCTGACGACGCGACGTCGCCGGCCGCTCGTGGGCGAGGACGGCAACCTGCTCCTCGTCGCGGCTGATCACACGGCCCGGGGCATGCTCGCCGTCGGGACGGATCCGCTCGCGGTGGCGGATCGCTTCACGCTCCTGGAGCGGCTGACCACGGCGCTCTCCCAGCCGGAGGTCGATGGCGTCCTGGCCAGCGCCGACGTGCTCGAGGAACTCGCGGTGCTGGGCATGCTGGACGACCGCCTCGCGATCGGCACCATGAATCGCGGCGGGATCATCGGCGCCGACTGGGAGCTCGATGATCGACTCACGGCATACGATCCGGCGCATGTCGAGGAGTACGGCCTCGACGGCGGCAAGCTCCTGCTGCGCCTCGAGGACACCGATCCCGGCGTGGCCGCGACGATCGAGCTTGCGGCAGCGCTGACCACAGATCTTGCCGATCGTCGACTGCTGTGCCTGATCGAGCCGCTGCCCTACCTCAAGGACGAGACGGGGCGGGCTCGCCTCGACCCGTCGCTTGAGCGTCTGGTCAAGGCGGTTGCCGTGGCTTCCGGACTGGGGGCAAGCTCTGCCTACTCATGGCTGAAGCTCCCCGTCGTGCCGGAGATGGATGTCGTGGCGGGAGCAACGTCCATGCCCATCCTCATGCTGGGAGGTGATCCCGGCACCGAGGCCGAGAGGGTGTTCGGCCTGTGGCGCAACGCGATGGCGATGCCGAACGTCAGAGGTCTGGTAGCCGGTCGCGCGCTGCTCTATCCCAACGACGCCGATGTTGTCGGTGCCATCCGCACCGCTGCCGACTTCGTTCACCCGACAGGAGAGACGTCATGAGCTGGTACATCCCCGCAGGGTCAACCGCCGATGGAGCTGTCACGCTGCGCATCTCGCCCGAGACGGCGGGATGGGCGTACAGCGGAATGACGGTGCTGACGTTGTCCGGGGCGGAGATCCCGGTCGACCTCGTCCAGGATGAGGCCGTCATCGTCCCGTTGTCGGCGCGCGACGTCACAGTTGTGGTCGACGACGAGACCTACGTCCTGCGGGGGCGCGATGGCGTGTTCGCGGGAGTCAGCGACTGGATCTACGTTCCCGTTCGTTCGCGAGTGACGATCTCCGGCGCGTCGGGGGAGGTCGCGGTCTGCACGGCCCGCGCTTCAGACCGCCATCCCGTGGTGCATCGGTCCGCAGAGGAGGTCCCCGTCGAGGTCCGTGGCTCCGGTCGCGCTTCGCGTCAGGTGAACAACATCGCCACGCCGGACTCCTTCGACGGGGCGCACAAGATCAACGTGTGCGAGGTGATCACGCCCGGCGGCAACTGGTCCTCGTGGCCTCCGCATCGGCACGACGGAATCGGCGACTGCACGACGACCAATGAGGAGATCTACTACTTCCGGATGGGCCGTGGGGACTCCCCGCATGGTGATCCGGTGGGCGAGGGCTCCTTCCACGTGTACACCGTCGATGGGTCAGTGGACGACACCGAGACCATCAAGGATGCTGACGCCTACCTTGTTCCCCAGGGCTACCACGGGCCGACGGTCGCGCCGCCGGAGTACCCGATGTACTTCCTCAACGTGCTCGCCGGGCCGGCTGACGATCGCAGCATGGCCTTCTGCGACGACCCCTCCCACCACTGGATCCGCGAGAGCTGGGAAGACCAGACCCCTGACCCGCGACTGCCGATGACGTCGGCAGCTGGACGAACGGACAACGCATGAAGGACATCGGAATCGCTGTACTTGGCCTCGGATGGATGGGTCAGGCGCACAGTCGCTCGGCCCTGCGCATTCCCTCCCTCTTCCCGGAGCGGGACTTCCAGCCCCGGCTCGCGGTGTGCGCTGATGTCGATGAAGGCCGACGGGAGCGCGCTGTCCGTGACTTCGGCTTCGCCCGCGCAACGGCGAACTGGGAGGAGGCCGTGGCGTCTGACGATGTCGACGCCGTCTGGGTCACCGCGCCGAACATGCTGCACGTGCCGATGATCGAGGCAGCGTGCGCGGCCGGCAAGCATGTCTTCAGTGAGAAGCCGATCGGTGGCACCCCCGACCAGGCCGTGGCAGCATTCCGCGCGGCCGAGCGAGCGGGCGTTCGGTCCGGCGTCGGCTACAACTACCTCTGGTCTCCGTTGGTGCTGCACGCACGCGACCTCATCGCCTCGGGGGCTCTCGGGGAGATCACGCACTACCGAGGCAGGTTCCTGTCCATGTACGGCAGCGATCCGCTCGGGCTGCTGACGTGGCGCTTCTTCCTTGACCAGGCTGGCTACGGCGTGACCAGCGACATCCTCAGTCATTCGGTGTCGCTGGCGCACTTCCTCGTCGGCCCGATCACCGAGGTCGTCGGGATGCGCAACACGACCATTCCCCAGCGTCCGCTGCCCACCGGTGCGGCCAGCCACTATGGCCGTGGGCAGGAGGGTGACCCGACCGGGGCAGTCGAGAACGAGGACTTCGCCTCCATGCTGTGCACGTTCGAGAACGGTGCGACCGGCACCTTCGAGTCCAGCCGCACGATGGTGGGCCCGGAGAGCCAGAACGCCTTCGAGGTGTACGGCACCAAGGGCGCACTCGCGTGGAACTTCGAGACGCTCAACGAATTGCGCTACTACCGTCTCGAGGATGGCCCCAATGCCGGGTTCACCACGATCTTCGGCGGCGACCGGTTCCCCTTCCACGGTGCCTTCGCTCCTGGTCAGGCGAACGCCATCGGCTTCGAGGACCTGGTGGCCATCGAGGACTACGTCTTCCTGCAGTCCCTCGCCACGGAGGGTGACTTCTCGCCGTCGTTCGCCGAGGCTGTCGACATCGTGAATGTTCAGCAGGCTCTCATCGACTCCTGGGACTCGCGAGCCTGGCAGCCGGTGCGCGACCTCGCAGGAAGGTGAACTCGATGTCGGACACGACACGAACGATCCGCATGACGACGGCCGAGGCACTGGTGCGGTTTCTGGTGGCCCAGCGCATCGAGATCGACGGTGAGGACGTTCCGCTCTTTCCCGCAGCGATTGGCATCTTCGGACATGGCAACGTCACGAGTCTGGGTCATTTCCTCGAGCAGCACCGCTCGGAAATCCCGGTGTACCGGGGTCAGAACGAGCAGGGAATGGGCCTTGCAGCGGCTGCATTCACCAAGGCGCAGCGGCGTCAGCAGATCATGGTGTGCACGTCGTCCGTCGGCCCGGGAGCCACGAACATGGTGACCGCAGCGGGTGTCGCCATGGCCAATCGTCTTCCTGTGCTGTTCATCTCCGGCGACACCTTCACCGATCGGCTGGCAGATCCAGTCCTTCAGCAAGTGGAGCACTTCGGCGTGCCGTCCACCACGGTCAACGACGCGTTCCGGCCGGTCGTCCGCTACTGGGATCGCATCACGCACCCGGCTCAGCTGCTCACGTCGCTGCCTCAGGCCGTGGCGACCATGCTCGACCCGGGGGAGTGCGGGCCGGCATTCCTCGGTCTTCCGCAGGACACCGCAGCCCAGGCCTACGACTTTCCTGAGGTCTTCTTCGAACGGCAGGTGCAGAGCATTCCGCGTCCCCGGCCGGATGTCACTCAGGTTCAGCAGGCCGTCGACGTCCTCCGGGCAGCGGAGCGTCCCGTCATCATCGCCGGCGGTGGAGTGCACTACTCGCGGGCCGAGCAGCAGCTGTCCGAGTTCGCCGGACGCCACGGCATCCCTGTCGTCGAGACGGTGGCGGGGAAGTCCTCCCTTCTTGCCGATGATCCGTCCTACGCCGGTCCGGTGGGAGTCACCGGTGCGGGTGCGGCCAATGCCGTGGTCGAGGCTGCCGATGTGGTGCTGGCGGTGGGCACCCGGCTCGAGGACTTCACGACAGGCTCGTGGACGCTCTTCTCTCCCACGACCCGTTTCATCGGCGTCAATGCAGCGCGATTCGACGCTGTGAAGCATCGTTCGACGCCTGTCGTCGGTGACGCCCGGGAGTCCCTCGCCGAGATCTCCGCAGCCCTCGGCGACCACGCCACTGGCGAGCAGTGGCGGGACCAGGCACGCCTGCACCGGGGCGAACTGGCCGAGTTCGTGAAGTCACGGATGGAGCCGGACGGTGAATGGCCCCCCAGCTACGCCCAGATCGTCGGCGTGGTCCATGAGCAGGCGACGCCGGACGACTATGTCCTGACGGCCGCTGGCGGCCTGCCTGGTGAGCTCAACATCAACTGGATGAGCAAGGGCATTGCCACTTTCGACTGCGAGTACGGCTTCAGCTGCATGGGCTATGAGATCGCGGGAGCCTGGGGTGCGGCCTTCGCGCCCCGCGCCGGCGAGGTGTTCTCGATGGTCGGAGACGGCTCCTACCTGATGCTCAACTCCGACATCTACGCCTCGGTTCTCTCGGGCCGCAAGTTCATCCTCCTCGTTTGCGACAACGAGGGATATGCCGTCATCGAACGGCTGCAGGTGGGCCAGGGCGGTGCGTCCTACAACAACATGCTCCGGGACTCGAATGGATCAGGATCGGATGTTCGCGTCGACTTCGCTGCACACGCGCGGTCCCTGGGCGCACGCACGTTCGAGGTCGCGTCCCTGGACGAGCTGCAGGGTGCTCTGGCTGATGCCAGGGCGGCAGATCGCACGAGTGTGATCGTCATGAAGGTCCGGGAGTCGGACTGGACGGAGGGCGGCGCCTTCTGGCAGGTGGGGGTGCCTGAGGTGAGCCCCCGTCGTCAGGTGCTTGACGCGAGACAGCGGATGGATTCCGGCCTGGAGAGTCAGCGTCGCGGAGTGTGAGTCACGTGATGGCGTGGCATTCGCCACGCCACGATTTGGACAGGTGAAGGGGACTTGACGATGGATGCACCCGTGAGAATTGGGGTTGTCGGTGTCGGGCGCATTGGTGCGATGCACGCTGAAATCATCGCTCGCAAGGTTGATGGCGCCCAGCTGGCCGCCGTAGCCGATGTGCACGCACCACTTGCTGAAGCGGTGGCCCTGCAATTCGACGTTCCCGCCATGACCGTTGAGGAACTCATCGCCAGTCCTTTGGTTGATGCTGTCGCGATCTGCACGAGCACCGATACGCACACGCGGTTGATCGAACTGGCCGCACAGCACGGCAAGGCGATCTTCTGCGAGAAGCCGATCAGTCTCGACCTCGCCGAAGTGGATCGTGCCCTGGCGGCGGTGGAGGTCGCAGGTGTCCCGCTCATGGTGGGTTTCAACCGCCGCTTCGACCGAGCTCACCAATCCGTGCATGATGCGGTGGTGACCGGTGAAGTGGGAGACGTTCAGTTGGCTCGCATTTCCAGCCGTGATCCGGCACCGCCGCCGGTGGAGTACATCAAGGTCAGCGGAGGGATCTTCGTGGACATGATGATCCATGACTTCGACATGGCCCGGTACGTCGTGGGGTCTCCCGTCGTCGAGGTCTATGCCAAGGGCGCCGTCATGATCGATCCCGCAATCGGCGAGGCCGGTGACGTCGATACGGCATCGGTCATGCTTACGCACGCCAATGGCGCCGTCACCATGATCGACAACAGTCGGCAGGCGCCATACGGGTATGACCAGCGAGTCGAGGTACTGGGACTCAAGGGTATGGCGGCCTCAGGAAACCCCCCGCTTCACTCGGGAATCACGTACACCGCTGATGGGCTCCGAGGGCCGGTCGTCCCGAATTTCTTCCTCGAACGGTATGCCGACGCTTTCGTTCGTGAGTGGGACGCGTTCGTCTCGTACGTTCGTGATGGCGGTCCGTCCCCCGTCTCCGGTGCTGACGGGCGTGCGCCTGTCGTTCTGGCTATGGCGGCCGGTGAGTCAATGCGCACGGGCCAACCCGTTCGGGTCCTGGAGATCTGATCGTGTCGCGGGAATGGGTGTCGGCTGGTGAGGTGTCAGTAAGCGATCTTGCGTCGGTGTGCGAAGTCGACACCGACATCGCCGACTATCCGAACGCTTCAGAGGTCATCGACCGGGTCCTCGTCTACGATTCCACGGCTTGGGATTCCAGCTTGCTTCCTGGCAGCGATTCGGCCGACTCTCGCGCCGTCCAGGAGGAATTGGCGCGGGCGCTCCAGCACGGCCCCGGGATCATCGTCATGCGTGGCGCTTTCGAGGATGCAGGCGTCGTCGATGCAGCGACTGAGGTATTCGAGCGGATCTTGACTCGTGAGCGTGCGGCTGGGGTCGAGGGCGGGGATCACTTCGGTGCTGCCGGGGTGAATGGCCGTATCTGGAATGCGCAGCAGAAGCTGGCACTGGAGGCCCCTGACGTCTACAGCGCATACTTCGCGTCGAACGCGATCGCGACTGGGTCCCAGGCATGGCTCGGACCGGGCTACCAGATGACATCGCAGGTGAATGTGGTCTATCCGGGAGGCCAGGCCCAGGACCCCCATCGTGACTTTCACCTTGGCTTCCTGTCTGATGCTTCGGCGGAGCGATACCCCAGGCATGTTCACGTCATGTCGCCGCTCCTCACGCTTCAAGGTGCCGTCGCTCACACGGACATGCCCGTCGAGAGCGGGCCAACGATGCTGCTTCCTCATTCGCAGAAGTACTCACATGGTTACGTGGCCTACCGCCGCCAGGATGTGCGTGAATACTTCGCGTCGCAGATGGTGCAGCTGCCGCTCGCCAAGGGAGACGTGCTGTTCTTCAACCCGGCTGTCATCCACGGTGCAGGGACCAACCGATCCAGTGACATCGACCGCATGGCGAATCTGCTTCAGGTCTCGTCGCCCTTCGGCCGAGCGATGGAGACCTTGGACCGCGCTGCCATGTGCCTGGCGATCTACCCGACACTGTCTCGAGACGGTGGATGGTCGGATGAGGAGTTGGCGAACATCATCGCTGCGACTGCTGAGGGCTATCCATTCCCGACGAATCTCGATCGGGACCAGCCGGTCGGCGGGCTCGCACCTGCGAGTCAGGCAGATGTGCTGCGGGCGGCCGTTGCAGATCGGTTGCCAGAGGCCGTTCTCGCTGAGCGACTGGCGGAGAGGCGTGCCGCCTCGGCTCCGTGAGCGGCCCACGGCTGCCCGATGGGCCTATGAGGCGCGGAGGTCCCTCAGGCACGCAACCAGGAACTGGTGGTCCTCCACCTCGGGCAGCCCTGACGCGTAGAAGCCACCGACGACGCCCACGTGGCGCACGATGATGGGGATGCCGCCACCATGTGCGGCGAACTCGAGCTCGCTCAGCCCCGTCGACGTGTTGAAATCGGTGCCGCGCTCCTCGTACTTGACCTTCGTGGCCAATGTGGAGCGCTGGTAGCGATCGACGGTGCGGCGCTTGCGCACGAGCCAGTCGTCCGAGTCCGGGATGGATCCGGGCAACGCTGCCCGGTAGGCCAGGCGTCCGAGGTGGTGCACCTCGATGATGATCGGCAGGTTGCCTTCGATTGCGCGGTCGGTGGCGAGGAGTCCGAGGGCCACAGCCTCGGCGGCGCTGAACGAGGTCAACTCCAGTTCGGCCAGCTCGGTGGCGAGGAACTCGGACGTGTAGTCACCGGTTGTCATCCCGCGACCCTATCCGTCTGTTTCCTCGAGCGAGGCCGAGTACGGTGAGGGCCTCTACTGGAGGAGCCATGACTGTGACAGATGAACCGATCTACCTGATCGCCACGATCCGGCCTCGGATGGACAGGCTGGCCGATGCTGAGCGGGAGATCCGGGCTCTGATGGCGGGCACGCATGCGGAGCCGGGATGCGTGTACATGGAACTCGTGGAGTCGGACGAGGATCCGACCACGTGGACGATGCTCGAGAAGTTCCACTCCCGCGCCGACTGGGAGGACCACATGCGGACCGACCACGTCGTCCGGGGAAACGAGGTGCTGGCCGATCTGCTGCGTGAACCGACGCATCTCGCCTTCTTCACGCAGCGTCCGACTCCCTGACGCCTCCACGCAGGCACCCACGTCGATCCCGGATCTAGACTTCTGCTGTGCGCGTCATCGACTTGAACGCCGATCTGGGCGAGGAGTGCGGTGACGACACTGCCCTCCTGAATGTCGTGTCAACGGCCAGCATTGCGGCAGGCGGTCATGCCGGGGGAGGGGAGGTCCTTCTCGAGACCGTCCGTCAGGCCGTGCTGTCCGACGTTTCTGTGGGCGCCCACCCTTCGTACGTCGACCGAGCCGGATTCGGCCGTGTCTCGAGGCTGGCGGACCATGACGCGACGTCCTTGGCGTCGATGGTGCGGGCACAGGTGCTAGACGTCATCCGTGCTTGCGACGGCGAGGGAGCTGTCCTGACCCATGTCAAGGCTCACGGTGCGCTGTATCACGATGTCTCGGCCGATGTCGTGGCTGCGAGAGCGTTCGTGGGGGCTGTAGCCGACCTGGAGGGCGAAGCTGACGAGGCGCTGGCCATCATCGGACCGCCCTCACGCGTTCTCGAGGGCGCCGCGGCCGATCGCGGCCTGAGATATCTCGTGGAGGCCTTCGCCGATCGTGCATACCTGTCTGACGGAGCCCTTGCTCCGCGGACCTCACCAGGCGCGGTCCATCACCAGGTCACTGACGTCGTGGAGCAGGCATTGTCGTTGGCAATCGAGGGTCAGGTGCGGGCCGCAGACGGATCCGTCCTGCGGCTCCAGGCAGAGACCATCTGCCTGCATGGCGATACCGGGGGCGCCGTCGGACTGGCGCGAGCGGTTCGGGCGGCGCTGGAGAGCGAGGGATTCTCCATCCAGCATCCCGAGCGATCGTGAACGTCCGGTGGAGAGGCGACCGCGCCGTTCTTGTCACCGTGAATGACGCGCAGACTCGCGAGCAGCTGGCCGATGCGCTGCACCAGAACCTCGTGGTCCTGGGGGACGACGCGGAGCTTCGACGCGGCATGCAGCATGTGCTCGTGGAGGTGTCCGCGCCCGACCCGGATCTCCTGCGTCGTGTGGAGGAGCAGGTGAGGCTGAACACCGACCAGCCACACGCAGGATCGCCGATCGGACACACTCATCGCATCCCGGTGCGCTACGACGGCACTGACCTGGCTGACACGGCATCAGCGCTGGACGTCACGGTCCCTGATCTGGTGAGCGCTCACTCGGCGCAGAGGTGGCGGGTGGCGATGATCGGCTTCGCTCCGGGGTTTGCCTATCTGGAGCCCTTCGAAGCGCCGGTACTTGACTGGTCTGGACTGCAGCGCCGGACCACGCCACGCCCACGCGTGCCCCGGGGCAGCGTGGCGCTGGCTGCGGGGATGAGTGCGGTCTATCCCAGTCCGATGCCCGGTGGATGGCACCTGATCGGGACGTCCGACGCTGTCCTGTTCGATGTCGAGCGGCCAAGTGCGCCGAGCCTGCTTGCTCCAGGTGACCTCGTGATCTTCGAGGATGTGACCTCTCGATGACCGGACTGCTGGCCGTCGTCGAGGACGTGGGGCTCGCGAGCGTGCAGGACGGCGGGCGTCGTGGCCTTGCGGGCGTGGGTGTTCCACGAGCGGGGGCGTGGCACCGCTCGCGCTATCTGACAGCCACCGCTCTGGTCTGCGGTGCGGAGGATCCCTCGGTGCCGGCTGTCGAGTTGCTGGGCGGAGCACTGCGTCTCCAGATCCATGCCGATGTGATCATGGCGGTCGTCGGCCCCGGAGCATGGACCGTGGACGACGACGTGGTGGCCACCGGCGTCACCTTTCATGCCACTCCCGGCAGCATCGCGGTCATCGAGCACCGGGGACCGGGCCCTGTCTACGTTGTCGTGTCCGGCTGGCAGGCTCCTCATGTGCTGGGCTCAGCATCCTGGGATTCGTTCTCGATGATCGGCGGTGGAGCTATGTGTGCAGGGGCGCTGCTGGCCGGCTCGGCCGGTCCAGTCGATGAGGCGCTCATCGGCTCCTTTCAGCGACGGAGCAGTTCGGCCCAGCACGCACTTCGAGTGATCGTTGATGAGGAGCTCGATCCGCGGGGCGATCTCCTTTCAGGACCCTGGTCGGTGGTGACGACCGCACGATCCGGAACGCGGCTTCAAGGGGGACGATTTGCGTCGGCACCGTCGCTGCCCAGCATGCCCATGGTGGTCGGGGCCATTCAGGCGACACCGTCCGGCGAGGCGATCATCCTCGGCCCCGAGGGCGGTCTGACGGGTGGATATCCGGTGGTGGGCGTGGTGTCTTCGGCAGACGTGGATCGTGTCAGTGAGGCGATCGTGGGCAGTGAGGTGAGGTTCGAGTCCATCGACGTCCGAGCCTCAGCGCGCCTCTTCGTCGCGGGAGAGACGTCACGTCGAGGATCGATTGTGCGCCCGGGAATACTGGGATCGCGGGCAACTGGATCTCCAACGGATGGAAGCACATGACATGCGTGGACGGCCCGGGTGAGGGCATCGTAGAAGTCACGGTGACCGAACTCGCCATGGAATCGCCAACACTCGTGCGGCCCGGTCGAGAGCCGGATGTCACAGCCCTGCTCAACCGCGTCGAGCAACCCAGCCCCGAACTGGCTCGCTTCTTCTACCGTTCGGTCGGCGGCCCGTGGTACTGGGTGGATCGGCTCGACTGGACCTACGGTCACTGGTCGGAGTGGACGCACGCACAGGGCCATGAGATGTGGACATGCTGGGTCAGGGGAGCACCCGCTGGCTACTTCGAGCTCGACAGACAGGGGGATGCTGTCGAAATCGCGTACTTCGGCCTCCTGCCCGACTTCATTGGCACGGGACTGGGAGGCTGGCTCCTGACCAGGGCACTCGAGCGTGCCTGGGAGGTGCCCGGTACTGCCCGAGTGTGGGTGCATACGTGCACGTTGGACGGCCCGAGCGCTCTGGCGAACTACGTGGCGCGCGGTTTCAGCGCCGAGCGCACCTATGTCGAGTATCGCGATGTCTCAGAGCCTCCACCCGGTCCGTGGCGCGGCTCCGGGCTGCTCGACTGACGGGCTCGGCTCTGGACTCAGCCCTCAATGCAGGTGCTGTGCCGTCGGTGGCGAGTGTCATGGTGCTCGACTTTCCAGCCACTGCGCTTGCGCCGTCGAGGGAGATGATCGCGTGCGCGGACGCGTTGGATACGAGGGGCGAGGCGGGACCGAGAGCCCCGACGATGGATGTTGCTGTCACCGCGCAAGAGGTCAGGTGCATGGTGGTGTGCCCAGCTGCGAGCCGGGCCCGTCACCTGTCGCTGAGCCGGTGCCAGGCCTCAGCATTCGCCTGACGTGACGTCAGGTCGTCTCAGGGGAGCCATCGGAGCCCTGATCGCCCGATGGCGAGGGCTCGATGGCGTTGGCGTCTGGTGTGCCGTCTGAGTCGGCGTCGCGCGCGTCATTGGCCACAGGGCTTGCACCGCGCCGACGACGTGTGATCAGGACGATGACGACGATGACGAGCAGCACGACGATCGCCAGCGTCACGAGCACGACGGCGATGACTGCCCATGGCGTGCTCGAATTGCCGTCCTCGCTGCGAATGGTGACGGCAAAGGACTCCATCAGGTTGCCGCGGTAGGTCGCAGTCGTGTCGGACGTCTTCTCGACACCGGCACCCTCGATCGACGTGATCGTTCCGGGAAAGAGGATGTTGACGGTGAGGGAGCCCATGGAGGTGTCTCCGAGAAGCGATGAGTCCGCACCATCCTCACCGGTGGCGTTGCGCATCTCGAAGACGATCGAGGTGTCCTCGTGAGCGATCGACCACAGGTCATCCGCGTTCGTGAAGGCCATGTTGGCGAATGTGCAGGTGTAGGCGAATCCGGTCTCCGTCTCGCTGGTGACGCAGTCCTCGAAAGCGGTCAGCCCGCCCTCTTGAGAGAGCTCCCCGGACTCCAGTTGTGTGCGGAAGGCCTCGAGGTCGGTGATCCCGAGGAAACTGGCTGCCTCATTCTGGAGCTCGAAGGCGAAGGTCCCCGTCCCGGTGGCATCCGATGCGATCGCGACATCGGCGTCGACCTTGATGCAGCCGCTCAGAGCGAGGACGGACACCAAGCACGCCGTTGCCAGCGCTGCTGGGCGGCGCAGAACGGGCCGTAGGGGTCTCATCGGGAGTCCTCACGTCGACGGCGGCCCGAATGGCGGGCACGTCCTCATCGTAGACACCATGGCGCCCTAAGGTCGGATCATGGCTGCTGATCGCTATGGGCGGGACGTCCTCAACGGATCCGGACCACCCAGCGTCCCTAGGGTTCCGGTCGTCGAGGGCGTCATCGGTCTCGTCGTGGAGGACGCCACGTCTGGCTGGTGTGGCGCCATCACGGGGTGGAGCAAGGGCCCCGATGGCTGGGCGGTCCTGTTGGAGGACAGGCATGGTCGAGATCGCCCCTTCGCTCCTGGACCGAGATTCCTCGTCGACGGCGCCCTGGTGGATCTGGTTCGGCCTGCTCCCGCTGCAGTGCCGACGGCGCCAGCCAGGACGGCATCCGGCTCCATCGCGGTTTCAGGGCAGCGAGCTCGAGTGGCACTCCCGTCGCGCATCTGGGTGGAGGGTCGTCACGATGCTGAACTCGTGGAGCGTGTCTGGGGTGCGGACCTTCGCGTCGAGGGAGTGGTCGTGGAGGGTCTCGATGGGGTCGACGACCTGTCGGGCAGGCTTCGGGAATTCGGTCCGGGGGAGGGGCGACGTGTCGGCGTCCTGGTCGATCACCTCGTTGGGGGGAGCAAGGAGACACGGATCGCCGACGCAGCGATGGCGGAGTGGTCCGACGACGTCCTCGTGGTCGGACACCCGTACATCGACATCTGGCAGGCGGTCAAGCCGTCGACCGCGGGGATCGCCGCATGGCCGAACGTTCCTCGCGGGGTTCCGTGGAAGGAGGGCGTATGCGCTGCTCTGGGCTGGGGCACCGATACCGGGGCTGCGTGGCGTCGGCTGCTGGCTCAGGTGAACGACTACACCGACCTGGAGCCGACCCTGCTCGGTCGCGTGGAGGAGCTCATCGATTTCGTGACGGCTCCCTGAATCGTGTCGTTTCCGACGATTCGCTTGTCACCTGGGGTGCGGTGACCTCCTGCCGGTAGGTTTGCCGAATGATCCGTGAGGGTGCGCGCGTCGTCATCGTCGGCAGTGGCATGGGTGGCGGGACCCTGGCGTGGGGACTCGCCCAGCGGGGCATCGACACCCTCGTCCTTGAGCGCGGGCAGGTGCTGCCTCGGGAGCCGGGGAACTGGTCGCCGCAGGCGGTCTTCGTCGACCGACGCTACAAGCCGGACGAGACGTGGCTGGACGACGAGGGCACGCCCTTCCACCCAGGTGTTCACTACGTCGTCGGTGGCAACACCAAGCTCTATGGCGCGGCGCTGCCGCGCTTCCGCGAGCGGGACTTCGAACGAACCGAGTTCCCGTCGGGGGTGTCACCAGCATGGCCCTTCAGATATGCGGACATCGAGCCGTACTACTCGCAGGCCGAGTCCCTCTATCGAGTGCACGGCTCGGTGGGGCAGGATCCGTCGGAACCCTGGCGCAGCAGGCCCTTCCCGTATCCGCCGCTCCCGCATGAGCCGTATGTGCAGGAGATTGCCGATCGACTTACCGAACAGGGACTGCATCCATCGGACACGGCGATGGGCATCGACCTGCGCCCGGGCGGCTCCTGCATCCGATGTCAGACGTGCGACGGATTCCCGTGCCGGCTGGGGGCGAAGTCCGATGCCGAGACCTGCGCGCTGGAACCGGCGCTCGCCGGTGGAGCCGTGCGCCTGCTGACGGGTGCTCGGATCTCGTCGATCGAACTCGATCAGCACGGTCGCGTTGCCCGACTGCACGGTGAGGTCGATGGTGAGCCGCTCGTGGTCGACGGTGGAGCCTTCGTCATCTCGGCCGGGGCCGCGAACTCGGCGGCACTGCTTCTGGCCAGCCGCACGGAGGAGCATCCGACGGGAGTCGCGAACTCCAGCGGCCTGGTGGGCCGCAACTACATGGTGCACAACAACACGCACTTCGCGGCTGTCGATCCGCGGCGTCGAAACGACGTCGTGTTTCAGAAGACGCTGTGCCTGCACGACTTCTATGACGACCTTGGCGATGGGTTTCCCGGTGGCACTGTGCAGCTGATCGGCAAGGTGCAGGGCTCGATGATGAAGACACATGCGACACGGGTTCCACTCGGCGTGCTCGACCGCATGGCGGATCGGAGTGTCGAGGGGGTCGTCATGAGTGAGGATCTTGCATCGGTCCACAACCGTGTGACGGTCGATCCTGACGGACGGATCCGCATCTCCTGGCGGCGCACGAACTATGACCGTCACGAGGCGTTGCTCTCCAAGGCCAAGGGGATCCTGCGCAAGGCGGGCTACACGGGATTCTTCGAGCAGCGCTTCACGATCGACATGAACAGTCACATGTGCGGCACCGCCGTGGCGGGAACCGATCCGACCACGAGCGTGCTCGATCCACTGTGCCGAGCTCACGATGTGCCGAACCTCCTTGTGGTGGATTCGGCGTTCTTCCCCTCGTCGGCTGCCCAGAACCCGGCGCTGACGATCGCCGCGCAGGCCCTGCGTGTGGCGGCCGAGACCGACTGGGAGACGATCGCGTCATGACGCAGCTGCGAGTCGTGACCGCGAACGTGAATGGCATCCGTGCGGCCGAGAGGCGCGGCGGACTGCAATGGCTGGCGGACTCGGGGGCCGACGTGATCTGCCTGCAGGAGGTGCGGGCGACACGCGACCAGGTGGACGAGGTGCTCGCCGGTTCGCCCCTGGATGGCTGGGTGGTCTCGCACTCGGAGGCGCCGGACAAGGGTCGTGCCGGAGTGGCGGTACTGACGAGAGTGACTCCCAAGGCGGTGAATGACGTCACCGGCCACGAGGCCATGGACGGACTTGGGCGGTGGATCGAAGTGGAGGTGGAGTCGTCGCTCGGCCCCGTCACCGTCGTGTCCGCGTATGTGCACTCAGGGGAGGCTGACACCCCGAAGCAGGAGGACAAGTACGCCTTCCTGGAGGCGATGGATGCTCGACTGGCTCAATTGCGCAGATCCACCACTCGGCGCAAGGGGCATGTGCTCGTCTGCGGTGATCTGAACATCGCGCATCGGGAGGTCGACATCAAGAACTGGAAGGGCAACCTCCGCAAGGCCGGCTTCCTGCCCGAGGAGCGGGCCTATCTCGACCGGTGGTTCGCGTCGTCCTGGGTGGATCTTGGGCGGCATCTCGGTGGCGAGGGGCCAGGCCCGTACACCTGGTGGTCGTGGCGTGGGCAGGCGTTCGACAACGATGCCGGCTGGCGCATCGACTACCAGGTCGCGACGCCCGGACTGGCCGAGGCGGCGTCCGCCGCGGCGGTGGGGCGAGCGCCGAGCTATGCCGAGCGGTGGAGCGACCATGCTCCCCTGACCGTGGACTTCGGTTAGCCCGGATACGGCAAAGCCCCCAGCCTTGTGGGCTGAGGGCTCGAGCGCTGCGAGCGAGTGCTCGTCTACAGGTTGCGGGAGAAGATGGCGTCAATCTCTTCGCGCTCGGCGGGAGATGTGGCCCTGGACCGCTGACGATCCCATTCGCGGTGGATCTGCCGACTCTGGGCGGTCTCGCTGTCGAGGTGCCCGGCGCCGAACAATGATGTGAAGACCTTGCCTATCGGATTCATGGAGGGTCTCTCCTTTCGTGACTCTGTCGGTTCGGGGGTCTCCCGTGGCGACATCACAATTATGTCTCAAGTTTGTATCAAGCGCAAACAAATATGACGCCTTGTGAGCAGAGTCACGCAAAATCTTGCAACAACCCGTGCCGACACTGAGACCTCGGTCACCACGGACACGTCGGGACCAATGGCCGCGAACCCTATGCGAGGATGGCGCCTCGACCATCGTCCTGAGGAGAGTGATCCGCTCGTGCGTCTGATCACCTATTCGCCGAAGGTCTTCATCCCCCTCACGATGCTGTGTCGAGATCGATGCGGCTACTGCACCTTCGCGCAGTCACCCGCCCACCTGCCGTCCGCGTACCTGTCGGTGGACGAGGTTCTGAACGTGGCCCGTGCGGGGGCGGAGGCGGGGTGTCACGAGGCGCTCATCACCCTGGGCGAGGCACCGGAGGACCGCTACCCGCAGGCGCGGGAGTGGCTGGATGCGAACGGTTTCCAGACCACCGTCGACTATGTCGCGCACGTCGCCCAGCGAATTCTCGATGAGACCGGCCTCCTGCCACACGTCAATGCGGGTGCACTCGATCGTGACCAGCTGGCGCAGCTTCGCCGAGTCTCCCCAAGCCAGGGGATGATGATCGAGAGCCTCAACCCCGATCTCGCGGCGCATCGCGGCGCCCCCGACAAGGACCCCGAGCGGCGACTCGCCACTCTCCGGTGGGCCGGTGAACTCGCCATTCCCTTCACGACCGGAATCCTTGTGGGCATCGGTGAGTCTCGGGACGATCGGATACGCACGCTGGAGGCGATCGCGACGTCCCATGCCGAGTTCGGTCACGTGCAGGAGGTGATCGTCCAGAACTTCGTCCCCAAGCCCGACACGCTGATGCGCAATGCCCCCGCGTGCTCTCTTGACGATCTCGTCGATGCGATCGCGCTTGCTCGCGAGATCCTCCCTGCGGGTGTCCACGTGCAGGCACCGCCGAATCTGGTGGACGATCCGGCCCCACTCCTCGAGGCCGGTATCGACGACTTCGGTGGGATCTCCCCGATCACCGCGGACCATGTGAACCCTGAGCGGCCCTGGCCCCACCTCGACGATCTGCGGTCCGTGGTCGAGTCGCACGGAATGGCACTCTCGCCTCGACTGACGGTGTACCCGGAATTCGCCAATGATCGCTGGCTCGACGAGAACGTCCGCTTCGCGGTCCTCGACCGCTCCGACGCGGCGAGTCTCGGCCGCGACGACCCGGGGGCCACCTTTCCTGAGCGCTACGAGGCCGCTGCGAACGTGGGAACGGGCGCAGAGGTCATCCAGGTCGGTCGTCGATCGACTGCGTGGTACTCCGGTGCTGATCGTCATCCCCCCGTTCTCGTGCCAGCGCCGCCCGCCATGGGGGCCGAGGTCGCTGAGGTCCTGGCCGGAGTCGAGCAGGGCCACGAGCTCGGTGTCGAGCAGCTCGTCACGCTGTTCACCGCCCGCGGGCCCGAGGTGGCAGCGATCGCCGCCGCGGCGGATGCCCTTCGCCAGGGGGTCAACGGCGACGATGTCACCTTCGTGCGCAACCGGAACATCAACTACACGAACGTCTGCACATTCCGCTGCACGTTCTGCGGCTTCTCCAAGGGGCCTGCATCACTGAACCTGCGCGGACGGCCCTACCTGCTCAGCAACGACGAGATCGCCGACCGCGTGCGCGAGGCTTCCTCTCTTGGGGCGACGGAGGTGTGCCTTCAGGGGGGCATCCACCCGGACTTCGACGGTGAGTACTACCTGGCGGTGTGTGCTGCCGTCAAGGAGGCCGTGCCCGACATCCACGTACATGGCTTCACGGCCCTGGAGGTGACGGAGGGTGCTCGTCGACTGGGCGAGCCACTGCCGGAGTATCTGCAGCGCCTGCGTGATGCCGGACTCTCCAGCCTCCCAGGCACCGCCGCAGAGATTCTCGACGACTCCATCCGGGCCATCCTGTGCCCCGACAAGGTGACGACGTCGGAATGGCTGGATGCGCACGAGGCGGCCCACGAGGTGGGCCTTCGATCGAACATCACCATCATGTTCGGAAGCGTCGAGCAGCCGGTCCACTGGGCCCGGCACATCGTGCGCAGCCGTGAACTCCAGAAGCGGACGGGCGGCTTCACCGAGTTCGTCCCGCTGCCGTTCGTCCACATGGCATCGCCCATCTATCTCAAGCGGCAGGCGCGGCGTGGTCCGACGTGGCGCGAAGTCGTGCTGATGCACGCGGTGGGCCGCATCGGCTATCACGGCTCTGTCGACAACATCCAGGCGTCGTGGGTCAAACTCGGCGTCCACGGTGCCCAGCAGCTGCTGCAGGCCGGCGTCAATGACCTCGGTGGCACCCTGATGGATGAGAACATCTCCCGCGCTGCGGGTGCGGCACACGGCCAGGGCATCACCGATCAACAGTTCCGGGAGGTGGTCGAGCCGATCGGCCGTCGCCTCGTCGAACGCACAACCCTCTATGCCGTGCCCAGTCAGGCCATGACGGTCAACCCGGCCACCTGACAGCTTCGCCACTCTTCTGATCACCCTGACACCGGAGGAACCATGGAAACCCGCCTCATCGTCACCGCCATTCACGAGACGTGTGCGGAAGCGGGTGCTCCACTGGAGCTGCCGACCACGATCGTGACGGCCACCGCCGTCATCGCAAACCCAGTCGCCGGCAGGGGGCTGGTGCAGGACCTGTCGGAACTGGAGAGCATCGGTGCCGAGGTCGCTGCTGTGCTCGTCGAGCGAGCAGTGCGTGCCCTCGCCGTCCAGGGCCTGGCGGTGAGCGACGTCCGCGGCTACGGCAAGGGAGCCATTGTCGGCACGAACGGTGATCGTGAGCACACCGCCGCCGTGCTCCATCCGCGGTTCGGCGCTCCGGTCCGCGCTGCCCTCGGTGGAGGGGCTGACATCATTCCCGGCACGAAGAAGGTGGGGGGTCCTGGCTCCTCCATCACGATGCCCATCGGCAACAAGGACGATCGGTGGGAGTTCGACGACATGGACGCCATCGACGTCTGCATCCCCGATGCCCCTCGCCCCGACGAGATGGTGGTGTCGCTCGCCATCAGCGCGGGCGGACGTCCTCATGCGCGCACCCACAAGCCCACGTCCTAGGAGGCACCCGTGTTCAAGGCGATGATCCTGCTGACACGTCGCGACGACATGACCCATGACGACTTCGTGCGTTGGTGGCTCGATGAGCACTCCGCTCTGGCGTCAACGCTTCCGGGCGTGCGCGCGATCACCTTCAACGTCGTCGACGACGGCAATGACGGTGTCGATGGAGTGGCTGAACTGTGGTTCGATTCGCGAGAGGCCTTCGAAGCGGCCTACGCGACGGAAATCGGCAAGGCGACTGCCGCCGACTCCATGGCCCATGTCAAGGGCCGAGTTCGACTCCTTGTCGCTGAGAACGCCATCGTCGAGCGGTGAGTTTCGAGGGACGCTCGTTCGTCGGCACCCCGGCGACAGCGCCTGGGCCCGTGGGGCCGCAGATGCTGAAGGCGTTCAGCGCGATTCGCAGGAATCCGTTGGACTACTTGGCCACGGTGTGGCGCGAGTACGGCGATGTGGTCCAATTCCCGATCCCGCGTCCGCCCAGCTACCTCGTGAACGACCCCGAGGCCGTACGGCGGGTTCTGGTCGCCAATGCCCGGAACTATGGCAAGGCCACGATCCAGTACCGGTCACTCTCGCTCGTGACCGGTGATGGCCTCCTCGTTGCTGACACCGACGACTGGCGTCGACAGCGCCCACTGGTCCAGCCGGCCTTCCACCATGAGACCCTCGATCTGGTCGTAGGTCACGTCCAGCGATCCGTCGATCGCCTGATGACGCAATGGCAGAGCCTTCCGGCGGGTGCCGTCGTCGACCTGGACGCGGCGATGATGACGGTCGGGCTGGAAGTGGTCGGGCACGCCCTGTTCGGCACGGACCTGTCCGCGGACGCCCATCGGCTGGCCGAGGCGACCCTCTCCGCACTGGATGTCGTGGTTGCCCGCGCACGCGTCCCGATCACGCCACCGGCGTGGGTTCCGACCCCAGCGAACCGAACGCTGCGAAGGTCAGTGGGGGAACTGGATGCCGCGGTCATGCGCATGCTTCAGGCAAGACGCCGCGGCTCGTCCGACGGTCCTGGGGACATGCTGGATCTGCTGATGGCCGCTCGAGATGACACTGGTGTCGGGCTCAGCGAGCAGCAGATCCGGGACCAGATCGTGACGTTCATCGTCGCCGGCCATGAGACCGTCGCCAGCAGTCTGACGTGGGCGTGGGCACTCCTCGCCGAGAATCCGGAGATCCAGGAGCGCCTGCAGGCCGAGTCGGACGACGTTCTCGGCGGTCGACCCGCATCGTTCGCAGACTATGGCCGCCTGGCCTTCGCACGCGCTGTCGTGGACGAGGCTCTCCGCCTGTACCCACCCGCATGGCTGGTCACCCGGCGTTCCGTGGGTCCGGACGAGCTCGCCAATCGGTCGCTTCCCGCCAACGCGCTGGTGATCCTGAGCCCGTGGCTGCTGCATAGGCACCCGCAGGTGTGGTCCGACCCCGAGATATTCGATCCTGACCGTTTCCTTGACGGGCGCGCGGATCGCACGGCCTTCATCCCGTTCGGTGCTGGGCCGCGGCAGTGCATCGGCCGCGACTTCGCCTACGTGGAGTCGGTGCTGCTCCTGTCGATGGTCGCCGGGCGTTTCCGCGTGGCCTTCCCCGCGGGCGTGACACGACCAGCAGCTGAGCCTCTGGTCACCCTGCGACCGGTGGGTGGCCTGCCGATGCACGTGCACACTCGTTGACCGAGTGCGCTCGTTCGCGTGGGCACACTCGTTGACCGAGTGCGCTCAGCCCGAAGTGATGTACTCCAACAGGGCAGCCCTCTCACCCTCGAGCTCATTCAGCCGCGTCTTGACGATGTCGCCGATGCTCACGATGCCGATGAGGCCGCCCTCACTGTCGGTGACCGGGATGTGACGGACGCGCTTGTCCGTCATGACATGCATCAGCTCGTCGACGTGAGCCTCGGGGGGAGCGGTGAAGACCCGGGTCGTCATGATCGTCGAGACACGCGTGTGCAGAGCGTCCGGGCCACTCGTGACGGCTCGCACGACGTCACGTTCGGAGACGATGCCGAGAATCGTGCGACCGTCGGTGGACACGACGAGCGCGCCCACCTTGTGACGTTCGAGGTCACGGGCAAGGTCAGCCACGGTGGCCTCGGGATTGATTGTGGCGACGAAATCGCCCTTGCTGGAGAGGATGGTCGACAACTGCATCTGGCACCTCCATCGGTTGACACCATGGTCGCCTAGGTTCCGGGCTTTGTCACGGATTCGCCGGATCTTGACCGGGCAAGGGAGGAATCACGACGACGCCAGCATCACGACAACGCCAGCATCACGACGACGCCAGCAGCGCCAGCACATCATTGTGCAGGCGACCGTTGGTGGTGACTGCGGATCCACCCCCGAGAGCGGAGGAACCGTCGTAGGCGGTGATCCGACCGCCTGCCTCGGTGATGATCGGGATGAGGGCCGCCATGTCATAGGTCTCCAACTGAGGCTCCGCGGCAACGTCCACGACACCCTCCGCCACCATCATGTGCGACCAGAAGTCCCCGTAGGCGCGTTGGCGCCAAGTGTCGTGCAGGAGTCGCTCAAGCCCCGAGGCTGATCCTCGTTCCGCCCAGCCGATCTGATCGGAGAAGGAGAAGGAGGCATCCGATATCTGGGAGACATTGCTGACGCGCAACCGGCGAGGCGTGGGATCCAACGGATCCGTGGCCCAGGCACCGTGGCCTCGTGCGGCCCACCACCGACGGCCCAGTGCTGGAGCCGACACGACTCCGACGGTGACCTCTCCGCCCTCCATCAGCCCGATGAGCGTGGACCACACGGGCACTCCCCGCACGTAGTTCTTGGTTCCGTCGATGGGATCGATGATCCACCGTCGGTTTGATGTCCCCTCAGAGCCGTACTCCTCGCCGAGTACGGCGTCCTCCGGGCGCATGCGTGCCAGTTCCGAGCGAAGTGCCTGCTCGACGGCCCGATCCACCTCGCTCACGGGGGTCAGGTCGGGCTTGGTATCGACGACGAGATCGACGGCCCGAAAGCGGCTGGTGCTCAGGCCGTCAGCCATGTCGGCCATCGAGAGCGCGAATGCGAGGTCAGGCGTGGAGGCAGTGGATGTTTCGGTCACGCCGGAAACCTACCGCGGTCCGGAATGGCTCCGCCGGGGCAACAGCTGGACGTCGTATCCTCACAGGGTGCCGGACACCCTCTCAGGACTGCCGCTTCATCCACTCGTGGTTCATGCGGCCGTGGTGCTCGTGCCCCTCGCCGCACTGGGCGCGATCCTGATGGCCTTCCTTCCCCGGTTCTCGAGGCGATTCGGCCCGCTCGTCGTCGTCGTCTCGGTGGTCGCAGCAGCCTCTGCCTGGCTGGCGCGGGTCACCGGCGGAACCCTGAACGAGACCGTGTCGGTGTCCGAGGAGCACGCCGAGTGGGGCCACCAGATGCCGGTCGCCGCCGTGGCCCTGGCACTGCTCACGGTCGTGTTCTGGTTGTTTGACCGAGGCGTGCCGAGTAATCGCTCCCGCGCCTGGTGGCTGAAGGCGCTGGCCTTGCTGGTGGTTCTTGTGTCAGTGGTCGCCGTCTATCTGACCGTGGTGGCCGGCCACAGCGGAGCTGAGGCAGTCTGGGCGTCCCGTCTATCCACCGGGTGATCACGGTGCGGGATCGTCGACCGTCTCCGTCCGACTGCGGATGAGTCGTCGAAGTGAGTCGATCCGAGCTTTGAGCTCTGGTGATGGATTGGCGATCAGTGCCTCAGAGAGTGCGCACTCCATCTCGTCGTGCGAGCACGCGCGCGGGCAGGTTCCGGTGAGTTCCTCGAGGTCAGGGAAGGCGTGGATGACTCGCGCCACATCGACATGGGCGAGTCCGAACGAGCGTATGCCAGGGGTATCGACGATCATGCCGCCCTGCGGAAGATGGAGGGCGACGACGCTGGTCGAGGTGTGTCGCCCTCGGCCGGTGACGGCATTGACGTGTCCGGTGAGTCGCTCGGCGCTGGGGACCAGCCCGTTCACCAGCGTGGACTTGCCCACTCCCGAATGACCGACGAGGACTGTTGACTGGTCCTGAAGTGCCTGGCGCAGGGATTCGGGCACCTCACGGGACTCGATGATGAACACCGGCAGGTCGAGCGGACCGTAGAGCGTGAGCAGCTCATCGGCGGGCTTCAGATCCGTCTTCGTCAGGACGAGCATCGGCTCGATTCCCGCATCGAGGGCCGCCACCACTGCACGATCGATGAGACCGGTGCGGGGCTCGGGGTCGGTGGTGGCCGTGACGACAGCCAGTTGCGTCGCATTGGCCACGATGACGCGCTCGACGGGGTCAGTGTCGTCAGCGGTGCGGCGCAGCGTCGAAATGCGCTCCTGTCGGCGCACGATGCGGGCCTGGGTGTCGACATCTCCTGACATGTCGCCGACAGCATCGACGCGGTCGCCGACGACGATTCCCTTGCGCCCGAGCTCCCGGGCCTTGATCGCGTACAGCTCGGTTCCGTCGTCCTTCTCGAGGGTGAATCGTCCGCGATCGACGGTCATCACCACGGCGGATTCCGCATCGGCGTGTTCGGGGCGCTCCTTGGAACGCGGTCGTGTCTTGCGGCGGCCGGGACGCACCCGGACGTCGTCCTCGTCGAGGTCTCGGTGACGACGAGTCACGCGGGGTCGTCCTCCTGCCCCAGCATCTGAGCCCACATGCGAGTGAAGTCCGGCAGCGTCTTGCCCGTGGTCGCGATGTTCTCGACCTCGATGCCGGGTACGACCAGACCGAGAATCGCCCCTGCCGTGGCCATGCGGTGGTCGTCGTACGTGTGGAATACGCCTCCGTGCAGCGGTCGAGGGCGAATGATCAGCCCGTCGTCGGCCTCGTCGACATCGCCCCCGAGTCCATTGATCTCCGCAGTCAGTGCTGCCAGTCGATCTGTCTCGTGACCGCGCAGGTGAGAGATTCCGCGAAGGCGGCTCGGCCCAGTTGCCAGCGATGCCACTGCTGCGACTGTGGGCGCCACCTCGCCAGCGGCCGAGAGGTCGATGTCGATGCCGTTGAGCGTGGAACCGGCGGTGACTGTCAGTCCCTGAGGTCCGGCGGTCACCTCTGCACCCATGGCGGTCCAGATCTCACGAAGAAGGTCGCCCGGCTGCGTGGTCTGCTCTGGCCAGTCGTGCACGGTCACGGATCCGCCGGTTGCGAGGGCAGCAGCGTGGAAAGGTGCCGCGTTCGAGAGATCAGGTTCGATCGTGCGGTTCCGGGCCACGATCTGCTGCGGATCAATGTGCCAGACAGTGTCGCCGTCACGTCGCACGATGACCCCGTGGTCAGCGAGCATCGCGATGGTCATGTCGACGTGGGGCATGCTCGGGACCGGTGGACCGACGTGGTGGACCGTCACCCCCGCATTGAAGCGAGCCGCGCTGAGGAGCAG
>Ga0181558_10000418_pt1 | contig 39679 bp, 37 predicted proteins | sample 011ome_22_FD_133754 | JGI IMG/M metagenome (GOLD analysis project Ga0181558, IMG submission 133754) | Coastal salt marsh microbial communities from the Groves Creek Marsh, Skidaway Island, Georgia - 011507BT metaG (megahit assembly) | ecosystem: Environmental > Aquatic > Marine > Intertidal... | reverse complement strand
TATCTAAACCTGGTTCTATACACGCTTGTCATTCCATAAAAAGAGAGGTAGAAGTATTAAAAGATGATTTATTGCATTTCCTAAATACCTCTGAAGCAATCGATTTAAGTGAAATCGGCATTTTGGTTCCCGATGTTGAAGCTTATTCGCCTATTATTAAACAGGTGTTTGCACAAGAACCCAACCTACCTGTGTACCTGCAAGATGGGCAAGAACGTCCACTTCAAGATAGTTTTTTAAGCTTACTAGATTTGGCGTATAACGACTGTAAAATGAGTGATTTGATGGACGCACTCACCGATCCTAACATCATGGAAAGATATGGATTCGATGAATCCGAATTGGGTATGATTAGGGATTGGATAGTCAGTGACAACATACATTTTGGACTGGTAAATTCACATAAGTATAGCTTATCAACGGCCTTAACGTCATGGTGGAGAGGTTATTTTGTAGAACACCGGAATTTTACACATCAACCCGAAATTGCTCCCTCTAAAAGAGTAAAAAATTCCGATCAATTGTCTACTCTTTCCAAGCTTCAAATGCTCTATGATGATATGTTAGAGTTAGTTTTTTCACCAGAAACCGAACGGCTTAACACGGAGTGGTTGGCGATCTTACGTGAGCATTTTGTTCGGATATTTAAAGAAAGCGCCGGCTCAAATCCACGCGGATACAATTGGGTAATTCACTGGTTTGAACAACTTTCAGAGGAACTTACTTATGCGTCGTCCTCTGTTAGCTATGAGGTATTTATGGGTTGGTTCCGTAATGTACTTGTTCAAAAGCAGGATCATTCATCATCTTTTGGTACCGGTGTGTTAGTCAGTAGTTATATCCCAAACCGATTATTGCCATTTTCGTATACAGCCATGCTGGGCTTAAATGAACGCGAATTTCCTGGTAATCCACAGCGTCCTATTTTTGACCTCATCCATCAGCAGCCTTTAGTGGGAGAACGGCAGCGGAAAAAAGATACATCTCGCTTATTTATTGAGCGGTTGGCTCTCACTAAATCTCAGTATTTCTTAAGCTATATCGGTAGGGATACACACACTAATTCCGAAAAAAATCCCTCCCCACTGATTACCCAGTTACGTTATCTTCACAAAGGGGCCAAATCCACTCAAAAAGAGCAAACCACTTCCCCGGAAAGCAGTAACAAAGCTGCGTTGACTTTTCAAGAACATCGCTTACATGCCTTTGCTAAACCGTATTTTAGCCATAAAGAGGGAAAAAACTCATTTAATAAAGAGCACTATCAGCAATGTTGTTCACTATATGGTCATACAGAATCCTCTAAGCATACTTTTTTTGTGGATACTACCTTAGTATTAAATGACTCGAGCACGGCTATTACCAACACTCCGGGTTCTGAAAGTGGGGGGCAATCGAAGATTGACCTGGATGATTTGATTCGGTTTTACACGCATCCAACTAGGTTTTACCTTGAAACGACATTGCATGTACAAGATTCTTACGCTCCTTTGGTCGTTCAGGATTATGAGAGTTATACCGTCGAGGGTTTGGACAAGTATGAGGTTAAGCTTAGTATTTGGGAAGCTCTGGAGGATGGGGTAGGGTGCAAAGAGTGTTATGAGTATCTACGGAGCATTAAAGTAATACCCCCACATTCAACCTATTACACGGTCTTTGAAGAATTATTTGATCAACTTCAGCAATTTTATTCACAGGTTAAAGAAAGCATTCAAGGCTTAGAATTGAGGTCTTTAACCATAAACACTTATACCCATAGTTTGGAAGGCCAACTTCCGATATTAAGCAGTGGTGAGTTCAAGGAATACCGATTGGGTAGGCTACAGGCAAAGCATAAAGTGGGATTCTTTGTAAAACATCTTTTGAAGGCTGCCACTGGTTCCCAAGAAGGATCCGATTATTTTTATATCGATAAAAAAAACTCGGCCTTACATTTGGCACCAATAGGTGCGGAGGTAGCTCAGCAGCACTTAGAACAGTTGATACAATGGTATGTAAACGCTATGCAGTCTAAAGAGTCCTTGATGTTTTTCCCTGAAAGTTCACTGAGCTATGTTGAGGCACTACATAAAAAAGAGGATGAGCTCTATGCACTTGGAAAAGCAATGTCGGTTTGGAAACAGAAAAATAAGTCGTATGGGTATCCTGGAGAGGGAGAAGATCTCTGGAACACTATAAGTTGGGTTGATGAAAATCCCTTAGCCACCCAAGCCTTTCATGATAATAGTCATTCCTTTTGGGCAAATTGGATGGATATTGTTACTAAAAAAGTGCTGGAGGGTTAACACATGGAACATTTTGATGTTACTCAGGCGCCATTAGAGGGCGTTCATTTAGTTGAGGCGAATGCTGGCACAGGCAAAACATTCAATATTAGTTCCTTGGTAGTTCGTTTGATTGCAGAGGGGGCACTGGATCTGAAAAATATTTTAGTGCTCACCTTTACCGAAGCGGCTACTACAGAGTTAAGGGCTCGTATTCAGCATCGTTGTAGGGAAGTATTAGAGCTTTTTGAAGTAGAAAATGATGCAGAAGTAACTGAAAAAACGAAGGAGGACAACTTTTTAGATTATTGTAAAACACGCTATGAACAGGATTTTAAGGCTCAGAAACGTCTGCAAGAGGCAGTGACTACCTTTGATGAAGCCAACATTTCGACCATTCACGGTTTTTGCCAAGGTCTATTAAGATCGTATCCCTTTCAGTTTAATGTGCGCCCCGATTTTGAATTAGTACCAAATCCATCCCTATTCATCTTGGAAGTTATTAGGGAATTTTGGAGAGTGTTTTATGCCCCAACTGACCACCGAATGATTCAACGCATGCAGCGCATATTTTCGGAGTTAGGAAAGGGGATGAACAGTCCTGAAAAAGTGTATGATGGATTGAAAGATGCGTTTAAAAGTGAGCATGAATTGCAACCCTCACATCCCCTTTGGATTTCGTACCAAGAGGATTCTAATGGTAATACATGTTTACAAAGTTTGGCTGATTTTTTGGAAGCAGCAGAACGTACCGAAAAAGCTAAGGCTGATTATGTTGAAGCCGATTGGCAGAAGGAAATACAGCATATTTTGACCCAGTATTGGGTTGTTCAAATTCGAGATAACATACGCGCTGAAAAAGAAAGCAAGGGCTTGTTAGATTATGACGATCTTATCCGTATTGTATCAAAAGGCATCCAAGAAGCGAATGAAGACTTCATTGAATTGGTCCGGTCAGAATATAGAGTTGCGCTGATTGATGAATTTCAAGATACCGACGAAGATCAATTTGCTATTTTTAAACGGCTGTACACTAATTCAGGAACGTTATATCTAATTGGTGATCCCAAGCAGGCTATTTATGGTTTTAGAGGGGCGGATATCCACACCTATATGGGAGCTCGTGATTGGGTACCGGCAACAAATCGATATAAGTTATCCTATAATTACAGGTCCAATCCCGAACTACTTGGCTTTACGAATGATTTGTTTTCAAGTGCCCAGGATAACAACCCTTTTATTATAAAGATAGATTACCAAGATAGTTTGCATCCTTCTCAAAAAAGTAAACTTGAAGACCGCATTAATCAGAATCAGGCTAGTTCGGACTCTTATTATTCAAATCATATCTGGATTCAAAAGAACCAAGATTTCCACCGGATTCATCCCATCCAAATGGTAAAGATCGAAGGAGATGGGGTCGAAGAAACTAATGAGGCCATAAAGCAAGATGTGGTTCGAAGGATTAAAGAATTACTTGATAGCCCATTAATTCGTACCTCAACTTCCTCTGAGCAATGGGAGGTCAAGCCATTTAAAGCGTCCGATATAGCTATTTTGGTTCATAAAAATAGGGATGCTCAGGATATTCAGAAGCAACTTAAATTGCAGGGTATTGAGGCCATTATAAATAGTCAGCAATCCATTTTCACGACCGATGAAGCACAATACATCCTCCACTGGTTACAGGTTATTCAAGACCCTAGTAAGGAGCGGCTAATCAATACGATTTTAGCACACCGTTTATCGGTTCTGAATACAATGGAATTGCAAAAATTACAAACGTACAATGCGGAATGGGCAAGGATTCTGGAACAAATCCAACTGGCTCATTCATCACTCAGTAAGCAAAAAATACATAGCCTACTACAAACGCTCTTTCAGAGCTTGGGTATTTGGTCGGCTTGGACCAAATTAGATGATTTCGAGCGGGTTATTACAAACATAGAACACTTATTTGAGATTCTAAACACATTGCAGCAGTCCGGCTGGATGGGGGTTTCTTCATTGATCAATTATCTATATGCTCAATCTACTGAAGAAAAGGACGAGATGGCTCTTGATGAGGATGTTATCCGGTTAAATACCGATGAGGATATGGTTCATATAATTACCGCTCATCGTAGTAAAGGCCTACAGTATCCGGTTGTCTTTTGCCCATATTCCTCGTCTGGACGAAGTTTTGAGCTAACCAATAAAATTACTAAGTATCGCAAGGAAAATAAGCAGATGATCGATCTTAGGATGGTATCCAGGTCGAAAGAGATTCACTTAGAGTCCGCTATACCTATGGTTACGGAGGAAATAGCCAGTAGTATTCGGCTTTGTTATGTTTCTATAACTAGGGCCGAATCCGTTTGTTTTTTATACACTCACACCGGTACTCGTGGTTGGAATTCAGGCTTATTAGCCTCTCAAATGGATAAAACAGAGCTCATTGAATCTATTGATGAAAAACTTTTAAAGCCTAGAACAAAAAATTTACCTGCCGATGGACTTGCTAAACAACAGGTAAGTCGCTTGATGGAGCGGTTTGCTGCAAACAATGCCCTTTATACTGAGCCAATGGACCAATCGGCACGTTGGTATAATCGGCTAATGCAGGAAGCTCAAGATTTAGTACAAACCACTGGCGTTCAATTAACTCAAGAGCTTAGTTATACCTCCTTTGAACGAAAAGATATGGTTAATAACTATGAAAAAGTACATTCCTACAGTTCAATTAAGCGGTTAAAGGAGCGTATTAGTGAGGGCGTAAATGCCTTTACTTCCAACTCTTTCGATGCGGCCAAAGACTATCAGGATTTCGATGGTTTAGCAGATGATTTAACTGAAAACGCAGCGGTTGATCAGGAGATAATGCAAACCACAAAAATGCCAGGAGGGACGGAATTAGGCAGCTTTTATCATCGAATTATGGAGGATTTGTTAGAAAAGTGGTGCTTGAGTGAGTTCGATTATAAAGAATGGGTAATGTCAGAAGCCAAAAATTTCGGGTTAAATCCCCATCAGCAAGACCAATTTTTTTGTTGGGTAGACAGGATGATGAGGGTTCCATTAGTCAATGGTTTCTCACTTTCAGCACTTGAAAAAGATCAATTAATTATTGAGAAACCATTTTTCTTGTCCGTTAAGCCTTACCAGGTTCATGCATTGTACCACCTAATTCGGTCCAAAGAAAAATCTGAAATGCCACCAATGCATTCAGATCAAAGTCAACTTAATGATATATGCCGAGATAATGATCTACTCCAAGGTTTAATAACAGATGGAACGCCTTCGTTTGATTCCATACCAGCAGGCTTCTTAAAAGGCTTTATCGATCTTAGCTTTGAATATGAGGATAAGTATTACATCTTGGATTACAAGACGAATTTTTTGCAAGGAAACAATGCCTATTCTCCTGACTTGCTGAATAATCAGATGATTAAATTGTCCTATGATATTCAAGGTCATTTGTACAGTTTGGCCATGCACAAATTCTTAGCTACCTGTAAGTATAATTACTCCTACCAAAAACACTTTGGTGGATATTTTTATGTGTTTGTACGTGGACTCACTACCGATAATCATACGAATGGGGTACATTTTTATTGCCCTTCAGAACAACGAATGAAGACCATTGAGGTGATAGTAAATGGCAAGCAATAAGGGAGATATCATCACGGATTGGTTAGTTCAAAATGAGCAAATTTTTAGTGATCCTGCCGATTTTTTGGCCTTCAATTCCTACCTCATTTCTGAATTTGGTGTGGTGCAAGCTACCGAAGAAAAGGCCCTCATTAAACGGTATGCACTGCTGCGGTGGTTAGAGTTTCATAAACAGGGTTTTGTCTGTATTGAAATGGAGGACATACTTGATTCTAATGCTAAAATGCAGCAATTATACCATCAAATTGGCGGTCCAACATGGGACAAAGAAGCCTTGATTCAAGTGTTAAGTGATCTGTCGTTTACATCCGGCTTTGAGTCATTTGAAATGGAAGATGGGCGTTTATACATGAAACGTCATCTTAGCTTTGAAAATGAAATCGTCAATTGGCTAGAAAATGTAGACTATTCTTTGAATTCATTTTTACCAAATAGGAGTATTTCTGAGCTGACATCGAACGAGTATATAGATTGGATAGCTCAAGAATTTTCCGATTTAGATGCGCGAAAAAAGCGGGTACTTGCTCATTTGTTCAGCATGCAATTTCTTATTGTAACGGGTGGACCTGGAACCGGTAAAACCTTTACCCTTGAACATATAATGAAAGCCTATCAACGCTGGCATCCAGAGCTGAAAATTCAACTTGCAGCTCCCACAGGAAAAGCAGCTAAGCGAATGAATGAGTCCATTGATTCCAGCTTATTAGATGTATATGGAGAGGCAAAAACGATTCATCGAATGCTTGGAGCAAGGCACGATGGTAGCTTCTCTAGAGGTGTAAAAAACCGGTTAATTTTCGATGTAGTTATTATCGATGAAGCCTCAATGATCGACATCGATTTATTTATTCAGATTGTACGAGCACTGAAAGATGGTGCACAGTTAATTTTAGTAGGGGACCGCTTTCAACTTGATTCGGTTGAGGCAGGTAATATTTTGGGCGATTTGTGTACCCATCAACCAGTGGAAAATAAAGCTACCTACGGCGTTTTTGAATTGGAGACCAACTACCGGCAAGAATCTAATAGTAACATACCTGCATTAAGCGAAGCAATAAAAGGGGGTGATTGGGAGATCTGCCGAAGCTTATTATTGAGTGATGAGTTTGTGGATGTTGAGTGGTGGGGCTTCAATCCAGATGAAAGAGCCGAAAGGGAGGCTATAAAGAAACGCGTGATTGAATTTGGAAAGCATGGATTTACGGCTGTCAATCAACAGGTAGATGCTCTGAGTGAGGATGAGGGTGTGGGTAAGGAAATAGAACTGGAGTCCTTGGAAAGTTATAGCTTGTTGGGTGCTGTTCGTCGAGGGTGGTTGGGTGTAGAGACGATCAATGCACTGGTCGATACACAATTGAGAAGCGAAATTCTAGGTGCTTCTAAGAATTCTGATAATGTAAATGAACCGTGGTATTTAGGTAGGCCCATTATGATTCGTGAAAATGATGCCGGTAAAGAATTGTTTAATGGAGATATGGGTATTTGTTCGTCTTTAGATCCTGTTTGTATTCGGTTTGATACAGTTCAGGAAGGGCGAAAAAAATCAGTAGATGGATCAAGCAATGGTGTAGAAGCAGGCATTAAGCTAGGAGGGAAAGAATACCCTGCCAGTAGTTTGCCTTCCTATGAATTAGGCTATGCACTTACTATCCATAAATCACAGGGGTCGGAATATGACCATGTCTGTGTGATTTTATCCTCAGTCGATAGCCTGCTCCATACTCGAGAGTTGCTATACACTGCAGTTACTCGTGCCAGAAAGAAAGTCACGATTGTAGCTACAGAAGAACAATTAAAAAAGGCCGTTTCCACAACAAAAATGCGCAGAAGCGGCCTTCAAAGTAAATTGCAATAGCTGCCCTAAAAGCGGCAGTGGGTGTGCTTTTTATTTAACTTCCTCTAGTGCTATTTTGAAAATAAGCATATCGTTAGGTTGTATAGCACCACCTGGGCGTGGGTTTTCGCCATAGGCTAACTCAGATGGAATGTAAAACATGTACACTGCGCCTTCTTTCATTAACTGAAGCCCTTCTGTCCAGCCAGGAATTACTCCTCCAAGAACAAATTCAGCGGGTTCTCCTGGATTGCCTAATTCATCATAGGTTCCATCAAAGCGTGTGCCATCGATTAAGGTGCCTTCGTAGTGAACCACTACCGTATTTTCTGGTGTAGGAGAAGCACCGGTACCTTCTTCAATGACTTTATATTGTAAACCGGATTCGGTCTCCATTACACCATCTTTCATTCGGTTTTCAGCAAGGAAACTCTCTTGTTCTTCCATGTTTGCGACTTTCATTTGGTCCATTAGATACTGTCCAAAACGCCCAAACAATTCTTGTATATTCACCGTTGACATTTCATTTTCAGTGCCATTTTGACCAGCTTGAAATCCAGCAATAAAATTATCTAGGTCAGCATTTTCGAATCCTTGAGCCGTTAACTGACTCCCATTTTGATACCCAATGGCATAGCTCACACTATCGACTAAGGTATTCATGGAAGCTTTTTCTGGGTAGGTAGCTGTTTGGTTACTGCAGGATATAGAGACTAAACCAAAAACTAAAAAGATACCTAGGGTAGATTTAAGGTATGTGAATGATAGCATAAATGTGATATATGTGTTTAATAGTTAATTTTAATTTCTTCGTCGCATAAGATAGAATAATTCAGGCACTAATACACTTTTCACATATTGTGTGTATATTATGAAAAACTAAGATTACTAAAGAGAACCATTGCATTTTAAAGAACTTAATCTACACGAATTACTACAGGCAGGACTAGACGACGTTGGATTCCAAGAGCCAACACCCATTCAAGAACAATGTATCCCGCTCTTATTACAGGGACATGATGTACTAGGTGCCGCACAAACTGGAACAGGGAAAACAGGAGCTTTTGTAATACCTGTCTTAGAACTCATGCTCAAAGAGAAAAAAGAGCATATTAGAACGCTAATTTTATCACCTACTCGAGAGTTAGCCCAGCAAATTGATGAACAAATATTTGCACTAGGGTACCATACAGGTACAACTTCTGCTACGATTATTGGGGGAGAGGATTTCGGAAAACAGGCAGAAGCCATTCGTGCTGGAGTAGATATATTAGTGGCAACACCTGGGCGTTTGATTGATCAAATGAAGGTGTTGGATATTGATTTTTCTGGCATTGAATTTCTGATACTGGATGAGGCTGACCGAATGTTGGATATGGGGTTTTTACCTGATGTCCAACACATCATTGACAAGTTGCCAAAAACAAGACAAAATCTGTTATTTTCAGCTACGATGCCTAAAGACATTCATAAACTTGCTTCCAAGATTATGAAGGATCCAAAAAAAGTGGAAATTGAGGTTTCCACCACTTCCAATTCTGTTGAGCAAAAAGCCTATTTACTAGATGGACGTGAAAAATTACGTTTTATTCAGCGTTACTTTGGTTACCATGAGTGGAACTCCTGTATCATCTTTACAGCCACCAAAAAAGGTGCTGATCAATTAGTTAACGCACTCAAAAAAATTGATGTTGAAGCTGTTGGTATTCACGGAGACAGAGATCAAAACGAGCGTAATATTGCCCTACAGGCTTTTAAAAACGGAAAAGTATCTGTAATTGTAGCGACAGACGTGCTTGCGCGTGGTATTGATATTAGTGATGTGTCAATGATTATTAATTACGATGTACCAAGAGCAGTGGAGGATTATATTCATCGTATTGGAAGAACGGGTAGGTACGATAAAGAAGGTACAGCAGTTACTTTGGTAAATCGACAAGATCAAAAGTATTTCGAAGCCATAGAAAAGAAGGTAGGAAATGCACTTCGCATAGTGGAAGTAAGTAAAGGTGACTTAGATACTATGTTCGAGGAGACAGATCAAGATAAACCCAAAAAAGTATCTTCAAAGGAAAGCTCTGGAAAATCTAACTCACGATCGGAAAAAAGCAGCGTAACAGTAGTTACAGCAAAATCCAAAAAAGATGCTAAAGAGCAGGTTCTGGAATCGAATGAAGAACCTCTTAATGTATCTGATAAAGGTGAAACGGCAGAAGTGCGTGAGCCAATTGAAGCTGATTTCAACAAAGCAAAACATGTTCAAATTAACCGCGATAAAGACGGTAAAGTAGTTATTTATCTAGTAGTTGACGGTGAGGTGGTTGTGCCAAAAGCCAAAGATGAATCTGACGAAGAAGATACAACAGAAAAAAACCGTTCAAAGGGTGAGCTTAAAAATGATTCAACTACGGACAACAAAAAAGTTAGTAGCCAGAAAACATCGGATAAAAAAACAGTTACTGTAAAACTAAAAAACGATAAAAAGTCTAAAAAAGAAAGCGGGATAGAGACATCTAGAGGTTCGAAAAAAACAAGTAAATCCTCTAAAAAAAGTACAAATAAATCTTTGCCACGTGCTTCATCTAAGTCAAAAAAGAAGCCTTCGGTTGAGGTGAAAACACTTAATCAAGCCGCAAAAAGAGCTAAGAAAGCACCTAAGCCAGCCAAGGGAGTTTGGGGCATAATCAAGAGTATGTTACCAAGATTTAACAAGGAATAATTAGTGTTTTTCTGATTCATATGCGATTTTAAGTCATAAAGTAATTATCACGATTCACCTTGTTATTATGAAAAACATCTATTTCATCGCTGTTCTATGCACTTCACTTTTGATTAGCTGTAATACGCCATCAGATAGTGAAAAAGAGGTGCTCATCACCGAACAATTAATGGTTGCCGCAGAAACGACAGTTAAAGGCCCACGACTTTCCTTGGTTGCTGATCAGCCAATTAAAAATGTTATTTTTATGATTGGCGATGGCACAGGGATTGCCCAATTGTACAGTGGTCAACTCCAGGAAGTAGGCTCGAATGGATATTTACATGCCCAACGTCTTCCTATAACAGGAATAATTAAAACGCATGCAGAAGATAATTTAATCACAGATTCTGCTTCTGGAGCTACTGCGTATTCTTGTGGCATTAAAACTAATAATGGAGTTATCGCTCAAGACTCGGATGGTAATGAGTGTGTCACTTTAATGGAATTAGCCCAACAAGCTGGCATGAAAACGGGATTGGTCGCGACCTCAGGGGTCACTCATGCAACACCAGCAAGTTTTGCCACACATATCGATTCACGAAATAAATATTCAGAAATTGCAGAACAAATGGTTGAATCTGAAGTTGATGTGATTTTGGGCGGGGGGCTAGAATATTTTATACCCTCAGATTCTGCTGGAAGTAATCGGGAAGATCAATTGAATGTACTGTCATCTCTTCGAGATCAAGGATACTCGGTTGTTTTAGATAGGCAAGCAATGATAGAAGAAGATTCAGAGCAAATAATTGGTCTTTTTTCACCCAGTGGCATGCCAAGTGAAAATCGAGTCCCTAGCCTTGCTGAAATGACCAATAAGGCGGTAGAAAGTCTTTCTTCAAATGAAAATGGGTTTTTCCTAATGGTGGAAGGGTCACAAATTGATTGGGGTGGTCATGCAAACGAAACACCTTATGTTGTCAGAGAAGTAAAGGATTTTGATGATGCTATTGGGGTAGTATTGACATTTGCACAAGAAAATCCTGGTACGCTCGTCATTATTACCGCTGATCATGAAACCGGAGGTATGACAATAAACGGAGTCAACAGAGAAAATACCATGGTTGATATTGCCTGGACATCTACCGGGCATACAGGAACTCCAATTCCTTTAATGGCTTATGGTCCTCACGCGGTTGAATTTAGTGGATGGTGGGATAATACAGACATAGGTAAAAAAGTAGCTGACTTATTAGGGTTTGAGAATTTCCCTCTCATTCTTAATACGGACAAATAAGAAGTTTATTTGATCAAATTATTTCTGCTTTCTTGAGTTGCTAGCTAAGGTTGTCCTGTTAGCTTTCGAAAGTTGATAGCTCAACGTACAGCCTGCAATACCGATTAGAATATATATTAGAAAGGGTATTAAATCAGAATCCCAAGCTTGTTTTAAGGAAACAGGAAGCATTATTTGACCATCGTCTGAGCGAACTAATCGAATCCAGTTAAATACGCTGTGTAGAGCCATTATACTGGCAAAACTGATAGCTACTTTCCAATCATTTTGGCTAAGAGTCATCAGTACCATTCCAACTAGAAAAGTTATTGCTAAATGTACTAACCACAGCACCGCTAACCATAGTGGTTCACTTAGATTTGCATAGCCGTTCCACAATACCTCTTCATTAGCGTAAATGTGAAGTATTAATCGGGTAAATCCATCAAAAGCCCTAATAAAAAATAATCCTAGTAAGGGAAATACAAATAGGGTTTTACTGTAATATTTGAATTGGAAGTTGGTCAAGTTTTAGGCTATTATTGTGAGCTTTAAATGTTACCTATTGGTTCTGTCAATAGGTTTTAAATGTACAAACTTTGAGTGATTAACTTATGCCAACCAACGACTTTTTATCCCCTGAAGAAACCATCAATTCCGACAAACAACTTATGGAGTCCCCAGAAGTGGAGGCTATTGCTAAGAAGGTTGTTGAGCAGCACAAAATGGAGTTTGGACCTGCTGAGATTGGCTATTTCTTAGTATATCCAAATATTTCGAGACAAAAAGCAGCCAAGTGCATGAAAGCTAGTCGCGAGGTAAAGTACTACTCCGGGAACGACTACCTAATTGAGATATCTGGAGAATTATGGGATATGTTGGATAATCAAACTAAAGAAATGTTGTTGTATCATGAACTACTTCATGTAGATCCCAGTTTTAAATCCAAAACACAGGAATGGAAGATGAATCTTCGTAAGCCTGATTTCTCGGATTTTTACACCATTAATGACAAATATGGTAATGAGTGGTACAAGACAATTCAAGCAACCGTGTCATCACTCTACGACTTAGATCCAAAACAAGAAAGTAAGGTTTCCCTATAGATCACTCAGGTCAGACTTGAAGTCTCACTACTTGAAAGCTGGATTATAACTACTTGTGAATTTCAACGACTTCAATGTCAAAATTCAGATCTTTACCAGCGAGAGGGTGATTGGCGTCAATGGTGACTGTTTCGCCATCGATTCGAGTAATTTGAACTGGAATAGCTTGCCCGTCAGGTTGATTTAATTGTAGCTGCATACCTACTTGAGCGTCAAGCTCTGGGGGTAATTGATTCATAGGGACTTCAATTACCATTTCTGGATTATGTTCACCATAGGCTTCTAAGCTTGGGATATTTGTGGTCGCTTTTTCACCAACAGAAAGGCCCATTATAGCATGTTCGAACCCTGGAATTAATTGACCTTTACCAAGGGTGAATTTTAGAGGGTCACGCTCAACTGAGCTATCAAAAACTTCTCCAGATGCTAATGTTCCTGTGTAATGAACTGATACGGTGTCACCGTCTTTAATTGTAGACAAAATATATACGTTATATGAAAATTTAAGCTATTGACAAGGTAAAATTATATACGGACATATGAAATTTTAAACCTTTTGTTGCTTACATCAACCAGAAAAGGATGCTAATTAGCCCTTTAAATTGCCTAAAAGTGGCTGAATCTTCAGCTGTCCAAATCCTTTCTAGCATCTTTTTTTATCTCTAAAATTCGCTTCAGTTTAACTCTTTCACCAGGATTAACGCGAATATTCAGCACACTCGTGAACTGATTAGAGGAATCATCTTCTTTTTCAAAGATCAGTTGAACTTCATCTTCTCCTAACCAACTGTAGTCAAGAAATGTTTTCCAATCGATTGAATGATCAATAATTAATATACGCTGAGTTCGAAGATGTGGAGTTATGTATAAAGTGAAACTCACAAGTCCGAATAAAATAAGAGAAGTACCCGAAAATAACCGTATGGGGGTAATGATAAAATCAAAGGCCCAGCCAATGCGAAGTAATCCAGCAATAATTAGAGTTGAGCCAATAAATAAAGGGGTAAAGTGTACAATAGGGTTTTTGAAGTTGTATTGAGGGTAGCCAGCTAATTTTTTAATATCCAATTGGCTATGTAGTTTTCCCATTCCTATGCCACTTAAAATAGCATAAAATAAGCTCATAAGAGTTCCAGCTAAGGACTCGCTTAAATACCCATTGATAAAAAGCAGCATGGCTACCACATACAGTGTTATGGTAAGACTTGCTAGCTTGAGTGCTTTTCGTGTAGTGGTGGTATAAAGTTGGATGTAGCGTTTTCCAACCAAGTATCCGAGTAGTAAAAAAGGAATAGAAAGTAGATAAACAAGAGTCATTTATTCTATATATTTATGCTGGAAAATTAGATACTTATCATGTTTTTACCCTATAAAATAGTCATAAATAACGAGGAAGAGTACTTTCAAATTAAGTGGAATGATGGCAAAACTTATCAATATCCACTATTTGGTTTACGAAGAAACTGTCCATGTGTAATGTGTAGAGGTGGACATGATAAAATGCAGATATTTGAACCTTCAGCTTTTAATGAACAAGCAGAAGTACCTGTAACGATTCGAAGAGCAGAACAGATCGGGAATCATGCCATCCAAATCCATTGGTCAGATGGGCATAATTCAGGAATGTATCGTTGGACCACCTTACGAGATCTATACGAAGAATGGAAAAATGAAGCCGAATAAAAAAGGAAAAGCGGCTTTAGTTTTCATTTTTATTACCGTTTTAATGGATGTCATTGGACTAGGAATAATTATACCGGTAGTTCCTAGTTTAATAATTGAACTTACCGGTCAAAGCATTAGCAACGCAGCCGAGTATGGTGGCTTGTTAATGTTTATCTACGCAGGGACTCAATTTCTGTTCGCTCCAGTAATTGGTGCTTTGAGTGATCGTTATGGGCGCAGACCCTTACTGCTTAGTTCTTTATGTGCCTATGGCTTGAATTACCTTTTGTTAGCCTGGGCACCAACAATGTGGTGGTTATTTTTTGCCCGTTTTATATCAGGTATAACCGGAGCGACTACGACCACTGCTAGTGCTTACGTAGCAGATATAAGTGACCCGGAAGAAAAAGCCCAAAATTTCGGTTTATTAGGAGCTGCTTTTGGTTTAGGGTTTATTATTGGCCCAGTGGTTGGTGGAATTTTAGGAGAGTATGGTTCTCGTTTACCGTTTATTGCAGCAGCTACCTTAAGCTTGGTCAATTTTACCTACGGATATTTTATTCTCCCAGAGTCATTAGCTAAGCAAGAGCGGCGTTCTTTTGAATGGAAAAGAGCGAATCCCTTTGGAGCACTAAAAAAAATAAGGGACTTCTCAGCCGCCACAGGAATATTTCTTGTTTTTTTTCTTATCTACTTATCTCACCATGCCACACAAAGTACTTGGACTTATTACACTATGTTTAAATTCAATTGGGATGAAGCGATGGTGGGTATCTCATTAGGGGTAGTGGGAATCTGTGTAGCCGTAGTACAGGGCGGGTTAACTCGGTGGTGGATTCCAAAAATAGGGCCTAACAAAGCGGTTTATTTAGGTATTGGTGCCTATCTAATTGGTTTTTTAGGGTTCGCTTGGGCTCCTAATGGTTCAATTATGCTCGCAATGATTATGCCTTATGCTTTGGGAGGGTTTGCAGGACCTTCCTTGCAGGGTATTCTTTCAAATCAAGTACCTGCAAACATGCAAGGTGAACTACAAGGCGTGTTAACGAGTCTAATTAGTTTTTCAGCCATTATTGGGCCACCAGTGATGACTCAATCATTTAGCTACTTTAGTACCCATCAGGTGTTTTATTTGCCAGGTGCTCCCTTTATATTAGGTGCTTTTTTATCCTTATTAGCACTTATTATTGGTGTTAAAACTTTAGGGCATGTTGTTGAAAAGAGCGTCGAAATTAGTTGAACTTAAGCAACTTAATTTCTAAAAATTGTGTTAAATATAGTTCATACTATAAAGGTAGAATAACAAGTATAAAGGCCGTATTTTACCAGTAAATAAACACGTGAAAAAGCAGCCATTTAGCTGCTTTACTATTTAAAAAAGGTACGTATATGAGTAAGATTCAGTATTTGAGCCAAGAAGGATATGACAAGTTAGACCAAGAACTTCGTGATCTGAAAACTAGAGGACGTCGTGAAATAGCAGAGGATATAGCAGAAGCTAGGGCAAAGGGTGATTTAAGCGAAAATGCCGAATACGATGCAGCGAAAGAAGCTCAGGGGCATATGGAGACGAGAATAACCCAATTGGAAGATATTTTGGCTAATGCCCGTGTATTGGACGCCAAAGACTTAGACCTAACAAAAGTTCGTGTACTAACCAAGGTTACTATACTCAATAAAAAAATGAAGAAGGAAATGAAATACACCCTAGTATCTCCAAACGAAGCCGACTTCGCAAAGGGTAAAATTTCAGTGGATTCACCCATTGGTGCAGCTCTTTTGGGAAAAGAAATAGGGGATGTTGTTACTGTCACCGTACCCGCTGGCATACTTGAATTAGAAATATTGAAAATCGAAATAGACTAAATCTACTGGTTGATGCACCCCAGCCAGCATCGCTAAAACGGCCATTCAATGAAAAAACTTATAGACGCGTATATTTATCGCGAGAGTTCAAAAAACATAGAATTTTTGATACTTCAGAGAGCTAAGAATAAAATATATGCTGGACAGTGGCGTATGGTTGGTGGTAAGGTAAAAGAAAATGAAGACTACGCAGATGCGGCTTTGCGTGAAATTCAGGAAGAAATTCAGTTAACTCCTTCTTTTTTTTGGGTAGTACCCTCTGTGAATACATTTTTTGAGGCCAAAACCAATCAAATTCTACACATTCCAGCTTTTGCTGCAAAAGCACCAGATTCCTTTAGTCCAACGCTAGATGATGAGCATACACAATATAAATGGATTAGTGTATCCCAAATCTCAACTCATATTTTTTGGCCAGAACAACAAAGGCTTATGAAAATGATTGCAACTATTGTCCAGAATGGCCATGTAGTAACAGAGTGGGTTTTAAAGCCATAAAACATGAAAATATTAGTAATAAATTGCGGAAGCTCTTCCATCAAATACCAACTTATCAATACAAAAGAAAAAACGACTCTTTGTAAAGGTTTGGTTGAGAGGATTGGGGCCGTTACATCTATAATTCGTCATGAATTTGCCGATGAAAAACCCGTTAAAAAATCAATCGCTTTAGAAAATCATTCAGCAGCCCTTTCCAAAATTATGGAATTATTAATGGAGGCTGACAATGAACATTTACATGATGTTAGTGAAATAGAAGCGGTAGGCCACCGGGTTGTTCATGGGGGTGAGCTTTTTAAAGATTCCGTACTTATCGATGAGGATGTAGAATCGGCGATTGAACAAGCATTTGATATTGCACCTCTACATAATCCTCCAAACTTGCAAGGGATTAGAGCTGCAAAAAAGCTCTTGCCTAACGTTCCGCATGTCGCTGTTTTTGACACAGCATTTCATCACTCTATACCACAGCATGCATACTTATATGCCATTCCTAATCGGCTTTACAGACGATATAAAATACGTCGTTATGGGTTTCATGGCACCTCTCATTATTATGTTTCAAGAGAGTACTTTAATGTATTGGGAAAGAAAAAAATTGGATCCAAGCTAATCACTTGTCATTTAGGAAATGGCGGGTCAATCACTGCCATAAAAGATGGGAATTCATATGACACTTCTATGGGCTTTACTCCATTAGAAGGATTAGTAATGGGAACCAGAAGTGGGGATATAGATCCTTCTATTTTGTTTTTTTTAATTGAAAAAGAAGAATTATCCCTAGCCAATGTACACGCATTACTAAATAAGCATAGTGGATTACTTGGATTAAGTGGTTATGCCGGTGATATGCGGGATTTATTAGAAGAAGCTGAACAAGGAGATCGCAGGTGTACCGAAGCAGTCGATGTGTTCTGTTACAGAGCTAAAAAGTATATTGGATCCTATATGGCAGCTTTAAATGGAGGGGATGCCTTGATATTTACTGGTGGTATCGGTGAAAACTCAGCCATTATTAGGCGAAAAATCGTAGAAAATCTAAGCTATTTGGGCTTGGAATTAGATGACGAGAAAAATGAGAAAGCAAAAGGCTTTTCAGTTATTCATGCAAATGATTCCAAAGTCGAAATCTATGTGATTCCAACAAACGAAGAATTGGTGATTGCAATTGATGCCGCAAAAATTGCGATTGCCTCTCAACAAACCCCATGGGCGTAATAAAAAAATCATATGCACTTGTATACTTGGCTATTGGTCTATCCTTTAGCGCATGTACCAGTTCTAAGTGGACAATAGAGTCGACCCGAGCAATTGATCGTACAGAATTTGATTTAGTAGGAGAAGATGTTTTCCTAGAAATGAGTCAAGTACCTAGTCCCAACAGGCCTGTATTAGTGTTTGATATTTGGAATATAGAGACCTATGATTACTCCCTAAAGATCCAAAGCAATAGATATTTGCAACGCTACAGGCCTTCTTTAAGCGCCGCATTTTTTGGCATTTTAGGGGCTACTGCTGCGTACTTGACCGCTGATTTATTGTCACCTAATAGCACTGAGCAATATATATTATATGGATTGGGCGCCTTTAGTTTAGCTACAGGTTTAGCAGGAGACAGAAGTTGGGATAAAGCTACATCTACTGGTGAACAAAGGCTATTGAAGCAAACCGGTGTAATTCAATTAAGTGATACACTTAGAGCAACTAAACAGCCTACTATATCGCCAAGCTACACTATCTACAATGATCTTGAGGCAATCGCCATACGAAATAATGTTACCTTCGATAAGAATAGCTATTTCATTAACTTACTAGAAGATATTAATCCCAGTAGTTTTTTAGTTCAAGAAAACCAAAGTATACGAGTTGAACTTGAATTTAATGATAGCCTCTATTCTCAAACTATCCCTGTGGAAGATATTTTTGAGCGTTTTGTAGTAGTTGAAACAGAAGTTACAGCCTTGCGGCAAAATCCAGACAATACCAACAATTCCATACTGACTGATTTAGCTAGGGGTAGCGAGTTGTTATTGTTAGGTGAATTAGACAACTGGTATGTTGTGCGTTACGGAATTGCTGAAACCTACATCTCAAAAAATGACTCCAAATTAATTTGGCGTCCAACTGATTATATAGACGAGTTGTCCATTATTACCCTTCCAAATGTACCTTTTGGAAACGTAGATGTAGAGCGAGAGATACCTGTACGATTGACCGAAAATAACCAAGCTGCGGCCTTTATCTTAAGCAACGAATATTATGGAGATAATTTCCCTAACAAACGATACGCAGAAAGGGATGCAAAGCTCTTAGAAGAGTATCTTATCAATAGTTTTGGATTGAGTTTTGCGGGTATTCGAACGTCCATAAATAGCTCAAGGATAGAGCAGTTTAGATACAATTGGGATGAATTTTTAAAACGTAACCGAGCAAATAAAAAACAGTTTATATTGTATGTAAATGGTTATGTAACAATAGACAAGGAAGGTAATCTAATTTATTTGTTAGGTGATGAGGCTTCAAGTAATCGTCAGGGTAACAGCCTAGTAATTGCCCATTTATTCCAAGATGCAATTGATGCGGGCTTTACCGAACTTTTCATGATAGGAGATTTATTCTTTGATACCGGAAATGAGACGAATACTGTCTCAAGGGATAGGTATTACGATGCTTTCTATGGATTGAATTCTATGTTAATGGCTAGCAGAGGAATTAACTATGGCTTGCTCTTTTCATCGGACGGTAGGAGCGATTCACAATTGTTCACCAAACAGGCTATTGCTCAAAAGTATCACAGTATATTTAGTTATTACATAGCCGATGCTATAAAAAAAGGGAATTACACGTCTAATCAATTGCTTAATTATGTTCAAAGAAATGTGGACTATACCGCACGTAGACTACACGATACACCCCAAAATGTTGTATATTTTGGCAATGCAAATATTGAGTTCTAATTGGCTACAGCCACTTGAAGAGTAGTGCAAAAAACTAATTTTATTGTTACATCAAAAAAGTAGTCCGCGAACTCCAATCAACCCGAAAAACCAGATAATTTAGCTGGTAAATACATAGTTATGAATTTCACCGAGTTGCTACGTGTTAAGGCAAAAGACAGTCAATCAAAGATAGTATTAGCCCGGTCTTCGGATCCAAGAGTACTACAAGCGGCTAATTTACTTGTGGAACTAAAAATAGGAGAAGTTTATTTGGTTCGGAATCGTAGTGAGGGGGGACTAAATTCTTCGAATAGCACCGAAGTAGGCAATGATCGAAATTCAGTTGCATTAACCCGGGGAAATGATGCATCGATTGAGTTAAACTCAAAGATTCAATGGATCGATCCATGGGAAGATTCACGTCGAGAAGAATTCGTAGACTTTCTTTATGAGAAAAGAAAAAACAAGGGATGGAGTCGTGAACGCTGCGAAAAAACCATTTTAGATCCACTTTATTTCACAGGTTGTTTGCTAGCAATGGGGTATATGGATGTTGGAGTGGCAGGTTCGGTTTCAACAACAGGGGATGTGTTGCGGGCAGCCATTCATACCATTGGACTAAGATCTGGTTCAACCACCATTTCAAGTAGTTTTATCATTGAATTATCTACAGGTGAGGTAGTGAGTTTTGGAGATTGTGCGGTTATTCCTATGCCAAATGCGGAACAATTAGCCACAATAGCACATGATTCAGCTATGGTATTTCATACTCTAACCGGTTTAGAACCTAAAATTGCGTTGTTGTCATTTTCTACTAATGGCAGTGCCGATCATGAACGTGTACAAGTACCCAGAGATGCTCTGAAGGTGTATAAAGAACAGGGTGGTGGCTTTGAAATTGATGGTGAATTGCAGTTTGATGCAGCCTGGGATGTCGCTGTTGCCCGTCGCAAAGCCCCGGATAGTATTGTAGCAGGGCAGGCGAATGTCTTTGTGTTTCCAAGTTTAGAGGCCGGCAATATAGGCTATAAAATGGTAGAGAGGCTAGCTGGAGCGAGGGCAACTGGGCCAATTATTCAAGGGCTAAATAAACCTATGCTGGATCTCTCTAGAGGTTGCGATGCCAATGATATAGTAAACACCGCCTGTGTGGGCGTATTAATGACAAAAAACTGAGGTTATGGAACATCTTTATCCACTTATTTTTGAACCCATTATTAAGGAAAAGTTATGGGGAGGTAAGGGCTTGCACGAGGTCTTAGCTAAGCCACGTACCAGTGATTATGATGGTGAATCCTGGGAATTATCTGGAGTTCCTGGAAATATTTCAATTGTTCGTAACGGCCCACATACCGGTAAAAGTCTGACCCAACTCATCGAGCAATTCAAAGGCGATTTGGTTGGTGAAAATGTGTACAATAAGCACGGTAACAAGTTTCCTTTGTTGTTTAAATTCATTGATGCCCAGCAAGATTTATCTATTCAAGTACACCCAAATGATGAATTGGCTCAGAAAAGGCATAATAGTTTTGGCAAAACAGAAATGTGGTATGTGATCGATGCAGATCCGGATGCTAGTCTAATTGTAGGCTTTAATAAACAAGTAGATACTCGTCAGTATATGGACTGCGTTCAGGACAACAAGCTCATGAGTGTACTAAACCGGGAAAAGGTACAGCCACATGACGTATTTTTTATCCCTGCTGGTCGCATACACACTATTGGGAAGGGTTTATTAATTGCCGAGATTCAACAAACATCGGATATTACCTACAGAATACATGATTTTGACCGGATCGATGCAAATGGGAATAAAAGAGAATTACACAACGAATTAGCTGTAGAAGCCATAGATTTTTCCATTCCCGACTCTTACAAGACTAGCTATGATCTTGAAGCGGGAGAGCAGCTTATTGGAGCCTCAGATTATTTTATAACCAAAAGGCGGTTTATAAATGAAACAACCACTTTAGAATTTGGTCATTCTTCTTGCACCGTTCTCATGTGTATAGAGGGAAGTCTTGAGGTATCCCTTTTTGAGGAACTTCCTGCTATTTCAAAAGGCGACACTGTTCTTATACCAAGCTGTATTGAAGAATGTACATTGACACCGGAAGGCAATAGTATTTTACTAGAAATACAAATACCCGATTAACGGTAGTTTCTTATCGAGCCGATAGAGAAACTCAATAAGAAAGCCTGACAATTAGCCAGGCAATTCACTATATTTAGAGCTGTTCTAAATAAGCTTCTTTTAATGAACGGAAGCACCATTGCTTAGGTTTAGCAGGTAACATTAATCCATTAAAACAGCATAATATGAGTGAAGAGACCAAGGCTTTAGAGTCTATGATTGGTGAAGAGTATAAATATGGATTCACAACCGACGTAGAATACGAAGATTTTCCAAAAGGAATAAGTGAAGACATAATTCGTGAACTCTCTAGCAGAAAAGAAGAACCTGAGTGGATGCTAGAATTCCGCTTGAAATCATATCGTGCTTGGTTAGAGATGGAAGAGCCAGAATGGTTCAATGCCACTTACACGAAACCTGATTTTGAGAACTTACTCTATTATTCAGCGCCCAAAAAAAGGCCTAGTCTAGACAGTCTAGACGATGTAGATCCCAATATAAGAGAGACCTACGAAAAATTAGGTATTCCTCTAGAAGAACAAAAAATGTTGGCTGGTGTGGCAGTTGATGCTGTATTTGATAGCGTTTCGGTATTTACTTCTTTTAAAGAAAAATTGGCTGAAGCAGGGGTTATTTTTTGCTCTATCTCTGAAGCGATTAAAGAACACCCAGACTTAGTGAAGAAGTATATGGGCTCAGTTATACCAGCACGCGACAATTTCTATGCAGCCCTAAATTCTGCAGTCTTCTCGGATGGATCTTTTTGCTATATCCCAAAAAATACGGCATGTCCGATGGAGTTATCTACGTATTTTCGTATTAATAATATGGAATCTGGTCAGTTTGAGCGTACGCTAATTATAGCGGAAGAAGGAGCGAGTGTTAGTTATTTGGAGGGGTGTACTGCTCCTATGTATGATGAAAATCAATTGCATGCTGCTGTTGTAGAATTAATCGCTTTAGATCATGCCGAAATCAAGTATTCAACTATACAAAATTGGTATTCTGGGGACGAAAATGGAAAGGGCGGAATCTACAATTTTGTTACCAAAAGAGGGATTTGTAAAGGAGATCACAGTAAAATTTCATGGACTCAATTAGAAACTGGGTCTGCAGTAACACTTAAGTATCCTTCGGTAATTTTACAAGGTGATCACTCAATCGGAGAGTTTTATTCCGTGGCGGTTACTACAAAAAAGCAACAAGCAGATACCGGAACTAAAATGATTCATTTGGGTAAGAATACCCGCAGTACCATCATTTCAAAAGGTATTTCAGCCGGAGAGTCCAATAATAGTTACCGTGGTGAAGTAAAAATTGGCAAGAAAGCTACAGGATCGAAAAACTATTCAGTCTGTGATTCTATGCTTATTGGTCAAAGTTGCGGTGCTCATACATTCCCTTACATATCCTCTGAAAATGCGAGTAGTAGTGTTGAACATGAGGCTACGACTTCGAGAGTTGGGGAGGAGCAAATTTTTTACTTAATGCAAAGAGGCATCAGTGAACAAGATGCGATTTCCATGATTATTAACGGTTTTGTTAAAGACGTCTTAAAGGAATTGCCACTTGAATTTGCAGTTGAGGCTAATAAGCTATTGGATATCAAATTAGAAGGCAGCGTAGGATAACCTACCGTCAAACCCATAAATAGTAATAATTAAATCATAGTATAGTGTTAGAAATTAGAAACCTACATGCCGTCGTAGAAGGCGAAGAACTCGAAATTTTGAAAGGTGTTAATTTAACAGTTAACAAAGGTGAAATCCACGCCATTATGGGCCCTAATGGAAGTGGAAAAAGCACTCTTTCCAAAGTTGTTTCAGGTCACCCAGAATACGAAGTAACGGAAGGAACCATTTTGTTTGAGGGAGAGGATATTACTGAAATGGATGCCGATGAGCGAGCCCATCTGGGATTATTTTTGGCCTTTCAGTATCCAGTTGAGGTTCCAGGCATTACCAATAAAACCTTACTTAGAGAAGCCTATAACACCATTGCCCGTGCCAACGAACGTGAGGAGTTAGACCCTCTAGAATTTGAGGATTATCTAGTATCTAAATTAGAAATCATCGAAATGAAAGATGAATTCCTCAATCGTTCAATTAACACGGGTTTTTCGGGTGGTGAGAAGAAAAAAAATGAAATATTTCAAATGGCTGTATTAAACCCACGCCTCTCATTTCTAGATGAAACCGACTCGGGATTAGATATTGACGCACTAAAGGTCGTATCCGACGGTGTCAACAAGATTGCAAGTCCAGAAAATGCAATTGTCATGATTACCCATTATCAGCGACTGTTGAATTACATAAAACCAGATTTTGTGCACGTAATGATAAATGGCAAAATTGTTAAGTCTGGAGATATATCGTTAGCTGAAGAATTAGAAGCCAACGGATATGATCAGATGCAAAAAGAATTAGCCTAAATAGGAGATGGTATAAATGAGTAGTGTAAGTACAAAAGAATTAATTCATGCCTACGTACAATTACCAGGTGTACTTCGTGAGAATTTCAAAGAGCTGAGATCACAGGCGAAAGATAACCTAGATAACTGCGCATTCCCTACTAAAAAGGATGAAGAGTGGCGCTTTACAGATCTCAAGTCCATCACATCGAATAAATTTGAATCGGTAGACACTGGTGAAGCTCATACTGACCTTGAGTTGGACGAATACCACTTACCGGAATCCATGAACTCAAGATTGGTATTTATTGATGGTAACTACAGTCCGTTACACTCTGCCATTGAAGGGATGCCAGATGGAGTAATTGTAGGTAATATTAATGACTTCTCAGAACATGAGCAGCTTTGCTCACACTTAGGGACAATGACCAACTACGAAGATGATGTATTTGTTCCTCTGAATGATGTCAATTTTCAAGATGGAACGTTCATTTATGTACCCAAGGAAACGGTTATTGAGCAACCCATCCATATTCTGAATGTATTTACCAATCGAAAAAATCCACATTTTGTGACACCCCGAGTACTATTTGTGGGAGAGATGTATTCAAAGGCTACCATTATTGAAGAACATATCGGCCTTTCGGACAATGTATATTTGAATGTCCCTGTCAATGAGTTTAGGCTCTATAGCGGGGCTCACGTTCACCACGCACGTATACAACGTGATAGCAAAAATGCGTCACACATATCACGACCTGTCGCTATGTTAGATGCGCATGCAGAATACCATTCATACACGATTTGCTTGGGTTCTAAATTATTCCGTAATGAACCCAGAGTTATTCAGAACGCTGAAGAGGTGGACTTCACTGTTGATGGTTTAGTGCTTATCGATGGAGAGCAAATTGCAGATACGCATTCAATCATGGATCACCGATTTTCTCATGGAAACTCACATCAGTTACACAAAGTGGTTGTTAACGATCAGGCCCACTCAATCTTTAATGGTAAAATCTTTGTGGCAAAAGATGCACAAAAGATAGATTCCTTTCAAGAAAATAGAAATCTACTCATTTCTGACACAGGTAAAGTAAATACTAAACCACAACTTGAAATATTTGCTGATGATGTGCGCTGCTCTCATGGTGCGACTATAGGCCAATTACAAGATGAAGAGGTGTTTTACTTGCAGAGTAGAGGGCTTACTGAGCAAAAAAGTAGGGAACTACTGGTTTACGCATTTGCTCTTGAATCGGTTGAGAGTATGGCTGTTAAATCAGTAGAAGAATTATTATTAAAAGAAGTAATCGCCTATACCAACAGAGATTAATTGGTACGATAGACGATTGTACAGATACAAAAGGTAACGATGGGCGCTATAGATTGGAATCACATACGAAGTCAATTCCCTGTGCTTAAAACACAAGTGAATGGGCATGCACTTAGTTACTTAGACAATGGTGCCTCTAGCCAGATGCCGGAGTCCGTCATAACTAGATTAACCGACTACCATCGTTATGAGCATGCTAACATTCATCGTGGTGTACATCATCTGTCACAAACAGCTACCTCAGCCTATGAGGATACCCGTAGCTTAGTTAGGGATTTTCTTCATGCCGAGAGTCTTGAGCAAATCATATTCACGACAGGAACAACCGATTCCATCAACCTAGTGGCCCAATCGTGGGGTAGTAGCAACCTTTCTGAGGGGGACGAAATTATATTATCGGAGATGGAGCACCATGCTAATATAGTTCCATGGCAAATGATTGCTCAAAAAACAGGAGCCATCATTAAAGTAATTCCACTTCTTGATAACGGTGAGTTAGACTTTGAGGTGTATTCAACTTTATTGTCTGATAGAACAAAAATGGTTGCCTTAGTTCATGTATCTAACACGTTAGGTACGGTCAATCCTGTTTCAGAAATAATAGAAAAAGCAAAAACTGTTGGAGCAAAAGTACTAATTGATGGTGCACAAGCAACTCCTCATATGAAAGTTGATGTACAGAAGTTAGGTGTCGATTTTTATACCTTTTCTGCACATAAAATGTGTGGTCCTACTGGTTTTGGTGTATTATACGGGGATAGGTCACTTTTAGAATCTATGCCTCCGTACAGAGGAGGAGGTGACATGATAGATAAGGTCAGTTTTTCTGGAACAACCTACAATGATCTTCCTCATAAATTTGAAGCAGGAACACCACCTATTGCGGCTGGTATAGCATTTGGTGAGGCTATACGGTACTTAAATGATATTGGGTTGGATGAAATTACTCAACGAGAGTCTTATCTCTTAGAGTATGCCATGGAAGGTTTTAGTACTTTAGATCACGTACAATTTATAGGTACCTCCAATAATAAAACATCGGTCATTTCTTTTTTATTAGATGGCATTCACCCAACAGATGCGGGTACTATATTAGATAAGTATGGTGTTGCCGTACGTACTGGACACCATTGTACACAACCGATTATGGAACGCTATGGCATTCCTGGTACCATACGCGCCTCACTTTCTTTTTATAACAATGAAGCAGATATTGATTCATTGATTAATGGTATAATTGAAACACAATCATTTTTTAATTAACTGATCAAAATGGCTAAAATCAAAGAAATAGAACGAACACCAAATCCAGACTCTATGCGATTTGTACTCGCAGAACCTTTGACTAATGGCGTGACACGGTCCTATGAAGATGCACATGAAGCTCAGGATGACCGTTTAGCTGCATCACTTTTTGAAATAGAACATGTTATCAACGTGTATTATGTGGATCGTTACATTACTGTAACTCAAGATGGTGGAGCTGTTTGGTCAGAGCTATTAAGGAAATTAGCCCCACCTATTCGTGAGGCAGAAGCACAGGATAATTTGGTTGATGATGCCGAAGTACATGTGAGTAAAGAAGCTCTAGATTCGGATGACCCTAGATTACAGGAAATTAACCGGATGCTTGATGAACAAGTACGTCCCTATCTATTGGCCGATGGTGGAGGTTTGAAAGTGATAAGCCTAGAAGAAAATAGACTCAAAGTGCATTACCAAGGTGCTTGTGGAACATGCCCAACAGCGACAACGGGTACTTTGTACGCCATAGAAAGTATGGTCAAGAGGGTAGATCCAGAAATACAAGTCATCTCAGTGTAATATGTCAGAGATTACCATTAGTGATACTGCTTATCATCGAATATGTGAAATAAAAAGATCCGATACGGATGAGCAAAAAAAACTATTGCAAATATCCATCATTAGTGGTGGTTGTAGTGGTTTAAGCTATGATTTGAAGTTGGTAAAAGAGCATGAAATAACCATAAAAGAAACAGATCACCTTTTTGAATATCCTGATTTCAGTTTATACATAGATATGCGAAGCTACTTGATGTTAGCGGGTACGGAGTTAGATTTTAGTGATGGATTAGAAGGGAAGGGATTTCACTTTCACAATCCTAATGCAAGTCGTACATGCTCTTGTGGAGAAAGTTTTTCGATATAGTAATTTGTGAGTTTGTACCTACGGTTAATTTGTGACTGTTACATCGAAGTGTGAAACCGTTGATTATTTTGAAAAAGTATGATTAAGAATAGAGTTCAATCAAATGAAAAGTTAGTATCTATTGATATTGCCAAAAGTTTTGGACCTAAATTCCCAATAAAATCTTTAGATATTACACCTTGGTTATTTAAAGGGCTTATTCTGAAGGAAAATTTGTTTAATGACAGCATTGACAAGCACAATTGGCAGGAATACCAGGACTCCTATTTGTGCATTGAAGTTAACGAAGACGCTCTATTAGCTCCATGGGCGTATATGATACTTACCGAAGTAGGCAAGCGACACGCAAAAGATGTTTTATTTACCAATCCGATAGATGCACAGTCGCAGCTAATAAAGCGGAATATTGACGAAGCTGATTTTAGTTCTTATAAAGAGAAATACGTATTAGTTAAGGGTTGCTCTAATAAGTCTGTGACCCCTGATATTTATGCTCAAATAACAAAAAAGCTCATTGGTACAGCAAAAAAAATAATGTACGGTGAAGCTTGCTCTTTTGTGCCTGTGTACATGAGCAACTCAAACAAATAATATGATATGGGAAGTATAATAGTTACAGGTTCGTCAAGAGGAATAGGAAAAGCTATTGTAGACCGCTACTTAGATGAAGAATGGAATGTATTTGGTGCTTCTACCACAGATATTTCAACTTGGAATGATTGTTCAAAGTATACTCATACTATTCTAGACCTGATTGACTATAAAGAAGCAATTGATTTTTGGGTGGACTCATTAGAAAAACTTGAAAAATTTCCTCAGGTACTTGTTAACAATGCCGCCGTTTTCATTGAAAGTCCCATTAGCTCATCTGACGAGTCTTGGTTGGAAAACTGGAACAAAACTCTGTCAATTAACTTAACAGCTAGTAGTTATCTTGCAAAGAAAGTGATCAAAATATGGTCCGATTCAAAAGTGGAAGGAATCCTTATTAATATTTCTTCACGCGCAGGGCAGCGTGGAGATACCGAAGAATTTGCTGCATATGCTGCCTCTAAAGCTGGTATGATGGCCTTTGTTAAAAGTATCGCGCGTAATTATGGGAAACTAGGTATTACAGCGTTTAGCATAGCCCCAGGTTTTGTTCATACCGATATGGCTATAGAATCGATTAAAACGTATGGAGAAGAGTATCTAACTCAAGGGTTGGCTCTTAATACCATAGTGCCTCCTGAAGATATAGCAACTCTAGCATATCGAATCGGTACGGGGGAGTTCAAGCATGCAACCGGTCAAACTTTTCACATTAATTCGGGTTCTTATCTTTTCTAGATTATATGAAGAGATTTTAACTCGCTTAATTTTAATCCCTGTCTAAGTTTGCTAAATTACAGTATGAGTTCTATTTCTACCCGTAAAAAAGATCATATAGATCTTACCTTGTCTGAAAGTAGTCAATACAAACGACCGACTGGCTTTCAACTGTATCAACTCAAGCACAACGCATTGCCTGAATGTGGACTTGAAGACATATCTTTTCGTTCGCATTTATTAGGTAGTGAGTTTGAATTCCCTCTATTTATATCCTCTATGACCGGAGGCCACGGAGAGGCCACCAACCTAAATGCTGAGATAGCTACGTTTTGTGAACACTTCAACATACCTTTTGGGGTGGGAAGTCAACGGGTGATGCTTGAGGATAGTACCCACGAAAAAAGCTTTTCCATTGTACGCAAAAAAGCGCCAAATGCTTTTATAGCAGCCAATATAGGTGGGGCACAACTTATTGGGGGAATGCCAAGTAACCGCCTTCTCTCAATGATCAGTTCTATCCAAGCAAACGCCGTTATTGTCCATCTTAATCCACTTCAAGAATTAATTCAACCAGAAGGGGACACACAATTTGATGGTGTCTTAAAGGGAATTGAGCAATTGGTAAATGAATCTTCAGTCCCACTAATTGTAAAAGAAACAGGTGCGGGGATTGATGCTGCTGTCGCAAAGCGACTACTTAACGTTGGAGTGAAGGTGATTGATGTTGCTGGAGTTGGAGGTACATCATGGTCACGAGTTGAAGCCGCGCGAATAACTTCAAGACCAGATACAGATAAAGTGGGGAGTACTTTAACGAGAACATACGAACTTGAAATGCAAGAACGCTTTAATGAATGGGGGAATAGCACGGTCTATTGTCTAAAATCGTTACAGGAACTAGCATGGGAGCGAGAATTTGAAATTATTGCATCTGGAGGAATCCGGAATGCACAGGATATGATAAAAGCCAGATGTTTAGGAGCCCATTTTGTGGCTGTTGCCCAACCAGTAGTTCGAGTATTAAAAGAAGAAGGGTTAACAGGGTTAGAAAAATGGTTTAACTTATGGCGAAAAGAAGCAACAATGATTATGACCTTGTTAGGAGTTCGAGAATGGAGACTCTTAAGTGAAGAACATATAACACCTCATTCCTCATGAATAAACGTTGGCTCGATGAAATTGAAAGGGCAATTCAGCAGTTAAAATTGCCTAGTGAACCAAGATCATTATATGACCCATTTCAATATACAATGGGAATGGGGGGGAAGCGGATTCGCCCATATTTAACTCTATTAGCGTCTGGAATTGCATCTGGTCAACATAATCATGCAATGCATGCTGCCCTTGCAATAGAAATACTCCACAACTTTACTTTAGTCCATGACGATATTATGGACGAGGCAGAGACAAGAAGAGGTTTCCCTTGTGTGCATAATAATTGGGATTCCAATGTTGCTATTCTAAGTGGAGATGTCATGTATGTCTACGCTTTTCAGCATTTATTACACTACGGAAAGAAAGATGATATTGGGCAGGAAGCCTATCACGCATTGATGGAAGTATTTGTTCAGGCAACCATTAAAGTATGTGATGGGCAGGCCTTAGATATGGAGCTTATGCAGCATGAAAAGGTAGAGGTTGAGCAGTACGTTGAGATGATTGAAGGTAAGACAGGGGCATTGTTATCTGCAGCTCTTGGGCTTGGCGTAATTGTAGGTGGGAGGTTGGATCTTTTAGCTAATATGCAAGAATTAGGTAGATTAATGGGGGTTGCCTTCCAAATGCAGGATGACCTTTTGGATGTGACTGCTGAACCTGAAAACTTTGGAAAAAAGAAAGCTGGTGATATTCTAGAAGGAAAAAAAACTTACTTATGGATAAGAACTTACGAGCAGTGCACCAACGATGAGCAAGCATTGATGGATTTAGCCTACAAAGGACCTAAAGAGTTACTAGACCATGCATGGGTAAGCTCGGTTACCGAGTTCATGTACAAGTATCAGGTCATTGATGAAATATCTCAACTTATCAACAATAAATACGCCCAGATTTACGATATTATAAAGGAGTTTGAACATCCTGAATACCGCAATGAACTCCATCAACTTATAGACTATTTAACGTCCCGGATAAAATAACTATGCTATTACGACTAGCCACTTTACTATTACTAAGTGTAACACTTTCATGTGCCAACAAGGAGCTTATTAAACCAGGTGAACCAATTGACTCAGCATACGAAAAATCCATTGCTTTCTATGAGAAAGAAGAGTATTCGGACGCGGCTTATGGGTTTGATTTGGTTACTCGAATGGGTAGAGGAACCACGTACGCAAAGGAAGCCCAGTTTTTGTTGGCCGAAAGTTACTTCAAAAATAAGCAGTACTTACTTGCCGCCTCTGAGTACGAACGTTTTATTAGCTATTATCCGCAAGATGAACGTAGACAAGAAGTTGAATTTAATAGAGCTCTATGTTATTATCAGCAATCTCCACGTTACCGACTGGATCAAGGACCGACCATGCGAGCTATTGAGCTATTCCAATTGTTCAATAACAACTACCCGAATTCACCCTTTATTGACGAAAGTGCTCAGAAAATAGATGAACTCAGAAACAAATTGGCTCGAAAAACCTTTGAATCTGGCCAATTCTATCTTCGAACCTTACGATACAAAGCGGCAACTATTTATTTTGATCAAACTATAGATCAATACCCTGAAACCCGATGGGCGGAATCGGCTTTACTAAAAATCATAGAGACCTATGTTAGTTATGCTCAGCAAAGCATACAATCCAAGCAATTAGAGCGATATAATTTAGCTGTTGAGAACTACGAAAAATTCCTACAATTATTTCCGCAGAGTATGCTTCGTTCGGAAGCAGAGTCGTATTATCTACAAGCTATAAGTGAGATTCGAAAGCTAGAACCGGTCGCTAGTACCAATTAAATTACCAAAGGATGTCAGATAAGCGAATTGGGCTCTTTGGAGGTAGCTTTGACCCAATACACTTAGGTCATTTAGCCATTCTGCGGTCATTTCTTTCAAGTGGATACATAGATGAATTGTGGTTGCTTGTCAATCCAAACCCGCCTCACAAACAAACTACAGATGCGAGCTATAAAGATCGCCTGAATATGGTAGATTTAGCTACTAAGGAAATAAGTGGGTGCTTGATTTCACGTATAGAAGAAGAACTACCAACCCCCAATTATAGTTATAAAACGATTGATTATGTGATTGATACCCTAGGATACCCTGATGTGTATTTTTGCTTGGGATCCGATAGTATAGATAGTTTTAGGACTTGGAAAGATTATGAAAAAATACTTGAGAGGGTTAGTTTATTAGTTGCACAGAGAAAGGCTGATTATACTTTGCCAGCCTACCTGAAATCGAAGGCTATAGTGATTGAGAATACATTAATGCCTATTTCTTCAAGTGATCTCAGAAGCAAACTCCAAACAGGAGAACCTTTAGGCGAACATCTTCATTCAACCACCATAGACTACATCAGTAAACACAACTTATACCGTTGATTATGCCTATAAATCGAAGTCAATTTTTCAAAACTTTAGGATTGGGAACAGCCTATCACATACTTGAATCGGGTGTTCAAAAAGTACCCTCAGCAGGGAATCAGTCAATAGTGCAGGGTAGTTCACCATTATCGAACATAAAATACGAATCGATCAAACCAAAGGCATTACAACCGGGCGATACAATTGGGTTGGTTTCTCCCGCAAGTCCAGTATATAATCCAGACGATTTCGAAGAAATGCTCGTTAAAGTTAATTCCTTAGGCTATAAAGTGGTACTTGGGGAACATGTGCGAGACCGACGTGGATATTTAGCTGGCACGGATGAAAATCGTGCAAAAGATCTTATGAATATGTTTCAAAACCCAGTAATTGACGGGATTCTCTGCGTAAGAGGGGGCTGGGGTTGTAATCGTATGTTACCCTATTTAGATTTTGAAGTTATTGCATCAAATCCTAAAATACTTTGTGGGTTCAGTGATATAACCTCTCTTCATTTGGCTCTCTGGAAAAAAGCAAGTCTGCATACCTTTCATGGTCCAGTAGGAACTTCTAGTTGGAGTTCATATTCCACTCAATATTTCAAAGAGGTAATTGAGAATGGGGGGATGCCACTATACCAATATCCCGAAAATCATGGAGAGGATCACCTCACCATTGAACCAGGAACGACAGAAGGGATACTCTTGGGTGGTAATTTAACCGTGTTATGTTCTTTGATTGGGAGTGAATATATACCTGATTTTACGGACGCAATCTTATATTTAGAAGATGTAGGAGAGGATGTATATCGAGTGGATCGAATGTTAACCCAACTAAAAATGAGTGGGATTTTAAATAAGATTAACGGATTTATTTTTGGTAAGTGCACTAATTGTGATGCTGGAGCTAATAGTTTGAGCTTAGAGCAAGTATTTAAAGATCATATTAGTCCGCTAAACATCCCCGCTTTTTATGGTGCACTCATAAGTCATGAAACAGATAATAGTACCATACCGGTAGGAATTAAGGCTAGTATGAATGCAGAATTGGGATCTATACAACTTATGGAAACCGCAGTAATTAATTCATGATAGTGCCCCATTAAAACAGTAATGTCTCCATTACTAGTGTTCTATTAAAGCCCTGCATTACCTATGAGATTTATATGTTACCCCTGCTCATATGGTCATAGTAAGCGAACGTTCTAGAGTCGGTATAACCGCCCATAGATTCAGCTGTTAAACAGGAGTGAACCGGATAAATCGAAAGATATGATTGGCCTGCCACCTCATAGATCAACTCTTTTGGGCCAATAATTAAGCCGTGTTCTTGGGAGATTTTATCCAAATATAAATTAGGTTCATCTTTTAAACGGCCATAAACTATTCTGCCATCGATGTTTAGGTAATCTTTTGAGAAATGAACGGCTCCACCATGTATCACAATTTGAGCAAATTCATTATCACCGGACTGAGTCACATATGTGGGTAAATCACTAGCATTCCGGGCCTTTACTTCAATAATAGGGCAATCTACCCAAACCGCAATATCTTCCTGCTGGCAACTTCCTATATATTCTTGGCTCAGGTCATAAAAAAATAAGTTACCCGGCGTCAGTACGTCAATGACAGAAAAGTCATCCATCAATGAACAGGTTGGAGTATCCCCATAATAAATGGGCAAGTTGAGAGTTTTCTTTAACTGGGTTATGGATGCCATCAAACCATCCGAAAAAGCAAGGATGGATTCCTTATTAGGTTGTTGATACGAATTACCTGCATGAATATAACACCCAATTAGTGCTATTTTAGAAAGATGCTTAATAGCTTTATGGAACTCGGATATGTCTGATAGGTGATCAATTGGCAACCCAGTCCGTCCATAATTTGGATCTACATCTAGGAGTACTTGTAAAGGTTTGTCGAGAATGTTGTTAAGATGTTTCAAGTGTTCAATTGAACTACACAATACCTTTAGATTGCACTCATTATTGACCTGGTTAATTGATTTAAAAAGTCCAGGGTGTAAGGGGAGGGCTAGTAAAAAGGAATCCCAATCATCTTGTATAAAATACGCAAGCATATCCATGCTGGAAACGGTAATGTCAGTAACCCCTATATCACGTATCCATTTCCCTACTTCAATAGATTGGTGGGTTTTAAAGTGTGGTTGAAATTGTTTAGCATTTTGCTGGACTTTTTTACTGATTCGTGAACTATTTCGAAGTACAATTTCTTTATCAAGAACCAAACGAGGTTTTTCAATCATAGGTTGAATGGGTGTATTGCTTTTGGAAAAAATGACGTATTTTTAACATAATAAATGTTTATGAATTGAAAGAAAACGATTTGCAAATTATTGGGCGAATAGAACGAATGGATATACCAGAATGGTTCCTATTCGGCTTAGAAGCAAAAATTGATACGGGCGCCTTTTCATCAAGTATACATTGCCACAGAATTGAAGCTTTTGTTAAGAATACGCAGGAATGGGTACGTTTTAGTTTGCTAGACCCAGAGCATGAAGCCTACAACAATAAAATATTTGAGCTGCCAATATCTGATGTTCGTGAGGTAAAAAGTTCAAATGGGTTAACAGAATCACGTTATTTCGTTCGAGCTAGAATTCAACTAAATGATAGAATAATTGATACCGAATTATCCTTAACGGATCGCTCTGAAATGAAATTTCCTGTCTTATTAGGTAGGAAGTTTTTAATGAATCGTTTTCTGGTTGATGTAGCCAAGGTGCACACTTCCAAAAAATCGATGCAGAATTAATATGTATTCGAGAAATAAATATAAACGAAAGGGGTTTTATTTTGACACTTCACATCGGAATCCTTTCTAGGAATCCAAACTTATATTCTACTAGGCACTTAAAGGAAGCCATAGAGTCCAAAGGGCATGTTGCTCATGTAATTGACCACTTAAAATGTGATATCAATATCGAGCAAGATGATCCGAAAATATTTTACAAAGGAGAGAGCCTTGACTTTTTGGATGCAGTGATACCCCGAATTGGCTCAAGTGTTACCTACTATGGGGCTGCTGTAGTGCGCCAGTTTGAGATGATGAATGTTTTTACTGCGGTTCATTCGCAGGCGCTTGTACGATCAAGAGACAAACTCAGGTCTTTACAGTTACTTGCCAGTTCAGGAGTCGGTCTTCCAAAAACGGTTTTCACGAATTACTCTAAAGAAGTAGATAGTTTGATTGATTCTGTTGGAGGCGCACCATTGATTGTAAAACTACTAGAAGGTACACAGGGATTTGGTGTAGTATTAGCACCTACTAAAAAAGCAGCCCAATCGATTATTCAAGCCTTTCATAGCATGAAAGCTAGAGTAATTGTTCAGGAGTTTATCGAAGAGTCAAAGGGAGCGGACATCCGTGCTTTTGTAGTTAATGGTCGATTGGTAGGAGCTATGAAACGACAATCTAAGGAAGGCGAGTTTCGATCAAATCTACATCAAGGTGGTACTGGGACATTAATTCGATTGAGTCCAAGAGAACGAACTGCAGCAAAAACAGCTGCGAAAGCAATGGGGTTGCCTATTGCTGGAGTGGATTTACTCCAATCTAGTAGAGGTCCACTCATTCTTGAAGTAAATTCTTCACCTGGTCTAGAAGGAATTGAACGCGCCACACAAAAAGATATTGCTGCATCCATCGTTCGATTTGTTGTGCAACAGACTTTAGAAAATAGAAATAAACCAAAACGTAGAAAACGTATAAAACAAAACGCCTAATGGACGTAGATTTATTATTTATCCCTTTGAATTCGGTACAATGGAAAGAGTGTTCTTCACGAGGGTTTATCGAGCCTAGTCTACAAGAAGGTTCCAAATCAATACGTAGTATAGAAGCATACACACCGTCAGTTGTTGAAGAAATAATCAACTTTAAATTTGTAGATCAAAACGATCTTTTACTCATTCTAATTGACCCCATTAGAATACAGGTTCCCATCAAGAGTGAATTTAATGACATTAAACCAAATAACGAAGAAGACGGTTTTGGGAATAGTAAGCGTTATCCTGTAGTTCATTTACAGGGAAAAATATCTATTGATGCGGTTATTGATCGAATTCCCATCCAAAAAGATAAGGATGGGTTATTTCATTTTCATATTGAAACCATTGATTAATACTAAAAAAGTGAATCAGCTAGTCTAAAAATGACTAGTTTTTATACCTGACAAAGCGCTTCATCTAAACTTCACGATTACTTCCTATTCTACATCTAGATCATAAGAGGTTAAACTAGATTGATAGGAGGTAAGTCATGAAAAATCCAGTCAGAATAATCAAACGCGACAGTAGCCTTAGAAAAAACTACCTAATAACCCTTGAGGGAGGCTTCATTTTATCCATACTTATATTCATTGTTGCTTTTAAGGTGGATTTAAATGTTGACACATCCGATAATCAAATCGTGATACAACAGCAGGAGGAGATTTTTATTGAGGAAATCATCCAAACCAAACAGGAATTAAAAGCACCAGCACCTCCCAGGCCATCTGTACCCATCGAGGTCCCAAATGATGAAATACTCGAGGATGAAATACTCGAGATTGATGCTGAACTAGATTTTGATGAACCTATGGATATTCCGGTTCCACCTAAACCTATTCAACAACAAGATGACGTAGAAGAAGAAATATTTGTGGTAGTTGAGAACCCACCTGTTTTAATAGGCGGAATTGCAGCTGTTCAATCGCACATAAGTTATCCTCCGTTGGCTTTGAAGGCGGGCATAGAAGGACGAGTAATTGTGCAGTTTGTTATTGATAAAACGGGGAAAGTACTTGATCCTAAGGTTATACGAGGAATTGGCGGTGGTTGCGATGAAGAGGCAGTACGTGCGGTGCTAAAAGCGAAGTTCCAACCAGGATTACAGCGTGGAAGACCTGTTTCAGTTCGGTATACATTGCCCATAACATTCCGAATAAACAGTAAAGACAATAGCTAATATCACTTACCATACAAACTAGCAATCATTGATACATGAGGTCCAACGATATTGGATCTCGTGTCTTTTTTGGTTAAACCTATCTGATTGTATTTCTAAGAATTCGAAAGAAATAACCTTTACATAGGGTATTAATTTATTTCAATACTATATGTATGTCATATAATATATATTATGTAAAGTAGTATATATTTAACATTCTTTAATATTAACATATCACATATAAGCTTTACTCCTCTACTACAGTCTGGATGTATCCAATCTATAATAAAGGAGTTTTAAGAAAGAGTTTAATTTAAGGCTTCTTTGATTTTATCAAAGTTAGGTAAGTTACCCGCATCCTCTAGTATCTCAGAGTGTACTAATCTCATGTCACCGTCAAGAACGAATGCACTTCGTTTTGCTACACCAATCATCCCAAAGTGATCATTGTTTAAAACGCCAAAGTTTGTTGACTGTACCTTGTTGAAATCACTTAATAAAGTGAAATTTAGGTTTTGAGATTGTTTAAAAGCCTTCAAACTAAAAAAACTATCAATAGAAATACCGTAAACTTTTGCGTTCAACGACTCATAAACTTTCATATTATCACGTACCGTGCATAATTCATTGGTACAAACACCAGAAAAAGCTAATGGGAAAAATAGTAAAACGGTGTGATAATTGGTTCCTACCTCAATTGTAATCTGAGTCCCTTCTGTGTCTTGTAATGTGAAGCTGGGTATTTTATCGCCAATTTGGTAGCTCATGTGTAAATGTATTTATTTTAAGTTATTTCAGTGTTAATCGGATATTTTATTAAACTAAAAGTTAATAAAATCATTCCAAGACTTAATAAGATACTACCTAATAACAAGCCATTCATCGGACCATAAACATTGATGAACGGAATTACAAATGCGCATAAAAAAGCCAAAATTGATCCGATAAATGTCCATTTCCATTTGAATAGGTATGTATTTACTCCGAAAATTAGTAGCGCAACTAGTATGGCGCCTGCCTGCATTATAATCTCTAATATATCTTTAATCGCATAGCTTGTTGGAATGACTGCAAAAAATATAATCCCAGATAAAGGAAGCAAGGTCAAATAAATAGGAAACCTTGCGAACATTGGTTTAGAGTCTCTAATTATTACAAATAAAGCAGATAAAACTAAACTAATGCTTACAAAATTACCCCACGTCTCAACATCTCGCACTAGGTAACTTGGCCCAATTAAAACATATATTTTAGAGGTGAAAAAGCAACAAATGCTACCTAATAGATATACCTTAGTAAGATTTCGTACTTTTAGTGAACTTGGAAGTAGAACAATAAAGCATAAAAGAGCTGCAATAATCTCTATTCCATGTTTTACGTCCAGAATTTCCATCACTCTCCTACTTCTGCTTAAATACCATCGTTATGGGTACGCCGGTAAATTTATAGGTTTCTCTAATTTGATTCTCTAAATAACGTCGATAATTAGCAGGTAAGTCTTGTGGGCTATTCATGAAAAATTTAAAAACAGGCGGGTTGGCTTTTACTTGCGAGCCATACTGAATCTTTAATTCTCTGCCCCTTTTCATAGGCAATGGTCGTTTCTGAAGCGTTTTTTCAATAAATTCGTTTAATTCCGAAGTGTTTATTTGTTTCTTTCTTTCTTCAATTACTTCATCACACAATTCCAAGACTTTATGAATACGTTTCTTATTGGTTGCGGAAATAGTGAGAATGGGAATGTAAACCATCTGGGGAACCGCCTCATAGACTACTTTTTCAAACTCACGTACTGTGTGTGTGTCTTTATCTTCAATTAAATCCCATTTATTCCAAACAATGATTAATCCTTTATTGTATTCTTCAGCTTGTCGAAGTACCCGCTTATCTTGGGCATCAAATCCTCTTTCGGCGTCTAATATGAGCACTGCGACATCGCATTCACGGATGGCTTTTTCTGTTCTGACGGTACTGTAGAACTCGATATTTTCCTTCACCTTTACTCTTTTTCGAAGCCCGGCGGTATCCATTAGTGTGTACTCTT
>Ga0181558_10000417_pt1 | contig 39729 bp, 37 predicted proteins | sample 011ome_22_FD_133754 | JGI IMG/M metagenome (GOLD analysis project Ga0181558, IMG submission 133754) | Coastal salt marsh microbial communities from the Groves Creek Marsh, Skidaway Island, Georgia - 011507BT metaG (megahit assembly) | ecosystem: Environmental > Aquatic > Marine > Intertidal... | reverse complement strand
GAAAGAATGGTTGAACAACATCTAGATGGTGTTGGTAATGAATGGTTTGACATGAGAGGTCGAGATATGCTTCAAAAGGGATCTCCTCTGCATTGGCCAATTCCAGCTGAAATCTTAGAAACTCTAGGTGTAACAATTCCATTTTACACTTATGGTGGAGCAAGTGAGCCGGTAGGTAATGGTGGAGAAGGAACAGACTGGGCTGCTGGTACTGCTTCTGGAGCCAAAGCTTGGAGATAATACTCTCCACTTAATTTTTGAAAGCCTCAACTATTGTTGGGGCTTTTTTTTTGTCTTTTAAATTATGAAAGCCATTATGAGAAAATTCACATACATATTATTCGCTATGTTCATCTTTTATACTTACAGCTGTACTAGTGATTATGAATATAATAATGTGGTAGTAACGCCACATCCTATTGCAACACACGTTGGACAAACAATTTTTGAACTAGGTGGTAATGCATTTGATGTTGCAGTTGCTTCTGGATTTGCACTTTCAGTGGTAGAGCCATCAATGAGTGGTATTGGAGGTCGCATGCAAGCTATATATTTTACTAATGATTCGTTAGGTGGTATTGATGGAACGACACAGGTTCCTTCGTCATATGTGCATGATGAATACGAAGATGGGTATAAATTTATTGGCGTACCTGGTGTGGTTCATGGTTTAATTACATTACATGAATCTAGAGGAAATTTGACTCTTCAACAGCTACTTAAACCGTCTATTGAATTGGCAAGTAATGGTTTTGAATTAACACAAGGGAACATTATTCGATTAAATATGGCGGCTTCTCACATACGAAACAATTCTAAGACTGATAAATACTATTTAGGAGAACCATTATATCAAATAGGTGATACATTAATCCAAAAAGATCTTGCTAATGTATTAACAGAAATTTCTAACAATGGTATTGATGGATTCTATAATGGGTGGGTTGCAGATAAAATAGTAAAAGACATGAAAAATCATGGTGGTTATGTCACTTTAGATGATTTACGTGATTATAAGTCTGGTAATTCTGTACTGGTTAGTGGTGACTTAGATCAATATAGTGTCCATAGTCTGTATCTTCCTTCATTTGGTCCTATTGTTATTCAGTTATTACAATTACTAGGTAGTTGGCCAAATAGTATTGAAACTCCTGAAGACTATATAAATATGTTTTATCCTATTTCACAGTATGTTTATTCTAATAGCCGACAACAACAGTTTATACCAGATTCTTTAAATCATATTATTTCTCTTGAATATAACAGTAGATTAGCAAAAACAATCAGTTCTGTTTGCTGCGCCAAGAAATCTATAACAAATAATATAGACAGTAATACGGCCCATATTTCGGTTGTTGATTCACATGACAACGTAGTTAGCTTAACCCAAACGGTCGGCCCGTTAATGGGTTCTGGTGTAATAACGGATTCTTTAGGTTTTGTATATGCGACAACAATGGGAAGCTATTTGGGTATTACAGAAGCTAACCAAAGAGCCTATTCACATATAAGTCCAACAATTATCCTTGAAAATAATTCTCCTGTAATGGTTTTGGGTGCTGCAGGTGGGAGTCGTATACCAACCTCTATTGCTCAAGTTATCTATAGACATTTGTATTTGGATGATGATTTAAACTCTTCAGTTACTAAATTTCGAGTTCATCCAGATGCCGAGGAAGCTTTAATTGAATATCACAATGGAGTAGAATTTGATTTTGACCCAGATTCAATTCTATTTAAATATGATTTAATAGATTCACCTGCTAGATTTGGGCGGGTCCAGGCTATTTCAAGGGTAAATAAGTTAAATAAATGGATTGGTGTTTCAGACCCAGATTGGGAGGGAACGGTATTCAATTCTGATTTTAAATAAAAAAAGCCACCTCAGTTGTTCTGAAGTGGCTTTAGATAGTGGCGGGGACAGGATTCGAACCTGCGACCTTCGGGTTATGAGCCCGACGAGCTACCAGCTGCTCCACCCCGCGATATTGAACTCCAAATATACTAGTTAATGTACTCCAAGGTCAACTCTTTTTTATTTAATATTTAGATAACATTCAAATGTATTTATTTGATTGTTTTGTGTTGAGTCCAATAGTTCTATTTACTAGTTTGATAGTACTCTACTCTTCGGTTTAAATCCCAGTAAATAGATATTAGTCAAAATGAATCTCACAAAAATCCAATCAATTGATGTTAGAACTACTTTAGCTAAACATATACTAGCCGATGGGTACGACATGGTACTCGATTTAGAAAAAAGTCATGGTAGTTATTTGATTGACAAAATCACTAAGAAAGAGTACTTAGATTTTTTTACTTTTTTTGCCTCAAATCCATTGGGCATGAATCATCCAGCACTAGATAATGATAATTTTATACAAAGAATTGGGAAAGCCGCAATAAATAAACCTTCCAATTCAGACATCTATACAGAATATATGGCGGAGTTTATGGAAACATTTGAGCGAGTTGGTATACCTGAATATTTACCCCATGCTTTTTTCATTTCCGGTGGTGCGCTTGCAGTGGAAAACGCGTTGAAAGTGGCCTTTGACTGGAAAGTACAGAAAAACTTCGAACGAGGATATAGAGAAGAAAAAGGTCATTTAGTTCTTCATTTTGAGCATGCATTCCATGGAAGAACTGGATATACATTATCCGTTACCAACACGGTGCCTGACAAGGTAAAATATTTTCCTAAGTTTAGTTGGCCTCGAGTAACTAGTCCGGCCAATCACTACCCTGAGACCGAGGAAACGATTGAACATGTCGCAAAGCAAGAGCATTTAGCCATACAACAAGCTAAACGATTTTTTGAGATACATAAAGATGAGATAGCTTGTATTCTTATTGAGCCCATTCAGGCAGAGGGTGGAGATCGTCACTTTCGGCAAGAGTTTCATAAAGAATTACGCAAACTAGCGGATACCTACGAAGCTTTACTTATTTATGATGAGGTGCAGACCGGTATTGGATTAACTGGTAAATTTTGGGCACACGAGCATTTTGTTGAACCTGACATCATTGCATTTGGAAAAAAAGCTCAGATTTGTGGAATATTAGCCGGCAAGCGCCTCGATGAAGTAGAAACAAACTGTTTTAAAGTGTCTTCTAGAATTAACTCTACATGGGGTGGTAACCTGGTTGATATGGTGCGGTTCCAACGTATACTTGAAGTTATTGAGCAAGATAACTTAGTGGAGAATGCGGCTAATCTCGGAAATTACTTACTTGAAGGACTGCATCATTTGTCAGTAAAACACGCTCACTTTTCTAACCCTCGTGGTAAAGGTCTTATGTGCGCTATTGATTTGCCTAATGCGCACGCTCGAAATGCCGTAGTTTCTGAATGCATGGAGCAAGGGCTAATGATTTTGGGTTGTGGAGATAAGACTATACGTTTTAGGCCTGCCTTGACTGTTTCAAAAGCCGAAATAGACCAAGCATTAAGTATACTTAGCTCAGCCTATAGTACAGCTATAGACCGCTGTCCCGTAGCAACTGACTAAACTTCTAGTTTTGTTGGCTTTTATCTTATGTAAAGATAGTACCTGCTTTATCATGAAACCGTTCTACACGAGTTGATGTGAATTCGGCTGAATCACCATTTCATTCACCACGTGAGTAGATGGTAGTCCAAGTATATTGCCCACGACCTTAGCAATTACAGAAGGGTTTAACATAGCCTCTTTTTTAACTTTCATTTGAACGTCCTCATCGTCCCAAAAAGGAGTATCCACACCACCTAAATACAACAGAGAAAACTGAGTGTTGGATCTTTTGTGTTCTTCAACCAGTCCTTTCACCATTCCTTGAATAGCAAATTTAGTTGCTGAATAAAGTGCGGAATTCCTCATAATGTATTTACCCATGGTGCCAGGGAAGTAGATCATTCGGGCATGTTCGGTGTTCATATACCCGAGGAATGCCTGGGTTGCCAAAAATGTGCCTAATACATTAGTATTTACAACTTGAGCTGCTAATTCAGGGTTGATATCAGCAGATGCCTGTATGACCCCTTTCCCATAGGCGTGAATGAGTGCATCTACAGGGCCTAATTCACGATGAATTTGGGCAGCTACCTGAGTCAGAGCGCTAGCATTTGTTATGTTAACTGGGATGGCATATGCTTCTCCACCTTTTTGGTTAATTTTACCAGCTATTTTCTCGGCCTTTGCCTGATCTCTAGAGGTGATGACTATTTTGTAATTATGAACTTCAAATAAGTGATGGGCTATAGCTTCACCTAATCCACCGCTACCACCTAAGATTACTGCAATTGGCTTTGACATAAATTGGTTTGTTTTAACTAGTATTTTTTGATGACTACGTTTTGGTAATCTATCATCAAGAATTATTAAATGACTTTGAACGTTCCTAGAAGTGTTAAATAGGTTTGAAGGTGATGCCAAAATGCGAAATATTTCTTGGTACAAAGTGAATGATTAGCTGAAACCAAGAGTTTAAATTAATAGATACACAACATTCTAAAGAACAAAATGACACAAAAAAAGGCCGACATAGGACTTGTTGAGAAGGTAAGTAGCTTAGGAGACCTAAAAGAAATAGGGTGGGAGAGTGTATCCGTAAAAGAAGAGATGCGCAAGAATTTAATTGCACGAATGAAATCTGATCAGGTCACATTTGACGGAATTCTAGGGTATGAGGAAACGGTAATACCACAAATACAGCAAGCTATACTTGCCAAACACGACTTTATACTACTTGGCTTGAGAGGACAGGGAAAAACTCGCTTACTTCGACAAATGATTTATTTGTTAGATGAGTACATGCCCATTGTAAAAGGATCCGTTATTAATGATGACCCATTTCGTCCTTTATCACGCTTTGCTTGTGAAACACTACAGGATATGGGAGATGACACTCCAATCTCATGGGTGAGCCGAGAAGAGCGTTTTAGCGAGAAACTAGCAACACCAGATACCACCGTTTCTGATCTAATCGGTGATATTGACCCGATTAAAGCTGCCTCTCAGAAGTTAGACTTATCCCATGAAGATTCTATTAATTTTGGATTAATACCAAGATCTAACCGGGGCATTTTTATTATCAACGAATTACCAGATTTACAACCCAGAATTCAGGTCGCTCTGCTTAATATTATGCAAGAGCGTGATATTCAGATTAGAGGTTTCAAGTTTAGAATGCCGTTGGATGTATGCATGGCATTTTCAGCAAATCCTGAAGATTATACCAATCGTGGGAATATAATCACCCCACTTAAAGATCGAATAGATGCCCAGATAATTACTCATTATCCTAAGGATATTGAGACTGCAATTAAAATTACCGCTCAGGAGTCTTGGGCACAAAGAGAAATGAGCGTGGAGATTCAAATTCCTGATGTGTTTAGGCATATATTGGAACAAGTTGCTTTCGAGGCTAGATCATCCGAGTACATAGATCAGAAGAGTGGTGTATCTACTCGAATGACCATTACAGCAATGGAGCAAATGGTTAGCGCAGCAGAAAGAAGAGCATTGCTACTTGGGGTTGATAAAACTCAAATTAGAGTAAGTGACCTTTATCACATTATTCCTGCATTGACAGGTAAGTTAGAGCTAGTTTATGAGGGAGAACAGGAGGGTGCCATTAATGTAGCAAAACTAATTGTTGGTAAAGCAATTGTCAAAGTATATAAAAGCCATTTCCCAGACCCTTCGAAGCGTAATGAGGAATCGCCATCGATTTATGAGCCAATAGGTTTGCATTTCGAGTTGGGGAATGAATTGATCTTAGGCGATCACATTAAAGATGAAGAGTACAGGGAAGCACTAAATGAAGTAAAAGGTTTGCAAAGTGCTGTAACTGGAGTAATGGGTGAGGCTACAAACGAACTAGATATCGTTGCTTGGATGGACATTACTTTGGAGGCTCTTCATCAGCATTCTATGCTTGGAAAGGAAGAAATAAATCAAACTACCAAATATACTGACATGTTGGGTAGTATGTTAGACCAATTAGATACCAGTTCTGGTTACGATTTAGAATAAAAGAATTATTATTAACGAATAAATTGAGAGATTACAGATTATTCTTTATCTTTGGTTTCTGAAAAATAAATGATAGGAATATGAAAGCAGGCATTCACCCAGATTATAAAGAAGTAACCGTCTTATTAAGCGACGGTACTGAAATGAAAACACGTAGTACGTTGAATACAAAAGATGGTGTTTACAAGCCAGAAGTTGATTCACGTAATCATCCTTTCTATACCAAAAATACCAATTTCACGTCCAAAGCTGGTCGCGTTGATCGATTCAAGCGCATGTACGACAAGAAAAAATAATTTAGAGCCATCTTCAGGATGGCTTTTTTTATGCATATTCAGCGCTTTGAAGTAGGGCCATTCGCACAAAATACCTATTTGCTTTGGGATGACCCTAAGCATGCATTATTAATAGATGCGGGTTTTTCAAATGAAAAGGAATTCAATACATTTTTTGAATTTTTGGCAACCCATCACATTGAAGTTGATGGTATACTTTTAACTCACGCCCATGTAGATCACATTTTAGGTTTGCAACGTCTTCTGCAAACAATCGATTCTCCGGTGTATCATTTTATAGAAGAATCTTTTTTATGGGAAAATTTTGAGCATCAAGCTCGCATGTTTGGGTTTAGTGCCATTCTTCCCTCTGTTAACCCTCTATCTTTGACTCATAACCAAATTGTAAAGCTACAAAACATTGAAATAAAAGTACTTTATACACCTGGTCATGCTCCCGATCATTGTTCGTTTTTTGTTGAAAATGCTGGGCTCTTACTTTCCGGTGATGCGCTCTTTAATGAAAGCATAGGTAGAACAGATCTTTACAAGGGTGATTTATCGTTATTGCTTAATAGTATTCGTCAAGAATTGCTAATACTAGGTGACCAAGTTAAGGTATATCCAGGGCATGGACCAGCTACAACTATTGGCCATGAAAAACTCCATAATCCTTATTTGGGATAACAGATAAGAAATACTAAATAAGATGAGTACAGTCTAAATTGGAGTTAAGAATGCCTAATCAATGAGTATACTGTGCTATTGATTAGACTTCAATTCTTCAATTTTACTTGTATAGGTGTCCGCTTTCTCTTCGTTCACAATAACAAGGCGTTCATACATTTGAATAGCTTCCTTTTTGTTACCTTGTGCCTCATGTATCTTTGCTAATGTTTCCGATATAATTTCGGCAACATCTGATGAGTCCTCACTTAAATCTTCATCACTTACTTCTTCGTAGGAATAATTTACGCGTTGGCTTTCAACTGCTTCTAAGAGTTCAATAAGTCGGTCCAGATCAAGTATTTGAGCAGTTCTGGATCCTTGAACCAACACCTTCCTCCCTTTTTTACTAGATTGAGGAATTTTGGCTTCAAATTGTTCAGGATGTAACAAAAAGTAATGCAAGTGCTCCATAAGCGGACTACCAGGAGCATAGGTTTTTGCTTTAAGAGCCTCTGCAATGGCTTTATTTTGATTGCCTTGAACATGATGAAACCAAGCCAACAAGAAGTGTCCTACCGCGTCAGGATCTCTTTTTGCAACCTGACGCTCAAGCTTTCGTGTCATTCGCACCGGATCCGTGTCGAATTGCTCAGCGTAACTATTTAGAGAGGGTGGTATGGTAAAGGGAAGAGTCTTCATGAGTGCCTAATATATTGGCTTTATGCTACAGATAAAAAGTGAAAATGCATATTTAGAATCCTTGTGTTGTGTATTTGAATTCAAAGATTGATTGGATTTCATTCAGTAAACCTGGCGAGAATGTCACCAATTACTAACGGCATCATTGAACATATTGTTGGCTATCTGAGATAATGCTTCGGTAGCCGCTTCTAATTCCCCATTATTTGGATCTTCGGTGGGATCATAAGTAAAGCTACTTGAGAAACTCTTATTCCAAAGCGCTTCTTCGCTGCTTGCATATTGAAATCGGGCTTGTACCGTAATACTAACTTGGTTTTGGTTTGCCTGCTCATTTCCGCCGATAGCGAAGGGCCGGTTACTATATGTTTGGATACGGCCTTCTATGAATGCATCTGCAGATTCTAGATTAGAGGCTAATTGCAATCTACTCTGGTTCACAAATCGTTCTATCAGCGTAGTATTCAGCCGATCACTTAAATCCCCTAAACCACTGCCAGATTGATCTGGGAAGAAGGGAATATAAATGGTATTAACCCCTTCAGGTATAGAGGCTCCCGTAAAACTATAACTAAGGCATGAGATTTGAAGGCTCATTATGCCCAACATAAAATAGACCAAGACCTTGTTTTTTAACCACCTCGTAATTGGGACAGTTCGATCGTCGGAATTCGCTCCATGTTCCATATCTAGTGTATTATTGAGCAGTTATTATTTTTTTTCTAATCCGAATTGATCCAATTTCCGATATAAAGTCCTTTCACTAATACCTAGTGTTTCAGAAGCTTTACGTCTGTTACCATCAAAAACTTCCAACGCTTTTTGAATAAGAAATTTTTCGGTTTCCTCGAGTGAAGGGATTTCCTTACCCTTTAATTGTAATACAAATTCGTCCTCATCTTCCTGAATTGGTTCATCATAAGGCTCAAATTCTTCTCCCTTTATGTCATTCTTTTGATGTCTAGCGGCGTAACTTATGGCATCTTGATTATGAGCGCTATGAGTGTGATCTAGTTTAATGTGTCCAGGATTAGAATAATCTATTGGCTTTGATAGCCCATTGTGAACATTCTCGTTAACATTGTCCAATGAAGATTGAGGTACTCCAACACCTAGTAATGCGGGTGATTGAGGATTGTTTTTATTTGAGAACAGTGAGTAAACTAGATTTGCTAGCATTTTTTTTAGGTCACCAATATCGTTACTCATTTCAAGAAGAGCGCGATAGATTAATTCCGAACCTTGATTAGTAGATTGTTGATTCCTGTTATCAGTATTGTCTAAGTTTCCTTGTAGCATGGGTAAATTATCCGCAGAACCTATACTTTGACGTCCTTTTAAATATTTTCTAAGGGTGTCAACGTCGACAAATTGTGATTTCTCTAATACAACAAGCTGTTCGGCAACATTTCGAAGTTCGCGAATATTACCAGGCCAACGATAGGAGCTGAGTAAGGCTTTTGCTTCATCAGAGAACCCTCTGAACACGGAGTCGTATTTTCTGGAATAATGTTCTACAAAATTTCTGAAAATGGGAATAATATCTTCCGACCTATCTCGTAATGCGGGGAGGTAGATTTGAACGGTATCCAATCGGTAATATAGATCCTCTCTAAAACTTCCTTGTTCTACTAATTCCCAAAGATCTTTATTGGTGGCGGCAATTATTCTAACATCTGTCGTTTGGACTTTGGATGAGCCAACTCTAAAGAATTCTCCATTTTCTAAAATTCGGAGTAATTTCACTTGAACATTTTTTGGTGTATCACCTATTTCATCCAAAAAAATAGTTCCACCGTTGGCTTTTTCAAAGTACCCCTGTCGAGTATCATTTGCCCCGGTAAAGGCACCTTTCTCATGCCCAAATAGTTCACTTTCAATTATGCCTTCAGGAATTGCGCCGCAATTTACAATGATAAGCTCGTTATGTTTACGATGGCTCATGCCATGAATAGCACGGGCAGTTACATCTTTACCTACTCCACTTTCACCTTGTAAGAGAACGGTAATGTCAGTTTTTGCAACCTGCATTATCTTATCCACTACCTGGCGGAGTGCATCAGAACTACCTAAAAGCCCAAATTGTTGTTGAAATACTTCTCTATTCATATCTATTATTATGACATTATGTCGTAATATACGAAATTTGTTACAGAGGTAGGATAGGAAAGACTCTTATTAGGGCTAGACTAGCGTTTTAATAATTCAGTGGATTGCTCAATAGGTAAGCTTCGTGTTTCCTTAAAACTTGAAAGAACCAAATTTGATCGAGTTTTGTCCACCCCATCCCAGGATTGAATACGTGATAAGAGACGCTCGAATGAGGCCGTATTCTTTGTGCGCACTTTTAAAAGGTGTGAGCCCTCACCGGTAATACTATGGCACTCTAAAATTTCAGATTCTCTCAATGTTTCTTCAACAAAATTACTGTAATTCTCAGAACCGTCTACCTGAACAAATAGAAAGGCGCTAATGTCAAAATGAAAATCTTTATCGTTAAGAATAGCGTGATACCCCTTAATAAGTCCACGCTCTTCGAGTTTTTTCATGCGCTCTGAAACAGATGGTACAGATAGTCCTACGAGTTCAGCAATTTTATTGCGCTGTGCTCTGCCATGTTCTTGTAAGTGGTTCAAAATTTTAACGTCAATATCGTCAAGTAGTGGTATCATGTTCTGGACGGTTTATTTGATGGAAATATATGGTTGGATGAGCGTCCACCTTAGGTTGGCAAGAGTGTTGGATTGCCTAAATAATCTAAAATATAGGTTTGTATGCCTAAATTTCTAAAGCACAAAGTACAAAAGTAGTGAATAAAAGGGAATCACTTTATCATCTTTAACAAGTAAAAAAGCTCAACTAAATGTTTCCAGACCTTGTATCTTTGAATGGTAACTTAATTAAAGCAGCATGTTAGATATCACATTTATAAAGGAAAACCCAGAGTTAGTCATAAATTCAATGAATAATAAAGGGGAGAAGAATGTTCAAATTGTTCAACAAGTAATTGACACAGATGAACAGTGGCGGCAATTGGTCCATCAGGTAGATACACTTCGGGCTCAAAGTAATAAGGCGGCAAAACAAATTGGGGCTTTGATGGCAAGTGGTAAAAAAGAGGAAGCTCAAGCCATTATTAAGGAAACATCTAGATCTAAAGATGAACTCAAAGAATTGGAAGATCAGTTGAATATGATTGCTGAGGAGCGTACATCATTATTACTTCGAATACCTAATGTTGCGCATCCAAGTGTTCCGATTGGCCATTCAGAAGAAGATAATCAAGTGTACGGTACATGGGGCTCACCCGATACACAATCATGGCTAAAACCCCACTGGGATATCTTAGAGAGACATGGTTGGTTGGACTTTGAACGAGGGGTGAAGGTTACGGGTGCAGGTTTCCCCTTTTACCTTGGACCCCTTGCGCAGTTGCAGCGAGCGCTCATTCATTTTTTTATAGATGAGGCTAATAAAGCAGGCTATATTGAAATGCAGGCCCCTTATTTCATTAATGAGGATTCAGCTCGAGGCACTGGTCAAATTCCTGACAAAGAAGATATGATGTATGAGATTCCAAGGGATGGTTTTTTTGCGATACCCACTGCTGAAGTACCGGTAACCAACTTCCATAGAGACGAGATACTTTCTGAAGAGCAGTTACCGATTCGTTATGTATGCCACACCCCCTGTTGGAGAAGAGAGGCAGGATCGTATGGAAAAGACGTAAGAGGGTTAAACAGATTGCATCAATTTGATAAGGTTGAACTAGTTCATTTTGTTAAGCCAGAAGATTCGTATGCAACCTTGGAATTGTTGCGGGTACATGTGGAGTCACTACTTCAAAAACTAGGCTTAGCCTACCAGACCTTGCTTATGTGTACAGGTGATATGGGTTTCACTCAAACAAAGAAATATGATGTAGAAGTTTGGAGCCCAGGTCAACAACGGTGGTTAGAGGTGAGTTCTTGTTCAAATTTTGAGGCATTTCAAGCCAGAAGAATGCAGCTTAGATACAGAAAAGGGGAGAAAGAGACCGAAATGGTCCATACTCTTAATGGTTCGGGCCTGGCGCTTCCTAGGGTACTTTCTGCCATAGTTGAAACTTATCAAACCGAAAACGGCCGTGTTAGAATACCGGATATCTTAAAAAAGTATATTGACCGGGAATATTTGTAGCTGTTTTTTTTGAAGAGTGTTATAGTAGCTAACATTTCAAATCTAATGCTCTAAAAGCAATTAAACAACGCCTACAAAGAAATGCTCTTCCTCGGTATAATTAAGCAAGCGTTCAAGTATAGGTTCCATAGTGTTGTGCTGCATTAATTCCATTCGGAGTTTCTTGCCATTGCGAATTCCTTTTAGGTATTGACCATAGTGTTTTTTCATAATGATAACACCATAACGTTCACCTTGGTGTTCGACGGACAACTGAAGCTGTTTAGCGCAGACCTCAAGACGCTCTCGAAGCGGTATGTCAGCAGAATAACTGCCTTGATCTAGATATGATCGAGTTTGCTTGAAAATCCATGGATTTCCTATTGCTCCACGGCCAATCATTACAGCATCTACACCAGTTTCGCTAAATAATTTTGCAGCCAATTCAGGACTAGTTACATCGCCATTACCAATGATTGGGATATGTAATCCAGGGGTATTTTTAAGCTTCTTAAGCCAGTTCCAATCTGCTTCACCTTTGTATTTTTGGGCTCGTGTTCTGGCATGAACAGTTAAGGCCTTCACCCCAACCGATTGCAGCATAAGCGCTACTTCTTGTATACGGATTGAGTTTTCGTCCCAACCTAAACGAGTTTTGACAGTAACAGGTTTGTTATCAACCGCATCAACCACTGTTCCAGCCATGCGCTCCATCATGTCTATGTCTTTTAAACATGCTGCTCCAGCACCTTTGTTGACTACTTTATACACCGGACACCCAAAATTTATATCTACTACATCTGGGTTACTTGCTTGGGCAACTTTAGCAGCTCCATACATAGCCTCTTCACGTCCGCCAAAAATTTGAATACCTAAAGGGCGTTCAGCTTCTTCAAAACTCATTTTGTGCAGGGCAATGTCAGAATCGCGGATGAGTGCTTCGGAGCTGATAAATTCAGTAAAGACCATACTAGCGCCCATGTTGCGACAAATTTGCCGAAATGGAGCATCTGAGACATCCTCCATAGGAGCTAAAAATAAGGGACGGTCTTGTTTACCAAGTAGGCTTTCGAAAAAATCTTCTTTACTCATGCTCCTAAGATACGAATATCTACTATTCTATCTTAAGCTTCTCAACATAACTTGGGATTTCTGTTAGTCATTTCACTGTAATACTCCTATATTTTAACCTTATTTAGTACAATAAGTTAAACATACACTCATGGATATATCGAAGATTGAAGAATTATTGGGCGATGAAGCCTCCTACTTGCTAAATCACACCAGTAAAACAGTTACAAAAGATCAATTAATCCAACCTACTCCCGACTATGTAGATCAGGTTTGGTATCATTCTGATCGAAACAATAGAGTATTAGGAAACCTACAATGGCTTATGGAATCGGGTCGACTTGGGGGGACAGGTTACCTATCTATACTGCCTGTTGATCAAGGAATTGAGCATTCTGCGGGTGCTTCATTTGCAAAAAATCCGGACTACTTTGACCCTGAAAATATTGTAAAGTTAGCTGTTGAAGCGGGTTGCAATGGTGTAGCATCGACCTTTGGTGCGTTACGTTCCGTTTCTCGTAAGTATGCGCATAGAATCCCTTTTATTGTGAAAATTAATCACAATGAACTACTTACTTATCCTAACACCTTTGATCAAATTATGTTTGGTACTATTGATCAGGCTTATGATATGGGTGCTGCAGCAGTGGGTGCAACCATCTATTTTGGATCGGAAGAATCTAACCGACAAATTCAAGAAGTGGCCCAAGCTTTTGCATATGCACATGAATTAGGAATGGCTACCATACTCTGGTGCTATACCCGTAATGATGCATTCAAAGTGGACGGGGTTGACTATCACACCTCAGCTGACTTAACGGGCCAGGCAAATCATATTGGATCAACTATTGGTGCCGATATTGTTAAACAAAAGCAACCTACCAATAATGGTGGTTACAAGGCTTTAAATGCGGGCAATTCCTCATATGGTAAATTAGACGAGCGCATTTATTCTGAATTAACATCCGAGCATCCGATCGATTTAACCCGCTACCAAGTAGTTAATTCGTTTATGGGACGTGCAGGTCTAATCAACTCTGGAGGAGCTTCCGGCTCAAATGATTTTGCCGATGCGGTTAAAACAGCGGTAATTAACAAACGAGCAGGAGGAATGGGTCTCATTAGTGGTCGTAAAGCATTCCAACGTCCAATTGGTGAGGGTGTACAACTTCTGAATATGATTCAGGATGTATATTTAAACAAAGAAGTGGATATTGCGTAAAAGTTAATTCACCTAAATAGAGCTTATGTGAATTTGGGTGGTTAACCTAATTCACAAAGCTATTTTTTTTAGCCTTGTAGAGTTTCCTGCAAGGCTTTTTTTTATACTATAGTATGAGTCAAATAAAGCAAAATGTAGATAGTCCAAAACAGATAATCTCAAAAAAATATCTGTTCTTTTCTATTTCCCTGAGTCTTTTGACAATGGCTGGAGTCATTTGGTATACCTATACCCCCGGCATTCTAGCGTACTTAGCACCCAAAAGACTCCCTGGGCTAGGCATTGCTTTGGTAGTTTCATTCTTGAGGGTATGGTTTTCTGCAGCAAAAATTCGCTTTTTATCTGCGGGGGTTATTAGTTGGTTAGGAGCATTTAGGGTCCAATTGAGCTGGGATTTTACCTCAGCAGTTACCCCATCTACCATAGGTGGTGCCCCTATGGCAACCTATGCTATGACCAAAGAAGGACTACGATTAGGTGAGTCTACCGCGATCATATTATATAGTGTATTATTGGATCAAATCTGGTTTGCCATCGCTATCCCAATCTTACTTGTGGCCGGTATCTATATGGATGTAGTTCCGCCGTCGGTGGGTTTTCTGGGTGAAGCATCCATGCTTATTTTGTACGTTTCCTTGCTTTCTTACGCTGGTGTACTCGCATATGGAGTTTTAATTAAACCATCAGCTATTTCAAAAATTATTAGGTGGTTTGCAAAATTACCATTCCTTAGGAAACACAGGGATAAAATACATTCTGAAGCACAAAATCTTGAACAATATGCTCATCAGCTCAAAGCAAAGCCATTTAGTTTTCTGTTACAAGCTTTTTTTTACTCCACTATGTCATGGCTAGCTAGAGTTGCACTTGCACCAATTGTAATACTCAGTTTATTGCCAGCACCAGAACTACTTTCAGTATTACGAAGCTTGGCGATGAATCTAGCCTTTTTGGTAGTACCAACTCCTGGTGGTAGCGGTGGAGTTGAAGGACTCTTTGTTTTATTTCAAGGTCCACTAATTTCAAGGGAAGCCTTTATTGGTCTGGCATTATTTCTATGGCGTATTATTAGCTATTACATTACCATAGCGATGGGAATGATGGCTACTACTTGGTATGTAAACCAGGAAGTACATGAATATAAAAGCAACTAAGAGTAAGTATTTTAGGTGTTAAAACTCTTTATCATTGTAGATGAACCTACTCAAGCTGTCTGATTAAGGAAAATTGAGTGTATAACTATTCTATTATTGTTTATGGCTAAATCGAATCAAATTTTTGTATGCACCTCATGTGGGCATGAATCGCCCAAGTGGCTAGGAAGTTGTCCAGGGTGTAAAGAGTGGAATAGTTTCGTCGAGCAAGAAAAAATAACGGGTTCAACTAAGCCGCACAAAGCTAAAATCGCAGGCTTAGAGCCAGAAGAAGCACCTAAACCCCAAACACTCAACGAGATTACGGCTACGGAGGCATCTCGATTCCAAACCGGAATTGCTGAATTTGATAGGGTGTTGGGAGGTGGATGTATGAGAGGATCCTATGTGCTCATTGGTGGAGCTCCTGGGGTCGGTAAAAGTACGCTCACTCTTCAAATAGCAAAGGCCGAACCAAACTTGTCTATTTTATATTGTGCTGGTGAAGAATCTGTTATGCAGATTAAACAACGAGCCAAACGCATGGGGGTCACCTCTGAAAAACTATGGTTAATCAACGAGACACGCATCGAATCCATCATTGAGCAGGCTCAAAAGTTGCAACCTGATTTACTCATAGTTGATTCCATTCAAACTGTTTACAGGGACCAGTTAAGTAGCATGCCAGGTAGTGTTGCTCAGGTAAAAGAGTGCGCTGCTTTGCTTCAACAATTGGCCAAAAAATCCAGTTTATCAATTATGATAATTGGCCACATTACTAAAGAAGGGGATATCGCAGGTCCTCGGGTGTTAGAACACATGGTAGATACCGTGCTTAGTTTTGAAGGGGACGACCATTATACCTATCGTCTGTTACGAAGTATAAAAAATAGATTTGGGCCAGCTCATGAGGTAGGGGTTTTCGAGATGAAGCAGGATGGCTTGGATCAGGTTCCTAATCCTTCTGCCTACTTTTTAGCAGAAAGAAATCAAGAAGTGTCTGGCAGTGCCATTGGTTGTATAATGGAGGGAAGTCGACCTATATTGGTTGAACTTCAAGCATTGGTTAGTCCTAGTGCTTATGGGACTCCACAACGCACCGTCAACGGGATGGATCGCAACCGTGTCTTGCTACTTTTGGCCGTTTTAGAAAAACGTACTGGGTTTAAATTTTCAGATAAAGATGTGTATGTTAATGTCGCTGGTGGTTTAAAAATAAAAGATCCAGCAGCCGATCTTTCGCTTTGTATGGCTTTGGTATCATCCCTGTTGGATATAGCTTTGGATAATAATCAACTTTGGTTGGGTGAAGTAGGATTAGGTGGGGAACTAAGGCGGGTTGGCCAATTGGAAAGGCGCATAAAAGAAGCTGAAAAACTAGGGTATATTCATAGTTGGGCTAAGGACCAACATCACTCAAACAACAAGCCTTCTCACCTAAAGGATATATTGAATAGTTTTGGGCAAAAAAAAAGCCCTAGATAAACCAGGGCTTCTATGTGATAACAATCTTGAGAGAAACTAGAAGTTTTCTCGTTGACGTCGACGCTGCTCACGGACGGCCTTTTTCATGGCTTCCCGTCGTTCAATAGATGGTTTTGTGAACTGTTGACGATCCTTAAATTCATTAAGAATACGAGAACGAGTCACCATCTTTTTGAAACGATTAATCGCGCGTTCAACGCTTTCGTTGTCTTTAACTTCAACGCCTAGCATTGAGCCTCACTTCCTTTCATTGTATTATTTCTCATTATTGAGAGATTTAAATATATGGTTTTTTTCTTCTAGATAAAAAACAGTTCTATATTCAAATAACGGAAGGAAACCCTACGTAAACAGAAATCACAGATAGCATAGAACCATTAGAGGTGATTTAAAATCCATTTTTTATCTAACCAATGAGGATGTAACCCTAAACCAAATAAAGCATAATCATATTTGGAAGGGTCAAGTGGGTCTAGTAATAGAAGTTGCTCCTGTAATTCTTCTACCGCCTTCCAGTCATTTTGATTTCGGGTAATTAAACCAAGCTTTCTGCTCTGTCTAGCCACATGAACATCTAGTGGGATATAAATTTGGGAAGGAGGCATAAAGTTCATACTTCCCACGTCTACTGGGCCCCCTCTAATTGTCCAGCGTAGATACATGTAGAGCCGTTTGCATGATCCCCCTTTTTCAGGATTAGAAATATGCCTACGGGTTCGAGCTGGTATTTCAGGAAAAAAACTGAAAAATTCTTCGTGGAAGACTCCCATTAAAGGACGATTTTTTGCTGTCGAAAGAGTCAAACAATTTGCCCAAAAGGCCTCAAAGGTGGTAAACTGAATAAGGATTTGCTGCATGGTTTTGATTAACCAATACATATCCTCGGAATTAAAGGTTCTATGTTTAAAGCCCGTTAATCTACGCGCATCTGATTCCGTAAAATTACCTATAAAATCTAGTGGTCTATACGCCATTCTCGACAGTAAATCATCCACCTTTGCAATGACGATAGAGCGCTTACCCCATGCCATTGTAGCCGCAAAAAAACCAGCTACATTTATTTCTTCTGCATCTTCAAAAGCATGTAAAAATTGAATAGGATCATCTTTTATATACGCTGGAACCTCCATTTTCGATACCCATTGATCTAAAACAGGCTTAAGTTGGAATAAGTATTTTTTTGATCGTTTACGCAAATCGCTTCATCAGGGTAAGTGTTAAGGTCTTATTCGCCTTTGGGAAAGGGTAATTTTTTAAGTCCTGAATTGAAACCCACTTGATTTGTTCGCTTGCTTTGGCTGTTGGGGTTTGCCGTGTTTTGGTTGGCTTCAAAACACAACGATAAGCGCTCAGGGTTATAGTAAAGTGTGAATAGGCATGTTTTAAGCTCATAAACTCTTCTATTACACTGATTTCTATACCTAACTCTTCTTGAATTTCTCTATGCAGGGCTTCTATGCTGGTTTCGTTACGTTCTTTTTTTCCACCGGGAAATTCCCATAAACCACCTAGCATAACATGTTCAGGGCGTTGGGCAATTAGCACCTCTTCTTTATCATTTATAATAATAGCTACCGAAATGTCTTGATGCGGTCGCTTTGCTTTTTTTGATGTGTAAGGTATTTGTGCGGTCTTGGCAGTTCGGTACGCGATACATTTTGAAGCGAGAGGGCAGGTTTCACAAGATGGTTTGTTAGGGGTGCATACCATAGATCCTAATTCCATCATGGCTTGATTGAAGTCAGCGGGTGGTTGTCCTTTTATCCAGTCATCTACTTCCTGCTGAACTAGTTTTCGGGTACCTGTTTTTCTGGTGTCCTGTTCAATCCCACAAAATCGGGTAACGGTTCGGATTACATTTCCATCCATCACCGCATGTTCTAATCCAAAGGCAATACTTGCAACAGCTGCTGCAGTATAAGGTCCTATTCCTGGGAGTGTTAGCAGCTCCTTATATTCCTTAGGAAGTGAACCAGCATAGTCATCTACCACTATCTTGGCTGTTTTGTGAATATTTCTTGCCCTACTGTAATATCCAAGTCCTTCCCACTGTTTTAAAACCTGCTGAGTGGACGCTGCAGCCAAGTCATGAACATTTGGAAAGGCCGTAATAAATCGATTAAAATAAGGAAGTGCCTGATCTACTCTGGTTTGTTGCAACATTATTTCTGAGATCCAAATAGCATAAGGGTCTTTGGAATCTCGCCACGGCATACTTCTTTTGTTGTTGTCAAACCACGATAATAGGTGTTCGGCACAATTAGAGTCGAAAAGGGTATCCATTTCGGATTTAGTCATGCTTCTGTCTAATTGTTATCCCTTGGCAAATCGATTACCTTTAACTCTACCTCAACCGAGCTGGCAGCGCCTAAGGCATCCGTTGCTATGACTTTGAATCGGTGAACGCCCAAATCTTTCTCACCCGGAGTCCACGTGAGTTGCCCACTTTTTTCATTTAAGCGTGCACCCTCCGGTAGATCAACCCCCAAAAAGCGAATCAGTGATTCTTGACTATGCTTAGCTTCTGGATCCATAGCTGTATAGTTAACCGTATATGGATCTCCCATAATTAATGTACTGGTACGAATAGGGCTTATTCTAGGAGGGTTATTAAAACTAGTGATGTCTAATTGTATAAAGGTACTGTCCAGCAACCCAGTAGAACTTTGAGCTATGATTTGCAATCGATGAATTCCGATTTGATTGAATTGGGGCTGCCAAAATATTCCCTGGCCTTTTACTTTCATTCCACTAGGTGCTCCTTTAACACTAAATCTAAGTGCTTCAGTCGGCCAATCTTCTGAGACTTGTATACCAAAAAGAATAGGATTTGGGTAGGGTACTATTTTAGGTTCATAAGGTAGGAGTGTGAGTGAATTTGGGAGTGGTTTTGTATCTGCTGATTCAGATACATCACTTCGGTCAAAGCCAACATTCACTTTTCCAATAGCACCAAATTCATGAAGCCACAATTGATCTGCACTTCCTTTCAACTTGTAATTAGCCCCAGTATCCATCTTCCAAGGGGTTACTTCATTATTATGTAACAGCCAAATTTCTTTTTTAGAGCTTTCAATGAAATAGGTGTCTTGGTATTTAATAACATCCACTATAGCAGTACCAATATCAGCTAATCGTGAACTAGAGCCATTTTCGCCAATCCGAAAAAGCACCCCTGCTTCACTACTCCCAAACAATTCATTATCAACCAAGTGCAAATGAACAATAGCTTGATTGATGTCAATGGAACTAACCCATTCTAGGGTATCTTGATCCGCCGTCCACGAAAAATTATGAACTTTAGCAGGGCTGAGTACAAAGAGTTGTTGCGAGCGAGGTGTACTTAACACGTCCAGCACCGGTTCTCTTTGGAGTAATTCATTGGCAATGAATTCAACAGGAGAATCAAAAGCTTCAGGACTTTGTAATCCTAACACCCCTAAACCCTCGTCTCCTAATGCTAGGTACACATGGTCACGAAGTCGGGCTACCCCCCTTGGCTCTGTGGATAAATAGGTGGATGAATACACGCCCAACACAGAAGTAGGCTCTAACACAGTCAATCGTGTTCCGTTGCCATATAAATAGGCAAAGCGAATATCCGAAGTAATTTTATTGCCACGTCGCTGCATCCCACTATTGGTATATAACCATTGTGTATTATCATTGGTAACTCTAAAAACAGCTAATCCTTCTTGCTCTGAGAGTATATACAAATGGCTTGGGCTTGAAGCGATATCTAACACATTTTCTATATTCATCGAAGGGGTAAACCGAAGGCCTTCACTTGTAGCCTGCGCTAGTAAATACGGCTGGCTAAGAATGAATAGTGATAGAACTAAAGAGTAGATTAAGTTTGTTTTCTCGACTTTCATTGAAAATGCATGGGTTGTTTTCGATTGTCTGATGCTAACAAATTGAAACTTGAAAATGTATGTGAGGCTAAGCTTGACCAGCTTAATTCTACTACCACTCAGTCTCGCGGTTACCATGTTTTCAACCTGCACCAATTAGCAACAATAGAACCAGCCTAAAAGTACGATTCTTTTACTATTTAATTATAGCCAATTATGCTTTTCATACCAAGTTAAGGTAGACCTCAAGCCTTCATTTAAGCTGATTTCTGGTGTGTAACCCCAGTCTGCTTTGGCTTTATTTGAGCTACAAAGCCAAGATTGTGTAAGTTCTTCAGCCTTATCTGGATTTAATGCAGGATAAACCCCAAAAATAGGAGCTATAGTTTCAGCCAATTTTGCTATGGTCATAAGTACTCCTTTTGGCACCCGAATCCGTAGGTGAGACTTTTGGAGAATGGTAGCGCATTCCTTGTAAATCTCATTCCATGAATACCCATCTTCAGAACCTCCGAGAAAGTAGGTGTGAATTCCTGCTCGATCATAGAGTCTAGAGGCTACGATACCTTTTACCAGATCCTGAACGTGAACTAGGGAGAGGGTTTTTTCTGTGGGATTGCCTAGTATTGGTGCCACTCGGTAATTAAGGGCTTTAAATAATCCATAGATATCGGTTTCTCTAGGTCCGTAAACGGCCGGAGGGCGTATTATTTTAATGCTTAAAGTGGGATGGTTGGCCCAGTTTTTCGAAGCATAGAGTTGATGAATTTCTTCTTCCATCTGTTTTTTGGAACGACCGTATGCGCTGATGGGGGACAGGGGAGCTTTTTCTGTGAGAGGGGTTTGGCTAGAGGGACCGGTGGCGGCGAGGGAGGAAAGTATGATAATGTTGGATATCCCAGATTCAACCGCAAGTTCTAACAAATTCTTGGTGGCCTCTACATTGGCTTTAAAAAAATCAGAATAGCTTGGAGCATGCAGAATAGCCGCCCCATGAATGAGTACATTGACCCCCTTTAGCTCTTCTTTAATGGGTTCTAGGTTTTCCAATGTGGATTTGACCGGAGTATAGTCAAGCCCCTTTAGCCATTTTTCTTTATTTCTGACCAAGACGCGAACTTCTTCACACTCCGGCAACTTTAATAAGTGCTCAACTAGATGACTTCCAACAAAACCAGTTCCACCAGTAACAAAGGCTTTCATAAATGCGTATATTTACGGGTTGATTGGTGATTAAATAGGATCTGAGGATTCTATCATGGATAATCTTGAGTACAATGCTTTTGGTTCTTCATTAGCTAACGACAATTAAAATACAAAGAAGCCGATTGCTTTTTTATACTTATTTGAGCGAATAGGCAGTGAACGTGTTATCAAATCTGTTGATTATTTAAATGAGCGAACTAAGAGTAGCCCTATTCACCGGTAATTATAACCATATTCGTGATGGTGTAGCCCTAACATTGAATCGATTGGTTCAGTACTTAGAAGAGCAGAATATTCCTGTACTTATCTTTGCTCCAAGTGGACCAGATCCTGCAATAAACCCTCATGAAGGCACCTTGAGGGTCACTCCTTCAATTTCTATGCCGGTGCCCGGTAGAAAGGAATACCGAGTTGCCACACATTTTCCTCATAAGTTCCGGCAAGAGTTAGAGGCTTTTCAGCCTACTCTCATACATATCGCTACTCCCGATGGGCTTGGGATAGGGGCATTAAAGTGGGCAAAAAAGCATGATTTACCCGTGGTAAGTTCGTATCACACTCATTTCCTTAGCTATGTAGACTATTACAAACTCTTTTTAGGTCCAGTTAAATGGCCTTTTAAGAAGATGATGCAATGGTTTTATCCTCAATGTCAACGTGTGTATGTTCCTAGTCAATCCATGATTGATGAGCTAGGAGTTGAGGGTATCACTGGTGATATGAAAATTTGGGCAAGAGGAATAGACACCAATCTTTTTAACCCCGAAAAAAGGGATCCTGAGTGGCGAAAAAAAATGGGTTTCGCAGAAGATGAGATTGTGGTGAGTTTTGTTTCTCGGTTAGTTTGGGAAAAAGAATTGGGAACCTACATAGAAAGTGTCCAACAAATGCAACAACGAAATCCAAAGGTAAGAGCATTAGTGGTGGGGGACGGAGCAGCAAGGTCCGAGGCTCAAAAAAAATTACCTAATGGGGTTTTTACCGGTTTTTGTTCCGGTGAAGAATTAGCTCGTGCCTACGCTAGTTCTGATTTATTCTTATTTCCCTCCTACACTGAAACTTTCGGTAACGTAACCTTAGAAGCTATGGCTAGCGGAGTTCCTTGTTTAGTTGCAAATGCAATAGGTTCATCCTCCTTAGTAGTAGAGGGAGAAAATGGCCGACTTGCTAGGTCTGGAGATGTCGATGATTTTACCAAAAAACTGGAGCAAATGATATCAGATTCAACTGCTTTACAAAACATGGGAAAGCGCTCACGTGAGCTTGCATTAAACTACCAGTGGAATCACATAAATAAGGCATTGGTTACTGATTACAGAATAGTGATGTCTAATTTTCAAGCAGACCTCAATCAATAGGTCTTTAGCAGATACGCTTTATGTCCCAATCATCACTAAAGGTTCTATACATATCACATTCTCATCCTCCAGATGAAGCCCCACTAGAGAACATGGGAGGAATGCAGCGCGTTAGTATGCAGCTGGTTCAAGCTATAGAGGACAATCCTACGGTGGAAATTCAGACGATCATCCAAAAAGTACCGTGGAAAGGTATTGAATGGAGAACGATTCTATTTTTATTGAAGCTACGACGCCAAATACCACAAGTTGTGGGTAGTTTTAAACCGGATGTAATCTTGTTTTCTTCTATGGTTACGGCAAGTATGGCTAGATGGTTAAAAGGCAAGGTTTCTATACCTATGGTCACTATTAATCATGGTCAGGATGTAACAATGCCATATGGGTGGTATCAAAAACATGTCACTAAGGTATTGAATGCCTTGGATGGAGTTATTTCAGTTTCGCAGGCTACTAGGCAAGCTTGCATTGATCGCGGAATGGACCCAGGAAAAGGAGTAGCACTACCCAATGGAATTCAAATTCAAGATTTGTTGCCTATGGATGCGGATTATATGAATCCGGCACATGTTGAACAGCTTCTGGTCATGGAACCAACCGAAGCTGTAGAAGAAATAAAAGTCCTAAAAAGGACAGCAAAAAAGGAATTGGGCGAACACGTTAACATCAACCTGTTGGATAAACCCGTTCTACTTTCGGTGGGAAGACAGGTGCCTAGAAAAGGGCATGCATGGTTTATTGAAAAGGTGCTTACCCAGCTAAATCATCCTTGTCATTATCTATTGATTGGCGATGGGCCAGAGCGGGAAACTATATTAAATGCTGTCCATCGTAATGCGAAGACATTGGCAGAAAGAAATATACAGGTGCACATATTAGGTCGGAAATCGGATTATTGGGTTCACAAAGCATACACCGCAGCAGATGTGTTTATGATGCCCAATGTCAAAGTAGATGGAGATATGGAGGGCTTCGGTATTGTATTATTGGAGGCGAATCTTCATTTCACTCCTGTATTTTGTTCGGATCTAGAGGGGATGAAAGATGTAGTAGAGCAAGGAGTTAACGGGTTTAAAGTGAAGAGTGGACGACCAAAAGAATATGTGTTTGAATTAGAGCAACTTCTTAGCAGTGATTCGTTATTTCCCATGTCTTTGATGGGGTGTAGATATGTATGGGAAAATTTCCAGTGGGATAAGGTAGCGGAGCAATATATTCAGTATCTTATTCAAGTTAATGCCGTATAACGGCTGAATGATATGTCAGCATACCATCTGTGTCTATGAGCTCTTCTTACTTGAATTTGAACGAGAATCTTATCGCAGATATAAACCAAAGTGTATTGCAGTCTAAATGGGAATTGCTAAAGGAACCGTTTATTTGTTAGCTTAGTTATACTTATTATATTGCAACAATTACTACGAAATTGATATTCAATTAATGGCTGAAACACAACCTCTAGTACGGTCAGATATTTTCGACAAAGCCTTTGGATATACCAAAGCTGACGAAGTTAAAGCTTTAGGCTTATATCCCTATTTTAAACCCTTAGAAGCCACCGATGGCACTATTGTGGAAATAGAAGGTAATGAAGTTATTATGGCTGGCTCAAATAATTATTTGGGTCTTACCAATGATCAAAGAACCATAGAGGCAGCTCAGGCGGCCATAGTCAAATATGGTACGGGCTGTACGGGGTCTAGATATTTAAACGGTACACTAGATATTCATATTGAGCTAGAGGAACGGCTTGCAGATTTCATGAATAAAGAGTCTTGTGTTTTGTTTAGCACTGGTTATCAAACGAATGAAGGATCTATCCAAACCATTGCAGGAAGAAATGATATTATTTTTTCCGATAAAGATAATCATGCCTGTATAGTAGTTGGTACTCAGTGTTCGGTTGCAAAAACCATGCGTTACAATCATAACGACATGGATCATTTGCGAAGACTTTTAGAAAAAGCAGATCCTGACGCAGGTAAGATCATTATAAGTGATGGTGTGTTTTCTATGTCTGGCACCTTAGCGAAAATACCGGAATTGGTGGCTTTATCAAAAGAGTTTGGGGCTCGACTATACCTAGATGACGCACATGCTGTAGGAGTGATCGGAGAAGGGGGGCGTGGCTCGGCTTCAACTTTTGGGCTACTGGAAGAAGTAGATCTAATAAGTGGAACGTTTTCCAAATCCTTTGCCTCCTTAGGGGGCTTTCTGGTAGGCCAACGAGAAGTGATAGAATATATTCGTCATCACTCACCTGCCCACATTTTTAGTGCTTCGATGCCACCCGCAAATGTCGCTACCGTATTGAAAGCAATGGATATCATGGCTGAGGAGCCCTGGAGATTAACTCGATTACATGAAATTTCGACTTATATGCGTACCGAGTTGCGTAAGTTAGGCTTCAACGTTTGGACCTCACAAACTCCAATTATCCCTATTGTTATTGGCGAGATGATGCTTTGTTTCCAGTTTTGGAAAGATCTTTTTGAAGCTGGTGTATACACGAATGCGGTTATTCCGCCCGCTGTTCCACAAGGTCAATCACTTCTTAGAACCAGTTACATGGCCTCACACACCGATGAGCATTTGGATAGAATACTTGAGGCGTTTAGAAAAGTTGGATTGAAGCACGGAATTATTGATCAAAATGGTAATTCTCTAGTTTCCTAAGGTAAGCATGGCTGCAAGTGGTGTAACCTTTGTAAGTACAGAAACTGAAAAGAAGGAATTTATTGAATTTCTGTACACACATTATGCGACCGATGGCTTTTTTGTTCCGCCACTGCGTCAGGAACAGCACAAGTTAATCGATAGAAAGAAAAATCCTTTCTTTAAGCAGGCTAAAATGGCCATGTTTTTGGCTCATTACAACGATAAACCGGCTGGAAGAATTGCAGCTGTAGTAGACGATCGATTCAATAAGCAGCATGGATTGAATACGGGCCATTTTGCATTTTTTGAATGTATTGATCATCAGCCTACTGCTGATTTGTTATTTCGTGTGGCCGAAGACTGGTTACGCGAGCAAGGAGTTGAAGAAATTCTTGGACCAACTAATCCCGGAATGATGGATGTGTTAGGGTTTTTAGTCGATGGGTTCGATAAGTTTCCCTACATCATGATGCCTTATTCTAAACCTTATTATGAGAAGCTCGCCCTCAGCGCTGGATATGATGGAGTTCGTGATTTACTTGCCTTTGTAGTTGATCAAACTAATGTAGATTTCGATCGCATGCGTAAAGCAAAGAGCATGATTACGCGGCGATATCCTCAAATCCAAATTCGACCTGTTTCACTCAAAAATATTGATGAGGAGGTAAAGATAGTCCGGGACATTTATAATGAGGCATGGAAGAATAATTGGGGATTTTTACCTTTAAGTCTAGAGGAAATTAAAGGGCTTGCTAAAGAATTTAAGATGATATTGGATCAAGATTTTGCTCATATAGCGGAATGGGACGGCAAACCTGTTGGCTTTTCTATAGCGCTCCCCGATTTAAATCAGGTCTTCAGAACAATGAATGGAAATTTATATCCCTTCGGGTTCATCAAATTTTTATGGGGAAAACGAAAAATTAATCGCATAAGAACAGCCTTGATGGGTATTCTTCCTGAGTTTCAAGGCAAGGGAATTGATGCTCTTTTCCATCAAAGAACCATTGAGTTCGCCCTCGAACGAAATTTTGTGGAATCGGAACTAAGTTGGGTATTGGACAACAATACAGAGATGATTCATCTCGCTCAACGCTTAGGCGCCCGAATAGACAAGCGATATAGAATGTATGCAAAGAAATTATAGTTACTGATAATCACTCATTCTTCGGATTGGGTAGAACTTCATTCAATAAAAAATCATGTATCGAATAGAAAAAGATTCTATGGGGGAAGTAAAAGTCCCCGAAAACGCTAAATATGGAGCTCAAACACAAAGAGCAAGCGACAATTTCCCTATAAGCGGAATTCGATTTACTAGGGCATTTATAAAGGCTTTAGGTATTATCAAGAAAAATGCAGCACAAGCAAATGCCGATTTGGGAAAGTTGGAATTAGGGACATCTGAGGCAATTCAGGTGGCTGCGCAACAAATTATTGATGGGGACCATGATGCAGAATTCGTAGTCGACATATTTCAAACGGGTTCAGGAACTTCGAGTAATATGAATACCAATGAGGTTGTTGCTAGATTGGCGAATGAGTCTTTCCCTAACCTACAAATTCCCGTTCATCCCAATGATCATGTAAATTTTGGGCAAAGTTCGAACGATGTAATTCCTACAGCCATTAGAATTGCGGCGGTTATTGAATTAAAGGATAAGCTTATACCAGCATTACAACATTTAGCGATGACCTTTGAGCATAAAGGCTCGGAATATGAGCATGTCGTAAAAACGGGAAGGACGCATTTAATGGATGCAATGCCGATAACCATTGCTCAGCAATTTGGGGGATATGCTAGGCAACTGCGTTTAGGAGTAGACCGCATTCAGGATGCAAAGGTACGTTTATCCGAATTACCTCAAGGTGGAACTGCCGTGGGCACTGGGATAAATACACACCCGAACTTTGGGGCCGAATTTGCAAAAAACGTTTCCAAGCAAACAGGGATATCCTTTAGAGAGGCTGAAAATCACTTTGAAGCTCAAGCAACGGTCGATGCTCCTGTAGAAATGAGTGCTCAACTCAAAACAATCGCTGTTGGAATGATGAAAATGGCCAATGATTTACGCTGGATGAATTCTGGACCTAACAGTGGTCTAGGGGAGATTCAATTGGCTGCTTTACAACCAGGTTCTTCCATTATGCCTGGAAAGGTAAACCCAGTCATTGAAGAATCTGTAGCTATGGTATGCGCGCAGGTTATGGGAAATGATCTTACCGTTTCTGTGGCAGGTCAATCAGGAAACTTCGAGTTGAATGTCATGCTGCCGGTAGTAGCTCATAACCTTCTTGAGTCAATCGAGCTGTTAGCAAATGCAGCAAACAATTTGGCTGATAGGTCGGTTTCCCGATTAACCATTCGGGAAGATGTCATCGCCGATAAAGTAGGTAAAAATCCAATTTTAGTAACAGCTCTCAATCCTATTATTGGATATGATTTAGCCGCTAAAATTGCAAAAAAAGCCTATGCAGAGGGTCGTGCCTTGAAAGAAGTAGCTAAGGAAATGACGGATCTATCTGATCAGGACTTAGATACAGCATTAGATCCCATGAAGATGACTCGTGGTGGTTTTACTGAATAGCTTGATAGTACAGACTATATTATTTTAAGTTAAGTTACTTTATGTAAAGCATTTACAGATTAGTAATCTGAAATACTTTTTTGGGAGGTAACAGTGCATTATATTGTATATCTAATTAATAGGGTATCAAGTTTTTTTTCATTAACTGTGCGTAAATCTGTTCTATAAAAATGTCTGAAGTTTCAACCCAAAAAAAGCGAACGCGTTTTCCCAAAGAAAGGAAAGAGGATATCCTAAAGGATTACCGCTTGGGATGGCTTAGTAGACATGCATCCATTTTGGGTAGAAAAGAAGTGCTTTCGGGTAAGGCTAAGTTCGGAATATTTGGGGATGGGAAAGAGTTACCTCAGTTAGCGATGGCGAAGGTCTTTAAAAATGGTGACTTTCGAAGCGGGTACTACCGTGACCAAACCTTTATGTTTGCCATTGGTGAAGCCACATTAACTCAGTTTTTTGCCCAACTATATGCTCACCCCGACGTTCAGGCAGACCCATTCTCAGCTGGAAGACAAATGAACTCTCATTTTGGTTCAAGGTTATTAGATGAAGCTGGGGATTGGGTAGATCAGGTGAATAGGAAAAATTCAGTATCTGGAATTTCACCAACTGCTGGGCAGATGGCACGTATTGCTGGTCTGGCCCAAGCTTCTAAAATCTATCGGAGTCACAAAAAGCTTCAATCTGGAAAATGGAAGAAATTTTCCGACAAAGGTAATGAAGTTGTGTTTGGAACTATAGGGGATGCTAGTACATCTGAGGGTGTATTTTGGGAAACCATGAATACCCTAGGAGTCTTACAAGCACCAGCTGTTATTTCTGTTTGGGACGATGGATATGGAATTAGTGTTCCTAAAAAGTTTCAGACCACCAAAGAAAGTATTTCTGAAGCTTTACGAGGGATGCAGCGGGAACAATCAACCAGTGGTGTAGAAATAATAAAGGTTAAAGGCTGGGATTATGAGGATTTAATTGCAACCTATACCAGAGCATCTGAACTGGCTCGATCTGAGCATGTACCTGTACTCATTCATGTAGAAGAGCTCACCCAGCCTTTGGGGCATTCTAGCTCCGGCTCTCATGAGAGATACAAAAGCAAGGAACGTCTTGAATGGGAAAGTGAGTATTGTTGCCTTCAGCAATTTAGGAAGTGGATTTTAGCCAAAAAAATTGCATCGGAATCTGAACTTGATGCTTTAGAATCTGAGGCTCAGCTAGAGGCGTTGGAAGCTAAGCAATTGGCATGGCAGGAGTATATTGGTCCAATTAAGCAGGAACGGGATTACATATTAACACTAATGCGCTCTTTGAAAGGGGAGTTGCCGCATTCTCAAACCAATGCATCAAAATCTATTGATGCTATTATGCGGCGCTTGAAATCTACCCCAAACCCAATTCGAAAGGATATCGTATCAAGCATTCATAAAGCCTTACGAACCCTTGGTTCTAATGAATCAGTGGCTAAAAAACAGCTGGTTGAATGGTTGGAAAATCTTAAAATAACTACCCAAGACCGCTATCATTCTCACTTATACAGTGAAACGCCTTATTCTCCTTTACATGTGGAGCCTATTGCTCCGAGCTATGATACCAAACCTGTTAAAGTGGATGGCCGAATTGTCATCAGGGATAACTTTAGAGCATTATTCAAGAAATATCCTGAGCTTCTAACCTTTGGTGAAGATGTTGGAGCACTAGGTGATGTTAATAAGGGACTTGAAGGATTACAGGAAGAGTTCGGCAGTTCTCGTGTAATGGATACCGGTATTCGAGAGGCAACCATCATTGGTCAGGGAATTGGGATGGCTATTCGAGGTCTTCGTCCTATTCCTGAAATTCAGTATCTAGATTATATTTTTTATGCTTTATTTGTACTGTCCGATGACTTAGCTAGTCTAAGGTACCGGACCAAAGGCGGACAAGCATCACCCGTGATAATAAGAACACGAGGGCACCGATTAGAGGGAATTTGGCACTCGGGATCCCCCATGTCGACTCTACTTGGAAGTTTACGCGGTGTTCACCTGTGCGTACCTAGGAACTTAACCGAAGCGGCTGGAATGTATAACACCTTACTTAAAGGCGATGATCCAGCCATCATGATAGAGCCCCTAAATGGGTATCGGTTAAAGGAAGACTTACCAAATAATCTTGGCGAGTTCACTATCCCATTAGGCACACCTAGCTTACTCAACGAAGGTAATGATCTAACGTTAGTTTCTTATGGATCAACACTTAATATTGCCAAAAGCGTTGTCTCTGACCTCAAAGAAATTGGTATTGGAGTAGATTTGATTGATATCCGTACCTTGTTGCCATTCGACATAAACGGACTTATTCGGACATCACTCAGCAAGACAAATAAACTACTCATCGTCGATGAAGATGTGCCAGGGGGAGCCTCCGCTTACATACTTCAGAAGGTATTACAGCAGCAAAAGGGGTTTTATTTGTTGGATGCCGCTCCTGTTTGCTTGACAGCTAAAGCCCATCGCCCGGCTTACTCTTCCGATGGGGATTACTTTAGCAAGCCAAATGCTGAGGATATCTTCAATGCAGCTTATGGAATTATGCAGGAAATAAATCCTAGCTTATTTCCACCTTTGTTTTAATCGGGCATTGCATTAATTGACTTGCGCTTTAGCAGGTCTTTATTTTACAGTCTAACCTGTTAAAAAATAAATTATCAGTACTCTTTACACTCACTGAATACACAAAGATGTTAGCATAACAAAAAGCTACTTTGTGGGTGTTGTTGTAATCTCACTGGAGTATCTAGCGCTTAGATTGAAAAAATGAAAACTCAATACGGTTTGAAATACTATAGTAGTGAGAGCGGTTAAAATGTTGAACAAGCCACTGATTAATGTAGAAATAAATACACCTATATCACTGGCCATCCATGACACCTTATCTAAACCTATTCGAATGAATTCAGCAGGTATTTGAATTAATGAGCTAATCATAACAATCAGAAGAAGTAGAATTATCAAAAGCCCAAAAGTTGGCCATGCCTGGTAGGTAGTTATGTTCCAACTATGAACCAAGCTTTCTACTAGTGACTTTTCTCCGATAATGTAGCTCTGAAAACTAACTGCTAATTTGCTTCCCATGAACAAAAATGGAAAGAAAAAGAAAAGCATTGAAAGACCTAAAATCATGGAAACTGAAAAATAAAGTACACTGAAGCCTAAAATTTTAGGGAATAATGAGGGGATATCCTCCGGGTTCATGGCTACAGCATCCTTGGTGCATTTGATGTGTTCAAGGATTATTACTATCGAGGTTGCTTGACTTAGAATAGCGGAAATAATGACTAAAGGGTACATAGGTCCCATCATTGAATCAATTGCATCTAGCCCATTGAACCCAAGCAGTAACTCTTCTGATTCAAATTGCTGCAGAATTTCTTCAAGAGGCAGTTTAGATAACAAAAAATGATGTAGTAAGATAAGTGGGGCAGCAAACAGGCTCCAAATACCCAATAGATGTTTACCATGTGCTCTTAGATAATCAAAACTATCCTTTAATGTGTCGGCAATGTCACGAACCCGGTAATAATGCATGGGGTAATACCTTGAGAATTTGGGATTAGTAAATTAGAACATCGATGCTTAATACAAGCCAGATAAGAGGTAGATAGGCAATAGAAGCAAACATGAGTGCCCGTGCTGTTTTATGTGATCTTGATTGGATAAAACGTAAACCAAAAAAAAGAAAAAACAGTCCTATGGGGATGCTACTTATTAAAAATAAGCCATGAGCTAAGTCAAGGGCATATAATGAATAGTTGACTCCAAATAAAATTAGTATGCATAGCAGGGCATAAATGGAGGTTTTTAGTCCATTGTGATCACCTTTAGGAAGCATTTTAAAACCTGCTCCAGAGTAATCATCCTTACAGACCCAAGCGATGGCCATAACATGTGGTATTTGCCAGAAAAAAACGATGGCAAATAATACCCACATCCCGGGATCGATAACGGTCCCGGTTACCGCAGCCCATCCTCCAACTGGAGGTAAAGCCCCTGGAACCGCCCCGATAACAATGTTAAATGCTGTCTTTTGCTTCATAGGGGTATATAATCCCAAGTAAATGAGTGTAGTTGCTAAGGAAACAGCTCCCGCAACTGGGTGGGTAAACCACACTAGATAACCTAAGCCAATAATGATTAAACTGACTGAAAATAGTTTGCCTTCAAAGGCTGAAATTCGCTGGGTGGGCAATGGGCGTGCCTTAGTTCTGTTCATTAATCCGTCAAGGCCTCTTTCTAAAAATTGATTGTGCGCGGCTGTGCCTCCTGCAATGAGATAGGTACCTATAGTTGCATGGATCATTAAGGCCCAATCAATAGACCCTTTTACCACAACGCTTGCCATCAAAAACCCCATTAGCATACTTATTAGTACGGTCAGAGTGATGCCGGGCTTAGTAAGTATATAGTAATCGGATAATTTAGCGCGAAGGCTGTTTTGGAAGGACAACTTATTTTCGATGATATTCAAGCAAATATGCGTTCATAAGTGTAATTTTAGAGCATTAAAAATAACGAATAATCGATTTAATTGTAGGTAAAAAGAACCTCTTAAAGATGAAATTAAATCTCTATCAAAAAACTGCCTTAAGCACTATAGCAGCTACTCTATTTCTAATTATGGTGGGAGGGATAGTCCGAGCTGCGGGCGCTGGATTAGGCTGCCCTGATTGGCCAAAGTGCTATGGGTTATGGATACCTCCTATGCATGTGTCAGATCTGCCTTCAGGGTTTGATGTAGACAGTTTCAATGCATTCAAAACATGGACCGAGTATGTGAATAGGCTAATAGGGGTATTGGTTGGGTTTTTTATCGCCGCTAATTTTTTAACCTCCATTAGATATCGTAGATCTAAACCCACTGTTACGATATCTTCTTTGCTTGCATTGATTCTAGTATTATTTCAAGCGTGGCTTGGAGGGCAGGTGGTACGCTCTGGGCTTGCTTCAGGTATGATTACCCTGCACATGCTACTGGCTATGATTATCGTTGGAGTACTGTTATATGCGAGTTTTAAGTCAAAAGAAGATTTTGTTGAATTACAAATGAGTCAAAAATCAAAACATCGATTCTTACAATTAGGAATCGGTATTGGTGTGTTAAGCATAATACAAATGGTACTTGGAACCCAGGTTCGTGAATCTATTGATGTGGTGAAAATGGGGATGGGTTTGACAGATCGAAGTCTATGGATTGAGCAGTTAGGAATAATCTATAAAATTCATAGAAGTTTCTCTTGGCTTTTACTTATCACAATAGCGCTGCTTTCTTATCGTGTTTATAGGTTTTCAAAGAATGAAACAGGAAGAAGCTACAGTGGCACAAAGGGGTTTATTCTACTTGGCTATGCCATTCCTATTGGGGTTATATCTCAAGTATTGATTGGGATAGGCCTTCAATGGTTAGATATGCCTGGAGTATTGCAGGTGCTTCACCTTCTCGGTGTGGCTTTACTTTTGTCTGTTATTTTTATTTTTGTGCTTATTCTATCACAGCGCACTAAAGCTTTTGAAGAAGTTGAGTCATAAAAATTCTCACTTCCGTTAAATCTTTTCGCATTTCCGGAGTAAGTGCTGATTGAGTATGTAGGCCTTGGGTTAGATCCATGTTTTTTAAAACTTTTTTTACTCCATCACTGGTAAACTTTTGGTCTTCAACCAACTCTTTGATCTTGAAGATGAGTGCTACATCCTCATCGGTATAGGCACGATTTCCCGCACTATTTTTTTTTGGTTTAAGCTCTTGGTATGTTTTTTCCCAATTTCTTAATACATGTGGGGGTAAATTAGTTAGTGTACTTACCTCACCCATTGAATAATACAATTTTTTCATAGCCTATATAAAGTGTATTTTAAATCTCTGTAAAAGTACGTTTTTTATTTCAGAATCAATAAAGTCGTTTGTTGTGAATCCAACTACCGAACATCAAGGTCTTGAACTTAGCATTGTAGTTCCTCTTTACAATGAAGAAGAATCACTTCCCGAATTAGTCGATCAAATAAAACGAGCATTGCCCTCTAGAAGCTTTGAGCTCATCTTTGTGGACGATGGGTCAACGGATGCATCATGGAATATCATTGAGCAATTAGTTAAGGCTAATAACCAGGTAAAAGGTATCTCACTGGGTGTAAACCAAGGTAAGAGTTACGCATTACAGGCTGGTTTTAATGAGATTCAAGGACAATATGTGGTTACGATGGATGCTGATCTACAAGACGATCCAGCTGAAATTGAACAAATGATACGTACCCTAGAATCGGGTTATGATCTTGTCAGCGGTTGGAAGAAAGAACGATTTGATCCAGTTAGTAAAACCATACCATCTAAATTTTTTAATTGGGTTACACGAAGAGCTGCTGGCATTCATTTGCATGACTTCAATTGTGGTTTGAAAGCCTATAGAGCAGATGTTTTGACTCATATTCAGTTGTATGGAGAATTACATCGATACATTCCTCTATTGGCGAAGAGAGCTGGCTTTGGACGAATTACAGAGCAAGTTGTCCAGCATAGAGCAAGGAAATATGGTACTACAAAATTTGGATTGTCCAGATTTATCAACGGTTTTTTGGACTTGATAACCATTCTTTTTGTCCAGAAATATCTGCAAAAACCCATGCATTTTTTTGGAACCATTGGTGTTTTACTGATGGCTGTTGGTTCTCTGATAAACCTTTATATGGCAGGAATTCGCATTTTTTATAATGCAGGAATAGGCAACCGTCCCTTACTATTTCTCGGAATCTTGTTAATGGTTTTAGGTGTGCAATTCTTATCCACTGGTTTTTTAGGAGAGCTTATCAACAAGAATCACATACACAACAGACAACCAATTATTAGAAAACGGAGTGAATAAGACTTCACAACTGTGTATGGTTTGGTCTACCCAACAGATTTTTTTCTGTTAAGAGAGACAGGGACTAAGCTAAGGGTCGATCGTAGACGGCCCTTCCTTTCAATTAAATCTAACAAGGTTTGAATGCTGAGTCTTCCTAGCTCCTCAAAATCTGTCTCTATGGAACTAAGATTGGGTTGTAGTTGATAGCATACTGGTAAATTATCATATCCAATAATAGAAACATCACGTGGAATTTGTAACCCTGCGTTGGTAGCGGCGATACTAAAACCAGCAGCCATCAAATCATTACTAAAGAAAATTCCTTGCGGCTGTTGGATGCTATGTTGAAAGGCCTCAAAAGATTTGTATCCACTGTCAAAAGTGAAATCACCTTGAACTTCCCAAACCACCTCTAGATTATGGTGCATACAATAATCTTTGAACCCATTAGCACGAAAACTACTTTCTGCTTTACCTGAAGGTCCTTTTACGATGCCCACTTTTTTCATATTTCGCTGGTCAAAACATTCAGCAGCAACAAACCCCCCTGAGTACCCATCAAAGGTAATGGTCGGTAGTATTGGGTTTTCAATAAGGCCATTGGAGATAATAGGAATGGAAATTTGAGCTTTGTTTAAGTCTTCCAATAGCTTTTTATAATCTTTGTATTCCATCGTCGGCACAAAAAGTGCTATCCCATCTACTTGATGCTGAATTCGAGCAGTAATAATATCAAAAAGACTTTTTTCGTGCTGATTTGCACTAATCAGGGATAAATTTACGTCTAACTTTCCTGCTGCATTAAAATAACCAGTATAGGCCGAGGCATAAAATTCACCATAAGCTAATTCCGAAATGAGAACGATATCCTTAGTACCATTGGAATACATAGGAATCTGGTTTTTGTTGAATGGGTATTCCAATTCCTCGGCCACTTGAACGATTCTTCTTTGTACATCCAAGCTAATTTTATTGGTTCCATTTAATACTCTAGATACAGTTGAAATAGAGTAGCCAGTTTTCTCCGCAATATGTTTAAGTGTAATTCTCATAACAGGTTAAAATCCGTTGAATTTACACATTTAATCAATATAATGGTATTTCTTAGTTTGATTATTCAATTCATTTAAACCTAAGTGAAGCAACTCATGAGAATTGTGTACATTTCAGTATGAGTGAAATAAACAAGATAGCCTAGGTATGCAGAATCGATCCCCACTGTATTACACACTTATCGTTTCAATAGGAGGCTTTTTGTTTGGGTTTGATGCCTCCGTGATTTCTGGTGCCATAGTTTATTTAGATACCTTATTCGAACTATCCAGCTTATCTAAAGGATGGATTGTAAGTGCCCCGGCTTTTTCAGCTATGTTTGCTATGTTGGGAGGAGGGGTGTTGAGTGATCGAATAGGAAGAAAAAAAACCTTACAAATTGTAGCATTATGCTATGTTTTATCTGCTTTTTTGTCCACTGTATCGCAGGATATTGGAAGTTTAGTTGCCGCTAGAATGCTTGGAGGTATGGCTTTTGGTGGTGCGCTCATCATTGTTCCTGTTTACATATCGGAGATATCGCCAGCTGAGCAAAGAGGGAGATTGGTTTCCATACAGCAAATCAATATTGTCGTTGGCTTTTTAGCTGCTTATTTCAGTAACTATTTCATTGGAGTTTATCTTGACCAATGGGTAAGCGAGGTAAATATCTGGAGATGGATGCTGGCAGTAGAATTGATACCGGCCATGGTATATGTCGCTTTGCTACCGCATATACCAGAATCTCCGATGTGGTTAAGGGGTCAAGTGGGCCTAATGGACAAAATATATCCAGAAGAAGCTGAAGCTCCATCTATTTGGGCTGGTTCATCGGTTTATACTTCTTTCATAAACTGGTTGATGTATCAAAAAAAGCATATTTCTTTGTTATGGAGCCCAAGGTGGCGTCAGATTTTTTTGGTCGCAATGTTCTTGGGTGTTCTACAACAAATTACAGGTATAAACGCCATCTTTTTCTATGCTACAAGTATTTTTGAGAAAACAGGAATTGGGATTAATGCTTCACTCGCACAGACCGTTGTAGTAGGAATTATCAATATAATATTCACCCTGTTTGCTTTTTTTACAATAGATCGGTTTGGCCGAAGATTTTTACTCCTATGGGGCTTGGTGGGGGTTGTCATAAGTATGAGCATAACAGCCTATGGTTTTGCTAGTACTGAATACAAATTAACACAAGAAATCATAGCTAAATATGAGCAAAAACCTGAAATCAGTGGAATTTATCCGGTTTTTCAAGATATGATTGGGCTTAGCTATACTTCTGAGGCGGCTTTTAAGGCTGAGCTTAGCAAGGCAATGAAGCAGATTAGTTGGATAGAATTGGAAAACGGTTCTGAGATAGATAGCTCAAGTATGTATCAAGCCATACTATTTGAATCTAAACAGCTTAATTCTTATTTGGTTCTGTTTGGAATCCTTGGTTTTGTTGCCAGTTTTGCCTGTTCTTTGGGGCCGGTGATGTGGGTAGTTTTGTCAGAAATATTTCCAACCCATTTAAGAGGAATAGGTATATCCATTGTGGGCTTTTTGAATTCCTTCACAAGTTGGGTAACTCAATTTGTGTTTCCAATTGAAATCAACATGATTGGAGATGGTTTCACTTATGCAATCTTTGCCTGGATTGCAGCAATCGGTTGGTGGGTTATCTACCGTTATTTACCTGAGACTAAAGGCAAAAGAATTGGTAAAACACAATAATTGGATATAATTGCTTAGTAGCGCTAGGGGTATGCCAAAAGCAAGAATGATGTCAATAAAAATGATATCAATCTTTCCACTGTAAGTGTATAAAGTACCGCGTACGGGATTCGAACCCGTGCTACCGCCGTGAAAGGGCGGCGTCCTAGGCCTCTAGACGAACGCGGCATTGTTTTCATTTTGGGAGCCCGATGGGAATTGAACCCACGGCCTCCAGGGCCACAACCTGGCGCTCTAACCGACTGAGCTACGGGCTCCATAAATGGTACCGCGTACGGGATTCGAACCCGTGCTACCGCCGTGAAAGGGCGGCGTCCTAGGCCTCTAGACGAACGCGGCTTGTCATTAAGTCAAATAATTAAAAAAAAATTGAGGCGACAGGCGGATTCGAACCGCCGTAGAAGGTTTTGCAGACCTCTGCCTAGCCACTCGGCCATGTCGCCTTTTAAAGTAGGCAGCCGCCATAGGCGCCACAATAGTTTCAATAATTTCAATAATTTCAAAGACAACAAAAATACGAGATAATCCGGCTATTGTAAACATTAAATTTTTAATAATTAAAAAGAAATGAAAAGCTAGCTGGATAAGGTAATTTTAAACCTTAGACTATGATTACTGAGACAATTGAAAGGCGATTATAATCGATGTCATTGTAATAGTACGCCCATCAGGACTCGAACCTGAAACCTATTGCTTAGAAGGCAATTGCTCTATCCAGTTGAGCTATGGGCGCATACTCATAGAAGAGAAGATTAAAGTCGGGGAGACAGTTTTTGAACACCCCTCTTAAAACCACTTTAAACAACGATTTTGTCTAATTTCTCATCTAAAATTGGGTGATTTTGGGAACCAACTTTCCCAAACATATAATTGAAGGGGAGAGATAAAACCTAAATCACTAATCTAAGGTTGATAAAGGTAGTGAAAAAAGGAATTAGATAAAATGAACTTGTAATTTTATGAATTAATAAACCCATTTTTTGTTGTGTCTCAATTAAAATATCTATTTCATATGATTTTATATCCATAGTCAGTTTTATTTAGTTCTAACTATAAATATGTTCTTTTTCTTTTTTCCTCTCTTTACTTCACAATCTTAATTTTGATTTCTAAGGGATGTGGGATATGTTCTATTAAACTTTAATAATGGAGAGGTTATGAGTAATGGTATTGAAAATATAAAGAAGTATGTAGATAAAGAGTTGATGTGGGGTTATATAATCCTTGTAATTCTTATCGTATTAAATGTGTTAGATATATATAAATCAAGTTTCATAATTATCTTCGTAATACCATCTATAATACTTCGTCATATAAAACTATGGAAAGAGAGTAGAAAGTTAGAGGAGTAAGGATGTGGGAGAGGAAATACGACTTATATTTAAGATTTTCTTATTTACAATCATATTTGGTGGTTGGTTATACAGAAAAATAAATAACAAAGAAAGAGATGAGGAGTGATGAATGGTAATTCTCAATAGAAAACTATTCTTTATTAGTTTGGTAATTCTACTTTTAACTATTTGTATAAAGAGTGTATTACCCCATCAAGTTTTATTTTATTTACTTCTTGGTGTAGGATTTATTGTAATGAGTTTTAGTTATATGACTTCTTTTTCAACACCAAAACAGAAGAGTTGATGAGTAAGGTTATGATAAAACTGAAAGGGTCATTACTACTACTGATTAGTGTTATGGTCTTAAATGGGTG
>Ga0181558_10000416_pt1 | contig 39862 bp, 32 predicted proteins | sample 011ome_22_FD_133754 | JGI IMG/M metagenome (GOLD analysis project Ga0181558, IMG submission 133754) | Coastal salt marsh microbial communities from the Groves Creek Marsh, Skidaway Island, Georgia - 011507BT metaG (megahit assembly) | ecosystem: Environmental > Aquatic > Marine > Intertidal... | reverse complement strand
TCTTGCGCGTCTCGGGGTATCCCTCCTCGGCATTGCGGCACCAGGTGTCCTTCTTCGCCTCCCAGTTGGAGTACTTGAACTCCCGACTGGCGACGCGACCGGACGCCTCCCCCGGCAGGTCGATGCCCGTCTGGCTGCCGAGGCCGAAGGTGGTCGCGGCCTCGGCGATGGGATCGGGCGACGTCACCTCGGCATCCGGACCACCGGCCTCGAGCCACATGCGGCGGGCGATGTCGTAGAACACCGTGTTGCAGGAGACCTCGAGCGCGCGGGTCAACGAGATCGGCCCGTACGGCTTGGACTCGTAGTTGCGGAAGACCTGGCCGCCAACCGTCATCCTGGACGGGCATGGGTAGATGCCGTAGAGGTTGAGCTTGTCGATCCCGGCCGCAGCGGTGCTGACCGCCTTGTACGTGGATCCCGGTGCGAACTGCCCCTGATAGGCGTTGGAGGACAGGGACTCGTCGTCGATGAGCTGCTTGAACTGCTTCTTGGTGACGCCGCCGATCCAGATGGACGGGTCGTAGGTCGGGTAGCTGGCCATGGCGAGCACCCGACCCGTGTCGACCTCGATGACGACGGCGGCTCCGGACTTTCCCCGATAGCCCTGATCCTGGGCACGGCGGACGGCGTTGATCAACTGCTGCTCCACCACGGCCTGCAGCTTCGCGTCGATACTCGTCACGAGGTAGTCGCCGGCCTGCGGGTCCTGCTGCTCGAGCGTTCCTGTGACCCGGCCCGCCGTGTCAACGGCGAGCGTCGTGATGCCCGGCTTGCCGCGCAGCATCTCGTCGTACTGCCTCTCGAGCCCGGTCCGTCCGACCACATCCGTGCGACGCAGTCGATCGAAGGCGGTCGTGTCACCCTGCTGCTGCAGCTGCTCCTCGGTCACCGGCCCGAGGTAGCCCAGGATGTGGGCGGCGTTCACGTTGAAGGGCGCTGGATACTCGCGCACGGCCTCGAGCTTGGCCGCGACACCGGGGAACTCACGGCGTCGCTCCATGATGCTCAGGGCGGTCTGGGTATCGACGTCACTGGCGACGGGGACGGGCTGGTAGGCCGAGCCGTTCCAGCAGATGGGTGGCGGCTTGGCTCCTTCGGTGCCGCAGGACTTCAGCTGCTCCTCGATCTTGTCTCGCGGGGTATCGAGAATTCGGGCCAGCCGCGTCAGGACCGCAGCGCCGTCGTTGGGCTGCTGAGCCAGGACCTGTCGGTCCACCGTGACGACGACCGTGGTGCGGTTCGAGATGAGCGGACGGCCGGCCTGGTCCAGGACCAGTCCGCGGACTGCGGGCTCGGCGACCTCGCGCACGGTGTTGTTCTCCGCCGCTGCTCGGTACTCGGCGCCCTCCATCACCTGCAGGTAGAAGGTGCGGGCCACGAGCGTGCCGAGAAGCGAGACGACAAGCACGGCAAGCACGAGGAGGCGCAGGTTGGAGCGCTCACTCACCGGCTTCCTCCCAGATCGTGCTCGAATCGGTCGTCTTCTCGTCGTGGGCGTTTCGACCGTCGGATCGACGTGTCGGCACGACCTCGTCGACTGCTCCGGGGAGCCACGACGACGGCAGGGGGAACTGCCTGGTACGACGGTACGACGAGATTGCCATCCGACGGGTTCCCCGTGCCCCCATATGTCCCTTTAGCGGCAATTATTCTCAGGTGACGAGAACTTCCGGGGTGGCCTTCCGCACCACCGAGGCGACGAGCAGGATGAGCCCGGGGGCGAGGATGACCCCGTACACAGCACTCGTCAGGGCCAGCATCGGAACCTGCTCCCAGTCCACCCGGTCGCTGCCGAGCATGGTGTCCAGCCCCGACGTCAGCAGCACAGCGGCTCCCGTGGCCAGACCCGTCATCCCCATCATGATCGGCACGGTGCGATCACGCGGATCCACCGCGATGCCCGCGATGAAGCCGATGGCGACGTAGACCACGGCGTTGACGCCCAGCAGCGTGTCTCCCGGTGGCGCAAGGTCGAGGAGGACACCCGCAGTGAACCCTGCCACGGCGCCTTGGACCGGACCCATGGCCAGGGCGATGGCCACCACGGTGACGACCACCAGATCCGGCGTGGCACCCGGAATCCCCAGTCGCGACAGCAGCGTCACCTCGATCAGGACCGCCAGCAGCGAGAACGTGCCGACGATCAGGGCCTGGCGCCAGATCAAGGCGAACCACTCTCGACAGGCACTGCGGCCGTCTCCTCCTCCGGGGCCCTGCTGGCGTCCGATGTGGCGGCAGACTCCTCGGTCGCAGCCGGGGTCGACTCAGTCGCGGTGTCGGAGCCCCCGAGCGGCGCAGGCGTCGGGACGATGCTCAGGTTGTCGGCATTGGGCAGCACCGAGTCCCGCGGGTCCTCGCGCGGGGGCTTGGTGACGACGCCGAGGACGCTCAACTGCGACATGTCGGCGAATGGCTGCACGCGCGCCACCCGCGTCAGCTGACCGGACGTCCCCTTGACCTCCACCACCTTGCCAATGGGCAGGCCCGGTGCGTAGGGGCGGCCGCTCTTCGAGCCGAAGGTGATGATGGCGTCACCGACTCGAACGTCCGCCATCGGGTCCAGCAGTTCGAACTCGAGCTCGTCCTGGCTCCCGGTCCCGGACACCACGCCGATCTCGTTGGTGCCCGCCACGCGCCCGCCCACGGCAGATCCCTGATCCACGATGAGGACGACGGTCGACGTGTTGGCCGTCGTCTTCAGCACGCGGCCGACGAGCCCGGCGCCGTTGATCACGGACATGTCCTGCTCGATGCCGTCGTTGCGCCCCGCATCGATCGTCACGGTCCAGGAGAAGTCCTGAACGGGACCGACGGCGATGACCTCTCCCGGGACGAACCGGTACTGACCCACGCTGGCCACGCGAAGCAGCCCGTCCAGCGCGGCGACGCGGGCCTTGTCTGCAGTCAGGGTGGTGAGCTCGCTGCGCAGGGCGTCATTGTCGGCTGTGAGGGTGTCGATCTGGCCGGCCTGATCACGCATGCTCGACCACCAGCTGCCCGCCCCGGTGATGGGCGAGAAGACGGTTGCCGCCACCCGCTCCAGGCCGCCGAGGGTGTTAGAGACCACGGTGCGTGCCGTCGCAAAGGGCCCTTCACCTCCCCGCAGATCGAGGATGACGAACGTCAGCGACGCCACCACGAGCACGGCAAGGAGGATGCGCGTGCGGCGGGAGAACATGGGCTAAGTCTGGACTGTCGCGAGCTGCGACGCGAGTGGCCCCCTCGGGGGATCAGCGACGCGGTTCGGAAATGAGCACCTGCTGGAGCGCCTCGAACTCCTCGACGCACTTGCCCGACCCCAGCGCGACGCAGTCCAGCGGACGGTCCGCGATGATGATCGGCATTCCCGTCTCGTGACGAAGACGCTCGTCGAGTCCCTTCAGCAGGGCACCGCCGCCCGTGAGGACGATGCCACGATCCATGATGTCGCCGGAGAGCTCGGGGGGCGTGCGATCGAGGGTGGCCTTCACCGCGTCGACGATGGCGTGGACCGGCTCGTCGATCGCCCGGCGGATCTCCTCCGCTGACACGACGATCGTGCGCGGCAGTCCGGTGATCAGGTCACGGCCGCGGATCTCCGCATGCGGCTCGTCGGGCATCGGGAACGCCGAGCCAATGGCGACCTTGATCTCCTCCGCGGTGCGCTCGCCGAGCATCAGCGAGTACTCCTTCTTCACGTACTGGATGATCGCGTTGTCGAGCTCGTCGCCGCCGACGCGGACGGACAGCGAGCACACGATGCCGCCCAGGGAGATGACGGCGACCTCGGAAGTTCCACCGCCGATGTCGACGACCATGTTGCCCGTCGGCTCGTGGACCGGCAGACCGGCACCGATGGCGGCCGCCATGGGCTCCTCGATGATGAAGACCTTGCGAGCGCCGGCCGCGTAGCCGGCGTCCTTGACGGCACGCTGCTCGACGCCGGTGATGCCCGAGGGGACGCACACGATCAGGCGGGGCTTGGCCAGATGGCGGCGCTTGTGGACCTTCTGGATGAAGTAGCGGAGCATGCGCTCGGTGGTGTCGAAGTCGGCGATGACGCCGTCCTTCAGGGGGCGGATGGCCACGATGTTGCCCGGGGTCCGGCCGATCATGCGCTTGGCCTCGGAGCCCACGGCGAGGATGCCGCCGGTGTTGTTGTTGATCGCCACCACCGAGGGCTCGTTCAGCACAATGCCGCGGCCACGCACATAGACGAGCGTGTTGGCGGTGCCGAGATCGACGGCCATATCGCGGCCGACGAACGACGACCCACCAAAGGTGGACGAAGCAGCCATGGGGAAGCGGCCCTTCCTCGGGGAACAGGAGCCCTCATCGTAGCCCTGATCGGACCCTGGTTTCACCCCGCTCCCGCCCGACCCCCCGTTCGTTGAGCGGTGAGCTGTGCAGGCGACTCGCCGAGGGAGCACCTGCACAACTCACCGCTCAACCGGCGGGGGCGTCGATTCGCTGGGCGCGCTCCACCTCGATACGACGCAGGTAGGCCTCCAGTCGCTCGGCCGTGGCCGGGTCACTGGGCAGGTCGTACGCGGCGGTGGTGACGGCTCCGAGGTCGGCTCGGTAGTCATGGCCGAGGCTCTCGAACAGCCCCGGCTTCACGTGGGTGGCGAACATGGTGTCGACGAAGGCCTGGACGTAGCTGATGCCCGGCTTCCAGGTCATCGACTCCGGGATGCTGCGCCCGCGGAGGCCGTCGACGGGCAGCCATGCAGGCCGGTGCAGGAGAAGGGCCGCACGGAAGCGCACCACGGGGTCGCCATCGTGCTCGAGGAACCACACCCGTGGCCGAGGGGACGGCATCGGCGACGGAATCTGCTCCGGCCGGTCGACGGTGTACGACTGGCCGGCGCACAGGGCATGGAAGATGTCGGACCGCTCGCCCCCGGGGGTTCCCACCCACAGGGCGGCTGCAATGCCGTAGCGATCGAGGTCCACCGGACCGCCCGGGATCGCCGACTCCTGCACCTCGGCTCCGAGGCTCTCGCCGTACAGGAGCAGGCGCGGACGCGTGGCTCGATCCTTCAGCTCCTCACGGATCGCCTCGAGCAGGAGCCGCTGCGTGTGCGAGGCCAGATGCACCTTGCCCAGCGACAGGAACGACGGAAGCAGCCCGTAGCCCACGGCGACCGCAGCACAGTCCCCGCGGGTCAGAACCTCGAGCACGTCGACGGGGAACGAGTTCGCGTAACCCGAGCCCGCGGGCGCCTGGATGATCAGGTGGGCACGATCGAAGGCACCCGTCCGACGCAGCTCCGCCATGGCCAGCCCGACCCGCTGCTCGGGAGTGCTGGCGGCATCGACACCGATGAATACGCGCACGGGCGAAGCCACAGGCTCCATGCCCGTGACCTCCCGAATGCCGGCGGCAGGCGTCACGGATCCGACGAAACGAGCTCCCTCACGCCCGAGCTCGGTGACGGTCACCATCGATCCGGGACCGGCAGAGACCTCTGGATCGGAGGGCGGCGTGGCGAAGCCGGGATCGAGCTCGCGACCCTGCGACACCATGTCGGCGATCAGCCGGCGACCGGCGATCGAACCCGCGAGGGCCGCTCCACCTACGACTCCCGCCGCGACCAGCACGGGGGTGAAGGTCGTGATGGGGCCTGCGCCCCGACCGGTGGCGGCGCGCAGGAGCGACAGCGCGGTTCCGGTCTTGACCCCGGCCGCGCCGCCGGCGAGGCCGCCGAGCACGAACGGGAAGGCCGAGCGCACCTGCGCCGGCCACTCGACCAGGGTGGGTCCGCGGGAGGCCCAGGCCACCGTCGCACCGACGGCAGCGCCGACGCCCAGGCCTACCGCGGCAGGCTTCATGACTAGGCGAGGCCCGGGAAGAACAGCGCGATCTCCCGCGCCGCGGACTCCGGGGAGTCCGAACCGTGCGTCACGTTGTTCTGCATCTCCGTGGCGAGGTCGCCCCGGATCGTGCCGAGCGGCGCGTTGACGGGGTTGGTGGCGCCCATCATGCTGCGCCACTGGACGATCGCATCGGGTCCCTCGATCACGGCAGCGACCAGCGGGCCGCCGGTGATGAACTCCACCAGATCGGCGAAGAACGGCTTGTCAGCGTGCTCTCCGTAGTGGGCTTCAGCGACCTCGGCGGTCAGCGTGCGCAGCTCCATCGCGGCGATGGTGAAGCCCTTGCGCTCGATGCGGCCGATCACCTCGCCCACGAGGCCACGGGCGACGCCATCGGGCTTGATAAGGACGAGAGTGCGCTCGGACACGAATACTCCTTGACGAGGGATAGCACCGGTTCCGGTGTCCCGTCATCCTAACGAGCCGTCGGGCTAGGGCGATGCCTGCTCCGCCTTGAGCCGGTCCACCCGCGACCCGTAGAAGATCGCCAGCCACCACAGCAGCACGAAGACGATGCCGACGACCACCATGGACCAGCCGACGACGATGCCACTGGCCAGAACCACGGCCTGCAGGATCCACCCCAGGGTGACGCCGCCCCGACGGCCGACCATCCCGGCCGCCACGACCAGCGCAGCCATCAGGACCAGGCCGATCACCCACGCCAGCGTCGTGTTGGCGACTGAGCCGTCCGACGTCGCCAGCGATGTCGCGAGCAGGACGACGATGACCTCGATGCCGAGGACAGAGGAGCACAGAACGCGCATGTCAGGTGGCCTCGTCGGTGCGGGCGAGCAGCGTCCGGGCATCGCCCACCAGGACGACGGATCCGGTGACGAGGACCCCGGTGCCCTCGTACTGGCCGCCCTCCTCCGCCAGCGTCATCGCCCGATCGAGGGCCTCGGTCAGCTCGGGCTCGACGAACACGCGGTCGTCCGAGAAGACCTCGGTGGCGAGGACGGCCAGTGCGTCCGCATCCATCGCCCGCGACGACTTCGGTGCCGTGATGACCACCTCGTGCAGGACGGGCTCGAGCGCCTCGAGGATGCCGAGGGCGTCCTTGTCCGACAGAACCCCGACGACGCCCACGAGGTGGGTGAAGTCGAAGGAGTCGTCCAGCGCCTTGGCCAGGGCCTGGGCCCCGTGGGGGTTGTGGGCGGCGTCGACGATGACCGACGGTCCGCGACGCAGCACCTCGAGTCGACCGGGCGTGCGAACACCTGCGAACCCCTCGCGGACGACGTCGGCGTCGAGCAGGCCCACACCGCCGAGGAAGGCCTCGGTGGCCGCCAGGGCCACGCTGGCGTTGTGCGCCTGATGCTCGCCGAACACGGGCAGGAACACCTCGGGGTACTCCCCCGAGAGTCCCTGGAGGGTCAGCATCTGGCCGCCGACCGCGACCCCGCGAGCCAGCACCCCGAACTCGATTCCCTCGCGCGCGACCGACGCGTTCACCTCGACGGCCCGCTCGAGCAGGACCTCGGCCGCAGCCAGGTCCTGCTGTGCGATGACGGCGATGGAGTCGGGCTTGATGATTCCCGCCTTCTCGCGGGCAATCTCCTCGATCGTGTCGCCGAGGTAGTCGCGATGATCCAATCCGATCGGCGTGACGACGTTCACGGCACCGTTCACGACATTGGTGGAGTCCCACCCGCCGCCGAGACCGACCTCGATCACCGCGACGTCCACGGGCGCGTCAGCGAACACGGCGAGCGCCAGCCCGGTCATCACCTCGAAGTAGGAAAGCGGCGCACCGTCGTCGGCAGCTGAGTTGGCATCGACGACGCCGACGTACGGCGCGATCTCCGTCCAGGCTGCCAGGACGCGCTCCTCGGAGATCGGATTCCCATCGAGGCAGATGCGCTCACGCGCGTCCACGAGATGCGGCGATGTGAACAGGCCGGTGCGCAGGCCATAGGAGCGCAGAAGTGACTCGATCATGCGCGCGCTGGAGCTCTTGCCGTTCGTGCCCGTCACGTGGATGACGGGGAACGACGCCTGCGGACTGCCCAGCAGGTCGGTCAGGGCCGCGATGCGGGCCAGGGTGGGCTCGATGACGTTCTCCGGCCACCGCTGCTCCAGGAGGGACCACAGGGCCGAGACATCGTTCACGGTTTCGTCGGCGGACACGCTCCGCAGTCTAAGTGCCCGCTCGCGATGAATAGACTCGGCGCCCATGAGTGCGAACCGCCTGCCCGACAAGCCCACCCTCGACGGCATCGAGGCTCGGTGGTCACAGGTATGGGAGGACGACGGCACCTATCGCTTCGACCGGACGAAGACTCGTGACCAGGTCTTCTCGATCGACACCCCTCCCCCGACGGTCAGCGGCTCGCTGCACGTGGGCCACGTGTTCTCCTACACGCACACCGACTGCATCGCCCGCTACAAGCGCATGCAGGGCCTCGAGGTCTTCTACCCGATGGGATGGGATGACAACGGCCTGCCCACCGAGCGCCGCGTGCAGAACTACTACGGCGTGCGGTGCGATCCGAGCCTGCCGTACGACCCGGACTTCACTCCTCCCGAGAAGCCGGACGCCAAGAACCAGCTGCCGATCTCCCGGAAGAACTTCGTCGAGCTGTGCGAGCGCCTGACGGTCGAGGACGAGGTCGTCTTCGAGGAGCTGTGGCGACGGATGGGCCTGTCGATCGACTGGACCCAGACGTACCAGACCATCGATGCGAACGCCCAGCGCGCGAGCCAGATGGCGTTCCTTCGCAACCTTGCGCGCGGTGAGGCCTACCAGTCCGAGGCGCCCACCCTGTGGGACGTCACCTTCCGCACCGCGGTCGCACAGGCCGAGCTCGAGGACCGCGAGCGCCCAGGCGCCTACCACCGCATCGGCTTCCCGACCACGGCCGACCCGGCCACCAAGGTCTTCATCGAGACGACCCGGCCAGAGCTCCTCGCCGCGTGCGTCGCCCTCGTCGCTCACCCCGACGACGAGCGGTACCAGCCACTCTTCGGCACCACCGTGACGACGCCCGTGTTCGGCGTCGAGGTGCCCGTCGTCGCCCACACCCTGGCCGACCCGGAGAAGGGGTCCGGCATCGCGATGATCTGCACGTTCGGCGATCTCACCGACGTCACGTGGTGGCGTGAGCTCCAGCTGCCGACCCGACCGATCATCGGCTGGGACGGCCGGATCCTGCGCGATGTGCCCGAGTGGATCTCCACCGACACCGGCCGCACCCACTACGAGGCGCTCGCCGGTGCCACCAGCCATACCGCCAAGGAGCGCATGGTCGAGATCCTGACTTCGAGCGGTGATCTCGTCGGAGAGCCCAAGCCGATCACCCACCCGGTCAAGTTCTTCGAGAAGGGCGACAAGCCGCTCGAGATCGTCACGACCCGTCAGTGGTACATCACCAACGGCGGACGTGAGCCGGGACTGCGTCAGGAGCTGATCGAGCGCGGACGTGAGCTGAAGTGGCACCCGCCGCACATGCAGGTCCGCTACGAGAACTGGGTTGACGGCCTCAACGGCGACTGGCTGATCTCGCGTCAGCGCTTCTTCGGCGTCCCGATCCCGCTCTGGTACCGGATCGATGCCGACGGCAACCCCGTCTACGAGAACCCGCTGGTGCCGGACGAGGCCGTCCTGCCGATCGACCCAAGCAGCGACGTCCCGGCCGGCTTCACCGAGGCCCAGCGTGGTGAGCCCGGCGGCTTCATGGCGGATCCCGACGTCATGGACACCTGGGCGACCAGCTCCCTGAGCCCGCAGATCGCCGGCGGCTGGGAGCGCGACCCCGATCTGTTCTCCCGCGTGTTCCCGATGGACATCCGGCCGCAGGCACACGAGATCATTCGCACCTGGCTGTTCTCCTCCGTGGTGCGCGCGCACCTCGAGGAGGGCTGCCTGCCCTGGTCGGATGCGTCGATCTCCGGCTGGATCCTCGACCCGGACCGAAAGAAGATGAGCAAGTCCAAGGGCAACGTCGTCACGCCCATGGCCCTGCTCGACGAGTACTCCTCCGACGCCGTTCGCTACTGGGCGGCATCGGGCCGTCCGGGCACCGACACCGCCTTCGATGTCGGCCAGATGAAGATCGGCCGTCGCCTCGCCATCAAGATCCTCAACGCCAGCAAGTTCGCGCTCATGCAGGACGCGACGGAGAACGATTCGGCTATCACCGAGGCTCTGGACCGGGCCCTGCTCGCCCGGCTCGCGGAGACGGTCCGGCAGGCGACAGAAGCGTTCGAGGACTACAACTACGCGAAGGCCCTCGAGCTCGCCGAGGCGTTCTTCTGGAACTTCACCGACGACTACGTCGAGCTCGTCAAGGAGCGCGCATACGGCGGCCAGGGCGAAGCCGGTGCGGCATCCGCCAAGGCCACCCTCGCAACTGCCCTGAGCATCCAGCTTCGACTGTTCGCGCCGTTCCTGCCCTTCACCACCGAAGAGGTGTGGTCGTGGTGGCAGGAGGGCTCGATCCATCGTCAGGAGTGGCCGGATGCGGAGTCCATCGCCGCTCTGGCGGGCGATGCGGACGCCGCTCTGATCGATGACGTCGCCGCAGCTCTGACTCTCGTCCGCAAGGTCAAGTCCGACTCCAAGGTCTCGATGCGCGCCGACATCAGCACGGCGACGATCACGGCTCCTGCCGAGCAGTGGGCACGGCTCGCTCTGGTCATGGATGATCTCTGCGCCGCCGGCAGGATCCAGTCGTGGGATCGAGTGGAGGCCAATGAGCCGCTCGCGGTAACCGCCACCCTTGCGGACGAATAGAGGGCACGGGACTCGGTCGGCACTGACGGGACAACGAGGGGATCGATGATGAGCGCAGGAGCGTGGCTGGGCTGGCTGGCCCTCATCCTGTTCCTCGGCCTGATCGCCCTCATGGCGCGGCAGCGGTACCTCAAGCACGCTGCGCGAGCGGCCGAGAGATCTCAGGCTGCGATGGTGGATCTGATCACCCAGGCGGAGCTCGTGGCACGCGAGGCGCGGGAGCGCCAGATCCGAGAGCCCGCGGAATCCGACGACCCTGAGGAGTCCGCGCCCTGACATCGTCGCGCCCCCGCACCGGGCGATACGGGTCTACTCGTCGATTCCGTTCAGCTCACGCAGGAGATCGAACGATGAGGGTCCCCGTGGCACATCGGATGGCTCTTGCTGAGCGGCGTCGGCTGCTGCCTGAGCTTCGGCTCGCTCCCGGCGCTGGGCTGCCATCTCGGGCGCATAGACGCTGATGATGTCGAGTTCCTCCACCTCGGTGACGGCATCCTCCGGGGCATCCGCCGGAAGGACGCGAAGTTCCGGAGCCATGGCCAGCAGGTCGACTGATTCGGCGGCGGCAGCGAACCACTCCGGGGTGTTCGTGGCCGTTGCCGGGAAGGTGCGCGACTGCGCCCCGACCGCGAGCTCGTCGAGCCGCAGATCCTGCTCGAAGGCGAAGAGTGCGTAGAACGAGGCCATGAGGGTGTCCTGCACCTCAGACATGTCTGTCACCTCCCGCTCGCAATCGCCGCAGACCACAACTATCTCTGCCCGCACCATCTCTGCCCGCGACCGAGCGAGGCCCGATCGTCACCTCCAGAGTAGGCGAAGTACTAGCGCCTGAACAGCCCCCGACGACGTCCGGCCTCCGGATCTCCGGAGGTCGTCGCGGACACCTTCTCCTCCAGACCCACGGAGTCTGCTGCCGACTCCGACACCGGCGTCCAGTCGGCAATCTCATGACCGCGCAGGCATGCCTTGGCAAGATCCGTGTATGAGGGCCCGAGGAGCGGGTGCGTCAGGAGCGCCGCCATGTTGTTGAGATTCGTGGCGGTGAGGACGTCCCTGGTCGCCAGCGGAATGACGCCGACCACAGGGACACCCAAGCCGGCTGCGAGTACCTGCTCGCGGTCCATGCCGACGTTTGCCACCGACTGATTCACGACGATGCCGACCTTGTCCCGCGGGATACCCAGGCCGGACTCATCGATCGGAGCGGTGATCTCGCGCAGCGCACGAGCCATTCCCTGGATGGCGGTGGCAGCCAGAGTCGTGACGAACAGAACTTCGTCAGCCTCGACAAGGGCGACCTCGGCAATGAGGGGCTCCAGGTACTGGACGCTCGTGTCCATGATCACGACGTCGTACATCCGCTGGAGACTGCGCACGAGGGTCCGGTAGAACTCCGGGCCCACGGTGTCCGCTGTGCGGGGACGGATCGGAGCGAGCATGGTGTCGACGTCCAGGCCTGAAGCCGACACCATCGTCCGGCGGATCCGATCCTCATCCCACACAGGCTGGATGCGAAGGTTGAGCGCCGTCGGCATGAACTTGCCGATCAACGATGCGATCTGGCCGTCACGTGTATCCAGGTCGAGGACGCAGACCGACAGGGGGCGTCCGGCTGCTGCCGACTGGTGCGCGATGGTGGCGGCCAGGAGGATCGACACCGTCGACTTTCCCGACCCTCCCTTGCTGGAGGTCACCGTGATGGTGAGCTGCCCGGGGCGCTTTGGTTGGTCAAGGAGCTCGAGCGACGCGTTGGGCGGGTACTCCGGGTCGCGGGGCGACGGCTCTGGCTCCGCTTCTTTGGCGTCTGCAGCCGCATCGCTTGTGATCGTTATCGAGGGTGCGGCGAGCGGAGGTGCTGCTGCTGGGGTCGCCGTCATGGGCGGGAGAACCGGGAGCTGGTTCTCGCCGTCAGCGTCAGCGAGAGATGCCTGGTCCGTGGTGGCTGCCGGGCCGGCGCCCGGCAGCAGGGCTGCGATGTCGTCTGGGTACGCCACAGGGAAGGTGGCCAAGGACTCACACGAGGGGCGAAGCGCTTCGAGGACTGCGCGTCCACCCTCGTGCACGGGGAGGATCACGAAGGGAAGGTCCTCCACGACCGCTTCCTGGCTCGCGGCCTCGGCCGCCAGCATCGCCTCGAACTCGGGCCACCTGTCCGGGCGCCATTGTGCGATGGCAACCACAGCGCCAGCCTTCGCCATCGCAACCGCAGCACGGGCCGTCTGCTGCCGTTCTGCCTGGTCGGTGGATACGTCGGCCATCAGCGAGTCCGAGAACACGAGGATGCGAGAACGCTGATTCAACGCACCGGACGAGAGTCCCTGCCACATGGCCGCCACCGATGGCTGGCAGGGCTGCACGTCCCACGAGACGCCGGACGCACGCAGAAGGTCGTGGAGAAGTTCTTCAGCGACGACGATGAGGCCCGTCGACGCAGATGCCGAATCGCCCACGAACCCCTCCTCTGGCGATGTGCGGACACCACTATGAGTCACCCGCGATGTGCTGGCGGAAAATCACGTGTCCTCACTGTAGCGAGGGCTCTCGCACCGCACATCCGCTTGGGCACTCGCGCTGGTCACCCAACGAGGGCGGCTGGTCCTCCCAGAATGAACGCGGCCTGCCCGGATGGCGTGCTGAGGCCGGCCGGTGAGGGCTTGGCGGCGGATTGCGGAGGAACAGGTACCGGGTCGCTGGTCGGCGTCGGAGGGGGCGCGTGGGTGATGCCCATGACACGCCCGGGAGTTGATGACGCGGGTATCGAGAGGTACGAGACCTCCAGATCGTCAGACTCCATGGCCTCGATCCGGGAGATCATGGCGTCCTGGTTGACCGGCGTGAAGACGGACTGTTGCGACTGGGGGTCGGACGGGTTCATCAGCGCTCACTCATTCCATGAGGCCGGCACGTGATCGGGAATCGCGACATCGACGTCGACGTCGGTGAGGACCCGCTGCAGGGATACGAGCGTGGCCATGGCGTCGGTCTTCAGGTCCAGGGAGACGATGGGCAGATGGCCGGGGATGTCCGGCAGCCGATGCCACTCGACCGTCCATTCGACGGGCCAGGCCTCGGATTCGGCCTGACGCGCAATCTGAGCCAACTCCGATGAAACCCCCAGGGTGGGATGCGCGGTATGGCGGATCGCCCGGGCGCGCCCCGGACCTGGATCACAGGCGATGTCGAGACGCAGCAGGTCGTCCGACATCGCCGCGACAGCGGTGACCAGACCTGTGCCTGATCGCACCAGGAAGTCCCTGCCTGTTCCGTCGACTTCAATCCACGACTGCACGGCTGCTCCTTCCCCTGTCACTGCGGCGATCCAGTGCACCGGACCATCGACTCCTGCGGGCGGCAGGAGACGCCATCTCTGCCTTCACTTCACAGTATCGGAGCGATAGGGCCCACGCAGCCCTCATCGAGGGCTCTGCATCCCTCGGCCTCGAAAATCTGGCCCCTGGTTCCACCATCCAGCGCCCCTAGCCGGCCCCGAGAGCCAGACCGAGGTAGAGGTCGCTGAGCCGGGTGCCGATCACGAGGGCTACGAGGACCCCGACAAAGAGGAACGGCCCGAAGGGCAACGCGGTGCGACGGCCAGCCCGCCCCTGCAGCATGAGGATGATGCCCACCACGGCGCCGGCCAGGAACGCGACGAGCAGCCCCACGACCGAGGTACCGATGGAGAGCCAGCCGAGGGTCGCGCCGAGGATCGGAGCCAGCTTGACGTCCCCGAACCCCATGCCCCGACCCCCGCTGATGAGCCAGATTCCTCCGATCACCACCAGCCACACGGCTGCACCGATCAGAGCATCCAGCCAGGGCACGCTGGTCTCACCCACGGCTGCCAGCGCCAGCCCAGCGAGGAGCAGCGGGTAGAGGGGGTAGACGATGGCATTGGGCAGCCGGTGATACTCGAGATCGATAGCCGTGAGGGCGATGCCAGCACTCGCCAGGACCAGAAGCCATGGCAGCAGCCAGACGTGGTCAGTGCCGACCGCCCACCAGCCGAGCAGCACCCAGAGCAAGCCCGTCGCTGCCTCAATCAGCGGGTAGCGGGCCGAGATAGACGTTCCGCACTGTCGGCAGCGCCCACGAAGGAGGAGCCACGACACCACGGGGATGTTGTCCCGCGCAGTGATCACGGTCCCGCAGACAGGACAGGACGATGAAGGCCGCACAACCGACCGCCCGGCAGGAACCCGGTGGATCACCACGTTGAGGAAGGAACCCACCGCAAGCCCAAGCGCGCCCAGGAGAAGGGACGCGAGGACTGCCGCAGCAGCCCCCCACGCCGCGATCACAGACGTCCGCTCACGAGCCCACAGGCGGAGAAATCAGGGCCTCGATCCGCGCAATGCGATCACGGAGTGAGGCCACCTGCTCGGCTGCGCGACGGTTCAGTTCTGCAGCCTCCTCCAGGTCTGCGCTCAGGGACTGCAGAAGTACCGGAAGCTCATCCGACGACTCCTCGCCCCAGACGAGGCCCGACTCATCCCCGTCACTCCCATCCAGGGTGAAGTCGACCGCCGTGGCCGCGAACACTGACGTCTCCAGGGTCGCCTCATGCGCCACGTCGTCCTCGAGCACGCCCTCCTCGAGCACATGGTCCTCGAGCACGCCCTCCTCGAGCACGCCCTCCTCGAGCACATGGTCCTCAAGAACGTCGTCCTCGGCCCCGTCGTCCTCAAGCACGTCGTCCTCGACCACGGCTGCATCAGGGACGGGGACGACCGCGGGGACGGGCGAAGGACGGGGAGCCAGTGTCCGGGTGCCGAATTCCTCGGGGACGCCCACGGCGTAGTCGATCTCGCGCGCGGTCTGGGATCCGGCCGTGCGAACCGAGCCCTGAAGAATGAGCAGTCGGGCCAGGTGGAGGGCTTCGGCCCGTGTGAAACCACATCGCCGAGCGATGTCGTCCAGACTGCGGGTTCCATCGACTTCAGCAAGGAAGGGTGCGAACTCAGGCAGCCCTCCCGACGGAACTGGGGCTGCCGAGACGGCGTCGAGGAGGAGGTCGCCGGTGGATCCCTGAGCTCCGACCCGGAGGCGCGACTCATGCTCGCGAGCGCGACGAAGAGCCAGCGTCTCCAGAACTGCCTCCACAGGAAGGGGAAGGCAGCAGTTGCGGTCCGTGACGTCGCCATCGTGCACCTTGACCTTGAGACGAGGGCACGCCAGAAGGGCCGTCAGGGAGGCCAGGGAGATCTCCTGGTGAATGCGTCCGAGTTCCTCGACGTCGACCCCCTGGTGCTCGACAAGCCAGGTCTCTACGGATGCAGCGTCGCGCGCCTCGGTCGCAACGTCCGCCGAGATCGTTCCGGCGGAGACCAGGCGCTCCAGCACTGGTGACTCGTAATCGTCGAGAAGGACCGAGTAGACCTCACCGGCGTAGAAGTAGATCCGCCCCGTGGTGCCGTGGGCACGCTCGGTGACGGCCAGGCAGCCGGTCAGCCCGTGGGCGGACGCATTCTCCAGGGCGTTGACGAGGTCGCGATTCATCCCAGCATCGATGCCGACCCCGGCATCGATGCTGTGTCCTCCCGACTCCGCCTTGGCACGTCGACCGAATGGCATAGCGTCACGTTCCCTTCCGTCCTCTCGGGAGTATCGGCTCGCCCCCCACGACGCATCCCGTTACCTCAGCAGGTGCTCAGGGATGCCTTCCTCGTGAATCGGACATCGAGGCGCCCCAGCATGATCGACCATCAGCGGGGCGAACCCTGCCACTCCCGAGCAGCCGGGAACAGGCTCGTCGCGGTAGATGCGTCCGACGCCTGCGTAGAGGTCCTTGCGCGCCGCGCGATGGGCGCGCTCTGCGACCTCGGATCGGTTGGTGATCGACAGGACGTGCTCCGGCAGGATCTTGGTGATGCTGTCGCCGCGCTTCACGTGCCACCGATATCCGGACACTTCGAGCGTTCCCACCGCCGTCTGCTGGGTGCCGTCCGGCATGAGGACCGAGACGGTGCACAGGGTGCCCACCATGGAGCTGACATCCACGAGATCACCCGTGGAGATCTGGAAGGTGAAGGCGAGGTTGCCTGCGAACCGCCGATAGCCAAGCCGTGGGTCGTAGAGCTTGCCCACATGCTCGCGGACGAGCTTCTCAGCGGAGGCAAAGTCGGAGGTGCCTCCCTCCACCAGCATCCGCGGAACACCCTCGTGGGTGCGCATCCGGTCCGCGATATCCCAGTGATAGGAGCGGACGTACCGGCGCCCCGCCCCGGCAGTGAGGGTCTCGGTGGCCTCCTCGGGCCCCGACACCTCGGCGCCGGCGATCCGCGCCACGAAGTGCTCGGTGACCCAGGTCCACATCAGGACCCCCTGCTGGTCGGTGTACGCCCAGGGAATGTTCTCGGCCAGACCGCGGGCGGTCATGTCAGCCCCGATTCGGCGACGGAGTCGAGGACGCGCTTGACGGCCGCCGACGCCGTCTTGGGAAGAACGTCCAGCTCGCGAGCGACCTCCGGCCGGCTCATCCCCTCCCAGAAGGACAGGTACACCGCCGCCAGCGCGAGCGGATCCTGCGCCCGTTTGCCTGTCGAAGAGGGGTCGTTCACGGCCGCCATCACCGCACGGGTGAGCTGGGCGTTGCGGGTTCGCTCCGTGGCATCGGCCTCGACGTCGACCTCGTCCGCCACCTCGAGGGTCATGCCCTCGTCGTCGCGTGATCCGGCATCGATCGACTGATAGTTGCGCATGCCGCTGAGCGTGTCGATCGTCTGCTGGCGACGGCGCAGATCCGTCACGCTCATGCCGAGCGCGTCCGCCAGTTCAACCTCGCTGGGAGCCCGCTGATGGGTCGCAGCAAAGGCATCGGATGCCTTGGCGATGGCGAGCCGATCGCTCACGACGGGGCGTCCCTGAGCCTGCCGGGCAGCATCCTGCGGCCAATTGCGCAGTTTGCCGATGAGGAAGGCGAGCAGCGTCAGGGTGCCGTTGCGCCCCTCACGACCGGCGTCGAAGCGGTCCATGTGGTCCGAGACGAAGAGGTACATCATCGAGCGGACATCCTCGTCCTCGACGAGCTCGAGGTCCGCCACCAGCTTGCGGCGCACGGCCGCCAAACGGGGGTAGAGCCAGTCCACCGCGGCAGCGATGAGATCCGCGAGGAGAGTCCCAGGGATCAGGTCAAGGTTGCGAAACGGAACCCCCGCGACGACACGGACGTTGACGGCCTCAACGCCGTTGGCCTCGCACCAGTCCCGGAGGACCTGACGGGCCTCATGACCGAGCCCCTCGGGGACCCAGATGCGATGCTGGCCATCACTCCACTGACGTGAGTAGGCCTCGATGGGTGGGGCGTGCGCGGCGAGCACGGGGACGAGCTCGCGAGCGTCGAAGGGGTCGACGGTGTCCCAGTGAACGCGGTCGCACACCATGGGCGGCGCGAAGGCGAGGATCTCGGATTCGGAGAGACCGTCGACGACGAGCGGGGGAACACGGCGAGCCTCGCGGTCACCGGATGTCAGGATCAGGTCATCGTCGTCAGGATCGACGGCTGAGTCCGCCATCTATCAACCGACTATCGACTAGACAGCAGCAACGAGGCGCTCGACCGCCGTCGCCAGTTCGACGCGGCGCGCACCGACAGTGACCTCGTGGGCCAGACGGGCCTCGAGGCTGTGGGTCTCTGGAAGGATCGCGAAGGCGGGGTCGTGGGCCGCGAAGTCGTCGACGAGGGACTGGAGCAGCAGCACCGCCTCCCGAGCCCCGGGGGCGCCGGTCTTGACGTCCTCCAGAGAACCCATGGTCACCCCGAGGGTGAAGACCACGCGCCCGCCCTGCGTGCCGAGGCCGGCCAGACGGACGGGAACAACCGGGTGGGAGTCGAGGTAGGCCGCGAGCGCCTTGGCCGTCGAGGTCGCGACGGAGGCGAGTGGGGAGACGGTGAGTCCGAGTTCGACATGGCGGTCCAGGCCCAGAGCATTGATCGATGACTTGATCTGGTCGCTCTCGTACTGGCTCATGCTCGCCTCCTCTATCGGCTCCGTGGGTATTCCTGCATGGTCACGTCTGCTGTCTCAGACGCCGCACACCGTTCCTTGGTTCCCCCAAGGGTAGGTCCTAATGCGATTTCGGTCTAGGGACGTTGGTCCCGGAGTGCCCTTTGTGGGGGTTGCTCATGCGAGCCACCCCCACAAAGGAATCAAAGGTCCTTCTAATTGAAGCCCTCCGTGGTCGGGCAGGTTCCCGTGGCTCCGGGCTGGAGACCGCCAGCGGCCGAGTCGTACAGGGCGTATGTGGCATCCGGATCAGAAGCGAGGGTGTTGCAGGCCTCAAGTGTGTAGGCGCCTGAGCCCGGGTTGTACGTGATCGCAACGCCGTCGGACACTGTGATGTCAGCGCTGATGTCAGCTGCGGTTGCGGGGTAGTCGCCGTTCTGGGTGTAGTAAGTCTCCAGCTGGATGGCCGCATTGCGGACGTCCGATTCCGACGCGGCCGAGCGGGCCGAGTCACGCTGGCTCAGGAACACCGGGATGGCGATGGCAGCGAGGATGCCGATGATGATGACGACGACGAGGAGCTCGATAAGGGTGAATCCCGCCTCGCGGTCCTCTCGCTTGTCCATAATGCGACTGAGCATTGCTTGTCTCCTGCTCGGTTCTACCCCTCAGCTCCGGGGGGTGTAGGGCTCGGTGCCCTGACAATCGATGTTTCGGACCGATTCCTGACCGGTGAACCCGAATCTGCAGATTTCTTGGCGAGATTTTCCGGGCGATGCGAGTTACTTGATGAGCTCAAAGATCTTGAAGATGGGCATGTACATCGCGATGATCATGCCTCCGACGACGCTGCCCAGCACCATGATCATGATGGGCTCGATGAGGGCCATGAGCTGCTCGGTCGTCGCCTCGACCTCCTGGTCGTAGAAGTCCGCGATCTTGGACAGCATCTCGTCGAGGGACCCGGTGTCCTCGCCCACGGCGATCATCTGGACGACCATCTCCGGGAAGACCTTGTGGTGACTCAACGGCCTGGCCACGCCGGTGCCCTCCCGGACGCTCTCCTTGATGTCGGCGACGGCATCGGAGATGACGACGTTGCCCGCGGTGCCCCCCACGATGTCGAGGGTCGTGAGGATGGGCACCCCGGCATGCAGCAGGGTCGAGAAGTTGCGGGTGAAGCGCGCGAGCGACACCTTCAGGAAGAGGTTGCCGAAGACCGGGACCTTGAACTTGAGGGGGTCGAGCACCCGCTTGACCTTGGGCTTGTTCTTGTTCCGGCGGTACCAGACGATGCCGCCGATGATGATCGCCAACGCCGGGACCATGAACAGCGGGTTGGTCAGCAGGTTCGAGGCGTTGACCAGGATCTGCGTGGGCAGGGGCAGCTCGCCACCGAGGTCGGAGAAGAGATTCGCGAAGACCGGGACGATGAAGATGAGCATGCCGACGACGACGAGCACCGCGATGACCCCGACGGCAATCGGGTAGGTCATGGCCGCCTTGATCTTGCCGCGCAGTTTGACGTCGGCCTCGATGGCCTCGGCGATCTCGAGCATCGTGGTGTCGAGGAAGCCGCCGACCTCGCCCGCCCGCACCATGCTCACCATGAGCGGCGGGAACTCCTTGTAGCGGGACATCGCCCCGGAGAGCGAGTCCCCGCGCTCGACGCGATCGCGGACCTCGACCAGAACCTCGCTCAGGCGCCGACTGGCGGTCTGCTCGGACAGGATCGTCAGGCAGCGCAGAATCGGCAGACCCGAGGAGAGCATGGTGGAGAACTGGCGGGTCATCACCGCCATGTCCTTGAGCTTCACCCCACCCTTGCCGAAGTGGATCTCGCGGGAGAGGCCAGAACCAGCGGCCCGGACTTCGATGACCGTCATGCCCTGCGAGCGCACACGAGCAGCGGCTTCCGCCTCGGAAGCCACCTTGACCTTGGACTCGACGAGCCGCCCGTCGCGGGAGCGCGCCTTGACGACGAACTCAGTCGCTGCCATCGGCGCTCCTGCCCAGCAATTGGTTCAGCTCAGCGACGTCTGACGCCTTCTCGCGGGCCGTCTCATAGGTGATGGTGCCGTCCTGGACCAACTGGGCCAGGTTCTGGTTGAGCGTGTGCATGCCGTAGCGCCCACCGGTCTGAAGGGCCGAAGGAATGGACTGGAGCTTGCCCTCGCGGACCATATTGCGCACGGCCGGCGTGGCGATCAGGACCTCGGTCGCCGCTACGCGCCCCTTTCCGTTGGCTGTGCGACAGAGCGTCTGGCAGACGATGGCCTGGATGGAACTTGCCAGCTGCGTTCGGATCTGGGACTGCTGGCCGGCCGGGAAGACATCGATCACGCGGTCGATGGTCGAGGCTGCTGAACTCGTATGCAGCGTGCCGAAGACCAGGTGGCCGGTCTCAGCTGCCGTGAGCGCGATGGAGATCGTCTCGAGATCGCGCATCTCGCCCACGAGAATGATGTCGGGGTCCTGGCGCAGCGCGTGCTTGAGCGCCTCGCCGAAGGACAGGGTGTCCTGACCGACTTCCCGCTGATTCACCACGCAGTTGCGGTGGGGATGGACGAACTCGATGGGGTCCTCGACGGTCAGGATGTGGCCCTTGCGGGTGCGGTTGGCCTTGTCGATGATCGCGGCCAGGGTCGTGGACTTGCCCGAGCCGGTGGGGCCGGTCACCAGCACCAGCCCTCGGGGAAGGTCGGCGAAGTCGCCGAGCACTTCAGGCATCTTCAGCGCTGACAGGGGCTTGATGTCCCAGGGAATAGAGCGGAACACCGCGCCGACCGAACCCTGCTGTTGCATCACGTTGACGCGGAAACGTGCCGCGCCGTGAAGCTCGTAGGCGAAGTCAAGTTCGCGATTCTCCTCGAAGCGCTGCTTTTGGCGGTCGGTCAGCAGCGCGTAGACGGAATTCTGAAGCTGCTGCGGCGTCAGGAGTCCGTAACCCGGAACCGCCTCCATTTCTCCGTTGACCCGGATCAGGGGCGGCGCATTGACCGACAGGTGGAGATCCGATCCTCCGGACTCAAGCAGGTGCACCAGCACCTCGTCGAGATTGAGCTCGTCATCGTCACCGCCGCGAACGGCGGCCTCGACGATGAAGCCCGACTCCCCCGCCGCCGGCGGGAGCTCGGGTAAATCAGGCATCCCGCGTGGCGGGGGGCTCGGCGGAGCCGGTGGCATCGGCGGCAGTACCGGCGCGCCTTGAGGCATCGGTGGCGGAGACGGTGGCAGAACCGGTGCCGGCACCGATGCAGCAGCCGCCTCGGGCTCATCAGGAGAGTCGAGCTCAGCGGCCATCCCCAGCAGCGGGAGGACGAAGTCCGGATCAGGAGACGACACGGAGAACCTCCTCGATCGTGGTGTCCCCATTGGCCACCTTCAGCCAGCCGTCCTGCCGCAGAGTCCGCATGCCCTGCCGAACGGCCAACGCCTTCATCTCCTCCGAGGATGCATGCTTCACCGCCAGCATGCCCAGCTCCTCGGTCATCAGCATCACCTCGTGCATGGCCAGGCGCCCGCGATACCCGGTGTTGGCGCAGGCCGAACAGCCCACCGGGTCGAAGAACGTGGGAACGACCCCGGCCGGAACCTCGAATCCCACGGCAGCGAGATCCGCCAGGGGCTTCTCGACCGGCTTCTTGCACTTCGAGCACAGGCGGCGCGCGAGGCGCTGCCCCGTGGCGCACTGCATCGCCGATGCGACGAGGAACGGCTCAATTCTCATCTCGGTCAGTCGGGTCACCACACTGGGCGCGTCATTCGTGTGCAGGGTCGTGAGGACGAGGTGGCCGGTCAGGGCTGATTCGATGGCGATCTGGGCCGTCTCGTGGTCCCGGATCTCGCCGATCAGGATGATGTCAGGATCGGCGCGCAGGATGCTGCGAAGCGCGGCCGCGAACGTGAGTCCGGCCTTCGGGTTCACCTGGATCTGGTTGATGCCGGGAATCCGGTACTCAACCGGATCCTCGACGGTCACGATGTTGACCTCCGGACGAACGACCGCATTGAGGGTCGCGTACAGCGAGGTCGACTTGCCGGAGCCGGTAGGACCGCTCACGACCAAGAGCCCGTAGGGGCGTTCATACGAGTTCCGCCACTTCACCAGATTCTCCGGCGAGAAGCCCAGGTCGGGCAGGGCCATCTGGGCGGCGGTGTTGTCCAGGATGCGCATGACGATCTTCTCGCCCCATACGGTGGGCAGGCATGACACGCGCAGGTCGATCTTCTTGCCACCAGAGACCACCGAGAGGCGGCCGTCCTGCGGCTTGCGACGTTCGGCGATGTCCATGTCGCTCATGATCTTCAGACGGGAGATGATCGCGGACTGGATCTCCTTGGGCGCAGGAGCCATCTCCTTGAGCACCCCATCGATCCGGAAGCGGATGCGGATGTGATTCTCGCTCGGCTCCACATGGATGTCCGACGCCGCGTCAGAGATGGCCTGACCGAGCAGCAGGTTGACGTACTTGATCAGCGGCCCCTCCGCACCGGTGTCCGTCGGCGACAGGATGTCGATGGCCGGCTCGTCCTCGAGGATGTCCTGAACCAGTTCGCCCAACTCGGCTTCGGCCCGGTAGAGCATGTTGATCCGGGCCTGCACCTCGTGCTTCATGCCGCACGCGAAGCGAATCTGGCTGCCCGTGATCGCCTGCAGGTCCTCCTTGACCTGCCAGTTGAGAGCCGTCTGCGAGTCCGAGACGACGATGATGTCGTCACCCTCCCGACGAATGGGGATCACGCCGTACTTGCGAGCCTGGTTGCCCGAGATGAGCGACACGGTGGCGTGGTCCACCGGCTCATCCATGATCTCGACGAACTCCATGCCCGCCGCTTCGACCGTGAAGCGGACCACATCCTTGCGGGACACGGTTCCCTGCTCCACCAGAACATTGAGCACCGGCTCACCGCGCGAGATCGCGAGGGTCTCGGCCTCAGCGAGGGCATCGGACGTCAGGAGGCCCTTCTGCACCAGGACGTCGGCTATGGAGCTGCTCATGACGCCTCCGAAGCCTGGGGAGTCGAGGGCGCGTAGCCGGCCTTGCGCAGCGCCAGATGCAGGTCGGAGATGCGCGGAACGACCTGCTCGGCCTCCATCGGAGTGATGGCTCCCGACAGCACCAGCCGGACCGCGTCCTGCTGGAAGGTGCGCATGCCGTAGTACTCGCCCTCACTCAGGATGTCCTCGAGATCCCCGGTCTTCTCCGGGTCGGCGACCGCATCCCGGACACGAGGGGTTGCCACGGCAATCTCCAGCACCATCGTGCGCCCTTGGCCGGAGGCGGACTTGACCAGCCGCTGGCACATGACTCCCTGGAGGGACTCGGCGACGGTGGCCCGGGCCTGCGCCTGTTCCTCGGCGGGGAACAGGTCGAGGACGCGGTTGACGGCATCGCCCACGGTCTTGGCGTGCAGGGTGGCGAAGACGAGATGACCGGTCTCTGCCGCCTGCAGGGCGATCCGCATCGTGACCGCGTCCCGAATCTCGCCCACGAAGATCACATCGGGGTCCTGCCTCATGCCTGAGCGCAAGGCCTTGGTGAAGTCGAGCGTGTCCGTATGCAACTCGCGCTGGCTGATCGTCGCCAGCTTGTTCGTGTGCAGAAACTCGATGGGGTCCTCGATGGTGAGGATGTGGCAGCGTCGTTCGGAGTTGACCGCGTCGATCATGGCCGCGAGCGTGGTCGTCTTGCCTGATCCGGTCGGACCACACACGAGGACAAGCCCACTAGAACGCAGGGCCAGCTCCCGCGCCACCGGAGGCAGGCCGAGCGCCTCGAAGGTAGGGATCTCCTCCTTGACGTGCCGCATGACCATCGCCGCCCCGCCCCGAGCCCGGTAGGCGTTCACGCGGAAGCGCCCGATCCCGGGCTCGACGAAGGCGAAGTCGCATTCGTGCTCGGTGAGGAACTCCTGACGCTCGCGATCCGAGGGCATGGCAGAGAGGACCATCGCCTCCGCGTCCGCGTCGGTCAGCGGTGGAATATCGATGGGCCAGAGATCGCCGGACACCCTGAGCGCCGGTGCCACCCCGCTGCGTACATGAATATCGGATGCCCCGTGGGAGATCGCCGTGCTCGCGATGGCCCGGAGGGTTGTTGACGCTGCTTCCATGGCGCTGGCCTTCGGGGGCAGCGCTGACGCAGGCCGCGACGGAGGGTCTGCGATCACAGTCGCAGCAGGTTCAACCGTCGGGAGGGCCACGGTCGGAGTATCGGATCGATCCATGGCATTGCTCCCCATCGTGAACCTCCCTTCGCGCCGTCACCTCGGACTGATTCTCCCCTCTCGGAGGTCAGCAGTCAGCCGCAGGGGGAAAGTGCTCCTGGACGCCGGGAATTCGCCCCGTCCGCCCGTGCCCAGAGTGGCGATGTGGTCCGATACCTCTCACGACGCCGCAGTCCGCGGTCGCGAGGGGAGCGTTGATGTCACGCAAGTCCGTCGTCGGGCTCGATATCGGAAGCACCGGTATCCGGGCCGTCGAGGTCAAGGGACGCCCAGGGTCTCTCCGCCTGGCCAAGGCCGCCTCAATCGACCTTCCACGGGGGGCGTGGGTCGACGGCGAGATCGTCGACGACAAGGCCGTCGTCACCGCGTTGAAGAAGCTGTGGAAGAAGGGCCGCTTCAGCACACGCCGGGTCGTGTACGGGCTGTCCGATCCCCACATCCTCACGCGCCAGATGGACCTGCCGTGGATGGCGGAGGAGGACTTCCGCGAGGCACTCAGGTTTCAGGTGGGCGACGCCCTGCCGGTGGACGCGGCCACCGTTGAGATGGACTACCACCTCCTGGGGGAGATACAGGGAACGGACGAACGAGGGGTGGGCGCGCGGATGAACCGCATCCTCCTGGTCGCAGCCGACCGGGAGGGGATTCGTCGCGAGGCGAGCATCCTGCGGAAGGCAGGCCTGGAGCCGGTTGGCGCAGACTCCCCCTCCTTCGCCCTCATCCGGGCCGCCTGCCAGGGCATTGTCCCGTCCGACGGAAAGGCCCACGCGCTGGTCGATATCGGTGCCGAGCAGTTGACGCTCGTCGTCTACCAGGACGGCCAACCCCTGTTCATCCGCACGGTGACGAACGTGGGAGGCGCCATAGCCACAACGGCCATCGCGGAGGCACTGCACGTGGATCCTGAGGAGGCTGAGGCACTCAAGGTCGCCACGGGCCTCAATGGGCCAGCTCCGGTCGTGGCCCCGGTCGCGGAGTCCGCCATCTTCAGCAGCGGCGACGACACTGCTCCCCTGGACCCAAGAGCCGCGGAGACCATGGCGGCCCTCGCCCCCTGGGCAGCAACGATCGTCGGGGAGATTCGCAACTCCCTGGAGTACTTCCACGCGTCGAGCCCTGGCGTCGAGATCAGCGATCTGAGCCTGACCGGCCGCACCGTCGCCCTCGCTGGGGTACGCGAGCGGATCGCAACCGAGGTTCCCGTGCCCGTGCGAACGCTGGACCCCTTCCTGGGCCTGCCTCACGCTCGACGGCTCACCAAGGAACCCGTTCCTGACACTCGGTTGGCGGTGGCCGGCGGTCTGGCGATGGGTGGTGCTGCATGAGCAAGACGGACGCGCCGCATCGCGGACGACGACGCCGAGGCTCCACAGCGGAGAACGGTCCGAGCCTGCCCCAGGTGAACCTCCTGCCGGCCGATGTCCGCGAGGCGATCAGGGCACGCAAGGTCGTGCGCGCGGGGGTCTATGGCGCTGCCCTCATTGCTGTGGGCGCCGCTGGACTCTGGTGGCTTCAGGGGTCGACGATTGCCGATGCCGAAGCGGCATATGCAGACGCGCAAGCGCAGAACACCGCGCTCCAGGGCAAGGTCCAAGCGCTTGCTCCCGTCACCCAGCTGTATGACGAGATCACCCGCCTGCAGGGTGCCGTGGATGCGGCTCTCGCTGATCAGCCGCTGGCCTCGCTCGCTCATACCCGCCTCGCCGATGCGGCAGCCTCGGTCCCGGGTCCGGCCATCGCCATCTCCACGCTGGGCACGACGTACTCAGGTGTGCCCGTCCCGGGTGAGCCCATCAATGCGTGTCCGAATCCCGACCCGTTCGGATCCGAGATCACCGTAGGGTGCATGACCTTCACCGCCACCGCTGCCGACCGTGGCCAGGTCTCCGAACTCCTTCGCGTCCTCGAAGCCGATCCGCTCTTCGTGGGGCCCTATGTGACATCGACCGTCTCGGCCGCGACAGCGGGTGACTCCCCCGAATCCCTGGTCTCCTTCTCCGGATCCGCGGGCCTGTCTCTGGAGGCACTCGAGACCCCGCTGACCGAGGAGCAGATCGACGCCATCCTCAATCCCCCGGATCCGGAGGCGGAAGCCAGCGACCAGGCCGCCGAGGAACAGGCGCAGGATGCGACGAGCGAGCAGGAGGCCTCCTGATGTCCCGGATGCGACTCACGACCATCGTCACACTCATCGGCCTGCTGGTCTTCACGGCCGCTCTGTGGTTCCTCTTCCTCTCCCCCAGGATGTCGGAGGCAGGCGAGATCAACACCCGCACGGTGGATCTCGAGACCCAGAACCTGAATCTCCTGAGTCGCTACAACGCAGCCATGAAGCAGGTGCGGCAGGCGCCAGAGGCGGCCGCCGAGGCGCAGAAGCTCTTCGCGCAGATGCCCCAGACCGCAGAACTGCCGGCCGTCCTCGACCAGATCACCGCTGCCGCCGTCTCGGCCGGAATTGATGAGGAGAACATCTCCAACCTGTCCACGGGCATCCCGGACCCTGTCGGAGACGGTGCGGAAGGGGTGTCAGGCGTGCAGATCGCGACCATGAGCATCGGCGTGGACGCCACTGGATCCCAGGAAGCCGACATGGACTTTCTTGACAATCTTCAGAGCCTTGAACGAGCGCTGCTGGTCAACCAGACCAGCACCTCGCTTCAGGTGTCCGACGAGAACGCGAAGCAGCGAGACAGTGACCTGCGTGTCGGTGGGTCGATGTTCGTGCTTCAGTCGCAACTGCCGGATCTGGTCGCGACCGTCGATGAGGTCATCGCGGAGGCACTGGGCACCGACGCACCCGCAGCCAACTGACCCAGCGCCCTGTCGCGAACCAGTCAGAAGGTGAGCAACTGGGTCGACAAGCGTGCTGCATCGGGCTCGCCCAGCGCATCGGCCATGGCGCCTCGGATGGCCACGATCGCCTCCTGAGGATCACCCGGAAGTGCCGGAAGGGAGGAGATGGCCGCGGATACCAGCTCCCAGCGCATAGCGGTCGTGAGCATGCATCGGTCACCCACGGCGATCGACGACTCGACGAGGTAGGCCTCGAGGACTCCGAGATCGCTCGCATAAGCGGCCTGGATCGCCTCAGCAGGGCGGCCATCATCGAGGTGGGCACGTGCCGCTGTCATCGAGCCTTCGGCTTCCCGGCGGCGGTAGGCGATGAACTCATCCAACTCCACCCCTCCGGTGCGCTTCCTCACGCTCTCGATCAGCTCCTCAGAGGTCGGAGCCGGGACCCCCGCAAGGAACCCGAGGTCATGCCACGAGGAAGCCAGGGGCGCCCGAAGAGCCGGATCGGCGGCGGCAAGAACAGCCTTGCGCACGTCGGAGATGAGATTTGCGGCAGAGGCGGGAGCCGTGGCACTCGAGAGTGTCTCGGCCGAGCCCGTCACAATCTCCTCCCCGAGCCGGAAGAAGTGCCGGAGCGGATATCGAGCGATGATCAGGCTCTGCTCCCAGACCGTCGCCTGTCCGGCGTAGACGTCCGCGCCCCAGGCGAGTGCCAAGGCGCCGACGACATCCCCTGCCTCAGCCTGGCGTCGAGCACCAGCGTCGAGGATGGCGCTGTTCGCCTGGAATCGGCTGTAGAGCTCCTCGTCAGCCTTGACTCCGGTCATGTCATCCTCCTCTCCGCCTCGTGACATCCGTGCCGTTCGTGTGAACTGGACTCGTCTCAACGCCCACGGTCGGCCTGCCGGACCTGAGACTAGTCCCGTCAGCTGACATCGATCGTGATCGTCTGACCCACTCGAGTGCCGTCAGGCTTGCGAACGACGAACTCGACGATCGTGTGCTCGACGCCGTCCGGTGCCGTGTACGTGACCGTTCCATTCTCAGGTGACGCCGTCACCGAGCCCACCCCACTGGAGATGCGCGCGTAGAGCAGGTCCGTTCCCTCGGGCGCTCCGGCAACAACGTCGTACGTGAACGAGGTCCCCTTCGACTGTGCGCCCTGAAGAGCAGGAATCCCCGACTTCGCCTCCGCGTCGCGACGCACTGTGGTCTCTGACCACGACCGAGCCTGCCACGGCTCCTGGGACAGAATCGGCATGAACGGTGGAGGACCAAGCCGCTTGTAGCGGTTGTCATAGACGATCTTGAAGGCCCCGTTGTAGCCCGAGGAGCCGTCCGTCACTCGGCATCGGGAGTTCTGACCCAGCGCGCCGACGATCTTCAGGTCCTTCAACGACGGTAGCGACGTGTAGTCCTGAACCGCGAGACACTTGTCCTTGGCGAGCACCGCGAAATCCAGGAGCAGATAGGACAACTGGGCGTCGATACCGTTCTGGTTTCCACCGAGGGCTCCCGCAAGGTGGTAGACGTACAGCCAGCGATCAGGAATCAGACCGAGCTGGTTGTCGGACGTCTCGTCCGGGACACCCCAGTCCGGATCGGTGTACGAGGTTCGCGCCGTTGCTGTGGCCTCATACACATCGTCGGTGATGACGATATCTCCGTCTGCTGCGATCGTGTAGCGCCCGGTGTACCCGCCGGAGCCAGCCGGCGCCTCGAGGTAGACGTGACCCTTCGCGCACTGGACATCGGGTGAGTCCGTCCAGGCATCAAAGGTGTCCTTCTTGGTCTTGCCCTTGAAGTAGGTCTCTACGTCCGGCAGACCACGAATCGGGTCGCTGTTGACGATTCCCAAGGTGCTCGACTCTCCCTGCGGGATGACCCACGGGTAGTTGGAGTAGTCGGCCTTGCCTCGGGGATCAACCGCCTTCACCTCACAGGACGGCCTTGCATCCTCGGCCGCCTCCACGACAGAGAGGACTCCGTTGAACCCGGCCTGCACCATGTCGTCGTAGTCCAGAGTGATGGTGGCCTGACTCGCCGGATTGGTTGCGAAGTACCCGGTTCCACACCAGGAGTTGGTGGAGCCGTCGACCGTGTCAGGGCTCGTGATATCCACCTTGCCCGAGCCGTCCGACTCAGTCCGGAAGCGGATGCGGGTAGGGCCGCTGAAGACACAGCCGCTGGTCACAGCGACCTCACGCAGGGCCGCCAGCTGAGTGTCCGAGGGCATCTCGAGAATGGGCTCGTACTCCGGGTTCCACGGCGTGTTGAGGTTTCCCGACCCCACCTCATCGATCACGTACGTGTCCGGATCTCCACCACCGCCGACCTCACCGGAGTTTCCTCCGCTGGTGGAGCTGCTGAGCCAGCGATGGTCGGCCGGGCACACGCCGTCCGGGCAGGAACTCGTGACGCGGCCGTTGAACACCCCCGCGATGTTGTCGATCTTCGAATCGTCGACGTACCAGACATCATTCGTGTGGGCGGGTCCCTCGAAGTACGCACCCTTCTCCTCGCCACCTCCGGAGTCGGTCGACACCACACCGTGCAGGCAGGCGTAGGAATTCCGATGATCTGCCCCGTAGGCGATAGCCGCAGGGTCCGTGAGGCTGCTCGACGTCTTGGGTCCACCTTCCGCGTGGCCGGGCCAGGGCTGCCACTGGTACCAGTACGTGGCCGGCTGGCCATCTCCACCAGTGACGCACAGCTCCTTGGCGACTTCGGGCGACGTCTGACTCGTGCCGTCGTTCCCATTCTTGGTGCCGTACGCCCCGGGAAGATCGAAGGGGAAGGCCTCGGAATTGGACAGGTAGGCGTAGTCCGTCGATACGCGCTTCTGAATCAGGACATCGACAGTCCGCACGATCGCATCGTCATTGGGCGTCGCTCGACCGGACGAGGTGACTCTGATCCGTCCGTACTCCTCGGCTCCCGAGACGTCCAGGAAGTAGGTGAGCTGCGCCGTGCTCTCACCGCCTGGCAGGTCCACCCAGCCGGCAAGGGCTGGATTCGCATCGCTGACGCCGGCGTTCCCCACGGGGTCGGCATTGAACGCCGCAACGTCCTTCCAGTACTCCCCATCCGCCGAGAGGCGCGCTCGGGCATCATCGACGCCCGCCTCCGCCGCAGCCCACGCCTGAAAACTCGCCTCTGCCTCATCCGAGGGGCGGATCTGACGCAGGACCGCCGCACTGACCACCCCTGCCAGCATCAGCAGGACCGCGCTCCAGGCGACTGTGAGGATGAGGGCCGCACCGCGATCGGACCGGCCCTGGGCGCCACGTGTCATGTCCCTCACCTCTCATTCACCAGCAGGACGCTCTGCTCCAGGGGAGCCCCGAGCGATGGATCGGTCAGGCTGATCTGCACACTCGTCAGCGCACTGAGCTGGTCCGCCGACAGTTCCGTGGGTAGCCCGGTGGCCCCATCGAGATCTGGCAGGAGCTCGTCCGCCCCGCTGAAGTAGCGGAAGGTGACCGTCGGATCGGTCACCTTCTCCTTGGCCACCAGAGTGCGACGGAGCGACCCAGTGGCCCCGGCGTCATCGCAGGTGGGGACCGAGAGGTCCGGTGAGGTGTTCTCCACGGCTGCACCGTCGACGAGGGCGGGAGCCCAACTGAACGACTCAACACCGAGGTCTGACGTACACAGAACCACCTTGTAGGCAAGGCGATCGACCTCGCCGGTGCCTGATCGAGTGAAGAACACGAAGGTGTCCGGTGACGCCTTGAGGATGGCCGGCAGCGACGTGGCTCTCTCGACCGGATTGTCGATGTACCGAATGTCGCGCGACATGACGATCATCGCGTTCTGCTGCTGAGCCTGGATGCTGTTGGCTGTTGAAGCTTCCTTCAGTGACCGCAACCCGGTGATCAGGAAGACGGACACGAGCGCCATGAGAACGGCGAACAGGCCGATGGCGACCATCAGCTCGATGAGCGTGAAGCCAGCTTCCCGTGACTCGCTGCGATGCTCACGACGACGGTCCATCAGGTCACCTCGTCGCAGGGGTCGCTGACGGCGGGGAGCACCACGGCCGGATCAGGCAGATCCGGCACCACCACGGTGTCATCCTCCTTCTTGGCCTCCACGGCGGCCTCGTACTCCGCGACCAAGGTCGCGTAGTCCTCCTCGGAGATGGCGTCCGGAACGGGGAAGCTCACACTGCACTTCGCATCCAGGGCATCCAGGACCACCGTCGTCGATCCCGCTGCCGTGGTGATGGTCCAGGTGCCCGCGGGGAGCATCGCCTTCTGCGGCAGCAGGGGGGCGACTCCATCCTCGACCCCCTCATCGTCCGCATCAACGGGTATCGCAAATGTGCCTAGTTCGTAGGTGGCTCCACACGGCGGCGCCCACCCATCCGGCAGCGGATCAGGAGGCTGGGGGGCGTACGTGACGGTAACGGATTCCCCCGGTGGTCCTACCAGTTCCACCTTGGTGCCGACCATGGTCACGGTGGCGCTTCCGCCCTGCTGGAGCACCGCAGACCCTGGACTGCCGTCCAGGGCGCCTTCACACGGCCGCAGCCAAGCCGTGTAGGTGGCCGGCCAGAGGCCGGGCACTTCTACGGGGAAGGCATCGAACGATGTAGGCGCCAGACCTCGGGAGTCCGGGGCGAATTCGAACGGCATGCCAGCCGGAACGGGGAACCCCTCGTTGCCAGCCGTGAAGGTCACTGTGCCGGGCTGGGCGATGATGAAGGTCACCGGAGTGTTCAACAAGGTGTCCACGGTCGCGGCCTGGACGCTGCCCGAGGCATTCTCGGTGATGTAGCCGCCTGGGACCGTCAGGCTCACCTTCCAATCGGCGCTCGCCAGGAGGTCCGGGACGAACAGGCATCCGGTTGCGCCCGTTGTCTGCGAGAAGCTGTCCGGGGTCACTCCGGTCAGAGAACCCTGCACGAGGACGCCGGACACCGGCTCGTCATTGACGTCCCTGACCGCGATCGTCATAGTGCCCGTGTCATCGTTCGCGACTTCCGGGGACTCTCCCTGCCCCGCGTCCGTCGGGTAGATGACGGCTTCCACCCGCTGGGGACCCTTGAGTTGACCCCCCACAACCTGGACGAAGACCCGCAGGTACGACGCACCGTTCTCGAGCACTCCCTCGCCGGCATCGCACGGATTCACGCTGGCGCCCAGATCCACCCAGGTCGTCTCCGTCATCACGGTGAAGTCGCCGGCGTCTGTGGAGGACTCGTAGGTGCTCTGACCCAGGGGGATCTCCTTGGCTGGCAGAGCCCGAATGTCATCCAGCGCCTCTCTGGCAAGTGCTGCGGCGTAGACGCGGTCCGCATTCGCCCGGACGGTGCCCAGGGACAGCATCACCAGGCCGAGGACCGCAGCCGAGACGATGAGGAAGATGGCGAGGGACACCATGACCTCGACAATCGTGAAACCGCTCTCGTCACGCGGCTTGCCACGAAGGGCGGTACGCGAGGTTGGGGCATGCAGGCGAAGTAGGCCGCGCATCCCTCACCTCCGCTGTGTCAACGGGCAGCCACTACGGGGAGTATCGGACGGCCGACAGCTCGCCACGCCCTGGAAATCACCTGAGAATGCCTATCGAGCTGCCTTGGCGGCCTTCTGCGTCCCCTGCGCTCGATCTGCCTTGGCGGCCTTCACGTGCTCGCCTCCCTGAGGCACGACCCGGCGCACCCCGAGGAAGTTCGCTGCCCCGGTCCCTGTGAACGGTGCGATGTGGGCCACGCCCCCGCATTGGTTCGTATGAACCATCAGCTCCGGCCCGTCGGGTGTGGCTCGCCCCAGGTACATGACCACATGGCGGTAGTCACAGACCTCTCCCGCCGGACACGTGTCGTACAGCACCAGATCCCCGGGCTGCAGGGAGCCACCCGGAATGGGCAGGTAGTGCGGGTCCAATGACCCTCCCCCCCAGGGAACCATCATCCGAGTGGAGGGCGCCCACCCTGAACCTGCGGTGCTCAGGCCGGCTCCCTCGGCGTAGGCGCGCGAGACGAAGGACGAGCAGTCGTAGCGCCAGTCGGCGAGCCGACCCACGCCGTCACACGCATATGGAGCGCCCAGGCGGACCAGCGCCCACTTGATGGCGAAGGCCGCCTGCGGGGTCACGGCGCTCGCGACCGCCTGCCGGCACAGGTCACGGATGCTCACCCCCGCGGGAACAGTGCCGTCGAGGACGGCCTTCGGGCACCCCGACGGCCCGACGACCGTCTGCGGGGCCGCGGCTGCGATCAGGGCGTCCAGCTCGGCACGGTTGTCCGCGAGCCGCGCCCGGGTGCGCATCAGGGACTCGGCCACGTCGACCAGCCGGGCCCTGTCGTCGTCGAGCCGGATCTGCGTCGTGGCCGCCGCCGACTGGGCGACCAGCGCCGCATGCTTCGCCGCGCGGAGGTCGTCGTCCTCACTGCCTCCGGCGGACTCGAGATAGATGACGGAGTCGAGAGTGCGAAGCAGCTCGTCCGGGTCGCTGCCCAGTACGCCGAGGACGACGTCGAGTTCCGTGCTGCCGGCGATGTACATGTCATGGATGGCCACGTCGAGCTGATCGGCCGCGTCGGAGTATGCGAAGTCGGCGCGGTTGCGGACTCGAAGGGTCATCGCCAGATCGCCGGACGCTGATTCCATCGTCGTCCGGGCCAGGTCAAGCTCAGCCTTCAGCACGACCACGCGCTCGGTGCCGGCCTCAATCGCCCGCCACAGCCGCGTGTAGTCGTCGACGAAGCCCGGTGATATGGGCGGGGCCGCATCCGCATGGGATCGACGCACCTCCTCGCGATCCGGTGCGGGCTTTGCCGCAGGCCCTGCCGGGGCAGGAGCGGACGACGAACCATCACCACGTGATCCATCGACGGCCTCACCCTCATCCAGCAGGAGGTCCGGCAGGGTCGGATCGATCCATCCATCCGGAGCGATGGGAGCCGGCACGTCCTCACCCACGATGTCGGACCCCGGGTCGGCAGGGGCGGTCGACGCCATCAGCGGATCATCGGCAACCACCACGGCACCGCCCGCAGGACTCGTGAGTCCCACGACTGCCAGCGCGCCGAGAGCCAGGATCGCGGGCACCACGACAGCCGCTCCCCACGGGCGGGCTCGCCGAATGCTGGACACCCGTGGATTATGCACGTCGGCGGTACCATGACGTGTGGCCCGCTTCCCCAGCGCAACCGCCTCACACGTCGCGCTACGCGTCGGTGAGTGGCTGCACCCCGCCTCCTCCCACCGTCGTCGCAGCGAGGCCGAGCGGACAGTTCAGCGTCGCGCCGGCACGGTGTCGCTCATCGCCATCGCCACCGGACTCGTTGCCGTCGCCTACGCGACCATCCACGTTCTCGTGCAGGGGATCGATCCGGTTCCGCAGGACCGGCAGTTCGGAGTGGTCCTGCTTCCGGCCGCCATCGTCCTGGTCGTCATCAGCGTGTTCGCTCCGCAGGCCCTCTTCCGCACGCGCAACGCCGCCCGCACGCGCCAGGTGCTGACCAATCCATCGACCCCTCTTCGCCCGTGGACCTCGACGACCATCACCTTCGACGCCGTCCTCGTGGGGGCGCTGCTGGCGGGCATCTACTTCGACGGCGTGCTCGCGCTGGCGTTCTTCGGCCTCGCGTTCATCGTGCGCATCGTGTTCCAGAGCGCCCGCCAGCTGGCCGCCGACCCCAACGCGCGCTTCCACAGCCTGATCTCCGCGTGGTCGGCCGCCGTCACGGGTGCGGTGGCCTTCGTGATCGTCAAGCCGCTCGTACCGTCCATCGACGAGGCCGCTCCCCTGTGGCCGCTCCTCTTCGCTGCCATCGTGGCCATGTACATCGGACTCGCGCTGAACTCCGTCCAGCGGTGGGTGAATCGGGACAGCACGCCGTGGGCGTTCGCGCGCGACGCGGTCGACCTGCGTCGGATCATCGTGGCGCTCGTGATCGCCGGCATTGCCTGGCTCGTCTCCTACACCGGCATCCTGGTCGACGAGCTGACCCAGAGCACCGACTCAGTCCCCGGGACCCTCGCGGGCCTCGGCGTCTTCCTCGCCGCGTGGCTGGGGCTCTGGTACGTCTCCATCCGACTGTGGCAGCGCGACGCCAATCGCACGCTCACCCTGTGGTCGGCGCATCAGGCGGAGCTGGTCGGTCGGATCGCCGACGGCTCGTTGAGCGCAGACCTCGCAGCCAAGGCGGCGCTGCGCATCACCACCCGGATGGCGATCTCGATCTTCGGCGCGACTCGGGCGATGACCGTCGTCTCGGGCCTCCGCGGCGACTCGGTCACAGACCTGGTCGGTGTCGACGTGCATGACAGCGGCCCAGCACCCGATCCTCGGTCACTCGCGACATTGCCTCATCTGTCGATGCCCCTCTACCCGGCGCCTGACCATCCCAATCGCAGCAGTGTCACCATCGCCGGATGGCTCTGGCCCGGCTGGTTCCTCACCCGCTCGCGCACGATCGTGCAGCGGTTCACCGACCTGGCCTCGCAGACGCTGCTCGTGCCGATCGTCGCCTCCGACGACAACCGACTGTCCGTCGCCTTCGATGAGATGTTCACCCCGATCACCCGCTGGCCCAGCCTGTCCGCCTTCGAGGAGGCCGTGCTGCGCATGCGGGAGCGAGCCGACGCCAGTCCGCAGACCAACTCCCTGCTCATCGCCGTCTACGCCATCGACGATTTCGGGGCACTGGCCGGCGGCAAGTTCGAGCAGGTGGCGGTCGGCCAGGTCATGCGCACCGCACTGGGCTACTCCGAGTTCGCCGGCCATGACGTCTTCGTCGCCTACGAGGAGCCCGGCCGACTGTGGGTGTCCCTGGGCGGCGGCCCGATCATCCGCAACGGCATCTCTCTGCTCCGCGGACTCCAGCAGCACATCAACGACCACGGCTCGGTGCCCAGCGCCCGCCTGGATGTCGACGTCCACGTGAGCGTCTCCTTCGGCTACGCGGCCCACCAGGTCGACGACTTCACCTACGACGGACTAATCGCGATCACCCGTGACCGGCTCGCGACGGATCAGGCTTCACGCGACCCCTTCACGATCGACAGCGTGCGCAGTGTCGACTTCACCCCCGAGGACATCATCAACACGTTGGACACCCCGGTGACCTCGGTCGATGTCCTCGCCCTCATTGCGGGTGATCACGCCGCCCAGGACCAGGACGGCGCTCGGCGCTTCCCGGTCACGGTCTCCTCCGTCCTGAGCGTGGAGGACAACTCGACCGTGGCCCTCGCGGCCGCCGTCGGCTGGCATCGCACCATCGGTGCCGTGGATGCCTCGAGCCCCGAGGCCTTCCGTTCGGTGATCGGGCGACAGGTCGCCCTGGCCGCCGAGGGAGCCCGTGTGATCCTCGGCGAGCTCAAGGAGATCCTCGCGGAGACCTCCGATGCCGGCCGACCCCGCATGCCGGTGCTTGCGTGGTTCCCGCCGGTGCTGCTGTCCGCCGAGGCAGGCGAGGTCGCGCTGCCGAATCTCGTGACGCCCTTCCTGAGCCGAGCCGAGTGCGCACGCACAGTCGTTGTGCTCGACACCGTGCCACTGGGCAGCGGCCAGGCCCTGCGCCTGCTCGCGGATCGCGGCGCCAACATCGCCGTGACCGCCGGGGCGGCCGCGGCCGCCGACCCCAGCGACCTGTACGGCTGGCCCCGCTGGGCTGTCCTGTTCCCCCAGCACGTGGTGCAGGGTGCCAGCGGCGTCGATGCCCTGACCATCCAGCAGACCGCCAGTGCGATCGCCAATCAGGACACTCGCCTGATCGCCATCGCGGACTCCGGCGTCGACGTGCGCGAGCTCAGCGCCAACAACGTGCACTGGGTCATCGATCCGGGCCCGGGAATCATCGTGGAGAGCGCGCAGACCCTGCGCGACGAGCTCCTCGGCTGAGCGGGCATCGAGACCTGCGCCACGACGGCGACCTTCGCTTACGTGTGATACCCGAACATTCGGGCGGTGGGCGTCGACTGGTCAAGCTGGAAGCGGAGCGCGTCCACCTAGGCTGACGGGACTGCTCCTGACCGGCCTGATCTGAGGAGAACCACCTCCCATGCGCCTGCTCACCGAGGAACTTTCGACCGCTCAGCAGGATGCCCTGAGCCTTGCCTTCTCGGAGGATGCACCCGGGCCCTGGCTCGTCGTCCACTCGCTCACCGGCGACCTCGACGTCGATCGCCTGCGTCGTGCGATCGAAGCACTCGGGAGCCGCACCGCCATCTTCGGTCGAAGCTTCGTGAAGAGCGCGGGCACCTGGAGCATGGTCAGCGCCCCCGATGTGGCACCGTCTCTCGACGAGTGGGACCTCCGTGACAGAGGCCCCGATGTTGCGTTCGGACTCCTCCGCGATCTGCGCCATCATCACTACCGCCCGGAGGCGGCGCCCCTCGCCCGCTTCCACCTGATCCACCTGCCCGACTCCTGGCTGCTGGCCTTCAGCGCCGCATCATGGCTCATCGACCGGTTCTCCCTCGAGAGCATCTATACGGCGCTCTCCGAGGCCTATGCCGCCGATGCTCCCGGCGGTGAGTCCATCGACCTCGACCAGGCGTCACTGCTCGCCGAGGAGGAGGCCTTCCTCCAGTCACCGGAGGCACCCGAGGCGGAGCGCTTCTGGGTGTCCCAGCTCAAGGACCGTCGCACCCAGTTCACGCCTGCGCGATGGCCACAGGCCATCGGCGAGAGCACCTGGCACCTGGAGGTGCCGCCATCCGCGGTGGCGGGGGCAGTGCAGGTGATCCAGCAGCTGGGGCTCAACCCAGGGCGGGCGCTCGCCAGTGTGCTGCACCTCTACCTGGCTCGCATGACCGGCAGCGACGCCATCCTCACGCAGGTGAATCGGCGTCTGGGGCAGGCGATCAGACCGCACGCGTCCAGCCCTGTCGGGTTCTCCGAAGGACCGTCCATGGTCATGTCCCATCCCGCCAGCGATCTGCGCGTGCGCGACTTCCTCCTGGACACCCAGCGACTCAATGAGTACGCGGTGCACCACGGCCGTCTTCCTGCCGCGTGGCTGAACTCGGCCATACGGCGCACTGAGCCCGGATTCACCCGATTCACCAATGTCGAGGTGGACCTCGACACGCTGCCCTACACGGCTCTCGATCTCCCAGGCGTGACCTCGGCTCTCCGCCCGGAGGCCTCCTACCGGACCCCGTCGGCGGACATCGCCTTCTCCATCAACGTCCTGCCGAATCCGGAGGTCACGGTCCGGGTGCGGGATCCCCAGGTGCTCCCGGCCCTGCGCGAGTCCATGCCGGCCATCATCCACCGACTCGAGTGCCTCCCGGCGGACCTCGACCGCCGGATCGGAGACCTCACCTGGCTGACCGGGGAGCAGCGCTCCGCCATGATCTCGCTGGCGGGAGCAGGACGACCGTTCGAGCAGCAGCCGTCGTTCCTCGACCGGTTCGTCGACCAGGTCCGCACGACACCCGACGCAGAGGCGGTGCGCTTCGAGGGACGGACCCTCACCTACCGCGAGCTCCTCTCGGCAGCGGACGCCGTCGCCGAGGGTCTGCGCCCCGTACTCGACTCGTCCGGCGATCCCGATCCCCTCGTCGGCATCTGCCTGCCCCGGGGTGCCGGCATGATCGTGGCCCTCATCGGGATCATGCGAGCGGGAGCGGGCTACGTGCCTCTCGACCCGACGAACCCTTCCGACCGGCTCCAATACATCCTCGCGGACTCGCGCGCGGTCGCCGTCATCGTCGATGCGCAGACCACCGCGCTCATCGGAGAGGACTCCCCGACCACCCACGTCTTTCTCCCCGAGCGTGAGGCATGGACATCACGATCGGACGAGCCGATCATCGATACGCCCTACGACGACACGTCCGTCGCCTACGTCATCTACACCTCGGGCACCACCGGCCAGCCCAAGGGCGTCGTCGTCGAGCGTGGCAACCTCGCCGCCTACCTGTCGGCCATGGACCAGGTCGCGCCAGCCGCTCCCGGTGATCGCTGGCTGCAGTTCGCCTCGATCAACTTCGATGCCTCCGTCCTGGAGATCGGCAACTGCCTCGCGCGAGGCGCCTGCCTCGTCGTCACCCCGTCCGACGTTCGATCCGATCCAGAAGCCGTCATGGACCTGCTCGATCGCGAGGGAATCACGCACGCCTTCATCCCACCGGCGATGCTCAGGTCCCTGCCACGCCGTGCACTGCCCAGCCTGTGCGATGTGTTCGTCGGCGGCGAGGCCAGCGACGACGCCACCGTCGCCTTCTGGTCCCGTGCGACGCGACTCTGGAACGGGTACGGGCCGACGGAGACGACGGTCATGTCGTCCGCCAAGCTGATGAGCGCACAGCGATCCGCCGCTGATCTGGGCGGACCT
>Ga0181558_10000415_pt1 | contig 39898 bp, 34 predicted proteins | sample 011ome_22_FD_133754 | JGI IMG/M metagenome (GOLD analysis project Ga0181558, IMG submission 133754) | Coastal salt marsh microbial communities from the Groves Creek Marsh, Skidaway Island, Georgia - 011507BT metaG (megahit assembly) | ecosystem: Environmental > Aquatic > Marine > Intertidal... | reverse complement strand
TTTAGCAAATACGCCTGATAATTGGTTATTTGGTATTCAACCAGAGGCTTTCGGTGCTGTGGGGGCGTTACTTAATTTTGGTTCTGCCTGGATCGTTTCTAAATTTACCGCAGCGCCGCCAGCACATATCCAAGCTTTGGTTGAGGATATCCGTGTCCCTCGTGGTTCAGGGTCGGCGACAGGACACTGAGTGTAGCATTTACGACGGATATCGGTAGGCGAGAAACCAGCCTACCGATATCCGTTATCTTCTGGATAATGAGTTTGTGAATAATTTTTGGCGAAACTTCAATAGTCATTCTTATGGTCGGACGGAATTGATTTCGGGCATAATTTTTCTAATGCCCGTCTTTTTTTTGATTGTTAAAAGTTGGGTAACAACTAGTCTTTTTTTGCTTTTTTTCATCTGTTGTTGGCCAATTATTGCAAATTCGACTTATTACTTTAGCAACCGAAGTAAGCAGTTTTGGATTCTGCTTGTATGTTTGCTCCTGCCATTTTTCTCTGAATTATTTGCCCAGATTGGTAGGGGGCAGATCATTGGTTCTAGTTTGGATGGCCCTTCAAGGATGGTTCTGGCGGCAGGTGTTTTTGTATATTTATCCAGATTCGATTCGACGAAACTTATTCAGTGCCTGAGTTATGGCTCAGTTTTCGGCGTGATCGGAGTACTTTTGTCGCTGGTCATTTTCCCTGATAGCTATTGGGGTTGGCGAGCTGCAACTTACTTTGTAGATCCGATCACGCTTCCATGTTTTACAATCGGTTTGCTTGGGCTAGCTCTTTTTTGGAGTAGGAAAGTATTTCCGGGACGCATTGACGTATTCCTTAAGGTTGTCCTGACTATTATTACCGCATATATCGCGGTTGAGTCTTGGTCAAGGAGCGCATTCGTAGCATTAGCTTGTTTGTTAACTGTCTACGTGATGTATTGTTTTCGACACTCTTTTAAAATTCAAATTATCGGGCTGGTAGGGCTGTTAAATGCACTCGCACTCGTTTATTTTACGTCAGAGATTGTACATGACAGAGTCAATGAATCTGTTGGGGGAGTGTTCGCATTTTTATCTCAAGATGACATTGGTATTCAGACGACCTCAAGTGGGCAGAGAATTATTTTGGGGCTGATAGATATTCATTTAATAAAGAGCAACCCATTCTTTGGTTTCGGAGATCGGTCGTCATTGCCTCCTTATGAGGAATTATCGCTAATGATTCCATTGTTGAACAGAGAAATATACGATATAAAAGTGTTGGCCGGCTCTCATTCTGAGTTGTTGGCGCAGCCGGTTCGTCAGGGTTTTATTTTCGGCTTGTTAACACTCTTTAGTTTGTTTTTTTACCCGCTCTATCTGCTTCTTTGGAAACATAGGAATGTGACCTTTGCTATTGGAAGTCCTTTGGCGGTTGGTCTGGGCATGATTGTTCCTATTGTTGCATCTTCTCTGACTATTCAAGTGTTTAATTTGAAAATGACTATTTCTTTTTATGGGTTGTGTTTAGCTATTTTCCTGGCTTATTTATGCCACTATGTTGAAAATAAGCCCACTGATTCTGCGGTCTAAAGTCATTTTATGTGGGAGGCTGTTTCAGGCCAATGATTTTTGATGTAAACTCCCCAGCGAAAATTTAAGTTTGCATAATGAAGTTCATTTGAATAGTTAATTTGGCCAAGTAGCTCAGTTGGTAGAGCAGAGGACTGAAAATCCTTGTGTCGGTGGTTCGATTCCGCCCTTGGCCACCATTACTAAGCTGGTCTTCCGAAGGCGATTCGCGCAAGATTTTAATCTATGGTATAAACTTGACGTAAGTTGCGTGGCTGTGGATACAGCTTCCGTCATTAGTATCGAGTTTTGTTATCTCTGAAGCTATTTTGCTTAATGGCGGTAGCGTACCTCGTTCAAACACATTAGGTTTGCCCTTACTTTGTCTCCGCAAAACTAATTTCGAAATCGTTAAAAACATAATTCTCGCAGAATTGCTCAGCGAATCGTTTTGTTTTATGTGTTTGAACGTGCAGCTTAGACGCTGAGTATAGTTGTCATCTTTAGTTGATCTTTAATTATCTCCTGTTATCATCCAGACTCCTGAGTGAGTTAGCCCAAGTCTCTATTTTTAAAAGGTAATCGAGTTGAAAATCACTATTGTTGGAGCCGGTTACGTAGGTGTCTCTAATGGAATACTGTTAGCCAAGACTGAAGACGTGATGTGGTTGGATGTGGATCAGGTGAAAGTTGATATGCTCAACAATAGGAAGCTACCGAATGCTGAACCGGAATTGCAGGATCATTTTCTACTAGATGATTTGAGGCTTCAGGCTACAACGGATACGCAAATTGCCTACTTAAACGCTGACTATGTCATTATTGCCACTCCTACCGATTACGATGAAAAAACGAATTATTTTGATACTAGTTCGGTAGATGGGGCGATTTTAGATGCTTTACGCGTAAATGAGAAAGCTACCATTGTGATCAAGTCTACCGTGCCTGTCGGATATACGGAAGCAATAAAGAAGAAGCTAGGCACTCAAAATATCTTGTTTTCTCCGGAGTTTTTGCGAGAAGATAAGGCGTTAAAAGATAATTTGTATCCATCGAGGATAGTGGTGGGAGAGCGCTCAGCACGTGGACTTGCATTCGCTGAATTACTTAAGAAAAATGCCTTAAAAACAGATATTCCAATACTACTAACAGAGTCAACGGAGGCCGAGGCCATTAAGTTATTTGCTAATACATACCTTGCAATGCGAGTGGCTTACTTCAATGAACTTGATACCTACGCTGCGACCCATGGTTTGGACCCTAGAGATATAGTGGAGGGCGTTTGTCTAGATCCTAGGATAGGAGGCAAATACAATAATCCTAGTTTTGGATATGGGGGATATTGCTTGCCGAAAGACAGTAAGCAATTACTTGCCAATTATCGTGACGTACCGCAGGTTTTGATTAGGGCTATTGTTGAATCTAATTCAACACGTAAAGATTTCATTGCTGATGACATTATTGCGAAATATCCTAAAGTGGTTGGTATTTATCGACTAATTATGAAGGCTGGTTCGGGTAATTTTCGATCGTCTAGTGTGCAAGGCATTATGAAACGCTTGAAGGCGAAAGGTATCGAAGTCATTGTTTATGAACCACTGATAAGAAAAGGATATTTTTACAATTCAAAAGTGGTCGATAATCTGAATTCTTTCAAAGCTAAGGCTGACATTATCGTGGCAAATAGGATTTCTGAAGACCTTCATGATGTATCAGGTAAAGTTTATAGTCGAGATTTGTTTGGGGGTGATTCTTGAAGAGGATTTTGGTGACGGGAGCGTCCGGATTCATTGGCGCCCAATTAGTATCAGCTCTCTTGAGGCGTGGAGACAACGTTTTGGGAATTGATAATCATAATAATTATTATGACCCCACTCTCAAGGAGGCTAGATTAGCCAGAAACCTCGGGCACACGCACTATGATCACATGCGCATGGACATAGCGGACGGGGATCAAGTCGCAAGAGTGTTTAGAGGATATAAGCCTGAATGTGTCGTTAATCTCGCAGCCCAAGCTGGAGTTCGTTATTCAATAGAAAATCCACATGCATACATTGAAAGCAACATTGTCGGCTTCACAAATATTCTTGAAGGGTGCAGACATAATGGCGTTGGCCACTTAGTTTACGCGAGCAGTTCAAGCGTCTATGGCGCCAATAGTCAATTGCCTTTTTCTGTTAACCAAAGCGTAGACCATCCACTGTCACTATATGCCGCCACAAAAAAGAGTAATGAATTAATGGCCCATGCATACAGTCACCTATATAGCTTACCTACCACAGGATTGCGTTTTTTCACTGTTTATGGCCCTTGGGGTCGTCCGGATATGGCTTTATTTAAATTCACTCAAGCTATTCTTAGTGGCGAAACGATACAAGTTTTTAACTATGGAAAACACAAACGGGATTTTACTTATATTGACGATATAGTTGAGGGACTTTTGAGGGTGATTGACAAGCCCGCATCATCGAGCTCGGCGTGGTCTGGGGTCGCCCCAGATCCGGGGTCCAGTAGCGCACCTTGGTGTGTTCACAATATCGGCAACAGTGAGCCAGTGGAGTTATTACGGTATATCCAAGCGATTGAAGATTCCTTAGGAATGAAAGCTCGGTATGAGCTTCTACCGTTGCAGCCAGGTGATGTTCCTGATACTCACGCAGATGTTAGTGCCCTGAAAAATGATTTCGGATATCGTCCAAGTACTTCGATTGATGTAGGTGTTAAAAATTTTGTTTCCTGGTATTTGGATTATTATAAAAATTAGAACGTATGAATGTCCTTTTGACAGGAGGTTTGGGGTATATCGGTAGTCATACGGCCGTTGTGCTGTCGCATTTAGGACATCAAATTACCGCATATGACAATTTATCTAATAGCACTGAGCTCGTCGCTAAAAATATTGAAAAAATCTGCGGGCAGAAAATCAAGTTTGTTAAAGGTGATGTCCGTAACACCGAGGCACTTAAACATGTGCTCACCTCGTTCAAGATTGACTCCGTTATTCACTTCGCAGGTTCCAAGTCGGTTGCAGAGTCAGTGAAAGAACCAATGGAGTATTACATTAATAATGTGCAAAGTACGATTAGTTTGCTGTGCGCTATGCAGTTAGCGCAGGTTAAGTCGCTTGTATTTAGCAGTAGTGCTACGGTTTATGGTGATCCAGTATATCTGCCGTTTGACGAACAGCACCCCACTAATCCGATTAGTCCTTATGGGCGTAGCAAACTTCATATCGAGGAAATGCTTGCAGATGTTGCCTCGTCAGACTCAGAGTGGTGTATCGCCTGTTTGCGTTATTTTAATCCTGTTGGCGCTCATGACAGCGGATTGATTGGAGAAAATCCCAATGGTATTCCTAGTAACCTCATGCCTTATATTGCGCAGGTAGCTTCTGGGTCGAGAGAAGTCTTAAATGTATTCGGTAACGATTATCCTACCCGGGACGGGACAGGTGTTCGCGATTACGTTCACGTCATGGATATCGCCGACGGCCATGCTGCAGCGCTGACTTATCTTTGCAAACATCCAAGTTGGCAACCGATTAATCTTGGTGCTGGCCAAGGATATAGCGTTCTTGAAATTATCGATGCGTTTGAGTCAGCATCTGGTAAGGGTATTCCTTTTCGATTTGTACCCAGACGTGCTGGTGATATCGCGGAGTTTTATTCGAGTCCTATAAAAGCGCAACGCGAGCTTAATTGGAAAGCAAGCCGTGATTTGATGAGTATGTGTGCTAGTACATGGAAATTTCAAACTCAACTTACAAAAAACCAACAAGGTTAATCACACCGCTGTATTGCTAGATTTGGCATATTGAAATGATTTTTAAAATTTCATACATCTCTACCGACAAATAGCCTTGGTTGTTGGAGCCAACGGTGTCATGTAAGATATTTAGCATTTTATTACTCGCCTTTATCAATTTAAAGGTGGCGTCTTCGATTCAATATATTTCTATTTTTCATGGAAAAATAGAGCGTAGAGTGCGCGATTCATGATCGGTGTTTCCAAAAAAGGAAAGTGTGAACTAAAGCGCTATAGTGCTACGTTTTTTTGCGTTCCAATATCGGAGAATAACATTAGGGATAGTAGATGAAAATCTTGGGGCTTAACCTTGGTTACATGGCAACCGCGTCAATCTGTATTGACGGTGTTCTTGACTCTTGTTTGTCTCAAGAGCGTTTTTCTAGAAAAAAAAATGATGAATCCTATCCTAAGGAAGCAATTGAATATTGTTGTTCGCGCGCCGGGATAAAGTCAGGTAACGAAATAGATTGTGTTGCTATTGGATCAACTGAGCATGATCTATGGCATCGGTTAGGCCGCTACTACTCAGGCTTTAATATCGAAGACCGTATGAATGAGCAGCATAGTTACTGGAAACCAGTTTTGTGTGACGGTCAAGAGATTGCATGGCAAGATTTGTATGCAGAACGGCTCGATTTTGAGCAGTATCCAGGTACTTGGAGGGCATTAGCTGAAACCCTCTCTGGCGAGCACTTTTATACGAATGAAGATCAGCGGAAAATTCGGGAACATATAGTATCTACGATAGAGAAGCATATCGGGGTGCCGAGTGAACGATTTCAATTTGTGGACCACCATACCGCGCATGCAGCATACGCCTATTACGCGAGTCCATTTCGTGATGGTGAAACGCTCGTCCTGACGCTTGATGCATTTGGCGACGGTAATAGTGCCTCAATCTCGATTGGCAATGACGGGGAGCTGGAAAGAATTAAAACTATTTCTCACCGTGATTTCCAGGTCGCGAGGATTTACAGGTATATCACTCTTTTACTTGGAATGAAGCCTGATGAACATGAGTATAAGGTAATGGGTTTGGCGCCTTACGCGAAGCCGCAGATATATGCGAGGGCTTATGAGGTTTTTCGCGAGACGATGTATGTTGATGGACTTGATTTCAAGTTTCGCAATAGACCAAAGGATCTCTATCATCATTTCAGAGAAAAACTTGAGGGGGTGCGTTTTGACGGTATTGCCGGGGGTTTGCAGAAATATGTTGAGGAGCTCATTTGTGAGTGGGTTAAAAATGTAGTCACCAAATACGGTATACGTCGTGTCGTACTTGCCGGTGGTGTTGTCATGAATATCAAGGCTATCCAGAAGTTATCCGAGCTTGACTGTATCGATCAAATCTTTGTTCCTCCTAGCCCCGGTGACGAATCTCTTGGTATGGGGGCCGCTTTCCATTGTGCGAAAGTTGAAGGAGAGCCCTCCATCCGGCCGCTTGATAATGCTTACCTTGGTACCGATATTGATACCGATGAAGTTCAAGAATTATTAAATGACATACAAAAAAGAGGTGAGCCCCGCTATATTGTTACTAGGGACGTCGAGCCAGCAGCGGTTGCTCAGAAGTTAGCGCAAGGGCGAGTGATTGCTCGATGCGCCGGGCGGATGGAGTTCGGCGCGAGGTCCTTGGGGAATCGATCAATAATCGCAGATCCGAGATCAGATAAGATGATCCGAACTATAAATGACAAAATAAAAAACCGCGACTTCTGGATGCCTTTTGCGCCTGCGATACTAGTTGAATTCGCCGATAAGTACTTAAAAAACCCAAAAAAATTGTCTGCTCCTTACATGACTATTGCATTCGAGACGCATAACGTCGCACAAAAAGATTTGGCTGCAGGGATTCATCCGGTTGATCATACAGCTAGACCCCAACTGGTGGATAGGGAACAAAATCCTGAGTTCCATGCGCTGATATCGGAGTTTAACGATATTACTGGTGTTGGCGGCGTTCTCAATACCTCGTTTAATCTTCATGGCGAACCGATTGTGCGCTCAGCTAGAGACGCATATAGGGTGTTTGAGCTTACTGACATCGACGATCTTTGGGTTGGTCGAACACTAATTAGTAAGATTTAGCAGTTTTTTGAATTGTTCTGGTTTTAAAGGTTTTTCTTGTCGAATAAACGTAAAGGTGCATAGCATTCAATCACCCGCCTTCTCTGCCGTGCGCTTTTTTTAATGAATTTTAATTTTTATAGACTGAGTCTTAGTGTTTTAAATACTTGTTTATGATGAAATCACGCAGAGCACGATCAGACGAAAAGAGTGGAAGAATTCCTCTGTTCAAGGTTTTCATGCCTCCCGAGGCAACTGAGATGATGGCCGACACGTTGGCCAGTGGATTTCTTGCGGAGGGAACGAAAGTAGAGGCATTTGCTGAGCGAATAGCCCAATTCATCGGTAACCCAAGAGTGGTTCCGGTAAGTTCATGTACGATGGCGCTGACGATTGCTTTCAAGTTGTCAGGAGTGGGACCTGGCACTGAGGTGATTTCTACACCTTTAACGTGCATCGCCGGTAATGAGCCAATTCGTATGTTAGGTGGCCGACCGATATGGGCTGATGTTGATCGGTCTACTGGTATGGTGACCGCGGAAAGTATAGAGCCTTTGATTTCGTCTCGAACGAGAGCGATCTATCTCGTGCATAAGGAAGGTGCTCCGGCTGAGATAGAGAATATTTATGCTCTAGCTAATAATCATGGGTTACGCGTTATCGAGGATGCTGCTCATGCCTTTGGCGCGAAACGACGGACTCACCGTATTGGTGCTATTGGTGATTTCGTTTGTTTCTCCTTTCAGGCCATTAAACATATTACGACGGGTGATGGGGGCGCTTTACTTTGCAGTAATAATAAAGATTACGAGCTCGCGAAAAAAGCTAAGTGGTTCGGAATAGATCGAGGTGCCCGTGAGGGGCGCGATGTTTGGCATGAGGATATCCCTGATTGGGGGTTTAAAGGTAACATGAATGACATAGCCGGCACTTTAGGTTTAGCGCAAATCAAACATATTGACTGGATTCTAGAACAATTTCATCAAAACGGACGCCGCTATGATGCTTCATTTGAGAATGTGCCAGGCATTAAGATTCTTCGCCGCGACCCACTGGATTACCAAACTTACTGGGGGTACACGGTATTGGTGGAGAACCGTAATGCTGTTATTGATGCGTTAAACGAGGCTGGCATCGATGCCGCGCAGATTCATGTAAGAAACGATCGCTACTCAATGTTTACGTCGGATAGTCGTGAATTACCCAATACCGACTGGTTTGATGCTCGGGAACTTTCTATACCCTGTGGATGGTGGCTAAAAGAGGATGATCAAGCGCGTATAATTGAGATTTTAAAAAGGGTAGCTCGATGAAGGTAATGACAATACTTGGCACGAGGCCTGAAATTATTCGTCTGGCTGAGATTATTAAGATGCTCGATAAACATTGCGAGCACTTGCTTGTTCACACGGGTCAGAACTACGACCGAAATTTAAACTCCGTCTTCTTCGAGGAACTTGACTTGCGGCAACCCGATTACGTCCTTGAGACAAAATCTGATACGTTGCAAGGTCAAATTGCCAGAATTATTGAGAAAACTGGTGATGTGATGGATCTTGAGAAGCCAGATGCGATAGTTATTTTGGGCGATACCAATTCGGGCCTATCAGTGATATGTGCTAAACGAAAGAAAATCCCAATTTTCCATCTTGAGGCTGGCGACCGGTCCTTTGACAACGATGTTCCTGAAGAGTTGAATCGTCGTATTATTGATCACGCTAGCGATGTTAATCTAGCTTATACTGAGCACAGTCGACGCAACCTGCTGCGTGAAGGCCTGCATCCTCGTGGCGTCATGGTTGTTGGCAGTCCTGTCCGTGAGGTTTATGAAACTATGAACGAAAAATTCTCTGAGAGTACTATCTTGGCTGAGCTCGGGATCAAGCCTTACAACTTTTTTACGGCGAGTATTCATCGAGAGGAAAACGTCGATAAAGGCGGTGCGCTTGATGCTTTAGTAGATACGCTAAATGGTCTCGCAGAGACCTATAAGTTGCCGATTATTGTAAGTACACACCCCCGTACCCGTCTTAGGTTAGAGCAACAACGGTTGCTAGAGTGCAGTAATCCTCTAATCAATTGGCATGAGCCTTTCGGCCTAATAGATTTTATTCGTTTGCAGATGGAGGCGCGTTGTGTGATCTCAGACAGTGGAACGATACATGAAGATTCTGCCATCCTGGGCTTTCCAGCTATCGCAATTCGTAAGTCAACGGAAAAGCAAGAATCTCTAGAGTCCGGCTACTGCCCCATCACCGGATTAAACAAGGGGGACGTGCTGAGAACAGTCAAATTGGTGATCGAAGACGGAATAAACGTAAGTCGGTCTCCTGCTCCCGAAGCATATCTTCAGCAGGAGGTTTCAAAAAAAATTGTGCGTATTATCATTGGTATGGGACGTGTAATCGATGAGCAGGTTTGGGGAGCTAGAGACAACAAGTTTGTCTAGGGATTAGTAAATGACTAGAAAAAAATCTTGGGATATGCCTTGTGGTATTGAAGATCTAAAGGTGCATTGTGATGAGAGAGGTATTTTGTACGAGGCATTACGATTCTCATCACAAGCTATTCCGCAAGGCGGACAGATCTACATTTACACAGTCGCTCCGGGAGCTCGTCGTGGTGACCACTTTCATCAGCAAAAATCTGAATGGTTCACTTGTGTTTCGGGCCAGCTACGACTCTTAATGAAAACCAAAGGCGGCGATCTATTCGATGAGCAGCTCGATTCAGGTGCACCCCGGATGGTTTTTGCTGGGCCGGGTACGTCTCATGCGGTAGTCAATGAGACAGAGAAAGAAGCCGTAATTGTTGCTTATGCATCGAAGGAGTTTGACTCGGCTGACCCTGATACCATTATCGAACCTGCGAATTGATTAGATATGACCGAGTTAATTGGTAAGAACATCATGATTACCGGTGGAACAGGGTCTTTTGGAAAGGCTGTCTTAAACCGGTTGCTATCTGAAAATGAAGTTGCGGGTATTGTTGTTTTCAGTCGTGATGAGAAAAAGCAGCACGATATGCGCCTTGCATTTAATAATCCAAAAATCCAATTTGAAATCGGTGATGTGCGTGATGAGAGGCGCGTTATGCGGGCCATGCGCGGAGTAGACATGGTCTTTCATGCCGCTGCGATGAAACAGGTGCCGTCATGTGAGTTCTTTCCCATGGAGGCAGTGCAAACAAATATTATTGGTACAAACAATGTGATCGATGCAGCCTTGCATCATGGTGTGGAGCGATTGGTAGTTCTAAGCACAGACAAAGCAGCCTATCCCGTAAATGCCATGGGGTGTAGCAAAATGATGATGGAAAAACTTATGATTGCGAGGGCTCAGGCCCAAAAAGCGACCGACCCATCTATAATGTGTGGTGTACGTTACGGTAATGTTCTGTACTCACGTGGATCGGTAGTGCCATTATTTGTAGATCAGATACAGCGCGGCGTTTCTCTTACGGCGACGCATCTGGGCATGACTAGATTCCTGATGCCTCTAAGTGACGCTATCGATTTAGTGCTCCATGCTTTGAGAAATGGAAGAAATGGAGATATGTTTATTCGTAAAGCACCAGCTTGTGAAATTCGTGATCTAGCGCAGGCCTGTCTAAATCTTTTCGACGCAAGTAATGCGGTCGAGATCATTGGTATTCGAGCAGGCGAAAAGATGCATGAGACATTGGCGACGGCTGAGGAAGTTGCACGAGCTGATGATCAGGGAGAGTACTGGCGTATTCCTTGTGATAGGGGTCAAAGTTTCGACAAATATTTTGTAAGAGGGGTTGCCGAAATCGGAAATACCCAACCCTTCGATTCCAAGAATGCCTCTCGTCTCTCCGTAAACGAAGTTCAGAAGCTTTTGCTTTCCCTACCAGAAATATCCGCCATTTTGAATTAAACGTAGAATCCATCAGATAAACGATAATGATCGTGTCGAACATTCAGCCTCTTTGCCAAGTAACTCAGGAAGAGGTTGAAGTGATGTGCTCTATAAAAGAGCAATATTGGCCTCATTCCATGGAGTCACAATTGGAGTGGTGGGAGAGACATACCGGCAAAGATGACGTTTTTATTTCTTTGGTAAATGATGGTTTAATCCTGGCGTTTTTGCGGTTGCGAAAAGGTGGTGTTTTGTCGAATGGCGAACGTCTAGCTGCGCTATGTGTCACTGAAGTGTGTGTGTCGAAGGAGTACCGCGGACAGGGTCGGGGTAAACAACTATTGGGTGCGGCAACAATGCACATGGAGTGTGCAAGTATTAATTTAGCGTATTTACTTTGTTGGAGTCCTCAGGCTGCTTTTTATCATGCTTGTGGCTGGCGTCAACTTAGCGCTCCTCAGATCGAGTCTTCAAGCACGCGGGAAAGCCGCGCTCTTGCTGCAGATGAGAAATGTATGGTCTTTGATCCACAGAGTCGGTTAAATGGCCCAATTGTCTTGATTGGCGATCAGTTTTAGCTTTGGTAATTCTTGCCCTAAAAACGCGGAAAATTAGTGTTGAACTCTAGTATATTAAAAAGAATTGTTGGCAGTCGTGATGTCAAGAATGGGTCGCTACTCGGGTTCGCTCATGCTCTGACCCTTTTGCTTGGCTTGAGCACTACGATCGTTTGGACAAGATGGATGCCGATAGAAATATATGGGCAATTCAAGGTGGTGATGGGCGTAATCAGTTTTGCGGGCGCCTTTTGTTTGTTGGGTATCGGGCAGGCAGCCTTGATGTCGGCATCAAGCCAGGCCGATGGCAATCTTTTGGGCCTAATACGCAAAAAATTCCAAGGCAATTTGGTTGGAGTATCTTTGCTTTTGATTGGTGCCGGTTATTACTATTGGATGCGCCAAGATACCGTCTCCCTGGCCGTCGGTCTCGTGGCGGCAGCATTTCTGTTTCCGTTTTATAACACTGGGGATGTCTGGGCGGGATGGTTAAACGGTAAAGGACAGTTCATTAGGCTGGCAATTGGTAGATTACTCGCTTCAACCTTAGCGTTCTTTGCCGTGCTAATTGTCATTTTATTTTATGTGAGGACTGTGTGGCTGGCGATTGCAATTCTTCTTGTAATGCTATCGTTACAAAATGTTTTCATGCTTGGTAGGGCGCTACGGCTAAGAGCAAATGAACATAGCGATAAAGAAATAATACGGTTCGGATGGCATGCTCATTTTGCATTTGGTTTTACCAGCATTCTAGCGTTAGATGTCTTGTTTCTCGAGTACGTCCATTCGGTGGAGGAAGTTGCTTTATATGCGGTGGCTCTGGTACTTCCAGGCTTGTTAAAGACGATTTTTGGGATAATAGGCCAAGTGGTAGCCCCAAAAATATATGCGACTGACTCACCGCGAGAGTTATGGGCTATTTTTAAAAGTAAATTTTACTGGTTGACCTTTGTGTTTGTAATTTTGGGGGTAGCTGGATTCTTGGCTATTCCCATAGTAACCCCATTGCTGTTTACCGAGCGATATGTGGCTTCAGCCGATTACGCGAAATGGTTATGGTTGACGATTTCATGTGTGGGGTCATTCACTTATTTGGGTTCAGCTCTGCTTGCAACAAGACGTGAAATCTATCTTTACATTCCTAATGTTGGACACCCAGTAGTTTTAATGATCCTTTATTTTTCATTAGTAGACTTTGGCGCCAGTGGAATGGTGTTCGCAAAATGTATATCGACTTTATTGCTAGCAGGTTATTATGGAGCGGCCTTCTGCGTTTACTTAATAAGGGGAACAAAGGCCAGTGTCTGACAAGAAGTTACCACCATACACGCCACGAGCTTGGTTTTGCCATTTAATATTTTGTATTATGCGAATTCCAGTTCGACTTTATCACGGGCTTCAAAGGCGTTCTATTTTGGATCGCTGTTTCGCAGTAGGATTCTCGGTGCGATTTAGAATGCCAATTTTTATTTACCAGCCCGAATTGGTGTCCTTTGGAAATAGAGTTGACGTTGGTGAAAATGTGGTCATTCGTGGTGGAGGTGGAGTTAGTATAGGTGACAACGTTCTTATAGCAGCAGGCGCAGCGATCATTTCGCAGGGGCACCCCATTGTTCCCCCTCGTTGGAATTCAGTAATTTCTAATGAGGTTCGAATAGGCGATGAAGTCTGGATTGGTGCAAATGCGATAATTCTTCCTGGAGTAACAGTAGGAGATAGATCAATCATCGCAGCTGGCGCAGTGGTTACTCAAGATGTACCCCCATCTTGTATGGTAGCCGGAGTGCCCGCACGAGTAATGCGCATCATCGATAGTAGTAACTTAATGTCTGACAGTGAAAATTAAAAAAATTATAAAAATTATAAAAGAGGCGTTGACGCCACTTGGCCTACGTTTACTTTCGGGTCGAGTGGGCAGTGGCTTTGCTTGGTATCTTGATAGATATGTATCGGGTGATCATAGTGCGCTTGAGACAGTTTTCATTACGGATGATGGGCGCGAAATCCCAGTCTATAGCGACTATAGATACTCGGTTAAATTGGGCTGGTCATATTTTAAAGGACTTTATGTGCTGTCTAATCTGATAGCCCGCGGCAAGGCAAGCCAAGATGAAAATAGTTTCTTCACGAAGGCAATCGGTAGCAGGACTTTAGGAGCAAGTCTCACAGAGATAAACGATGTTGCAAGCAAAGCTATAAAGAGGAACAAGAGTCTTTTCCTTAATGGTACAGAAGATGCTGATGGTTTATCTGAGTTTTTGCCGGATGAGAAAGAAATAAAAAAAACGATTGATTTTTATAGGCGTGGACATGCCGCGATGTTTAGAAAGCTTGCTGCCGCGGGAGTTTACAACGTTCCATCTGATGCGTCTATTCTTGAGATTGGCTATATTTCCGGTGGTCATTCGATCCATGCCTATGAGTTGTTGGGGTTCCGGGCAAGTGGTATAGACAATAACTATAGTGGCCTTGTAAACAGGAGCTTCCTTCATCAGCATATCAAGGATCTGACCGGTTCAAAAGTGACTTATCTTCAAGGCGATATCACATCCCAAACTGAGTTGTCTTCTAATAGTTTTGACGTCATATTTTCGGCAAGTGTTCTTGAGCACATTAGTGATGTAGCAGGCGCTTTTGCGGAGATGCATCGCTTACTCAAACCTGGTGGAATAGTTATTCATAATTATGCTCCGTACTTCTCTCATGATGGGGGTCATGCGCTTGGCATTGGAGACTCTCCTTGGGCCCATGTTCGGCTTAACGAGGTAGAGTATTTACGATATCTAAATGAGCTAAGGCCTTATGAGGCTAGTGTCGCTGCTGATTGGATGAAAGGTGCTATGAATAGAAATGTGCCGCAATGGCGTATGCAGCGCTTCGTCGCAATGGCAGGTTTTCGTATTGCTTTATGGATGGCTAGACCTTCACCTAGAAAATTTATGGCAGATCTATCACCGCAAATAATAAGCGAATGTTACGCAAATACGCCGGACATAGGCATTCAGGATTTGGTTTCGCAATCAGTTTCATTCGTAGCAGTAAAATGAGAATAACGACCGGACAGGTTATGCTCACGATGATTGTGAATGCATAAATATGAAGCGAAGGCGGATCGCTCTCGTTTTCGAACAATCACAAAGCAATGCGACTTTGTCGTATCAACATGGCTGGCCTAAGGCTTTTCTTAATTCCTCATTGTTCGATTGTAAGCCCATCAATCTGGCCGGCAGATCGCTAGTAGACGAGGCCGCAATTGCCTTATATTTTCATCGGGAGAGATTTGATGCAATTGTTTTATTGCATTCGGTCTTTTCCAATCAGCGAAATTTGCGGAGGTTGTCTTCTCTTTCTTTGTCGATGTGTAGAACTCCCAAAGTGTTTTTCATTGGTAATGAGTATAAGCTGATGCCGGAAAAAATGAGATTTTGTCGCCATCTTGGGATTGACCTTCTAATTTCGCAAAGTAACGATCCCAGGGTGCTTTCGATGTACAGGCGTGCGCTTGGCTGCTGTGTTGATAGTATTCCAAACACAGGCTTTGATGCGTTAAATTTCCAGCCTCAGAAGGCATTAAAAGACCGAAGTATTGATGTGGGCTATCGTGCATTTGAGGCACCATTATATTTGGGGAATAACGAGAAAGCGGAGATCGCGGATTTATTTATTCGAAACGCACAAAAATATGAACTCAGTATAGATATATCCTTTGATCCTGATAAGCGGTTCGATACCCATAATTTTGCTATTTTTCTCAATGATTGTCGCGGTCAAATAGGAACCGAGGCTGGTGGGGATTATTTCGAACTAGACGATGAGATCAGGAAAAAAATCAATGCTCACATCATTTCTAACCCATCATCAACGTGGGTAGAAATTAAGTCAAAGTTCTTTGACGATATGCCTAAGACGGTTCCGATACGAATTATCAGTGGGAGGCAGGTCGAAGCAGCGGCTTGTAAGACTGTTCAAATACTTTATGAAGGAACTTATAGCGGCTATTTTGAGGGTGACGAGCATTACATTTGCCTGAAAAAAGATGGTACGAATTTGCAAGATGTAGTGGAGAAACTTCGTGACGATAGCTTCTGTGAAATAATTACTTCGAACGCTTACGACGTGGTGATGGCTGAACTCACATATGAAAAGCTTATCGAGAAATTTGCAGCTTCTTTAAATAATATTTTGTGAAGACTGGTTATACTGTCTGGTGAGGGGTACTGTCACCCTGGTTGGGTCTATAAGGTTGTTTATTAGTAAGTTTGATTTATTATTTTTGGATCAAGATGAATTCAAGTGATGTTGCGTTTTGTAAGTATTGTTTAACACCGAACAGTCGTCCGCGGGTTGTTTTCGATGGCGAGGGTGTCTGTAATGCTTGTCGTAATGCAGAGGAGAAGAACAAGACCGATTGGGAATCACGTAAGCACGAATTTCTCAGGCTTATAGAGCCCATGCGCGCGCGAAGCGACGCACAGTATGATTGCGTGGTTCCATGGAGCGGTGGGAAAGACAGCAGCGCGATAGCTCATAAGCTGAAGTTTGAGTTTGGCTTAAACCCCCTTCTCGTCACCTACTCTCCCATGATTCCAAACGAGATTGGACACCACAATCGTGAAGAAATGATCCAACTCGGTTTCGATCACTTATTTTTCCGAGCCAATCAGAAAGTTCTGCGCCATTTGGCGAAGCGGTTCTTTATCGAGCGTGGAAATCCAAAGGTCGCATGGGACGCGGGCATCAATTCTGTTCCGGTAACGGTGGCTGTTAAATATCAAATTCCAGTTGTATTTTATGCAGAACATGGAGAAAGTGAGTATGGGGGAAGAGTTTTAAGCGAAGAGCATCGACGCACGCGAGACTTTACAGAAATAATAGAAAATTATGTTGGGGATGATCCACGAAACTGGGTTGATGATCTAGTCTCGGAGAAAGATTTAAACGCTTACGTTTATCCGTCTTCAGAGCAGGTCGCTAGTGTGGGCGTAAAAGCTTATTACTATTCGTATTTTTTTCGTTGGTCTATGTATGAGAACTATCAGTATATAAAAGATAAGATTGATTTCCGTACTAATCAAAAAGGACGTACTGACAGTACTTTTACTAATTACGACAGCCTAGACGATAAGATTGATAACTTGTATTACTACATGCAGTTCATAAAATTCGGCTTTGGGCGCGCTGTGCGTGATGCTAGTAGGCTTATACAAAATGGCCATATGACCAGACAGGAAGGCCTTGATCTCGCTCGCAAATATGATGATGAATTTTGCTATGAGCACTTCGATGAGGTTCTAGAATATCTGGATTTGACAATGGACGAGTTTTCAAAAATAGTCGATCAACATCGAAATCCAGAAATATGGAAAAAAAATGGGTCTTCTTGGGCTTTGAGACACCCGGTTCGTTGAGTTCCTGAAATGTTGACAATTATTGATTATGGCTTGGGGAATCTTCGTTCGATTTGCGCGGCCTTTGAGCGTCTAGAAATTCAATATCGATGTACCTCGGATAAAGCCCAAATTAGAGATGCTACTGGGCTCATACTTCCTGGGGTTGGCTCCTTCCCAGATGGTATGGAAAACCTGCAGCAGCTAGATTTAGTAGATTTGTTAAATGAACTAGTGCTTGAACAGGCGCGGCCAATCCTAGGAATTTGCCTCGGATTTCAATTGATGGCAAGTGAAGGGCAGGAATTTGGTTGTTCGACTGGTCTGGGTTGGGTTAAGGCAAAAGTGGTTCGGCTTCGGCAGACTGAAACACATATACGCATTCCTCATGTGGGTTGGAATGATTGTATTAGGGTTAACGACAGCCCCATCTTTTCGGGCATACCCGAGCAGACATTATTCTATTTCACGCACAGTTACCACATGGAGTGTGTGGATCAGGAAAATATTTCCGCTTTTTCTAATCATGGCCAAAAATTTGTTGCCTCGATACATAAGAAAAATATATTTGGGACTCAGTTTCATCCAGAAAAGAGTCAGTACCAAGGCCTTATGATGCTTAGAAATTTTGCAGAGAGTGTTGTTGCTGCATGTTGAGAAAGAGGGTTATTACCGTACTTACATTTAACGACGGTGTACTTTTTCGAACGAAGACATTTATTCCGGATTATCGGTATACCGTGAATTTCGTAGATGCATGGTCAATCGATGAAATTGTACTGCTTGATGTTACTCGTCCGGAACGGCGTGATCCGGAGCTGTTTTCGTCTGTAGTGGCAAAATTCAGTAAAAATTGTTTTGTACCAATGTGCGTTGGAGGCGGAGTGAGGGAGCTTGATGATGTCAAGCGCTATCTTGATTTGGGGGCTGACAAGGTTGCTATAAATACGCAAGCTCTGGAGGAACCGGAGCTAATTACAAAGGCGGCTAAACGATTCGGAAGTCAGTGTGTTGTAGTTTCGATAGATGTTCGGAAAGAAAGCAGTGGTATTTACCGTGTTTATAAGAACTGCGGACGATATCCTACGCAATGGCAACCAGAGGAGTTGGCTCAGCGGGTTGAGGGTTTAGGGGCAGGGGAGATATTACTGACCGCCATTGATAAAGACGGGTCACTTGAGGGGTACGACAATAACTTGAATGCTGAGGTGATAAAAAGTGTGAACATTCCGGTTATCGTATGTGGGGGTGCTGGAAAATGGGAGGATTTTGCTGATGGTTTCATGCTGGCTGGTGCGGATGCTGTAGCAACCACGAACGTGTACCACTTTACTGAAACGAGCATTAAAAGTGCGAAGCAATATCTCTCGAGGCGTGGACTGAATGTCCGGTCATAAACTTTTTTAATTAAGGATATTGAGGTGACGGTAATGCATGGCAATCAAGGCGTTCTCAACAACGATTCTCAGGTTAGTCAATCACCTGGATACACTGACTATTGCTGCGATCTTTGCGGATCGGATGATCCGATTGAAATCCCTTACTCGCGTATTTACACGGGGAATCAACCAATTCATATATGTGGTAACTGTGGATTTGTATATGTGCGGTCTCGGCGAACGTCCGAGGAAATTGCGCGAGTATGGAGTGAGGAAATTTATGGTGATGTTTATACAGCAGTGAAAAATCCTGCAATGATTGCACGACAAACGTTTGTATCAGAGTTTTTGGCTTCTCAAATGGATCTTGTTGGCAAGAAGTTGTGTGATATCGGAGCGGGAGAGGGCTTCAGTTTGAAGTATCTTGAAGATCAATACGGGATATTTCCATTTGGTATTGAGCCGTCCAAAAAAAATTGTGCACGGCTTAGCAAATTTAAAATCCCAACCTATGCCGGGACTATAGAGGAATTTTTAGTCAGCCAGGAAGGAAAGGCATATCAAGCAGATGTGGTAACAATCATGTGGACCCTAGAGAATTGCTTATCATGTATGGATATGCTGAATGGTGCTAGTCAACTGTTGCCTGTGGGCGGCAGAATTCTCGTAGCCACCGGAAGCAGGATACTTGTACCCTTCAAAAAGCCACTATTCACCTATTTTTCTAGTAACCCGGCTGATAGTCATTGTTTTAGATTCAGTGCTAACTCGCTACAAACTGCTTTAGGAAAAGCAGGATTCCGAATGATCGCAACTAATCGGTATCTGGATAATGACATCCTTTGCATTTTAGCTGAGAAGGTTCCGGAGTCAGAGGTCATAACAATTAAGAAGGATCAGCCAATTGAGGTTCTTTCTTTCTTTGAGCGATGGCACCATGATTCTGTTCATTTCTTAAAAGAGTGGAATTCGTAACAATGCCAGAGTTAGATAAAAAAAAATCGCCAAAGATTTCTGTCTATATCGCTTCTCACAATTACGGAAGGTTTTTAGAGGAAGCTATCGAAAGTGTATTACGTCAGCATTTTGAGGATTGGGAGCTGCTCCTAATTGATGACGGATCATCAGATGAAACTCAGCAGGTTATACAACTGTACGCAAACGATCATCGAGTTCGCGTATTTCAAACCTCAAAAATTGGTCTTCCGGCGGTTGCAAATCTTGTATTACGCGAATGCCGTGGTGAGTACTTGATCCGACTCGATGGGGATGACGTATTCGATGAGAATATTTTATTTGTCCTTTTAAGTTATATCGAACGCTATTCAGACCTAGCGTTGGTGTTTCCCGATTACTACCTGATTGATGAGGAGGGAGGAATTTTTTCTCATGAGCGTAGACAAAAGATGTTCGATTCGAGTCATTTGACCGATATGCCTCCTAACGGAGCATGTACTTTGATACGGAAGTCGGTTCTGGAATCGATTGGCGGTTACCGCGAAGACTTAGGTGCACAGGATGGCTTTGATGTTTGGGCCAAAATTCGACACACTCATCGTACGATGAATGTCAATTTACCGCTCTTTTATTATCGAAGGCACGGTAAGAATCTAACTAACAGATCACATCGTATTTTAGCTGCCAGAAGACAAATAAAAAAGGACGCAATAACGAAGAAGCTAGATGTTTTTCGGCCTATCTTGGCGGTGATTCCATGTCGTAGGAACTATGATTTTCATCCTGATCTTTGGTCTATCGAGCTTAATGGTAAGAATCTTCTTAAAAGAAAGCTAGAGATGTGTCTAAGTTCAACTTTATTTGATAAAGTAATTGTCGCCTCTGATACCGAGGATGTGCTACCGACAATCAAAAGTTTTTTAGATAAACGCGTTGAATTTTTTAAGCGGGATACATCTGAGACTCTTCGGTCTAAAAATATCGCTGGAACGTTGGCTCGGATTGCAGAGCATTATGACCCTAAATCTTTAGGAGTTACGGCACTTTGCTATCTTCCATCGCCTTTCGTGTCGTTAGGATCCCTCGAGGAAGCAGTACATACTTTGGTTTTTAACGACGCTGACAGTAGTATGGGTGTGGAAGAGATAAAAGATCCGGTTTTTTGTCGTACGTCATTCGGTTTGCGGGCTGTTAACCCGGCGCGTGGTCTACGTAGTGATCATGATTACGTATATCGTGAAGCGAATATTGCTTTGGCGACAAAAAACAAAAACTTTTCCTCTGGCTCCTTGGTAGGGCCGTCTCCCATAAATTTTATTGTGGCACAAGGGGAAAGTTTCTTTATTGATTCCGAAACGAAGCTGAAAATCGCCCATATTCTGGATGGTGTATGAGTACTATTGCTACCGTTGTGGCAGCTCGAATGGGATCAACTAGATTGCCTGGAAAAGCGCTTTTAGATTTGGGAGGGGTTCCCTTAATTGAATTTCTCCTTGATCGTATCCGTGACACTAAACTGGGAGGTCCCGTTGTTTTTGCGACTAGTGAGCGTGAGGATGATGATATCCTCGCGGATCGAGTAGCGACAACAGGAGTAACTGTCTTCAGAGGCGCTTACATGGACGTGGCCAACCGTTATCTATCTGTGGCTCGTAAGCTTGGGGTGAGTTGGATTGTTCGTGTCACGGGAGATTGCCCATTTGTAGATTCTCAAAGTCTCGACTACTGTCTCTCGCAGTGGGATTCAAGGCCAAATGTTGATATGTATACCACTAAAGGTATTTTCCCTGTCGGGATAGATTACGAGGTAATTTCTGTAGACACTTTAGCAACGGCCTGGCCACTTATGACAGTTGAGGAGAAGGAGCACCTTACCCTGCGATTTTATCGTACCGAACTTGGATTTCAGATAAAGCAGTTTTTACCTCCTACGTCATGGCAAAGGAAAAGTGATGCTTTTACTGTAGATACGTTAGAGGACTACCAAAAAGCGGTTGCTATGGTCGAAGTATTGGGAAATAGACACTTCGGCATTGAAGATCTTTTGAGATTTCAAAATATTTGACCTATGTGCGGTATAGCGGGAATCTTCTCAAAAAACGCGACTGAGCATGGAGTCGTCAGAAAAATGGTATCGCGACTCGTGCACCGCGGTCCTGATTCGGAAGGTTATTGGGACAGTGATGTCTATAAAGCAGGGATGCGTCGATTAAGTATTCTTGATTGCGAGGGTGGCGATCAGCCCCTCTTTGATGAAAGCGGTCAAGTTGTACTTTTCTATAATGGTGAAATTTACAACTCTCCCTCGATTAGGGATGAGTTAGAGAAAGATGGCGTTCGTTTTCGCACTAATAGCGACGGAGAAGTTATTTGCCACCTTTATCGTAAATATGGCCGTGGTGTTTTCGCGCGGCTCGATGGTATGTTTGCGGTGGCACTATGGGATAAACAGAGGGAAACTCTTTTGTTAGCCCGTGATTTTCCAGGTGAGAAACCACTCTACATTAGTGAGCTATCGGACGGAGGGATCGTTTTTGCTTCAGAAATTCCTAGCTTGCTTGCTAGTGGGTTGGTGTCGCGCGAGATTGATACCCAATCATTGTGGGATTATCCAAGTTTCTTGTGGGTACCAGAACCAGCAACGATTTATAAAAGTATACGTGCGATCATGCCAGGAGAAGGCCTGGAGATATCAAGTAAGGGGAAGATTGCTTTTGAATTTAAGAGCGACATTTCTACGCCGAGTTATGCATTTAAATCTGATGTTGAAGCGGTTTCCTCTGTGCGCGAGCTAGTAAGTCAGGCTGTCCAGAGTCGTCTTCTATCGGATGTTCCTGTAGGGGCGTTCCTGAGCGGAGGACTCGATAGCTCGATCGTATGTAAGTTAGCTAGTGAAAAGCTGAAGGAATTGCGCACTTTCTGTATCGGTTTCGAAGATGTGCCTGATCCTTATCACGGCTATTCGGACGAATCGCAATTAGCAGAAAGTTACGCAAACCAGTTGGATACCCAACATACCACCATTCGAGTTACAGCAAACGATTTTCGTGAGCTTTTACCTCGATTTCTAATGGCTGCGGGACAGCCCTACGCTGTTTCATCTGGATTAGGAGTACTCGCTATTGCCCGCGTGGCGCAGAGTGCAGGAGTTAAGGTACTCCTTTCTGGAGATGGGGCTGATGAGGCCTTTGGCGGCTATTCTTGGTATTCAAAGATACCAGACAGTTTTTCCAATCAATCTGCTAAAGGAGTTATCTCGCGATACCTCGATGGAGATGAGAGTGATTTCGAAAGATTAAGAAGAATGGCTGGATACAAGCATCAATTGCGAGCTTGGGCCTGGCACTATTACGCGAGCGAGGAAGAAAAAAAACTACTATTTCACCATGAAGTTGAGTCTAGTAGCTCCCTTCGTTTGTTTGATGGACACAGATTCGAAGAACCATTGGATTATCTTCGAAACGACCGAACCTTTTATTTCCCAAACGAAATGCTATCAAAAGTAGACCGAATGACAATGGCCTTCTCAGTAGAGGGTCGAGCACCATTTGCAGCGCCCTCGGTTCAAAAATTTGCGGCACTGCTTCCATGGGATCAGCTTATTCGAAATGGACAATTAAAGTGGGTGCTACGTCAGGCATTTTCCACAAAATTACCCTCCGATGTTGTGTCGCGTGCTAAGCACGGTTTCAACGTTCCGGTCGACCATTGGCTAAAAGGGGATTGGAGCGATTTGTTTGACGAGACGTTCTCGAGTGAATCGCCATTAAGTAGATTGGGCTTGCTTAGTCCAAATGCTTACAAGCATGCGTTTAGTATGCTTCATGATCCGGCTAAGTTGTCAGGACATGTATTATTCAGCTTTGTTATGTTACATCTTTGGATGAAAGAAAATGAAAACTGAGATTATTGCAGAGATAGGGCAAAATCATAATGGTGACATGCTAGTTGCTGAACGACTAATCAAGATAGCGAAGGACTCAGGTGCGGATGTAGCTAAGTTTCAACTATACGATGCAAGGGCATTATTTCCACCAAAATCAAAAAATCCTTGGTTTGAATATAACTGTTTGACGGAACTGACGAGAGATGATGTGTACCGTCTTGCTGAATATTGCTCCAAAGTTGGAATTGAGTTTATGGCGTCAGTTTTTGATAGTGAGCGTATTGAATGGCTAGAAGACGTTGACGTAAAAAGATACAAAATTGCATCAAGATCTGTGGCTGATAAAAATCTTGTTCAACAAGTGGTTGCTACAGGAAAACCTGTTGTTGTTTCTCTAGGTATGTGGACCAATGATGAGTTCCCAAAAATTAGCGATAGCACATTAGTCGACTATCTCTATTGTGTTTCGAAATACCCTACACCGTTACCCGAACTCGGTCTTTCCGATGTGGACTTTAATCGTTATGCCGGATTTAGTGACCATTCTCAGGGGATTACTGCAGCTTGTGCGTCATTCGTGCTTGGATCACGACTATTAGAGAAACATTTGACATTGGATAAATCTGCATTGGGCCCAGACCATGCATGCAGCATGACGCCGGAAGAGCTTAATACGATTAACTCTTTTAGAGTCGATTGGGAAAAGTGCCAGTAATGAGCTTTATATTCAATTTAGCCTATTTTTGCTTAGGACTAGTATTAAATTTTCTCGGCTCAGCTAAGTTGGTTATTTGGTGGTTTTTCAATACGCCAGTGGGCGTTGTGTTGAGACTTTTGCGTATTTCGGTCGCATCTTTCACTTTATATGTGGTTAATAAGCGACATTATAAGTTTGTGTCCAAGAAAGCTCTGCAGCAAAGAAAAACAGGGGACCGTATATTCATATTTGGATCCGGTAGCTCGCTGAATGAACTAACGGAAGCCGAGTGGATAAAAATTAGGAAACATGACTCCTTTGGCTTTAATGGTTCATTCCATTTGAAAAAAATAAAGTTCACTTACCTGTTGATAAGAGCAGCATATGAGACGGTTGATGGAATTTTTAAATGGCGACCTTATGCTGATTACTCGATATCTTTGATCGACGATAATCGATATCTAGAAGACACGTTATTCTTGTTTCCCTTTGGGCTAACCTCGAGTTATACCAATAGTATTGTTGGCCACCGATTATGGAATCAGAAAAAAACAATTTATAGTTTTTTTACGGATAGATTTGGAAAAAGCCCACACAAGGACCTTGATGTTGGCCTTGTACAGCGCGCTGGCACCCTATGCATGGCGATTAGTTGTGCTTATGCGATGGGTTACAAAGACATCGTGTTAATTGGCGTGGATTTATATGACAACCGATATTTTTGGGTACCGGAGGACAAAACCCTAAACTGGTCTAGCGAAGAAAATCGTGAGATACACTCCGACGTCACGGTCAGGGGGTTACGTACTTCAGAGGCCCATAACACGGTGAATAACGGAATAATCGAAATTATTCGCGACTGGGGTCTCTATATGCAAACTAATAACGTGAAGCTAACTGTGTATAACAAAAAATCTCTTTTAACCGACTCAGTGGAGACGTTCTCCTGGGACTGACGCATATAGATTTATTTAATATTGGTAAACAAGGTGCCCTAATTCTGTTTAGTAATTATATCTAGTCATCGAACCTGTATATTGGGAATAAAAGCAGGTACGGCGGGTCGAAAGGATAAACCTTAGATATGTTGATATTGACTGCGTTGTCATAACGCAGGGCACTCGTTGCACTTTTTTTGAACGTTTTTTTTCGAATTAACCTAGAAGAAATTTATCGACGCAGGGGATGTGGGCAGTGATTAGTTAAGGCTGCCGGAGCGGAGAGTCACCTCATCGGTTACACAGGATTGCGAGGGCCAAATTATTTGCGGGTTAAGTTGGCGATAATTCGTTCCATCTCAGCGGTTATAAATTGATAGTATTTAACATATGTCAAAACGCTAATCACAAATAAGCTTGCCGACTGAACCGCAAGGCTTAGTTAATCGGAGCTTGCAGCTTTTTGTGGCCAGAGTTTTAGAGAAAAAGTACTTAAATATTAAAGGTAACCATATATGTGTCTGTTGAAAAGGTTTAATTTCCTAGCATCAAGAGGTCCCGTTGGGATGATGTGTGGTGTCGCGGAGGTAGGATAATGCAATTATTAAAGAGGCTTTAGCTGATGCGTTTGGGAATTTTTATCCCTACGCCTTTCAGAAGTTATGATCGAGTGCAGTCAGCTATTTGGATAAGGGCTTTGCAACTCATCCCATGTTTGAAAGCTCGCGGCGTTGATGTTTCTGTTAATAATCCGTTTCGCAGATATGACGTAGCAATCTATCATCGTGGAATGTTACATAATTCGTTGCGTTTCATAAAATTTTTGCGGCTTATTTCCAAACGTGTCTACTGGGATACTTGTGTGGATTATTTTGTAACCCATGGTGCCTCGAGTCCTCGGCAGGTGCATGCCTCAAGAGGTATTGCGAGTATTGTCGATGGTATTTGTGTTCCCACGGAGGGGATTGCTAATAGTGGCAGGCAGTTTTGTGACAATATTTTTGTTATGCCTGATACTTTGGATTTAGATCATTTTCGTGAGTATAAAAAAAATGTGAATTTTGATGCTCCAATTTTTAGTTGGTCAGGAGTCTCGGTTAAGGCGAGTTTTCTCGGCCGTTATTCTGAATTCCTCGACGATCGTATGGTGATCATAAGTGAAAAACCACCTCGGTTGCCTTTTCGCTATCGCTTTGTTCCGTGGATGTACGCAACTTTTCCATCGGCATTAATTGAGGCCGATGTGGCTTTTCTGCCACGGACACTTGACTCTTCCTACAATATAAATAATAGCTCTTTTAAAGCGCTAGTCTATGCGGTATCAGGGCTACCTGTTATTAGCAATCGTCTGCCTTCATACGAGTTACTTGCCAAAGATTATTCCGGTATGTCTTTTTTAGAGGATTTTGATGAATCACCTCAGGCGGCTCTAGAAGCTTTACGATTTAAAACTTTTGATTGTACGAAAGTTCGAAAAGCATATGATCGATCATTATGGGCTGAACGTTTGATTAATTGGGTTTTGGATGAGTAAAGTCCGAATACATATTTTATATAGTTTTCGTGAGGGACCGTGGGGTGGCGCTAATCAGTTTTTAAAAGCTCTTCGTGAAGAGATACGGACGCATGGTAATTGGGCCGACTCCCCAACCGATGCCGATGTGATACTTTTCGATAGCTTCAATGAACTACAAAGGGTTATATGGTGGAAATTGAGGCTACCATCTAAACCTTTTGTGCAACGTATAGATGGTCCTATTTCTGGATATCGCGGAAAGGATCTACATTTAGATAAGTTGATTCATGAGTTCAGCAAGGTTGTCGCTGACGGAGTGCTATTTCAGAGTGAGTACAGCCGTCGAGCAAATTTAAGTTTAGGTATGCTCCCACCTCTTTTTTCGGCCGTGGTCTTGAATGCTCCAAATAGTATCTTTCGAGCTAGTTCGAATCAGTCGATTGATAAACGCATACGAATTATTTCGGTAAGTTGGTCTAGTAATTGGAATAAAGGTTTTGACATTCTAGATTTCTTAGATCGAAATCTAGACTTCTCTCGTTACAAGATGACCTTTGTCGGGAATAGCCCTGTACAATTCCGCAATATTGAGCACTTGCCACCGCACCCATCATCGGCGCTTGCAATTAAGTTGCGACAGCATGATATTTTTCTCGCAGCTAGTCGCCACGACCCGTGCTCCAATGCGCTTTGCGAGGCGTTAGCTTCGGGACTTCCTTCTGTTGCGCTTAACAGTGGAGGGCATCCCGAACTTGTCGGCTCTGGAGGCTTACTCTTTGACAGCGTTGACGATGTGATCGATTGTATTGAGACTGTCGCCGAAGATATGGATTCTTATAGAAATCGGATCAATGTTTCGAATATGAGTTTTGTAGCGAAGAATTACTTACGGTTTATGACTGATGTTACTAATAGCGTGGTTAAACCTAAAAAAATCACGTTAGTTAAGCTTTGTCTTTTAGAGTTTCATTTGGTGGGACGTTTTATCTGGCTTACTAGAGAAAGACTCGTGAGATATGGCTCTCATTTCCGCGCCAAATTTCGCAGATCTAGTGATTTTACTCAGGTTGATCCATGGCAAAAAAAACTGCTTCGTCACGTATATAGAGTAATTTGCTGTTCTTTTGTCTTGATAGGTTTGGCATTGCCGAGGCGAGTTACCCTCGGTGTGTTTTATGGAGGAGCGAGGGCAGGAAATCTTGGTGGACCTCTAGTGAAGGTGAAACGCTTGCAGCAATTTTTTCCAGAACACCGTTGGCGATTCGGAATTGTCTATGCCTTGTCGAATGCTCCATACCTTCCAAAATTGGCGTTGTCTGCGCTCAAAGCCCGCAATATCCCGGTCGTACTTAATCAAAACGGAGTTTTTTATCCAGGTTGGTTCGGTGATGGCTGGGAGGCGCAAAACAGAACTATGGCTGAGGCCTATCACCAAGCCTCTTACGTGTTTTGGCAATCTGAATTTTGCCGTCGCTCAGCAGATAAGTTTTTAGGGAATCGGTCAGGTCCCGGAGAAGTCCTGTATAACGCGGTAGACACGAGCTATTTTTGTCCTGAAGTAAATCGTTCAAGCCAAAGTTTTAGATTTCTTGTGACTGGGAAAATTGGGAAGCATCTCGGGTATCGGTTAGGCAGTACGATTGAAGGTTTGGCTAGAGCTAGGAAGTCCGGATTGGATGCGAAACTTATTATTGCAGGATGGGTGGAAGATTTGAGAGGAACCCAGACCTGGATTGAACAGTGCGGGTTAGAAGACCATGTGGATCTTATCGGGCAGTATGCACAAGAAAATGCTGCTGATATTTATAGAGGTGCTGATGCGTATGTGATAACCAAATATCTTGATCCTTGCCCGAACTCGGTGATCGAGGCAATGTCGAGCGGGCTACCGATTTTATATTCAGACAGTGGTGGTATACGTGAACTGGTCGGAAGTTCAGCAGGGATAGGCTTAGCTGTCCCTGAAGATTGGAATGAGATTCATGTTCCCACTTGTGGGGATATTGGTTATGGGATGTTAAAGATTGCAGAGAACGCCAAAAACATGGGAGAGGAGGCGCGAGCCCGGGCGATTGCCAAATTCGATATCAAAGCATGGATCGGGCGACATTCAGAAATATTCGACAATTTGAGACGAGACCTATGATGAGAAAAGGTTTATTGATCCTAGCTAATTTCTTAGCTTTTTTCTGGCAATTGTTCCCCAACTGCGTGAGATTAGCTTTTTTCAGCGGTATGTTAATTCTTGAATCCAGACATCGGTACTCCTCCGTTGGACTTACTCGTTTATTGTCGTTGCGGGATAAAATTGACTGGATAATTAATGAGCGCGCGATGGTTTATGGAGAGGGTGAGCATCCTAAGCATCGCTTAACAGACTATCATCGGTTTTTCATTGATCGAATTGAGCAAGCGGAATCCGTGCTTGATGTGGGTTGCGGCTATGGTGCAGTATCTCGCAGCATTGCCCGGGCTCATCCTGATTCTAATGTTGTTGGCATAGATCATGATGCGATACGTCTAGCAAAGGCGAGAGATTTTGAGAATCTTTCAAACTTAAAATTTGTTTACGGAGATGCTACGCGAGAGGTGCCAACTGGTGATTGGGATGTAGTGATCCTATCGAATGTATTAGAGCATATTGATGAGCGAGTGATGTTCTTGAAGGCCTTGTCTTTAAATACGAGAGCTAAGCGTTATTTGATTCGTGTGCCAATGTTCGAACGCGACTGGCAGATGGCTTTGCGTCGTGAGTTGGGGATAGATTTTCGGTCAGACCTGGATCATCGAATCGAACATACTACGAGAGAGTTTCGAGAGGAAATTTTACAATCCGGTTTGGATTTCGTTGAAATGCAGACATTATGGGGAGAGATTTGGGCTGATTGTAGAAGCAAGGAGCATATGAGGTGAATCTTGTTTCTGTAGTAATTCCTTGTTTCAATAGTGGTGTTACTTTGCCTCAGACCGTCGAATCTGTGAAGGCCCAGACTCATACAAATATAGAAATTATTGTTGTAGATGATGGCTCGAGTGATGAATTAACTATCGAGTGTATTAATCGGCTAAACGGCGTTCGTATAATTCGTCAAGAGAATTGTGGTTTACCCGCCGCACGCAATGTTGGCTTCTCTGAAGCAAAGGGAGAGTATATTTTGCCTTTAGATGCCGATGACTGGATCGAACCAGAAACTCTTTCGCATCTTCTCGTTGCTCTAGAGGAGAGTCCGCACGCATCCTTTGCTTTTAGCCACATTACATTAGAAGGCGAGAAAAAAGGAACTTTAAAGAAAAATTATAATTTTTTTGAGCAGTTATTTTTAAATCAGATGCCTTACTGCTTGTTGTTGCGTCGCTCAGTTTGGTCTGAGATTGGAGGATATGACGAGTCGATGTCGCGAGGTTATGAGGATTGGGAGTTTAATATACGGCTAGGATCTTTTGGACATCATGGAGTTGTAGTACCGCTGCCGTTATTTCACTATCGGGTCATGAGCACTGGTATGTTGTTGTCTCGCTCCAACAAATTGCATGCTGAGCTGTGGAGAGAAATCAGATATAAACATACGTCCTTGTATAGTTTTTTAAGTCTATTTGATCTGTGGTTGAAGTGGCGCAATCGGGCTGCTACTTATCCTCTAATTGTATACTTTTTTTGGTTGGGCTTAGAACTCGGATTACCCTCAAAATTATTTAATTGGCTCTTTCGGAAATTAGGTAAGCTCTCTCATTCACAGCGGGAATCACGCAGATCATAATGTGCGGAATAACGGGATTTTTGAACTCGACATCACTGTCGCAGACGTTAGATTCTAAAACTATAGCTCAATCGATGGTAACGACTTTGACCCATCGAGGTCCTGATCGGGAGGGGGTGTGGACTGAGGGATCTAAGTTAGCTTTAGGGCACCGTCGTTTGGCTGTGGTAGATTTGTCTGCTAATGCTGACCAACCAATGGTGTCGGAATGTGGTAGGTACGTAATGATCTTTAATGGGGAAATATATAACCATCGAGATATACGTGACCAGCTTGATAAAGAGTCTTGGCGAGGGTCATCTGATACAGAAACGTTATTAGCAGCGTTTCAAGCTTGGGGTGTTTTGAAAACCTTAAAGCAGACTATTGGTATGTTTGCTATCGCCCTTTGGGATAAACAAAGTAAGGAGCTGACCTTAGCTCGTGATCGTTTTGGTGAGAAGCCGCTTTTTTATGGTTGGCAAGGAGGAAGTTTTCTCTTTGGTTCTGAATTGAAGTCATTAGCCGTTCACCCGGAGTGGCAGGGCATGATTGACCGAGATGCGCTGAGTCTTTATACGCAGTTCGGTTATGTCCCAGTCCCCTTATCAATATGGCAAGGGATATCAAAATTACCGCCCGGAAGTTTCCTTACTTTGCCGTTTGATGTTGCTATTGGCGAGTTGCCAGAGCCAATATTTTTTTGGCGAGCAACTGAGTTTATGAGACGCGGTGAGGATCATGGAGTAGATGATGCATCGGCAGTGGAAGAGCTAGAATTTAGGCTAGGCGATGCCATATCTGGACAAATGGTTGCAGACGTGCCGCTAGGGGCATTTTTGTCAGGAGGGGTTGACTCTTCCGCGGTTGTCGCCTTGATGCAGCAGCAAACCGCGATACCGGTTAAGACTTTTGCGATTGGCTTTTCTGAAAGAGGTTATAACGAGGCAAAGTACGCTAAGGCTGTCGCGAATCATTTAGGAACTGATCATGCAGAGTTATATGTTTCGGCCTCTGATGCATTTGGGGTAATTCCGAAGCTACCGGATATTTATGACGAGCCCTTTGGCGATTCCTCACAAATCCCGACTTATCTCATTGCTGCTCTAGCGCGTTCTGATGTCACAGTTAGTTTAACTGGTGATGGGGGTGATGAGTTGTTTGGGGGCTATAACCGTCATGTAGTCGGGCCATCTCTCTTTCGGTTTTTGAATATGTTCCCCCGAGTACTTAGGCAAATCGCAAGTCAAGGGATTACAGCAGTAAGTCCCTCTGTTTGGGATTTTTTTGGCCAGATGATCCCTCGTAGATTTAGTCAACCAATGTTTGGCGATCGATTGCATAAGTTAGCGAGCGTTCTGACAGTAAGAGATTTAGAGGAAATGTATGTGCGGTTGGTATCGCATGAGCTTGATCCCAGATCTATCGTCATTAGTCCGACTATTGGATTGTTAGACGAACATCTTTGGGCAAAGCAAGAGATGCGTGAAATAAAGTGTATGGATCTGAGAGCAAGAATGATGTCCTGCGACGTCTTAGGTTATCTCACCGACGATATTCTATGCAAGGTTGATCGCGCAGCGATGGCCGCTAGTCTTGAGACTCGAACTCCATTTCTTGATCATCGAGTTGCTGAATTTGCGTGGCGGTTGCCTGAGAATATGAAAATACGTGATGGCTCGAGTAAGTGGTTATTGCGCCAGTTACTTTATAAACATGTACCAAAAAAACTTATTGAAAGGCCAAAGCAAGGTTTTGGTGTTCCAATAGGCGAGTGGTTGCGCGGCCCACTTCGTGAATGGGCAGAGTATTATCTTGCTGAACATCGTATACAAGAAGAAGGGTTTTTTCATGCTGAGCCTATTCGCCGAAGATGGAAGGAGCATTTAATGGGACATCGAAATTGGCAACACTTTTTATGGAATATATTGATGTTTCAAGCGTGGCTAGAACGGTGGAGATCGTAAATTTAGAAATTGAATTATGGCGACACGATATAAGCGAAAGTGCTATTTTTAATCCCATACTGTGCGATTTTAAGTATTTTTTACATTAGGGGAACGGGTTTGAAAATTTGTCAGCTGTGTTCAGTAGATTTCACGTTAAAACATTTCTTATTACCTTTGATCGATGGAATGCAAGCGAGGGGTTGGGAGGTAATATCTGTTTGTTCTATGGGGCCTTATACCTCGGAATTGCGTAGTCGGGGTTACCGTATTGAACCAGTGACGATCTCTCGTAGCAGGAATCCTATATCCGGGATTCGGTCTTTGTTTGCTTTAATTCGCTTTTTTCGCCGCGAGCGGTTTGATGTGCTACATGTGCATACCCCGGTTGCGGCTTTGATTGGACGCGTTGCCGCGTGGGTTTGCGGTATTCCTTTTGTTATTTATACGGCGCATGGATTTTATTTTCATGATGAGATGTCAGACTGGAGACGCTCAATATATGTGTTTCTAGAGCGTTTTGGAGGACGTTTTACTCATTTGTTGTTTTGTCAAAGTGCTGAAGACGCTGAGGTAGCTGTCTTAGAGCGTATATCTCCTCGTGATCGTGTGTTAACTATCGGTAACGGCGTTGACGTCAATCGATTTTCGCCTGATAAAGTGGATTCACCTGCGGCAACAAGGTCTATTTTGGGAATCCCTAAGAACGCTTTTGTTGTTGGATTGATTGGGCGTCAAGTAAGAGAAAAAGGACTAGTTGAATTTTTAACGGCGGTAACTAGGTTGGCGGACCGGTTCCCTAATTTATGGATTCTCTTAGTCGGCGAACGTTTAGCTAGTGATCATGCGCAGGGCTTAGAGTTAGAGCTAGCAGCAGCAAACGATGCTCTAGGAGACCGATTGGTTTCTCTTGGAATGCGAGACGACATACCACGCCTCCTGTCCGTTATGGACCTGTTTTGTCTTCCGTCTTGGCGGGAGGGTATGCCACGTACGATCATTGAGGCTATGATGCTCGGCAAACCAGTTCTAGCGACTGATATTCGGGGGTCTCGTGAGGAAGTAGTTCATGAGGAAACCGGTTTGATAATACCCGTGCAATCTCCCGAGGCAATTACTCATGCTATCGGGCGATTTTTATTAAAGCCAGATTGGGGAAGACGGATGGGAGAGGCAGGCCGTAGACGCGCAGTTCGTATTTATGATGAGAGAAAGGTTGTAGCTTTACAGTTAGATAAAATCGAAAAAGAATTTTCATTTCACAGAGTAATGGGGCCTTAATGAAGCGGTTATTCGACGTCATACTAGCCTTAAATTTATCCCTATTCCTTTTTCCTATAATCATCCTAATAGGATTAGCAATAAAAGTATCTTCTAAAGGACCTATTTTTTACTGGTCCGATCGTGTGGGGCGTGAAAATAAAGTGTTTAAAATGCCTAAATTTCGTACTATGAAATTGGAGGCGCCGGTTATTGCTACGCATATGCTTCAAAACCCCGGTAAATGGTTAACTCCGATTGGTGGCTTTATTAGGAGATCTAGTCTCGATGAATTACCTCAATTGTGGAGTATTTTAAAAGGAGATATGAGTTTTGTGGGACCACGTCCGGCGTTATTCAATCAGACCGAGCTTATCGAGTTTCGCACCCGACTTGGCTTGGACGCTATTTTGCCTGGACTAACCGGTTGGGCCCAAGTTAATGGCCGTGATGAACTACCAATCGCAAAAAAAGTTGAATTCGATTACGAATACCTTCAGTGTCAATCGTTAGTTTTTGATTTAAAGATAATGGGGCTGACGTTATTAAAAGCATTTAGACGAGACGGAGTTTCTCATTAAAGATTAGTTGCTCAGGATAAAAATGAATTTAAAAAATTTCGTATTACCGGTGCTGGGCCTTCCTCGCTGGGCTAAGATTATTATTGTGGCATCAGTAGATATCTCTCTTTGCATTCTGACGGTTTGGTTGGCCTTATATCTTAGACTTGGAGAGTTCGTTCAGCTCTCAGGCACTGCTAGTGCAGCGGCAATGGTATCTGTATTAATTGCATTGCCAATTTTCGTTGTTAGTGGTTTGTATCGAGCGATATTTAGATATAGCGGTTGGCCTGCTTTAGTGGCGGTTGCTCGAGCGATCGTCATTTATAGTTTTCTGTACGGGACTCTTTTCACAGCTATTGGTATCCACGAGGTGCCTCGTACAGTGGGTATTATTCAACCTGTCCTTCTGCTACTTTTCATAGGCGCATCTCGAGCTCTAGCTCGAATTTGGTTGGGGGATCATTATAATTTGATTTTAAAGCAAGCGGCTCGACCGAAAGTTTTAATATATGGCGCAGGTAATTCTGGTCGAGAACTGGTTGGAGCTATAGTAAACAGCCCTGAGATGCAGGTGGTTGGTTTTTTAGATGACGATAGTCGATTATGTGGACACGTACTCAATGGCCAACCAATTTACAGCACCGATGATCTTGATAGTTTAGTTACCTCTCTTAATGTCAGCATCGTTTTACTCGCGATGCCAAATCTCTCTCGGAGACGTCGTAACCAAATTTTGACGCAGATTCGATTGGCACGAGTGGCGGTCAGAACTTTGCCAAGTATGTCTGATTTGGTAAAAGGTAAGGTTAGTATTACTGATCTTCGCGACTTGGATATTGACGATCTTCTCGGGCGTGAAATGGTTATCCCTAACCATATTTTATTAGCGATGTGTACCAGTAATAAAATAGTTATGGTGACGGGAGCTGGGGGCTCCATCGGAAGTGAACTGTGTCGCCAAATCATGACGATCGGGCCCAATAAACTTTTGATGGTCGATCAGAGTGAATACGCTCTTTACGCCATTCATCAAGATTTGTTGGATAAGTTTCCAGATAAAGAGATCGTTTTAATTCCTCTTTTGGGATCTGTTAGGAATGAGGAGCGGATGCTTGAAATTATGTCAACCTGGTGTCCAGATACGGTTTATCATGCTGCCGCATATAAGCACGTGCCAATGGTAGAACATAATATGGCAGAGGGGATCAAGAACAATGTATTCGGCACTTTAACGACAGCTAGGGCGGCAGCTAAATATGGTGTCATTGATTTCGTCCTGATAAGTACCGATAAAGCTGTGCGCCCTACTAATATTATGGGGGCAAGCAAAAGATTATCAGAAATGGTTCTACAAGCAATTGCAGTTACTGACGTGAGTACCAAATTTAGTATGGTGCGATTTGGTAATGTGCTTGATTCCTCTGGTTCAGTTGTCCCCAAGTTTAGACAACAGATTCGCGGTGGAGGACCAATTACCGTTACACATCGTGACATAACACGTTACTTCATGACAATCTCCGAGGCGTCTCAGCTTGTCATTCAATCTGGAGCAATGATGACCAGGGGAGATGTGTTTGTTCTTGATATGGGCCAACCAGTGAAGATTTTCGAGTTAGCCCGAAGAATGATAGATTTGTCGGGCCTGACAATCAGAGATGAACACAATCCAACCGGGGACATTGAAATTGAGATTATAGGATTACGGCCTGGAGAGAAGCTTTATGAGGAACTTCTTATTGGGGGAGAACCTCAACCTACGTCGCACCCAAGAATAATGAAATCCCGAGAGGATTTTATTGAATGGAATATTTTAGAGGATGAATTGCAGACTCTTGAAATGGCGTTAAACATAAACGATGTTGGTGCGGTTAGGCTGATTATGGAAAGACTCGTCCCTGGTTATACTCCGAGCGCCGAAATAGTGGATTGGGTTTATGCTGAGGAGAGAGCCTCCTAAGCTCCGCCCAATTGAAGTTCTGCTATAAAGACATGTTAACATTCATGCTTTAACTTAGCGCTAATATTTGGACTCCTTAGTTTTGGAGGTGATATTCAAGGGGATACTGTGTCTTGGGCTGTTGTTTATACGAAACCGCGACAGGAAATTAGAGCAAAAGAAAACCTTGAGAGCATGGGGCTTGAGGTCTCATATCCTCTGAGGCCAGTTGAAAAAGTACAGCAAGGAGTTATGTCAATTAACTTTGAATGTCTATTTCCACGGTATATTTTTATTCGAAATGAAGGGGACGTTTTCCAAAAGACCCTACACACTTTGAGAAATGTAAGGGGAGTGTCACAGCTAGTGAAGTTTGGAGGTAGACTCGCGGAATTAGATGACCAGACATTCAATAAAATCGAACGTTTTCAAAAGGCTATGTCATCTCGGCCGACTAGGCTCTACCAACCTGGGGAAGAGGTAGTTTTTACATATGGGGCGTTTCGAAGTATTCGGGCCATATATGAAGAATCAGATGGTAATGAGCGTGTCGTTTTGCTGTTTGATTTATTTAATAAACCTACCAAGCTTTCTGTGCCGCTTACTGGTGTAAATCGAGGTTAGGATGACTATCCTAATTTTGGCTTCTTCAAGCTCAGTGCAAATCCCTCAACTTAATAAATAAAAAATATTCATTCCAATTGACAGCCCAGGAACAAAGATATCACTCAATCGGCTTTAACCATGACACATGCTCCCTTGAGTTGCGGGAGAAGCTAGCTATTGGAGAGCATGAGACAGAATCGGCTTTAAAAACTCTGGTAATGTCAAAGTCGATTAGCGAGTCGGTGATCCTTTCCACCTGTAATCGAACAGAAATATACAGTTACGCCTCTAACTTTGAGGAAATCGTGGCATGGTATGCGCAACTGCGTGGCTTCAGTCAGCATGAGCTCTCTACAGTTCTATATAAATATTCTGGGGAGTCCGTTGTTCAACATGCGTTTCGTGTAGCTTCTGGCCTTGATTCAATGGTTTTGGGTGAGACGCAAATTCTCGGTCAACTGAAGAATTCAGTTCGGAAAGCGGATGCAGCGGGAGCGCTTGGACCCAAACTAAGGCACCTCTTCGATTCTAGTTTCTCTGTAGCAAAATATATAAGAACAAAAACTAATGTTGGAGCACATTCCGTATCCCTTGCTGCAGCCTCGGTAAAAGTTGGCGAGCGGATTTTTGGGTCTCTCTGTGACTCAAAAGTTTTATTTGTTGGCGTGGGAGAGATGAATCGTATGTGTGCTGAATACTTTGTGTCGTCTGGTGTTAAAAATGTTTCATTTTCCAACAGAAGCTTAAGTCGCGGTAAAGATCTTGCGGAAATGCTGAAGGGTGAATTCTTTCCATTGGATGATATTACTCATAAGCTGAGTGCATTCGATATCATTGTTGCATGCACAGGTAGTCCAATACCAATTATTGGTAAGCGAGCAATAGAAAAAGCAGTTGAGGCCAGACGACATAAGCCGATTCTGTTAATTGATTTGGCAGTACCGCGTGATATTGAACTCGAGGCTTCTGATTTGGAGGACGTTTTTCTTTATACAGTAGATGACCTTGGAGAAATTGTGAAAGATGGTATGCAGAACCGAGAGGAGGCAGCTCGGGAGGCTGAAAAAATAATTGAAAGCAGGCTGATTCAATTTAAATTACGACTTGAGCGGAATAAGATAGCTCCAGTTATCAAAAAATATCGCCAACATGGCGAGCAGATCATGCAAAGTGAGTTAGATAAGGCTCTTTCCTCAATCGCGAAAGGAGAGACTCCAGAGCAGGTGGTGAGAACTTTGTCTAGAGCGATATCGAATAAGTTCATGGATGAGCCTAGTCGTGCATTGAGTAATGCGACGCGCGATGAAAAAATGAGCCTCTCGGAGGCTTTGCAAAGACTCTATGGCTTGGATAAAAATTAGATAATGAAGCAATCTTTATTAGATAAGTTAGAAAAATTATCCCTAAGGCACGAGGAACTGAACGCATTAATGAGCTCAGAAAATGCTACGTTAGATATGGATAGATTCACGGGATGGACTCGAGAGCATGCTGAGCTTGAACCCATTGTCTTAAATTATCGGGAGTATCTAAAAGTTGATTTGAACATCTTAGAAGCCAAAGAGCTACTTAGTGATCCTGATATGCGTGAGATGGCCAATTTAGAGATCGACGAAGGAGAAGAGAGAAAAGCGTCACTAGAAGGACTTCTTCAAAAAGCATTACTACCAAAAGATCCCAATGACGGTAGAAACGTATTTTTAGAAATACGAGCAGGAACTGGTGGCGATGAATCGGCACTCTTTGTTGGTGATTTGTTGAGAATGTATTTGAAATTTTCAGAGAAACACCGATGGCTAGCGGAGATAATTTCGCAAAATGAATCTGATCTCGGCGGCTTTAAAGAAGTGGTTATGAAAATTAGCGGTGAAAATGTCTACGCTCATTTAAAGTTTGAATCCGGAGGCCATAGAGTGCAGCGCGTTCCTGAAACAGAGACGCAGGGTAGAGTGCATACCAGTGCGTGTACAGTTGCGGTTCTGCCTGAACCAGATCAGTTAAAAGATGTTGAAATTAATCCGAGTGAACTTCGGATTGACACATATCGAGCTTCTGGAGCTGGGGGCCAGCATATTAATAAGACGGATTCCGCTATACGAATCACTCACCTTCCCACCGGTTTGGTTGTGGAGTGTCAGGAGGGCCGTTCACAGCATAAAAATAAGGCTCAAGCATTATCGGTATTAGCGGCTAAATTGAATGCACAGCAGGCCCAAGAGCATCAAGCAAAAGAAGCCGCAACTCGAAAGACACTTATAGGTAGTGGGGATAGATCAGAGAGAATTCGGACTTATAATTTTCCCCAGGGGCGCTTGACCGAGCATAGGATTAACTTGACGTTGTACAAGCTATCTCAAATTATGGAGGGCGAGTTAGATGAAGTTGTTGACAATCTCCTCTCTGAGCATCAAGCCGAGCTACTAGCGATGGGGTCAGAGTAGTTAAAAACTAAGCCATCGAATTATGATGAAAATAGCTTCAATAGAATCTGACATCAATAGTCTGACTCAAACGCTGGGTATATCTAGACCTGAAGCCATTAGAGAGATAAAAATTTTGTTCGGTTATGCGAATAAGTTAGACCCAGTGGAGTTGATTAAAGAGCCGAGTGTAATGCGAGATCCTTTAAAATTAAAAAAATATAAAAGGATCTTTAATGATCGACTTACAGGAAAACCTGTTGCCTATATTCTAGGCTATAAAGAATTCTACGGATTATGTTTTAATGTGGACGAGTGTACATTAATACCAAGACCGGATACGGAACTGCTGGTAGACCTAGCAATTAAAAAAATTCAACAACATAACCTCAAGAAGATCTTGGAGCTTGGAACTGGATCAGGCGCGATTGCGATTTCAATAGCAACTCATCTACCTAATATTAAAATTACCGCTACAGATATTTCTTCGAATGCTCTGGAGGTTGCTTTGGGCAATGCTATCAATCTTTGTCCAAATCATACAATCGAGTTTAAAAAAAGTGATTGGTTTTCGGAAATCTCTGGGACGTTCGATTTGATAGTGTCTAATCCGCCGTACATTGCTGAAGATGATGCTTATTTAAAGGGTGATGGGATTAGATATGAGCCATCGATCGCGCTAACTTCCGGTTTGTTAGGCCTTGATGCCTTGACTTTGATTGTGAACCAATCAAAAGGCTTTTTAGATGCGAATGGATGGCTCCTTCTGGAGCACGGATACGATCAGCGTGACAGTTGTCGTCATTTACTT
>Ga0181558_10000412_pt1 | contig 39932 bp, 34 predicted proteins | sample 011ome_22_FD_133754 | JGI IMG/M metagenome (GOLD analysis project Ga0181558, IMG submission 133754) | Coastal salt marsh microbial communities from the Groves Creek Marsh, Skidaway Island, Georgia - 011507BT metaG (megahit assembly) | ecosystem: Environmental > Aquatic > Marine > Intertidal... | reverse complement strand
GTAAATCAGGGAGTGATTTTCTCTGTAGTGCGTCAAAGACCTCTGCACTCAGATCATCACCGGTGTCGAGTTGCGAGAGAAGCGCTTCGTACACGCCCACGTGGCCCACATCCAGCGTAATAGCGCCTTCGCTACCTGTCGCCTGGGCAACCAGCGCCAACATCAAATCAATAATCTCGAGGTCGGCACTGGCACTGGCACAACCGTAAATTTCAGCGCCCAACTGAATAGGTGAGCGGCTATCCATGGGTGATTGAGGCGCACTGTGCAATGTTGAGCCCGCATAGCACAACCGGGTGATACCCTCCTCACCGAGACTATGGGCGTCTATTCTGGCCACTTGAGGGGTTATGTCAGCACGAACACCCAGAGTTCTACCACTTAACCTGTCGGCAAATTTACAGGTAATCACGTCGAGATCAGCGCCCAAGCCCACCAGCAAAGAGTCGGTGAATTCTACAAGAGGTGGGATGACAAACTGGAAACCCCATCTAGCACATTCGTCTAGCAGCTGCCGGCGCGTGTTTTCTACAGCCTTGGCGCGCTCCGGGAGCAACTCGTCAATGCCATCGGGCAAAAGCCATCGCTTATTTGAAGTCATGGGATTGCACTGTAATCCGGGGGTGATTCGGCTGGGGTTAGGTTGCAGAGAATACCACAGTCAAACGGTCTCAGCAGACCGCCCGGGCATCCAAGTTAACCAGCGAGAGTTAACCAGCCAGAAGTCTTTGGCTCATTGCAACTGAGAAATCCAGATACAAATACCCTATGGCTAAGTCGGCAAGGGAAGGCCGGTTGCCCTTGAGACAGGCAACCGACCTTGATAAATCACAGCAACAACGAAGGTGCCGAACTCGCTATTTTGACCCCGCTTTGGGGTCGCGGAGATATTGAAAAAATTGGCTGTCAGGCTCAAGCAACATGACGTCACTACCGCTCGAAAATGTTTCTTGATAGGCCCGTAGACTGCGTACGAAGGAGTAGAACTCGGGGTCTTGGTTGTAAGCCTCGGCATAAATGCGCGTTGACTGGGCGTCACCATCACCGCGGATAAACTCCGCTTCACGAAAAGCGTTGGCTTCGATCACAGTCACCTCGCGATCAGCAGCCGCTCGGATACCTTCAGCCAATTCCTGACCCTGAGAGCGTAGCTCTCGAGCCTCTTTTTCACGCTCCGCGTTCATTCTTCGATAGACCGAATCCGAAACATCGGGGGGAAGGTCGATTTTCTTAACCCGCACATCAATAACCTCGACACCCAACTCGACGTTGGCAACCCGAGATAATCGTTCGGTAATGGCCTCCATGAGTTCATCACGCTCACCCGAGACTACCTCTTGAACGGTTCGAGCGGCCACTTCGTTTCTAAGCCCATCGTTGATGCGCTGCGCCAAAAGTGCCGCGGCTCGCGCTTCTTCACCGTTAGTCGCGGTGTAAAACGTTGCCGTATCTTTAACCCTAAATTTTGCGTAAGAGTCAACAATGAGGGCTTTTTTCTCTTGGGTAAAAAAGCGCTCTGGGTTGGAGTCGACCGTTAAGATTCGACCGTCAAAGATGCGCACGTTGTTAACAAAAGGTACTTTCACATGAAGCCCAGGTTTAAGGTCTGGATTGACCACTTCACCAAACTTCAAAAGCACGCCCCGCTCGGTCTCACGCACCACAAAAATAGCATTACTCCCTACCAGTACAAGTACAGTCACCAGTAGGCCGGCCCACAGTTGCTTCGGACTCATTAGCGACCTCCTCGACGTGTATTGCTATTGTTGATATCGCGCCGCAACTCTTCGGTCACCCGCTCGGTTAGTTGTCGCAGCGCACTCTCGGTCAAACCGGTACGGGAATTCGGTGCCGTGTTCTGACGATTGGTGCTACCCGCAGGGACTAATTTGTCGAGTGGCAGGTACATAACATTGTTACCACCATCGACGTCTACCAGCACCTTGTTGGTGTTGGACATAACGTTTTGCATGGCATCCAAATAGAGTCGCTCACGCGTAACCTCCGGGGCTTTTTGGTATTCGTTTAACAGTAGACGAAACCGCTCTGCCTCACCTTCGGCGTTAGCTACTACTTGCTCGCGGTAAGCATTAGCCTCCTCCATCATGCGCTGAGCGCGTCCTCGCGCCTCGGGCACGATGCCATTGGCATAAGATTGTGCTTCGTTCTTGACCCGCTCCTCATCCTCACGGGCCTTGATCACATCATCAAAAGCGCCTTGCACCTGCGCTGGCGGTTTCGATTCATCGATATTGATTTTGAATACGCGGATGCCCGTTCCATAGTTGTCCACATACGCCTGTAGACGCTCGCGCACTTCCATCGCAAGGACTGCTCGTCCCTCAGTCAGAACCAGATCCATGGTGGTATCGCCCACCACATGACGAAGTGCACTTTGGGCTGCGTGTTGTAATGAGGCCTCGGGATTGCGCACTCGTAGGACGAATTTCTCTGGATCATCAATCACGTATTGCAGGGACATGCTCACTTCGACAATGTTTTCGTCTTTGGTAAGCATTACTTCCCGCAGACTTGCAGCGCGAATCTTAGTGGTATTGACCGTGATGACCTCATCAATGAGAGGCGGATTCCATTGCAGACCGGGCTGCAGCGTGCCGGCGTACTCGCCAAAGCGAAGCACAATGGCCCGTTCTTGCTGGTCGAGCTGATAAAAGCCCATCAGTGCCCAAACGGTCACCACACCAGCAGCAATTAAGCTAAGAAAAGCACCAGATGCTTTGCCACCGCCACCACCAGAACCTCCACTGGAGCCGCCAAACAAGCCGCTAAAGCGCTGTTGCAATTTCTTGAGGGCTTCGTCTAAGTCGGGGGGACCTTGGTCCTTCCCCCCCCAAGGATCGCGGGGTTTTTTACCGCCACCACCGGGTTCATTCCATGACATGGGAGTTTCCTTTGTTAGTGTCTGACTGAGTCTAGCAAAAGCCAAGGCTAGAGAGTACGACCCATTGTCATATATGGGGACTCAGTGCTTGTGTTGCAACCTTTGCCAATCTTTTTGAGGTAAACGAATCGTCAAGATGGATCCGCCGTCGTCAGCAAAGACTTCTTTTTGCACCGCCCCTGCCTCATAAAGACTCGCACGTAGCCGAGCATCAGACGGCGTTACCTGTACGTCGCCTGCAAATATATTTTCCTGCAAACGCTCGCGCAAAGCCTCGGCTAATAACTCCATGCCCAAGCCGTCACGCGCTGATAGGTATACGGCCAGTGGCACGCCATTCCCATCGCGCAGAATGCGCGGTGGCTGATCGAGCAAATCGACTTTGTTGTACACCAATAACTGGGGGATATCAGCGGCACCAATGTCCTGCAATACCGACTCCACTTCCGCTTCCAGATAATCGCGCTGCTCAGCGGCAACATCAATAACATGCAAGAGCAGCGTGGCGTTTAACGTCTCTTCCAGGGTTGCTTTGAAAGCCTCAACAAGCATATGCGGTAGATCGGCAATAAAGCCCACGGTATCGGCCAGCATCACAGGGCCTAAATAGTCAATATCTACTCGTCGCACCGTGGGATCAAGCGTCGCAAACAATTGATCGGCGGCGTAAACCGTGGCCTGAGTAAATTGGTTAAAAAGTGTGGACTTACCCGCATTGGTGTAGCCCACCAGCGACACGAGGGGGATCTCCGCTCGTTGCCGAGACCGTCTGCTCTGGGCCCGCTGTGACCGGACCTTATCCAACCGCGCCTCTATCGTGCGAATGCGCGCGCGCAGCAGTCGTCGATCCGTCTCAAGTTGGGTCTCTCCCGGACCGCGCAAACCAATCCCTCCTTTCTGCCGCTCAAGGTGGGTCCAGCCGCGAATAAGCCGCGTGCTCATATGCTTCAGTTGCGCCAATTCAACTTGTAGCTTGCCTTCATGGGTGCGCGCTCGCTGAGCAAAAATATCTAAAATCAGGCCCGTACGAGCAATCACGCGACACTTGAGCTCTCGCTCAAGGTTGCGCTCTTGGCTGGGAGTCAGCGGGTGATTGAACACCACTAACTCCGCCTCGTGGAGATCCTTAGTCGCCCGAATTTCATCGAGCTTTCCCTCGCCCACAAAATATTTCGCCTTGGGGGTGCGCCGATGGCCAGTTACCAGTGCAACCGGATTGCCACCAGCGGATCGCACCAGTTCTTCAAACTCTCGGGGGTCGTCGGAGGTCTCACTATCGTCGATAGCGAGCTGCACCAGCACCGCGCGCTCGCCGCCTTCGTAACGCTCAAAAAGATTCGTTGCCACTGGAACTCCAGCAGCCGTGGGCCGGCGTCGCTAGCGAGTGGCAGGCGACTTCGGCTAACCCGGCTTCAGTCGCTGTCAGACGTCTCGCCGGCCTCTGCAGCTAGGGGAATACGGACGTTGCGCGAGGGTACAACGGTTGAGATAGCGTGCTTGTACACCATCTGAGATACCGTGTTCTTGAGCAGCACGACAAATTGATCAAAGGACTCAATCTGTCCTTGTAGCTTAATACCGTTCACCAGATAAATGGACACCGGGACACGCTCCTTGCGCAGCGCATTCAAATAAGGGTCTTGTAGGGTATGCCCTTTTGACATAACAACTCCTGTTTCTCTTCTTACGGATCACAAAAAACGAGGTGATCCAAACTCCAATCCGTCCAAAGCGGAAAGTGTCATCTTACTATGACACTTAGCCAGTAAGATAGTTCCTAAGCCAATGAGTCAATACCTCAATTACCGCTTGATAACGACCATTACCCGCGATTTCTTGGCCATTTATATTCATTTCGGGCCACTTTACCTGCAAGCCTAGACCAGCAGGTTCGATTGCCTCGGGGTAGCCGGCACTGTCTGTTCTCAGCCAAGTGAGAGACGACCAACCACGCAACCAGGTCAACTGGCGCTTGGCCAACTGCCGCGTTGCGGCAATGGCGCGAGCGGTAGCCTGCTCCAAGGAGACCTCGCCGTCTAACCAAGACCATAGTTGCCGATAACCCACCGCACGGACCGCGGGTACATCAACCGTAAGATCACCCCGTGCATGCAACGCGGTTACCTCATCGATGAAGCCTTCAGCCAGCATGGCGTTGAATCTTTGCTCAATGCGCGCGTGTAGTACGTGTCGATCACTCGGGCAGATTGCTAGCGGTAAAAATTCACCCGAAATAGCTTGCTCGTGCCGACCAGTTTGCCACTCACTCAGGGGCTTACCCGTCATTTCCCAGATCTCAAGCCCACGGCTAATTCGCTGGCTGTGGTTTGGATGTAATTTGGCAGCTAACACTGGATCCACCTTGGCAAGTTCCGCGTGCAATGCCGGCCACCCGTGCGAACGCGCCCGCTTTTCAATGCCATCACGTACCCTAGGATCTGAAGCGGGCATGTCGTCGAGCCCAGCAAATAAGGCGCGGTAATACAACATGGTGCCGCCCACAAAAATCGGCAAGCGCCCACGGGAACGGATTTCGTGGACACAGCGTGTCGCATCATGAACAAATTCGGCGGCCGAATACGGCTCTGATGGATCGCGAATATCGATAAGGTGATGCGGATAGCTGGGCTTGGCTGCTCCTATATCCAGACCACGATAAACCAGCGCCGAGTCCACCGAAATCAACTCGCCTTGGCATCGCTCGGCCAACTCAGTGGCGAGGGCTGTCTTACCTGCAGCAGTTGGCCCCATGATGCACAACACTGGCTGAGCGTGCAGTTGTGTATCGAATGACATCAGCGGCCGCGCAGAAATAACTTGTCGAGTTCGCTCATCGTCAGTTGAACCCAGGTTGGTCTACCGTGATTGCACTGACCGGAGCGCTCTGTATGCTCCATATCGCGCAGTAGTCCGTTCATCTCCGGCAAGGTTAAACGCCGATTGGCGCGCACCGAACCGTGACAAGCCATGGTTGCTAACAACTCATCCATGTGCGCCGCAATGCGATCCGAGTGGCCCACCTCGGCAATATCAGCGAGCACATCGCGAATCAGTTGCTCAACATTGGCACGTGCCAACGCAATCGGTACCTCGCGTACCACGATTTGCTCCTCACCAGCCTGTTCAATGTGCAACCCGAGCGAGTTAAGTACGTCATGGGCTTCGGCCACTAGGTTGGCCTCGCGCGCTGAAACGGCAATGAACTGAGGTACCAGCAAAGGCTGAGTGCGAATACCGGTATCGTCGCGCATCGCTTTCAATCGCTCGTAAGTAATGCGTTCGTGCGCGGCATGCATGTCTACCAGCACCATGCCCTCGCTATTTTCAGCCAAAATGTAGACCCCATGGAGTTGCGCTACAGCAAAACCGAGCGGTGGAATCTGCGCCTCATCGGATTGGCTCTCAGCCGTTGGGGACATGTGTTCACGGTATTCGACATTACCGTTTGCTACGCCCGCCCAGCGGGACCCAGCCATCGGGCCGGCGTAGAGTTTGGCTAATGCCTGCTGCTGGTCAATCTGTTGCCCGGGTGTCGGCTGCAAACCCATATTGCGTTGCTGCGGAATGATCGCCTCAGATGACAATGCCGCAGTGATATCCGGGCTAATCGGTGCCGCTGTACCATCTCCCGGGCGCAGCTCTGCCAGCGCTCGGTTCAAGGTACTAAAAATAAACCCGTGAATCTCTCGAGAATCTCGAAACCGTACTTCATGTTTGGTGGGGTGCACATTGACATCTACCCTCGCTGGATCGAGGGTCAAGAACAGGACATATGCCGGATGACGGCCATGAAACAGTACGTCGCGATAAGCCTGTTTAACTGCATGGGTAATCAATTTGTCACGAATCACGCGACCATTGACAAAAAAATACTGTAAGTCGGCTTGTGATCTGGAGAAGGTCGGCAAGCCCACCCAGCCCGTTAACGACAAGTCACCCGCTGCGCGCTCAACCGCCACACATTGCTCCATAAAGGCCGGGCCTACCACCTTCGCAAGGCGCCGCTGCTGCATGGCAGTATCGACCGCTGCAGCGAGTCCATGAACAGCGCGGCCATTGTGACTTAAGTTAAAAGTAATGTCGGGGCGCGATAATGCTTGTCGTTTCACCACCTCTTCAAGATGATTGAATTCAGTCTTCTCCGTGCGCAGGAACTTTCGCCTGGCCGGCGTGTTGTAGAACAAATCGCGCACTTCAAGTGAGGTACCACGGGGGTGTGCCGCAGGCTTGACGGAAACACTCATGTCGCGGCCTTCACACGCCGCGCAAATACCGGCATTAACTTGATCAGTAGCATTAGACGTGAGGGTCAGCCTAGATACCGATGCGATAGAGGCCAAGGCCTCACCACGAAACCCAAGCGTTCTGACCGCCTCTAGATCATCAATCGAGGCAATCTTAGATGTCGCATGTCGAGCGAGCGCAAGGGGCAAATCATCGGCGGCAATACCGCAGCCGTTGTCTCTGATTCGTATAAGCTTAGTGCCACCCAACTCAACCTCAATATCAATGCGGGTAGCGCCAGCGTCTAAACTGTTCTCAAGCGCCTCTTTCACGACCGATGCGGGACGCTCTACCACTTCCCCAGCAGCAATCTGGTTTGCAAGACGCGCGTCAAGGTGTTGGATACGTGGGGGCATTAGGCATCAGGTATCTGTAGTATTTGACCCACACGAATGGTGTCACTGCTTAAACCATTGCTCTGTTTGAGGTTCTTCAAACTGACGCGAAAACGTTGGGCAATACCGCTTAAGGTGTCACCTCGAGCAATCGTGTACTTCCTTCCCCCTTGCGCACGCTGCCAAGCCAGAAGGGTGCCCGCCGGCGGGTGAGTCTTAAAGTAACCTTCTATGCCTCGCTGAATTGCGCGCGCCATTTTGTCTTGATAACCCGAAGAAGCTAGTCGCTGCGCTTCGGTTGGATTTGAGATGAAACCTGTCTCCACAAGAATGGAGGGTATATCTGGGCTTTTTAGCACTGCAAACCCCGCTTGTTCGACTTTACGTTTATGTAGCTTGGCAATCTCATCGATTTCTCTGAGCACGTCTGCACCCAGACTCAAACTCGTATCGAGCGTCGCGGTCATGGACAGATCGGTAAGCACGCCGGCTAACATGTCATCCTTATCTGCCAGCCTAACACCACCCACTAAATCGGCTGAATTTTCACGCTCAGCGAGATATTGGGCCGCCGTCGATGTTGCGCCTCTAGTCGACAAAGCGTAAACCGAAGCGCCGTTAGCCGACGCTTTTCGGAAGGCGTCAGCGTGTATAGAAACAAAAAAATCGGCTTGATACTTACGGGCCAAATCACGCCGACCTTTCAGACTCACATAGTAATCACCCGAGCGGATGAGCATTGGTTTGAATCCAGGCGCGTCTCGCAACCTGGCTTCTAGCTTTTTAGCTATGCTAAATACCACATCTTTTTCGCGGAGCTTATTGGGCCCCGAGGCACCAGGATCCTCGCCACCATGGCCCGCATCGATGGCCACAATGATGTCTCGTTTGTCCGACAGTTGTTCGACGCTTTTTACGGTAGGTTCATCGCTGGTGCCACCGCTTAGCTCGGTATCGAACAAATCCAACACGAGACGATGACCCGTTTTATCAGTGGCCTCTAAAGGGAAGCTTTTTGGCCTCACGCCGGCGCGAAGGTCAAACACTATGCGCAAGTCGCTGCCTTGACGAATACCCGAGCGCACGCGTTGGATCGGCGTATTATCCACAGGTAAATCCGTAAGCGGGTCAAGTAACTTGGCGTTTGCAATATCAACGACCAAACGCTTGGGGTTATCGAGCTCTATGAGCGAGTGCGACACCGCGTCAGATAGGTCAAATACCACGCGAGTGTGGTCTGGAGCCCGCCAAAGGCGAACATCCATAATGTCGGCGCTGTGCGCTGACAAGGCCAAAGCCATCAGCAACACCCCAAACGCACGCCCTGCTATTGTTCCTCGTCTTGCAATCACAGTAGAGCCATGTTGATGAGTTGGCCTATGTTGCGGGTGTCACTGACAAGACGCAAGCGCCTCGCCACACCGCCGCAGAGATCGGTGGCTATGGGTAATGATCAATGCCGATGTCGAGCGATTGCACACAGGCAAACCCGCGCTCAGACTGTCCCTCTATGACCGCATCTCTACCCGTATCGGTTGGTGTCAGCTGTACTCGAATATCAGCCGCTGGCATGTGTGCCCCGCCACGCTCTGGCCACTCAAAAATCAACACCGCACTTTGGCCAAGATAATCGCGCAATCCCAAATACTCCAATTCACTCGGGTCTCCCAAGCGATACAAATCAAAGTGATAAACCGGTGAGGGCTGCAGATCGTAGGGTTCTACAATGGTGTAGGTTGGGCTTTTGACACTACCACGATGACCGAGCCCACGCAGCAATCCGCGGCTTAGCGTTGTCTTACCAGCGCCAAGATCGCCACAGAGATAAATCACCACAGGTGCAATTAACACCGCCGCCAAACGCTGGCCAAGCTCAAGGGTCGCCTGCTCATCAAGCAGGTACTGTTGAAAATTCGCGCAATTCGCATGGGAGGCATCGGTCATGGGGAGAGTTTACTCAGCATGCTTAGGTTTAACAGCCCCTCTTGCTCAATCACCAGATGCTAAATGATGACTGATATCCTCGACGTAGACTGGTATCCTAGGGCCTGATTGACCCCTTAGCAGCGCTCAGCACTCGCTAGCTAGGCAACAACAACTCTGGGGACACCGTCGTAGGGCACGTTACGCCGAGTTTGGCGATTTTTACCGAGCGCCATCGCCTAACCCCACACATAGGATCTCAAGCGAGATACGCTACGCATCAACATGACCAAGAACGTTTGGCGCTTAAAACGCGAGTCTATTTTTGAATAATCTGACTTCGAGTAACCTGGTATTGAGTGATCTGGCGGAAACGCTCAAGGTCTGGTCGAAAGAACTCGGTTTTCAGGCATTGGGCATTACGGGTGTTGACCTAGGTGAACACCCAGATTATTTGCAAAAATGGCTGGATGCAGGCTACCAGGGCACCATGGATTACATGGATCGTCACGGGGAAAAGCGCCACAAACCCCACGCTTTAGTGCCCGGTACCTGCACGGTGCTTTCCCTACGTATGGATTACCTGCCCGCAGGCGCAGATCCTGAAAAAATTTTAGCCTCCAGTGAAAAGGCTTACGTCTCGCGGTATGCATTGGGGCGTGATTATCACAAACTCATGCGCTCGCGACTGGCTAAGCTTGCCAAGCGCATTGCCACCGAACTGGGTGGCGGAGAGTTCCGCGCATTTGTCGACAGCGCGCCCGTTTTAGAGCGGGCCATAGCAGAACGAGCCGGACTGGGCTGGATAGCGAAAAATACCATGCTCATCAATGACAAAGCGGGGTCATGGTTTTTCCTTGGAGAAATATATACCGATATACCGTTTCCCAAAGACCCCCCAAAGATCGATAAACACTGCGGTAGTTGTGAAGCCTGTCTTGACGTTTGTCCAACGCAGGCATTCGTCGCGCCCTATGTGTTGGATGCGAGACGATGCATCTCTTACCTGACCATCGAACACAAAGGCAGTATTGACGAGGCCCTGCGGCCTCTCATGGGCAATCGCATCTACGGCTGCGATGACTGTCAAATTGTCTGTCCTTGGAACAAATTTGCCCACATCACAAAGGAAGGTGACTTTGCACCACGCCATTCATTAGACGACATTGAACTTATTGATCTGTTCGCTTGGTCTGAGCAAACCTTTGAACTGCAAACTCAAGGATCACCTATTCGGCGCATTGGATACGAGCGATGGCTACGTAATATCGCCATAGCACTGGGCAATGCCACTACCACCGAGGGTGTCGTAGCGGCACTCGAGCAACGCAGAAAAGACCCATCGCCGCTGGTACGCGAGCACGTTGAGTGGGCTTTATCGCGTCATGGTGTGCCGTCTACCGACCCCGTATCATAACCAGTGAGATTGGCAGTGAGATAGCCGCTACCAAGCTGGCAGCGCTGGGCTCACAGAATTCGGTCGACCATCAACAATAGGCTTGTACCACACTATCAAGGCGGCCAGGCCAGTGCCTACGAGCGAGAGAATGCTGGACTGGGTAGTGCCTGTACCTCAGGACTGTAAGCGCAAAAAATGCCGACGGTAGTAACGCAACTCTTCAACTGACTCGCGAATATCCTCGAGCGCCAAGTGGGCGGTTTTTTTAGCCAGAGCAGCCAAATCAGGTCGCCAGCGGTTAGCCAATATCTTCAGTGTACTCACATCGAGGTTTCGGTAGTGAAAATAGGCCTCCAGTCGGGGCATGTGACGCGCCATAAAACGGCGATCCTGGCAAATCGAATTGCCGCACATCGGCGATGCGCCCTCGGGCACCCAATTGGCCAAGAAAGCGAGCAGCTCATCGGTGGCACGTTGCTCGTCATAGTTACTTGCTCGCACGCGTTCAACTAACCCAGACTGGGTGTGATGCCGTGTATTCCATTCATCCATAGCGGCAAGCTCTGCGTCGCTCTGCTTGATAGCTAGAACCGGCCCTACTGCCAGCTCATTTAACTCGCTATCGGTCACAATGATAGCGATTTCAATGACTCGATGCTGCTCAGGCACGAGACCGGTCATTTCCATATCGACCCAAATTAAGTTGCTCTCAGACTTCATGTTCGACTCCTTTAGCTGAAGTTTAGCAGAGCAAGCACGACCTAAGCAGAGACTGAGGGTACACTAGGTCATGGCCAAACGACGACTCACACAACAGCAGCAGCGACGTATTCACGCAGCACGCGCCCAAAAACACCAAATCGCCGATCAGGAATTAGGCGAGGCGCGCCCTGGGCTGGTGATTGCGCGCTATGGTAAGCGCGCACTCATCGAGTCAGATGATGGCGAGCGGCGTCAATGTGTCATGCGCGCCAATCTCGATAGTCTCGTTGCTGGCGATGAAGTGTCCTGGCGTCCCAGCGAAGCAAGCGGGGTAATAGAAACACGCGGTGAACGACGGTCTGTTTTAAACAGACCGGACAGTCGCGGCACTTTACGCCCTGTCGCAGCCAACATCGATCTGCTGATGGTTGTATTTGCACCCAAACCGCAGGCCCATGGCAACCTTATTGACCGCTACCTGGTCGCGGCAGAACAGGCGGGTATGGAGGCGATTCTGGTACTGAATAAGACCGATCTTATCGCGGCAGACGATGGCGTACGCGAGCTCGCTGACAGCTACCACCGGCTTGGCTACAAGGTAATAGAAACCAATCGTGTGACTGATCCACTCGCAGATCGATTGCGCGAGTGTATTGCCAACCGCACGCTAGCACTGGTTGGCCAGTCCGGCGTTGGGAAATCTTCCCTCATTAATCGTCTGATCCCCGACCTCGATATTCGTATTGGCGCCTTGTCAGACGCCATCGGGAAGGGCCGGCACACAACAACAGCCGCCGAGCTTTACCATTTGCCCTCTGGTGGACAACTCATAGACTCACCGGGGATTCGCGAATTCCATTTGCACCATCTCCCGCCCGAAGCGGTAGCCCAAGGATTCAGAGAATTTGCGCCTTTTCTGGGTTGTTGTCGGTTCAGAGACTGCCAGCATGATCAAGAGCAGGACTGTGCACTTCTCGCTGCACTGGCTGAGGGACAGATCACCGAAGCAAGATTTGCGAGTTACAGAGCAATTGTCGATGCCCCCAAGCCCATCTAAAAAATAGCGCGCAACAAAGGGTCACTTACCCGCTTCTCGTCGCAAGTCATCAAACAACAAAAATTCCAAGCGAAGCTCCACCTTCCAGGCACCACGCCGTGGCAGGTGTGGCTCATCAATCCGCCAGTTATAGCTGGGTTCAAGCTCCAAAAACAAATAGTCACGGTAAGTATGGCGCCGAAAACGCACTCCCACTCGGTAATTAGAGACATAGGAAAAGGGCCGAGTAACACCGGATATCTCGCCAAAAACCATTGCCGCGCGCCCCTGAATGCCGGGTTCAGCCGACGCATCTCGCCAGCGCGCGATATGCGAGATTGAGGTACTCCACTCTAGGCCGTCACTCTCTTCACCCCAAAATAAACGACTGTAACTTCTAATCAGTTGATCATCATTAATGATGTGATCAACATCAATACGAGCTGTGGTGTTAAAGCCATCATCAACTTCATAGTGCAGTCGCTGAGTAAATCTAAGCGTGTCACGCTCACTAAATTGCTGGCGATAACGGTATTTCACGCCGGGCCTTGGACCTGAAGCGTTCATGCCAAAGGTCAAATCAAAACGGTGCGGACTGGTTGACTGAGGGCCCAGTTGATACTGCAACCCAACGCGACTTTGAGAGGGATCCTCCTGACCATTGATGTCGTCAACGGGGTCATCGCTTCGAAATACCAGATCTAAACGCTCTGAAAGCGCGGGTAAATTAAGCTTACCGCCCAACCGAACACGGAAATCACTGCCCAGACGCTGATCCCAGTCTGATATCAAGCGCAGCCGGAGCCGAGAGGAAGCCGCCTCGTGATCAACCTCGGCGCCGCCAAAGTAACGGTCGATCCACTGGGTAAGGTTGTTGGTACGCACGGTAAAAAAGTCATGGGACGTGTCAACCCACGAGGGTTCTTTAGCGTTTTGGGGATCGGTGATCTTGCGCTCAGACTGAGGGTTTTTGGTCTCAATAGCCGTCAAGTCCCAAATGTCGCCTTGAGAAAGTTCCGACTCTTGCGCATAAAGGGGCATAATCACGCTCCACACCACTGCAAGCGAGACTAAAATTCTGTATGTTGCGCCAACGTTGCCTTCCATAGCACGTAGACTCCACCCATCCTAACAGTGCAAGCGACCGCGATTACCATGAACAGTCTTTTCATAGGTCTGCAGACCATCCTGCCACAACATCATATCTCACGTTTAATTGGTTGGCTTGCTCAGCTTGAGCAACCTGTTTGGCTTAAAAATTTATTGATTACCCTGTTTATGCAGGCTTACGGTATCTCGCTAGACGAAGCCGAGCTACCGCGAGCCCAGGACTACCGCAGCTTCAACCATTTTTTTACGCGCGCACTTATCGATGGCGCACGACCTCTGGCAAGCACTCGCTATGTCTCACCGGCCGACGGTGTACTTAGTCAGCGTGGAAACATAGACAGCGGTCAGATGCTTCAAGCCAAAGGTCGCTGGTACGATACCCAAGGACTACTTGCAGGTGATGCGCTGGAAGCGGCGGTATTCGACACGGGGTCTTTTGCCACGGTGTATCTGTCACCGCGAGACTACCACCGTGTGCACATGCCGATTTCGGGCACCCTTCGTAAAACCCGTTACGTACCCGGTGATTTATTTGCGGTGAACACGGCGACCACACTCGGTGTTGATCAACTGTTTGCTCGTAATGAGCGCTTAGTTTGCTTCTTCGACACGGCCGATGGGCAATTGGCGGTTGTGTTGGTTGGCGCCATCATTGTTGCGGGTATCGAAACGGTGTGGGGCGGCGTTGAGGACCCCAATCCTGGCACCATTCGCGAACGTAAATTCGATGATAACGAGGCCATCACCTTAGAAGCGGGGGCTGAGTTAGGTCGTTTCTTCCTTGGGTCAACCGTCGTGCTACTTGCAGAGAACAACAAACTCGACTGGCAGGTAGAAACAGGGGCAAGCATTTTGGTGAATGCGCCACTCGCGAACTAAGAGCAAATGACTCATGCGCTTCAATAGCTCTCAGGGCTGCCCAAGCACTATAAGTTTTCTTCGGCAAAAGCAGCCAAGCGCGACCTAACAATGCCATTTATGAACATAATCCCAGCGTGGGGATAGTGTTTTGTCTTTTCAACTAAATAGGTCAGTCCCGAAGTGAGGGGCGAGATGTATTTATTGTCAATCTGAGCCAAGTTACCAAGAACCACTATTTTCGAATCAGCCCCCACGCGGCTAATAATCGATTTCAACTGAAATTGCGTCAGGCCTTGGGCTTCGTCGATGATGATATAGGCGTTGTTGAAAGAACGTCCGCGCATGAAATTGAGCGACTTAAACTGAATATTGGCCCGTTCTTTGACATAGTCAATGCTACCTCCCGCGCACTCATCGCCGCCATGCAAGATTTCGAGGTTATCGTCAAAAGCGGCTAACCATGGCGCCATCTTCTCCTCTTCGGTACCGGGCAAAAATCCAATATCTTCAGCAATGGGCGGCGTTGAACGAGCGACAATGAGTTTAGAATATTTGCGCTGCTCTAAAATGGCATGGAGACCGTAGGCAAGCGCCAGCAAGGTCTTACCAGAACCCGCAGGCCCCGTGAGCACGGTCATATCAATGTCGTCGTCATTGAGCAATCTCATGGCCATGGCCTGCTCAAGATTGCGCGGCGCCAAGCCCCAGAATCGCTGATTCATCAGGTTATCTCGGCTATCTACTCGTAAGTACACGAAGTCTGTATCTATCCGTGCCACATACGCCAAGAAAGCTTGATCGTCGTAGACGAACTCATTGGGGTAAGCAGTCGGCAGCGCCTCGCGAGCAATGCGATGCAAAGTCATATCATCCTCACGCACTGTGTCTACGTCGGTAATGGCAGCCCAGAAGTCGCCCTCAATGTGCTGATAACCCGTGGAGAGGAGGTCAATATCATCAAGCACACGATCGTGACGATAGTCCTCCACCTCCTCGAGCCCAGAACCCTTGGCTTTGATACGCATATTGATGTCTTTGGTAACCAAACACACCAGCCCCTTGGGATTCTCTTCTTGTAACCTTAACGCCACGTTGATAATTCGATTGTCATTAGCATGGTCATGGGTGGCATCCAAAAAAGGAATATCGTCATCATCCTGAATTAATTGATCGGGATAGATTGCTAACCGACCCAGGGGGCCAGACACGGTAGTGCCAGGAATTTCCACCCCCTGCTGAATTTCCTGAGGTGACGCGCCGTCAACGACTTTGTCGATCATTTGAATAGCGATGCGCGCCTCGCGTGACACGGCTTTGTCGCGCCGATCTTTAATATGGTCGAGCTCTTCAAGTACCGTCATAGGGATCACAACCTTGTGTTCTGCAAAGGTCGCGATAGCCGTTGGGTCATGGAGCAACACATTGGTATCGAGCACGTAAGTTTTCAAACTCTCCTCTGAACTATCAGTTATAACAGTACGCTCGGCAGCGATAGCTTCCATAAAAGATTCCTCGACGGACGTAACGACAATGAGTAAAAAAGTGTGGGAGGGTAGCTAGCGTGCCGTACTAAAAGCCGTAGTGGATACGATATAGGGAGTCGTACTCGGCGAGACATCACCCAGTGCGGTGACGCCGGTGCTTGCTGCTCAGCAGCTTTAACAAAACTCTCCAAGCACTTCGCTCGACTCGTCAAATAACGCCCGTCCTACTCAATAATTTTCGGCACGCCAACAGTAAACCGAGCCCAGAGACCGCTGTCAACGCAGAACGGCAAAAGTTAGGATAAACGACGATTCTCGCTGACACGGGCGCTGATTTTCGCTAGGATTCGCACCCTTACTTGCGCTGCCACCGCAGCCAACATGTCCACGATTCAGGGTTGTCAGGAGCGACGAGAGGCCATGCTGAACAACGATGCACTGGCCCAGCTAAAGGGTCTCAAACAACAAATTGAGGCGCAAAAGGAGCACACCGAGGCAACTGTCAAGGGAACCCAAAACCGCTATGGCTTTGCTGTAGTCGACGACGGGCGGGAAATCTTCATTCCGCCGGACGAGATGCTCAAAGTTCTACCTGGCGATCGAGTTCGCATTTGTATACGTCCGGCAACGGGAGGTAAAGGCAAGGCCAGTCAAGAAGGACGCACAGTTGCCGATATTGAAAAACTTATCGACAGTCCACTTGATCGCTTTGTCGGCAAAGTAGTTAACAAAGGCAAAGCCGTTTTCGTATTACCCGACGTGGCAAATTTAAACCGATGGTTGTTTATACCGCCCCATGCGCGCAATGGCGCCAAGCCCGGAGATCGAGTCGAGTGTGCTGTTCTGCGCCATCCAATTCGCGATGGCAAGCCCTCAGCAAAGGTGCTTAGCCTCCTCGGTGACGATACAACGCCGGGCATAGAGAATAGTTACTGCGCGGTGCGTGCAGATATTCCAAGGGTCTGGCCGGAAAAGTGCGCACAAGCATTAACCGAGCATGCGGGCAAACATACGCCGCTGAAAGACAGTGATCGCACTGACCTGACACACCTATCTTTTGTCTCTATCGATTCCGCGCGCACCCTCGATATTGATGATGCGTTGTATGCCGAGGTAACGCATGAGGGTTGGGCGTTGTATGTCGCAGTGGCCGATCCAACCGCCTATCTTGACGATTTTGACGGCATTGATGAACAACTGTCACAACGCGGCACATCGGTGTATTTCCACGGCGACATGATCCCAATGCTACCCGATAGCATAACCCGCGATCTCTGTGCGCTAGCCGAAGACCAAGTTCGGCCTGCCTTGGTTTGCAAAATGACGGTCAGTGAAGACGGCCAAGTGGGTGAGTACAGTTTTATCAAAGCGACTGTGTGCTCGAAGGCCAAACTTTCCTACGCTGCAGTCGATCGCTATGTCACGGGCAGCAATGACGAACTCATCGCTTGGGCAAACCCATTGGAGGTACTGGTCCAGGCCTATAAAGCGCTTCGCCGCCATCGCGAGAACAATGAATTGGTCATGGAGGATCGCCGGGAGTATCGCTGGCATTTAGGTGAAGACAAGCAAATTGAACATATAGAGGCGAGCGAAAAAATGGCCTCACAGCATCTGGTGGAGGAGTGCATGATTGCCGCCAACCGATGCGCCGCCCATTTCCTCGCGATGGCCGATGCCCCTGGCCCTTTTGTTGTCCATGCAGGCTTTAAGAAAGACCGCATTCAGGAAGCGCGTGACTTTCTAACGCAACACCTTCCGGAAATCGCTGACGCTCCCTTGGAAACGCTCGCCGGGTATCAACACGTACTCAAGGCGCTGTCCTCTTCTACAAATGAGCTACCGCTGCGCGCCATGGTTAACCGCTTACTAGCACGCGCCGAATTGAGTCGTACACCTGCTGAGCATATGGGTATGGCGTTGCAGGCTTATACCAATTTTACGTCACCGCTACGCAAGTACTTGGATTTTCTCGTTCACCGACAAATTAAAGCTGTTTTGGCGGGCAGTCCCGACCAACGCCTCACAGATGAACAGCTTAAAGCCACCAGTCGCGCCGTGGCGCGTTGCCGCGATGCAACCCAAGCAGCAGAGCGCTGGCTTGCGGCCAACTACCTACAGAAACTCGCTACTACCGGCCAACAACGATTCAAAGCAACTGTGTCTCATATCACCAGCGCGGGCTTCAACGTAAAACTCGATGAGACAGGGCTAGAGGGTGTCGTGGATCTTCGCAAAGCCCCCGAGAAGTTTAGCTTTGATAAGTGGACGGCAAGCCTTACCTCGACCACGCGTCGCTTTCGGTTGCAGCAAGCCGTGGAGGTTGAATTTGTCGGGAGTGATGAAACTCAAGACTGGAAATCTGAATTTATTGTTGTGGAAGGTTGCGGGTTAAAACCGCCCAAAGTATAGAGGTGCAATACCATGGCAGATGCCTACAGCGTTCGATCCCTCTTTAATGACCCTGCGTTAATTGGAAGGTCTGTCACGGTAAAAGGCTGGTTGCGCAGCAAACGTGACTCAAAGGCAGGCATTTCTTTTTTGGCCGTCCACGACGGCACCTGCTTTGATTCGCTTCAGGCGGTGGTGCCCAACTCCCTCGCCAATTATCAAAACGAAATCTTAAGCTTAAGTACCGGCTGTGCCGTTGCTGTGACCGGAGAACTGGTGGAATCGCAGGGCAAAGGGCAAAGCGTGGAAATACAGGCCACTGCAGTGACGGTCATTGGCACGGTGGATGACCCCGAGGGCTACCCCATTGCTAAGAAACGCCACACGTTCGAGTACCTGCGCACCCAAGCCCACCTACGCACGCGCACCAATACCTTTGGTGCCATTACCCGTGTCCGTCATGCATTGTCGCGGGCTATTCATGAATTTTTTCACCGCGAGGGTTTCTATTGGGTCAACACTCCCATCATAACGGCCAGTGATTGCGAAGGCGCTGGCGAGTTGTTTCGAGTTAGCACCCTAGATTTCGCTAATCTACCAAGAACCGCCGACGGCAAAGTTGACAACAGTCAGGATTTCTTTGGAAGCGAGGCGTTTCTTACTGTATCCGGCCAGTTAGCGGTAGAGTCGCACTGCCTGTCCATGGGCAAGGTGTATACCTTTGGTCCTACGTTCCGAGCCGAAAATTCCCACACCTCACGCCATCTAGCCGAGTTCTGGATGGTAGAGCCCGAAATTGCTTTTGCTGATCTCAATGACAACGCGGCTCTGGCCGAGCGTTTGCTCAGCAGCGTTATTGGCGAGGTTTTGGAGTGCTGCGCCGACGATATGGCGTTTTTTCAAAGCCGTATTGATGACACTGTCATCAGCCGCTTGCAAGGCATCGTCGACAATCGGTTTGAGCGCATGACCTACACCGAGGCTGTGAAGATTCTCGAGAACTGCGGCGAATCGTTTGAATACCCAGTGAGCTGGGGTATTGATTTAGCGTCGGAACACGAGCGGTTCTTGGCTGAAAAACATGTTGGTCGGCCGATCGTGGTGACCGACTATCCCAAGGACATCAAAGCGTTCTACATGCGACTCAACGACGACGGCAATACCGTAGCCGCTATGGATGTCTTGGCACCAGGTATCGGTGAGATTATCGGTGGCAGCCAACGCGAAGAGCGCTTAGATGTTCTCGACAGTCGCATGGATGATCAACTTAAACGCGATCTTTGGTGGTATAGAGACCTGCGACGCTTTGGTAGTGTGCCTCATGCGGGATTTGGTCTGGGATTTGAGCGCTTGCTAGCCTACGTCACAGGCATGGAAAACGTCCGTGATGTCATTCCGTTCCCACGCACACCGGGGCATGCTGAATTTTAACTCGCAAGGTGTAAACCGCACTCACGGCCCCACTGAAATTTAGTAGGGTCGAAGTAAGCGTGATCCCGTGGCAGCTTAAAGGCATCCAAATAAGCCACCATCTCATCATCTGCGTAGTCAAAGAATGGGGCCACCTTTAGGAGACCCTGCCCGTCAATGGTGACAATGTCGAGCGACCGGCGGTGGTCGGTTTGATCACGACGAATGCCGCTAATCCAAACCCGTGGTTCCAGCGTGCGAATAGCCCGTCGAAAAGGCTCCAGCTTCACTACATCGGTGAAGCGTTGATGCTGGGCAGTCTGATCGGGTGTGGGAATACCGCCAAATAACGCCTCAATGCGCGCCGTTGGCAATACAGGTCTGAAAACATGTAGATTCAAACCCAGCCTTTCACGCAGCACCCGTGCTGTTGCGTGAGTGGCTTGAGTATGAAAACCGTGATCAATCCAAACAATCGGCAGGTTGGGTGCCTCGCAACTCAGCGCATGCAGGGTTGCCGCCCCATGGCGCCCCATACTGGTTGTGGCGAACGTATTCTGGCCCAAAGTGAGCGCCCATCGAATACGTTCTGTCGGCGTGCAATGGCGCAGATGCGCATTGAGCGAGCCCAATTCACCCGGATCGGGCATCAAGAGGAGTGGCATAAGGTAGCCTTTGTGAGTTACCGAGAGGGGCCACCTTAATTTAATTCTAATTTAATATTAAATATCTTTTTATTATTTCTTTATAGAATAACTATCAGCGCGCTCATCGACGTAACTTTTTGAGACCTCGCTCTAGGTGATCGTGTAAATCGATATACGCTCGAGTGAGCTTGTGGCTTGGTGCTAAATAAATCAGCGGGCGCATTTCGTGGTGCGACTCACGCATCTTCACCGAGCTTGATAAGTAGGTATCGAGCACCGGGAAACCCTCTGCTTTGAGATCAGCCACCAACTCTCCCGGCAACCGCGCCTGAGCATTGAACTGATTAATCACAATGCCTTCAATGGTCAGCGTGGGGTTGTGATCCTCTTGTAACTCCTCAATGTTGTCCATGAGTTCATACAAGCTTTGCTGCGCAAAGGTATCGCAATCAAATGGTACCAACACGGTATCGGCAGCTATGAGTGCAGATTTGGCATAAAAGTTAAAGTTGGGCGGCGTATCAATGTAAATACGATCGTATTCGCCCTCAAGCTTAGCAATGGCATCGCGCAACTTGTAAATTTTATAACGCGACTCAAGATCTTTCTCAATTTGGCCAAGCGCAGGGCTCGAGGGCATCAAATATAAATTGTCGAAAGGTGTTTCCCATACAAAAGAGTCAGGGTTCTTACGCATGGCGCGCGGGCCCACGGTTTGTTTAAACAGTCCAGCCACACCCTGAGCCTCTGCAGGAAATTGCTCAGCGTCAATTTCACCAACGAGATAATGGGTGGAATTGCCCTGAACGTCCAAATCCATTACCAACGTTCGCAGGCCACGACTGGCGCCAATAGCGGCCAAATTACACGTAATGGACGTTTTACCAACACCACCCTTTTGGTTAAAAACAACTCGATGCACGTCAAGTTCCTTTGCCGTAAGCGAACGCTCACAGTTTAAAGCACCAACGCTACCCGATGCTAATCGACTTGATCATTTCTATCTAAAATCAACCGCGCGACAAATAACCTCACCCATAGCTGAAGACGCGGATAGCGGCTATTCTGTGATATCTACTAGCTACTGAGACAAAGGTGCTATGTCTGTTTTACGCCCAACCAGTGTTGCTCTATTGATGACCGGTGACGAGTTAATGCGCGGCGACACCGTTGACAGCAATTCGGCGAAGATTGCCGAGGCCCTGGTTGAGCGAGGTGTCGTTGTTCGAGAGAAAGCAACCGTGGGCGATAATCGCTCGCTGTTAACGGCGACGATTGCGCGGCTTGCGAAAGACCACGATGTATTAATTGTGAATGGCGGCTTGGGCCCCACCTCGGATGATCTGACCGCTGAAATACTCGCGCAGCTAGCCGGCACCACCTTGGTGGAACATCCCCACGCGCGCCGGCATGTAGAATTGTGGTGCGACCGACGTGGTATCAAACCCAATGCTGCCAACCTCAAACAAGCGCAAATCCCTCCGGGTGCAACACTGATAGACAATCCCATTGGCAGTGCTATGGGGCTTGTCATTGACATTTACCAATGCCGAGTAATTGCGACGCCCGGCGTGCCCAGTGAGTTACGGGCAATGATGCAAGCGGTCATAGCCAGTGCCGCAGAGCGCATCAACACTCAGGCCGTACATACCCTGCGCGTGCAAACGTTTGGTATTGGCGAATCTACAATTGAGCAACGCCTCAGCGACGCAGGCAAACCATGGCCTGAAGAGGTAATACTTGGTTTTCGTGCCGGTGTGCCGTTGCTAGAGCTCAAACTAACGGTGCACGAGCGGGCGCACATTCCGCATCAGCAGGCTTGTCTGGCACACTTAGAGCAGCTCTTTGGTGACCATATTATTGGACACGAGAGCTGCACGCTCGCGGGTGAGCTTCAACAGCAACTTCGTGCTCAAGGTAAAACCATCACCACTGCAGAATCCTGCACGGGTGGGTTGATTGCCTCCATGATTACTCGTGAGGCTGGATCATCGACTGTGTTTAATGGCGGGTTCGTCAGCTACGCCAATCACATTAAGTCGTCACAACTTGGCGTAGATCCGACGTTGCTGGAACAGATGGGTGCAGTCAGTGAGACCGTCGTTCGGCAAATGCTTTTAGGTGCGTTGGAGCGCACCAAGGCTGACGTTGGCGTTGCCGTTTCGGGCATAGCTGGACCCGATGGCGGCACAGCAGATAAACCCGTGGGCACTGTTTGGCTGGCCTGGGGGTCGCAAGACGATATAAGGACGCGTCGCGTGGTGATACCGGGATCGCGGGAGTTTATCCAAACATTGGTCGCGGCTGCAGGACTTGATGTCGTGCGCCGCTTCTTACTGGACCTGCCGGCTGAGCCGCACTACTTCACCCGCCAATCTTTCTAGCCATTTGGTCTCTAGTCCTGCGCACATCAGTCACTGATACGCGGAGCTTGTAACAGCGCCGGGCTTACACCAGCGCCGGGCGAGGGCGAGTGGGTGGCGGTTTACTGGTCGATAGTCGACGCCTCGCCTTCAACAATAACTGAACCCCGCTCCAGCCGATTCGCAGCCATCATAGTTAGGGTTGCAGACGTTGACTGTGCCACGCCCCGTTTTTCAGTTGGTACCGAAAGCGATCGTGGAGTCTATGCTCACCGCCCTGCCAAAATTCGATCGTATCTGCCAGTAATCGAAATCCGCCCCAGTGTTCCGGTCGCGGCACTTCTTTAACACTTTCAAAACGTGCCATGACAGCTCGGTAATTAGCTTCTAAATCGTCACGACTAGCAATCGTTGCACTCTGCGTCGACGCCCACGCGCCAATCTGTGATGCACGGGGGCGGCTGGCAAAATAGGCATCTGACTCAACATCAGTGACTTTCTGAACCAACCCACTGGCAATCACTTGGCGGTCAAGTTCATTCCAAGGAAACAGGAGTGAGGCACGATTATCCTCGGCAAGCGCGCGCGCTTTATTGCTTTGATAATTAGTAAAAAATACAAAGCCGCCGTTACTCACACCCTTTAAAAGAACAATGCGCTGCCACAGCGAACCGCAGGGCTCCAGGGTTGCCAACGAAACGGCGGTCGGATCTTTGAGACCCGCATCGATGGCCTGCTGCTGCCATTGCTCAAACAATTCAAAGGGGGTGTCAGTGAGCATTGTGCTGCGTAGACCGCCCAACACATAGTTCCTACGATGATCTTCGTAATTCATAACGGGAGAACGAATCCTTTAGCTGTGTCAGTGGCATTGCCCGCGATGGCTGACCACCAAACGTGCGATATAACAGAGCTCTCTGGGCAAGGTGTGTCTTAGACGTCGCGTACCAATGCGAGCTTTGGTGGGTAGTGTAACGACAGTCTGAGCACAGCGGCACCTTCATTAATTAACTAACCATGCATTAACGAACCATGCATTAACTAACCATGAACTAAAAAATATCGGATAACACGTTAAACAACATATCAAAACAGCAGCATCAAACGGCAGACTAGCCGTTGGCCGCCAATAGCAATAGCCAAACTGGTGTAAATCCAAAACGATGTAAATTTAAACTCGAGCCACTGGCAGGTAGCGCCCGAAAGGGGTAGCTTAGACCATCTTCGAAAACTACCTACTCGTCAAGATTATCCAAGAGAAAATCCATGTCCGTGCCTACACTCTTACAGTTACCTCCTGCACCACTATTGTTACGCTCGGTTGCACGCTGGAGTGGATCACTATTCATGGCGTTAGCTCTCGTTGGCCTGAGCGCGCTACGAGTCTACGCAATAGAAAACACCACCGATGATGCGCCTCTTATCGATTTTCGCACACGCTTTATTCCCGAAATTGGCCAAGGCGACATGGTCGTCGGCCCAGAAAGACTCGCATCGGAGGCGGGCTTGGCCATGCTCAAACAAGGTGGCAATGCGGTAGACGCAGCGGTAGCCACCGGTTTTGCACTCGCGGTGACCCTACCGCGAGCTGGCAATATTGGCGGTGGCGGTTTCATGCTCATCCACCTAGCGCAAGAAAATCGTAACGTTTTTATCGACTATCGTGAGATCGCCCCAGCAGCTGCCACACGCAATATGTATTTGCTACCCGATGGATCGGTGGACAAAGCTAAAGCTTATTTTACGCATGCGGCTTCTGGTGTCCCCGGTACAGTAGCAGGTTTACTCCATGCGCTAGAAAAGTACGGCAGCTTACCTCTCGCAACAGTGATCCAACCCGCCATCGACCTAGCTGAGCATGGCTTTCCCATGACGGTGACCCTCAACGCCACCATCAATGCGCGAGCCGAGCGTTTAGCTAAAAACCCTGAAACTGCTCGCACTTTCCTTAATGAAGCTGGCTCCGCGCCCGCTATTGGGTCAATTTGGCAGCAACCCGATTTGGCTAAAACGCTCAAACGCATTCGCGATGGCGGCCGCGATGGCTTTTACAAGGGCGAGACTGCCTCTTTGATTGCCCAGGATATGGCCAAACACAACGGACTGATCACCGAGGAAGACTTAGCCAGTTACAAACCTGTCGAGCGGATACCGGTGACCGGCAAGTTCCGAGGCTACGATATCGTTTCGGCGCCACCACCGTCATCGGGCGGCGTGCATATTGTACAAATGCTCAAACTGTTAGAACCCTACCCACTGGAGGAGATGGGCCACAACTCTGCCCAGTATTTGCACCATGTCATAGAAAGTATGAAGCTAGCGTATGCCGATCGGGCGAAACATCTGGGCGACCCTGACCAAACACCGGTACCTGTGGCCACGCTTATTTCCAACGACTACGCTGACCAACGTCGTAAACTGATCGATAGCACGCGAGCCACCCCGTCGAGCAAAATCCAAGCGGGTGACGTTATTCCACCCGAAAGCCCTGATACAACACACTTTAGCGTTGCCGACAGCGCCGGCAATGTTGTCTCAAACACCTACACCCTTAATTTTAGCTATGGATCGCACATTGTCATTCCTGGGACCGGCATTCTCATGAACAACGAGATGGATGACTTTGCAGCCAGTCCAGAATCCCCCAATGCGTTTGGACTTATCCAAGGCGAGGCTAATGCGATTGCACCAGGACGACGCCCTCTCTCGTCCATGACACCCACTGTTGTCTTCAAGGATCAAAAACCCTGGCTTATAACCGGCAGCCCTGGTGGCTCGCTCATTATCACTGCCGTGCTGCAAACCATTTTAAATGCCACGGTGTTTGATATGAACGTGGCCTCCGCGGCAGCTGCTCCACGGGTACACCATCAATGGCAACCCGATCGTGTACTGGTTGAGCAAGGGGTAAGTCCAGACACCTTGAAGCTATTGGGAAGCATGGGGCATAACATAGAGCCGACTCAGCGCACGCTAGGCCGCACTAACTCCATTCAGACCGAGGGGCCCTGGCGCTATGGCTATTCTGACTTACGTCGCCCAGGCGGTTTTGTTGCCTACTAGCAGCACGTAGCTAATTCAACTACGGCGATCGCACCGCTAAAAGCGGTGCGCAACCCTTGATTTACTCGGAGCAAACACCCCGTAATAAAAGGCCTTTATTGCGGCAAGCGCACCTTCATGGTTTGCCTAGCCAGTGCCACCAAGTTGCCTGCGCTATCCCATAAATCACAATCGGACTCCACAATACCGCGCGTTAAATGACGCGCGCGCATACGCCCTAGTAATGGCCCTGCTTCAGGCACGGCACGACATTGGACCGTAAGTTCGATGGTAGGTACCCAACCATAGGGACCAAAGAGGGTGAATGTCGGTGGCGGCATAATATCGGCAAACATGCACAGATCGACGCTGCCAATCGGCGCACCATCAATGTGCGCAAGCCAAGCAAGGAACTCCCCCGTCCCCGGTTTTTCACCCCGCGTAAAAACCTCGGCGCCCTTAAACAATCGACTGTCTACCCGCTGATGAATCTCCAGCAGGTTTGCCCGTTGATCGGCAAGCGACTCAAAAGCCGGCGCCTGGGGCATTTCGCTATTCAACCACGTTTCACCATTCAACCTGTCGAGATCGGTGTAGGCTGCTGTGACACGCACCTTGAGTTCATCATTTTGATACAGGCTTGCGCTGGCGAAGCTCGTACCACGACTAGAACGCAGTGGCTCAACAACTATTTCACATAAGCCTAAGGCACAGGGTGCCATATAAAAGGCATTGATGCTGAGTGGGTCGTTATGCGGCAAGGCCTCTTGAAGAGCCCGAGCAATGACCGCCAGTACATAGCCGCCATTGGGCACACTGCCTATTCGCCAACCCCGTTTTAATTCAGCTTGCCAGCGCTGCTCGGACAGTTGTGTTACTGCTGTGTCTTGCTCAAAAAAACCCATGTTTATCTCCATCGCGAGGCGCGAGCGAGCACCCCTAAAACAACTCATACACCCGCCCGAGAGACGCTACATCGGCTCAAATGGCGCCCACAGTTAAGAAGAGATTACCGGTAGTGCTCCGAGAGCCAGACCTGTGCGTACCTAACTTAAACTGATTAACCGGAGAGCCGGTTAGCGTATCGATTGCCGATAATCAACGCTGACGTGGCGATCTGGCCCCTAGACTGACTATACTGGATCTCTCGACAGATGGTGTGAGGATACCAACCTTGCCGGATGACGATCAGATAAATTATGCCCCAAGCCGACCACACACAGTGGGCAGCTACACCCGGTCGCGATTGTGTTGGGCGAGCACGGTTGAGGCGGGCCGATTGAGCGTCTTTATTTTGCTGCTCCACAGCGGTGCAACTTTCAGTCAAACACTTGACCCGGTTCAAATACCGAGCGCCGGCCCAATAGCGACTGAGTTAAAACAGGGCGAATCACCACGTACAGCCTCAACGACCAAAACAACCAAGCAAGCCGCCACTGACGCCATGGTGCTCGATATGCGCACCTCGCTTGAGCTATCCCAAGAACCAACTCCCGAGCCAGAGTCTGTCATCGTCTTAGCCTATGAGCAGAGCATTGCCAACCTTGAGCGCGAAGAGGGGCCCTATTCTGCCGCCTTGCCCGAGCAGATGCTGGGCTTAGGCAAGGCATTGCAGCAACTCGACCGACACGAAGAGGCTATTACGCTGTTTAAACGCGGTGCACACCTTGCTCGAATCAATGGCGGGCTGTATTCGGCCGAGCAAATAGCAATGCTACGCGGCGAAATCCGCAGTCATTTGGCCGTAGGTAATTTCACCGAGGTGGATGCCCGGCAGGAGTACCTTTACCGTGTTGAACGGCGCTCACTGGCCAACTCAGCGGCATCGGTGTATGCCTTATTGGATCAGGCTAATTGGCAACAAAAAGCCTTCATTGCCGGGATTGGTGACGAGGAGAAGCTCAGCCAACGTCTAGTTGTCATGTGGGACCTCTACCGCTTATCCATGGCTGAAACGATGGACTACTTTGGCGAGACCTCTGCCGAGCTACGCAAGCCCTTATTGGGTATGTTGAAAACCCAATACCTGATCGCCGGTCACCAGCTATTTAACCCCAACGGCCCCAAGCGCGGCTCTGCCTATGTACTGCAAACCGGCGATCGTTACCGCAAAGGCGAAACCGTGCTGCAGGCACTGGCAGAGCTCGGTACCATAAACAAGGCCCCTGTCACCCAAGTCATCGACGACAAACTGGCCTTGGGAGATTGGGCATGGTGGTTTGATAAGCGTACTGAGGCACTGGCGTTTTATGACCAGGTGCACAGCTATGTAGCTGATGCCGAAGATCCCACAGCCGCCGAATATCTGGCATCGACATTGGCCAAGCCAAAGGCGCTACCTATCATAGAGGGAATAGAAGCTCTGCCAACACCTCGGGAGGATGATGGAGGTGAGTTGGTTGTTACCTTTCAGGTGACCGATATGGGCCGCGTCACTAATATTGAACGGCTGCGCGAGCCCGATGTCGAACAAGATGAGAGAGCAATAGGTAGGTTGCTACGCACCCTACGCGATATTCGCTTCCGACCGCGCTTCCAAGAGGGGCTGCCGGTGGCTAGCGAGACCCTCGTATGGTCATGGAATGCAGAGGCATGGCGCGAAGAGTTGCTGGCCCTACGTGACTAACAAATAGTGTGTTGCCCACTGCATGGGTAACCAAAGAGGTGATATGGAAATCATAGAAACAGCAACGAAAGGCGACAGAGGCTACCGAGCAGTACAAGCTTGCTGTCTTGTCGCGACCGTGTTCATGCTCACCGGATGCCCCAGCGCCAGCATGCCCACAACGCCCTCCACGCCCTCGCTGCCCACACCACCCTCTGTATCACTGCCAAGCGGTTCATCGTCGAGCAGCCCATCATCAAGTAGTGATCCTACCGATAGCCGCAGCTCTTCATCGAGCTCATCAAGCGGCTCTCCAAGCAATTCAGCGGGCACTTCATCAGCGTCCATGCCCTCTGGCTCAGGGCCATCACCGAGCGCCGGTAGCGCTAATTTGCCAAGTACCTCGACAAAATCCGCAGGCATGCCCAGCGCGGGTGACGCATCGGGCTCAGTATCTACCGCCGACTCAGGGGACAATAGTGCGCCCACAACAGGCGACAGCACGGCACAACGCGGCTCAGAGCCCGGCTTTGGTGACAGCGAAGGAGTGGAAGCCTTACCGGATATGCGCGACACGCTGCCCACATTTGAAGACAGCTACGGACAAAACAGCACGGTTGCCGGAGACCCAAATGGCACAGAGGCAGGTGGCTATGATGGCGAGGTATCAGGCGGCAGTCATGCCGATGCCTCCCAGAATGTCGGTGCCCGCGCCGAGGGTGGATTGGGAGGCCGAGCGAGTGACAACGCTGAAACTGGCTTTGAAGAAAGCCAGGGTCCGCTAACAAGTGCCGAGCAAGTGGCAGTTCTAGACCGACAGCTCGAGCAAAGCACAAGCGACTTTGATGCTCTGATTTTAGAAGAGCAGCAGCGTCAACGCGAGATGGATCGCGCGCGGCCCGAGCGCATACCTCAAACGCAAACAGAACCTGCGAACTCAGGGTCGAGTGGACGTAACCCCTATGAAAATGATGTTGCCATGGGTGGTGGCAGGACCAGTAGTGGCATGGGTGGTGGTATTAGTCGCGCCTCAACTGGTGCACCCGACAATCCCGCTATTTATAAAGCTCCAGACGATATACCCGATGGCGACAACGATGACGTGGTTGCAAGGCAGTTGCGCGAGGCTGCTATGCGCGAACCCAATCCGGCCGTGAGAGAACGTCTCTGGAATGAGTACCGTAAATACACTGGGCTGGAGATTCCAAACCCATGAATCGCTTTGTATCAGTTCTACTACTGGGGATAGCCTTGCTGGTTAGCGGATGTGTTAACCAGACAGTGAAAAGCACCTCCGTGCCACCACTCGATCGCCCTATTCAACCCATTGCCGACGATGAACTGCTCGATGTCGGCGTGGCAATCTTGAACCCCGGTATTGACGCGCTCAAAGATGACGATCAAATCTTTCCTGAAGTGCGTCGCGCCGAAGCCACCTTCATTGCCAATGAACTCAGCAAGACACTGCAAGACGTTGGCGCATGGGGCGCCGTGCGCGTTGTACCCGATGAGCAGCAATTCACCGACCTCTTGATAAGCGGACAGATCCTGCACAGCGATGGTGAGAGTCTGCAGCTAGCAATCCGCGTCAGCGATGCGCGGGGCCTAATCTGGATCGACAAAACCTACAAGGGCACAACCAGCAAATACGCCTACGAGGGGCGAAATGCAAACGCCCAAGACCCATTTCTCATGGTGTACCGACAAATAGCCAATGACTTGCTGCGTGTCCTCAACACCCAAAGCCGCGCGGCTCGCCTAGCGATTCGCCAAATTGCCGAACTGCGTTTTGCACGAGCCTTTGCCGAGGACGCGTTCAGTGACTATCTCAGCCAAGACACAGACGGCGTTTATCGCATTCAACGACTGCCCGCTGTTAACGACCCCATGCTCGAGCGGGTGCGTAATTTACGCCAGCGCAACTATGTGTTTGTCGATACGCTGCAGGGGCATTACACGGGCTTTGCAGAAGAGATGTATAACCCGTATCAAGACTGGCGCAAGCTGAGCTATGAGGAAGTAATTGCACTGAGAGAATTAAAAAACGAGGCAAACGCTCGGCTAATAGCAGGGGCCGCCGCCGTGGTAGCGGGTATAGCGGCGCAAGGGTCTAACGATCAGTACGTACGCACCGCCGGTGCCGTGGGTATTGGCGCCGGAGGCTACCTGCTGAAAAGTGGTCTCGAAAAACGCGCCGAGTCAAATATCCACACGCTGGCCATTGAAGAATTAGGCCAGTCACTTGAAGCCGAAATTACGCCGCGCGTCATCGAGCTTGAAGATAGAACCGTGCGACTATCGGGTAACGTTGACGATCAATACACACAATGGCGAGAGCTAATGGCCGATATCTATGCCGCCGAGATTGGTGCACTTGCACCACCGATTAACGCTGTCCTAGACGAAGGCGCCAGTGACAACTCACGCGGCAACAACAACCCACCCACCTCTGAAACCCCTTAGACCTCGCCGCCAACAGGACGACGACAGTGACCAATCCGGAACAACATTTAACGCCGGCCGATTTTTCGCCCCAGCCAACCAACCAGCGGGTTACTGAACGCGCGGCTACACGGCCCCGCTGGGTGATGTTTGGTTTGGTGATTTTGACGCTTTTAGCCTTAGGGGTGTTCTTTGTTCTGCCTAAGCTGATCACTTCACCTACTCCCAGCACGCTAGCCGGCACTCAACCTTCGTTAACTGCAGTGGCACCCGAACCAGATCCCGCGTCAGATTTACAAAGTGAAACCGCTATTAGTAGTGGGCAGATGCAAACAGAACGCTCACCGTTTGCCGAGGCGCAAAGCCAAAAGCAACGCCGCACCGCGCAAGAGGCACTGCAAAAGGTGCTTGAGCTACAAGAAATTCTTACCGATATTTCCGTGTCACAATGGGCGACCGACGCCTATGAGGCCGCGATAGAAACGGCCAAATCCGGTGATGCTGCCTACCGCGAGCGACGTTTTTCAGCGGCGACAACTGCCTATCTCGATGCCGCCGAGCAACTACTCGCCATTGAAAACTCGATACCAGAACGCACAACCCGCACGACTAACGCACTTCTGGATGCCCTCGCGACAGGCGATGAAGCCCGTGCCAAAACAGCATTTTCTTTACTTGAACAGCTGGCGGCCAACGACCCTCAAATCGATCGATTGCAAGGTCGCCTGGCAGCCATAAACGACGTAAACACCGCCCTAACAAGCGCCGCTAAAGCCGCGGAGAACAGCTATTATGAGCAGGCGCTAACCCATGCCGAACAAGCGCTCAGTGCCGATCCAGACAGCGAGCGTGCCGCGCAGGCTCGCACGCAATACCAAACCGCATTGCAAGAGCAGCGCTACCGCCAAGCCATGAGCCAGGGCTTTCTTGCCCTCGAGCAAGGCGAGTTCGATGCAGCAGATAATGCTTTTAAACGCGCTGCATCGCTTCAGGCGGACAGTGCAGAGGCACAAGCGGCTCTGGCCGAGCTGGCCAGTGCACGTACGGCTGCGCAACTTCGCTCTCTGAGGCAATTGGGAACGGAACGCGAGCTGGCCGAAGATTGGCAAGAGGCAGAAGAACGCTACCAAGAGGCACTGGCGATCGACAGCTCACTGGTGTTTGCTCAGCAAGGATTGGCGCGCGTGCAGCCTCGCAAAGCGCTTGATGAGCAAATTTCCAAGATTCTTGATGCGCCCGAACGACTCGTGGATGATCGCGCCTTGTCGAGCGCACAGTTGGTCTTACAAAAAGCGCAAGCTATAAACAATCCAGGGCCGGTGCTGAGCACACAAATCAACGCGGTTAAAGCGGCCCTGCAATTTGCAGCGACGCCGCTTAACATTAGCTTGGTATCCGATGGGCTCACCGATGTCACCCTGCTTCGGGTTAAGCGCTTGGGCAGTTTCAGTGAAACGCAGCTAGCATTACGGCCCGGACGCTACACCGCTCTGGGTATTCGCAATGGTTACCGGGATGTACGGATTGATTTTGACGTCGAACCCGATAACCAAACCCCCGTTGACGTGCGGTGCACCGAGAGCATCGAGGGTAGCTTGTGACCGATAATCGTGATGACACGCCGCTCAGCGCTGCCGCTTTTGAACCCTTATCGACTCAGGTAGCACAGCGGTCGCTGCCTCGTTGGCCGTGGTTGGCAGGGAGCGCGGTGTTGGGCGTGCTAATTTTATGCCTAGTGTTTTTACTCACTGCGCGCTCCCTTCAATTACGTATCAATGCTGTTGGCGCACCCACCGTTGAAATTGAAGGACTGGCTATAGCCCTGGGTGACCGCTATCTCATACAACCCGGTGAGTACTTGGTCAGTGTCAAAATAGATGGCTATAGAGATTGGCAGCAACGAGTGACTGTGACCGAGGCAGACAGCCAGCAAATTGACATCCAGCCAGCCATATTGCCGGGCCCGGTCACCATTACCAGCACGCCGCCCGGGGCCCGTGTTGTCCTAGACGATAACGAACTGGGCGTCACACCCCTGCGCGACCTCTCGCTAGAGGCGGGCTCACACACGCTTCGAGTAAGCGCGCCGCGCTATCAGACGAGCGAGCAAACCATAGCGGTTACAGGACGTGGCATTGAGCAAACCATTAGCGTGGCCTTGGCACCTAACTGGGCAGACATTACCTTGGCAAGCGAACCCATCGGGGCGGACGTCTATGTAGATGATACACTCTATGGAACCAGTAATAGCACACTAGAAGTGTTGTCTGGAGAGCGAACGCTCACTCTCAAGCGAGCGGGTTATCAAGATTATTCTGTACAACTCACCGTCGTGGCGGGCGTGCCTCAAAATCTTGGCTCGATTACCCTGTTGCCTGCCAACGGTGTGCTAGCGTTACGCTCTATACCCCCTGGTGCTAGCGTTACAGTGGACGGCGAGTTTGCAGGCAGGACCCCTCAAGAAATCGAGCTATCGCCCGGCATAGACCATCTTATTCAACTGTCTAAATTGGGCTACCAACGCAAGTCGTTCGCTCTCGCCCTAGATAAAGGTGCCGTCGCTGAGCGCACTGTGGCGCTTAAAGCCGAGTTGGGAGACATTGTGCTTAGTATTGACCCAGAGGACGCCGAAATTATTGTCGATGGCGCAACCGTTGGGCGCGGTTCGCAAACGCTCCAGCTAGCTGCCTTTGAGCATCGTCTCGAGGTGCGCAAGCCAGGTTACGCGCCAGTACGCCAGCGCGTAACACCACGTCCTGGTTTGGAGCAGCAGGTCACAATTACCCTACTCACCGAGGCCGAGGCCCGAAAATCTGCCCTAGCGCCCCAAATCGCTACCGTGTTAGGACAAACATTGGTGCTTATAGACCCCATCGCCGCGATCACTAACGAATTTACGATGGGCGCATCTCGTCGTGAACCTGGACGGCGATCTAACGAGGTTGAGCACACGGTGCGTTTGGAGAGAGCGTTTTACCTAGCGACCACCGAAACCACCAATGCACAGTTCAGGCGCTATCTTGCCAGCCATGACAGCGGCCAGATTGAGGGCAATAGCCTTAATCGCGAGCACCAACCGGTGGTACAGGTGAGCTGGCAGCAGGCGGCACGATTCTGTAACTGGCTGAGTGAACAAGAGGGTTTGACGCCTTTTTATCGGGAAACACAGGGCATCATCAATGGCTACAATGCCTCTAGCACCGGCTACAGACTGCCAACCGAAGCGGAGTGGGCCTACGCGGCAAGGGTGGAGGGCCAGCGTTACCGACGATTTGGCTGGGGCGACACCTTTCCGCCCCAAAAAGCCGTGGTGAATGTGGCCGACAATACCTCAGCACTGGTGACCGGCCGCATCCTAAACGGTTACGCCGACGGACATATTGTGAGCGCCCCAGTAGCGAGCTTTCCACCCAATCACCGCGGCCTATACGATATAGATGGAAACGTGGCTGAGTGGGTGCACGACGTTTATAACATTCCTTCGGCAAATGCGGAGATTGCTACCGATCCGCTGGGTGCTCGCAGTGGCGACAACTACACTGTTCGAGGCGCAAGCTGGGGCTTGAGTCGACTGTCTGAGCTACGACTGACGTTTCGCGATTACGGCGCTGCAGGCAGGGACGATTTAGGGTTTAGAGTGGCACGCTATGCAGAATAAATTGTGCGCTAATGCACCAAAGACCACAGCAAACTTCCGGCGGGGGTTGGTGTTTTGTATTGCGCTGGTGCTTGCACCCACCAGCGCGCAAGGCCAGCAAGATGAATCGTCAATGGCACCCGTGGTCGATGCGTCAGACAACAAACAACCCCCAGTAACCACGGCTCAAGAAACGGCCGAGCCGGTCGCTGCCATCAGTACCAAAGCGAGTACAACCGCTTCTACCGAACCCATTGATAATATCGATACCGCCCGACCCTCTCTCGATTACGAACCCTCGGAGACGATTTCTGAAGACAGCTCAGTTTCGTTCCCGGTCGATATTTAGCGCTAGGATCTACTTTATGAACGTCAGGATGCACAACGAGTTTATCTACCAAGTCTTTGCCCTGCTGATTGCCATTATTGTGGTTCACGGCGCGTATGTTGGTTTTATACGGCCCTCTGCCGACACCCAGTTGGCAGCACAAGCTGCGTTGCAGGCCGCCGGAGAAGAATTTGTTAGCCAACGCACCCTCGCTATTGTGATCCGTGATTTCGAACAAGAAGCGTGTTTTATCTTACTGCTCTGGGCGCTGGCTATCATGAGTATGAAGGCCTATCGCACCCGTCAAGAAGCGCAGATGCTCAGCCGCAACCTTATCGATGTACCACCGGGTACCAGTTTGCTCCCGCAAGATGCACGTGAGTACTCGCGTACGCTTGAGGCGCTGCCAAGCGACGAGCAAGACTACCTGTTGCCGCGCACACTCATGAATGGTCTGCAACGCTTCGCTACGACCGTTTCGATACCCGCTGTATCGGAATCCGTGCGCGAGCAATGTGATATTGAAGCCGATCGACTTGATTCTGAGCTTTCAATGGTGCGCTACATATCGTGGGCTATCCCATCGATTGGCTTTATTGGCACGGTACGCGGTATTGGCGATGCACTGGGGCAGGCCTACAAAGCGGTGGAAGGCGATATTTCCGGTGTCACCGTAAGCCTGGGTGTAGCCTTTAACAGTACCTTCGTTGCCTTGGTGCTCAGCATTATCATTATGTTCGCACTGCATCAGTTGCAACTTTCTCAAGAGCGCTTGGTGCTAAACACCCAGCGCTATATCGATCGTAAGCTACTGCGTCACCTGGCCGTTCCCAAATCATGACAACGCTACTAGATCTTAGCGACAGTAAAATCTGTCTCTGGCACAATGATCTGGCGGTGCTATCGCCAGGCTATGTCTCTTTTAACGGCGCGGGTTACAGCTTTGGTCTCACCGCTCAAGAGACCAGTCGACGTACGCCCAAGGCGGTGAATACTCGCTTTTGGTCTCAACTTTCCACGCAACCCCTAGCACCGCCGCTCGGGCCCGCTCGGCACACCGCAGACTTGGTGCATCAGCACCTTGAAGCACTGCATGCTAGCGCCCAGGCACCCGCCACCTGCTTAGTCGCCGTACCCGCCACCATGAGCCGTGAGCAACTGTCGTTACTTCTAGGTATTGTTCAGCATCTACCCTTTGAAATCGAAGGTTTGATACATCGAACGGCGCTACTTGCATCGATGAGTGGCCTAAGTCGAGGACAGCACGTTGAACTGCAGTTACACCAAACGGTCGTAACAGCCTTTGAAGAACACTCAGGGACTGCTTACGCACGGGAAACGCAAACCTTACCCGGACAGGGATTACTGGCACTTCAAGATGCACTCGCCACGCGTATTAGCGATATTTTCGTCCACCAAACACGCTTTGATCCGCTGCGCAGCGCCGACAACGAACAGGCGCTCTACGACGCGCTTCCCGCATTGTTAGCTGCCCTCAAAGCGTCGGGTGAATCGCGACTAACATTGTCAGGCTATGACGCGCGTATCACGGCCGAGGACCTGACGCGTGTTGGCGTGCAGTTTAGTCAGCAACTTGAAGCCCTCTTATCAGCTCATGATACGGTATTACTGGAAGATCCCCTGACATTACTACCGGGCCTATCTCTCGGGGCCAGATCACGGCCAATCGACAGCGGGTGTCTAATCAACGCCGCACTCATACACAGCGACTACCTGAGACAAACACCTACTGCGTTGACACTGTGTTGTGAGGTCCCATGCACGCGTGTTGAAGAGCATGAGGTGTCACAACAACGAACAACCCTAACGGAGCCTCAAGCAAACACGTCTGTCGCCAATCGTTCTGCCGACGATCTAACTACCAGCAATCGAAGCCCCAATAATCAAGCGCCACCCTCTCACTACCCAACCCATCTTCTACTGGGCCACACGGCAATTCCCATTAGCGCCGCCGCTGGGTTGCCCGCGGGTGTGACGCTCACGCGTGAGGGGTCTATGGTGTCAATAACCGGCGATATCCCAGTAGATCTATGTGTGAACGACCAGCCGGCGAAGCCAGGGCAAGTACTGTCAGCCGGCGATGTGCTCAGCGACGCGCTTGGACTTTGTGCCACATTGATTTACGTAGAGCCTTGATATGCCACGGCGCAAACGCCAAGCCTCCACGTTTAACCTAAGTTTTCTGGACATTATGTCCTGTGGCTTTGGTGCCGTGGTATTGGTTTTTTTGCTGATTGATCACTCCATGGAGGTAGAGTCACGCACGCTCAACGCCGAGGTTTTTGCCGAAATTGCGCTTCTTGAAGAAGATATTAAGGAGGGCCAAGAAGGCCTAGTAGCACTGCGCAATGCTATTTCCAGCACCGACGTGGCTATTGTAGAAGCGCAGGGTTTAGCCACACGAGTCACTGAAGAGCTGGATCGGTACGAGAGCCTCATTGCGTCACTGGAAGAAGAGAAAGCGAGCGACAGTCGCGATATTGAGGCCCTAAAAGCCGAGCTTAACCTCTTAGAGGAGCGCATTAAGGAGCTACGTCAGTCCGCCGAAGCACGGGCGGGTCGCAGTGCGCGCGAATTCACGGGTGATGGTAATCGTCAGTACCTCACCGGATTAAACTTAGGCGGGGAGCGTATCGTCATTTTACTGGACGTATCGGCCAGTATGTTGGCCGATAAGCTCGTGAACGTTATCCGTTTGCGTAATATGGACGACAACCTACAGCGCGAGGCCGAAAAATGGGTGCGGGCCCTTGATACCGTCGATTGGCTCACCGCCCAACTACCTATTGGGGCTCGCTATCAGGTGATCACCTTTAATACCACCGCCGGCCCGGTTCTACCCCAAACAGCGGGACAGTGGTTGGATGTTGCCGATAGCGTCGCCCTAGAGCAGATTGCGACAACACTGCGCACGTTACTCCCCAGCAATGGCACGAGTTTGCATAATGCTTTTGACGCCTTACGTGCTCTCCCCGACCCGCCCGACAATATTTTCCTTATCACCGATGGTCTGCCCACCCAAGGAGAGCAACCGCCCAAGGGCACGACTGTCAGTGGTAGAAAGCGACTGGAGCTGTACCGACAAGCTGTCAACAAACTGCCCAATGGCGTGCCTGTCAATATCATCCTTGCACCCATGGAAGGCGATCCAATGGCAGCATCGGAATTTTGGCAGCTTGCACAAGTGAGCGGTGGGTCTTTTATGGCTCCAGCTCGGGACTGGCCCTAGGAGTGTTGGATGCGTAAGCGCCGCGGCACCGCTGAATTCTCGCTATCTTTTTTAGACGTCATCTGTTGTGGCTTTGGCGCGGTTATCTTATTGCTCATGATCACCAAAACCGTTCAACCACAAATTCTGGAGCGCTCAAGCATAGAAGCGGAAGGGAGCGTGGCGGATCTCACCACTCAGTTGTTTGCTATTCGCGGCGAGACCACCGTGCTCAATCGCGAACTCGCTGCTAAACAGGAGCAGCTCTCACAGTATCAAACGCGTATCGCTATTTTGCAGGGTGCGCTGGCTAAGACCGAGTCACGTTATGACAGTCTCCAGGTCACTCGCAACAGCAATAGCATCATAGAGCAGCAACTGGCCATTGCTCGACAATCCTTGAGCGACGAGGAGAAACGCTTACTGGGGGACAACGCCGAGAAGAAGAATCAACTGATCGGCGGTATTCCAGTTGATAGTGAATACATTATTTTCATTATCGATACCTCTGGCTCAATGTTCTCCTATGCATGGGAGAGGATGTTGATCGAAATGGAGGCCACTTTAAACATCTACCCGGAAGTCAAAGGTATTCAAGTGCTTAACGACATGGGGAACTATTTGTTTAGCCGCTACCGTGGCCAATGGATACCCGACACCCCTGCGCGCCGCGATCTCATCTTGCGCAATCTGGCCAACTGGAATGTGTTTTCGAACAGCTCACCGGTAGAGGGCATAACGGCGGCTGTGCGCACCTTTTACGACCCAGGCAAGAAAATTTCCATTTATGTGTTTGGTGACGAGTTCACTGGCCAGTCCATTGCCGAGGTAGTGCGTACCGTTGATCAACTCAACGCCCAAAACTTTGCCGGCGAGCGCCGCGTGCGCATCCACGGTGTTGGCTTCCCCGTACAATTCATCAGGCCTCCTCAACTACAAACAACGGGTATCAGGTTTGCTACACTCATGCGAGAACTGACTTACCGAAACGGTGGAACGTTTGTTGGACTTAATGATTTCAGGCGCTAAATCCGTCACCCTGTCACTCGGCATTGCTGCCATCTTTGCACTGCTCACGGCCTGTGGTGCCAAGCAGGTTATTGTCCAAGGTGACTTTCCCCAGCCGCTCATAGAGCCCTTGCCTCTGAGTATTGGGGTGGTTTATTCAGATAACTTTGCCAACCACGAGTTCTTTGACGAGGCATCGGGTCGCGCAGAATCAGACTGGCTGGTTTCCACCGGTGCTGCACAAGTCCAGTTCTGGGACACGTTGCTGGGCGGCATGTTTAAGCGCGTTGTCCGTATCCAAGAACACGCCGATTTGCACACTTATGAAAACCAGCTCGATGCGGTCATCGTACCGTACATACAAGAACTGCAATACACCATACCCACGCATACCAACGTCAAAGTATATGAAATCTGGATGCGCTACCGATTCCGCTTGGTTTCTCTTGATGACATTCACGACCACGATAATGGCGCTCTCAGTTACAACCCAGATGTGAGTTTTGCTGACTGGCAGCTGACCGCCTATGGCAAGACGCCCACGGCATTTATGCAGACAGACGAGGCCGCCGTAAATCTGGCAGCTGTGGTGGCGCTGCGAGACGCTGGAGCCAATTTCGTAACTTCATTCGAAAAAGTCCCCCAAGTCGCACAATGGCTGGCAAGTCGAGACGGTATGAATACCTCAGAGGCGGCCGATTAATTATGCCTGTTCGCCTGTCAACTGAACAATGGCACACGACTGTGCAGGGGGCGTTTCGCAGTTTGCTACTAGTCGGCTGGCTTGGTTTTTT
>Ga0181558_10000405_pt1 | contig 40176 bp, 39 predicted proteins | sample 011ome_22_FD_133754 | JGI IMG/M metagenome (GOLD analysis project Ga0181558, IMG submission 133754) | Coastal salt marsh microbial communities from the Groves Creek Marsh, Skidaway Island, Georgia - 011507BT metaG (megahit assembly) | ecosystem: Environmental > Aquatic > Marine > Intertidal... | reverse complement strand
ATATTGATGGTAGATCAGATGATTGGATTTACGAATATGAGGAATCATCAGACCGTTTATACATGTTGGATGAAAATGGAAAACGATTCGGAACTTACATGACTCGGAGAAAAGACTAGAAAAGAACTTAATTTATGGAGAACAAAACAATAATGAACAAATTCTTGTCGATTGTCACATTGTTAATCACTATATCAGTGTTTTATTCATGTAACTCTAACACGTATTATCCAAAAGATGAAAATGGTGAGAAGGAAGGAATTTGGATTAATGGAAGTCGTGATGGTTCAAATTTTAAACAAGAGTATCAGGATGGGGATTTCATAAAGAATATTAAGTAACTCTATCTCACTTTTCTATATTAAGTATTTAATTTATCTATTATATTTTGGTTTATCACAAATTCGGTTGAATAAATACTGTTGATATTCACTATAATTGGACTCCCATAATTTAGTTGTATTTATTGAAAATGAAAATTTTACAATGAGTTTTAAGAGGTAAGGATAACCGGTTGTTTCTGCTACTCTACCGTAACCGATTTGGCTAAATTTCTTGGTTGATCCACATTACATCCTCTCATTAGTGCAATGTGGTAGGAAAGTAACTGGAAAGGAATTGTCGCCAAAATAGGTATAAATTGCTCCTCGGTATGAGGGATTTCTATTACATGATCAGCCGTTTCTTTCACGTCCTCATCACCTTGAGTAACCACGGCAATTATTTTACCTTTTCTAGCTTTCACTTCTTGGATATTGCTCACTACTTTTTCGTAAGATGGCCCTTTGGTGGCTACCACAAATACTGGCATTTCTTCGTCAATAAGCGCAATAGGTCCGTGTTTCATTTCTGCGGCTGGATATCCCTCTGCATGGATATAAGAAATTTCTTTGAGCTTCAATGCTCCTTCTAGAGCCACAGGAAAACTGTATCCTCTTCCCAAGTACAAAGCATTGTTTACATCCTTATAAATCTTTGAAATTTCTTCGCACAAAGCGTCAGATTTCAATACCTCTGCTACCTTTTCTGGAATAGACTCAAGCTCAAATAATAGCCTGTTTAATTTGGATTTCTCGATTGTACCTTTTTTCTGGGCCAATTGCATTGCTAGTAGGGAGAGTACCGTAACCTGGGCAGTAAATGCTTTGGTAGAAGCAACTCCTATTTCGGGACCTGCATGAGTGTAGGAACCTGCGTGAGATTCTCTAGATATAGTAGAACCAACAACGTTGCAAATTCCTAAAATGGTGGCTCCCTTGGATTTGGCAAGTTTGATTGCCGCCAAGGTATCTGCTGTTTCACCTGATTGTGAAATTGCCAGAACCACATCATTTTCGCCAATGATAGGATTTCGGTACCTAAACTCTGAAGCGTACTCTACCTCAACCGGAATTCGTGCAAGATCTTCGATCAAATATTCTCCTACCAATCCAGCGTGCCAAGAAGTACCACAGGCGATGATGATAATTCGGTCTGCATTCAATATTTTGTTTTCATACTCCACAATCCCACCTAGTGACACGAAACCTTTTTGGGCATTTATTCTCCCTCTCATGCAATCCAAAATTGTTTTGGGCTGCTCAAATATTTCCTTCAACATAAAGTGAGGATAGCCTCCTTTTTCAAGCACATCCAATTGCATGGATAACTCCTGAATAGCCGGTGAAATATCTTGATTATTCAGTTTTTTAATTTTTAGTCCATTTTTTATACTGATCGTGGCTATTTCTTCGTCCTCCAAATACACAACATTCTTGGTGTATTCGATGATGGGAGTTGCATCCGAACCAACGTAAAAATCATTGTCACCTATTCCAATTACTAAGGGACTACTTTTCTTAGCCAAGACCAATTCATCTGAGTTATTTTTATCCATCACCACAATGGCATAAGCCCCAACTACCTTGGTTAAAGAAACTCTCACCGCCTCAAATAAAGACAAATTTTCTTTGTTTTTCACCTCTTCTATTAGGTGAATGAGAACTTCTGTATCGGTATCACTATAGAACTTATGACCCCTTGTTTGGAGTTCTTTTTTTAGCACTGCATAGTTTTCGATTATTCCATTGTGGATTAACACCAAATTTCCGTCTCCCGAGGCATGTGGATGTGCATTTACATCATTTGCAGGACCGTGAGTTGCCCATCTTGTATGACCTATCCCAATGGTGCCCTCGATGCTTTGTTCGCCAATAAACTCTTCGAGTTTGGCTACCTTGCCTTTTCTTTTAAAAAATTTAAGATCTTGACTTTCTCCAGAAATCGCAATACCCGAGCTATCATAGCCTCTGTATTCTAATCTTTTGAGTCCTTTTATTAGTATATCGTAAGCTTGTTTTTCGCCTACGTAACCTACAATTCCACACATAGTTTTATGTATTTAGTATTTGGTATAAGTAATTGTGAGCTCTGGTTTTCGTACCGCAGAATTGTGTCCATAAAAGACAGATCTGTTTGGAGTCACCATGGCTGAGATTGTTTCTAAAGTTAATCTATTGTTGGGAAAATTCCCATTTAATAAATTATTTAAATAGCGCGTAATAACAAATTCGTATTGACTGTCGTCTTCGTTCCATTGTCCACCAACATTATCTAGCCCTGCTTGACCTGCAAACATAGTTTGGTCGAGCAACAGATATTTCAAGTTATTTTCATTTCGAACGATTAGCAATTGCTCAATGGGATCGAAGTCGTTTCCAGCCGTGTTGTCCACCGGCATCTTCAACACAGCTTTATTTATTATGATATTGGAATCTTTGAGTTTCATTACATCAGTGAATTCAATCTCAGTTTTCAACCCAACTAATCCTTGAACAAACACAACGGATGACCCTAAAGTACTATCGGCTAATTGGCTTGGAATCAAAGTTCCTGAATAATCATGCTTGTTTTTGTTCACCCTTGCACAATTTGTGTTCATGAGCAAACTAAAATTCAATGTATCTTTAGAAGCTGTATCTCTATAGTATAGCGTTACCGATGAGTTGAGAGAGATTAAATCTAAAAGTAAAATCGCGCCTTGATTTGGCCCTTGGCCAGAGTTATTCACTTTTACTTCAATTCCTTTCAAGAACTGAAGAAAATTCTGATTATCTGAAAGGGTTAAATTTCCACTTTCATCGATTATTTTTTGCCCAAAAGAGTTATCGAGTTTCAGCCTTAATTGTGCCGGAAAAGAGTCTGTTGCAGTAAATACAGAAGAATTGGGATCAGGAATTTGAGTTCTTGAACCAGGCACCACTAAATTGGTTGGATTGGTCGCGAAACTCTTTCCATTGTAATAAGCAGAGTCTAGGTAGAAATCTTCCGTAACTTCCATTACCTCAAAGTTTTGCGGATCCAACGAGCCGTAGTAATCTTTGTACTCCAAAGAAAGAACAACCGAGTCTAACACTATATCCGTAAGGCTTCCAGTTCCTGCAAAATCTACATTATCAACTGGGAGTCTTAGTTGGGTGTAAAAACTGGATTCTGTTTTACCTACATCAGGATCATTCATACTTCCTAAAGTTGCCGTAGATAGCTCATCTGCTCTCAAGGAGTCTGCTTCCTTGGTGTAAGTGACAATAGAAAAATTAGAGAGTTTATTCACTCCTAAATCTTCATTCTGTAACTCAGAACCAATAAAATTGTCTTCCTTTTTGCAGTTGGTTAGACTTAAAACAACTACGGAAAGCAATGATGCTTTCCGTAGGATATTGATTGAAAAAATGAAATTCATTCTTGTGTTTGCATTAAATTTATTCAGCTAATTTAGGTTCTTTTTCCAGTATTTCGTCATAAAAATTAGAACAATCTTCGTGGTGCTGTTCTGAATTAACAAACTTTAACGAGTCCGCATCAGCTTTATTCACGTAGTCTATAATTTCTGAATCGATGTTGTCAGAGAATAGCACTATCCCATCGGAATGATCGATAGCTGTTTTAGTCAAGTTCAAATAATCTGAACCATTTTTTATATGATTCATGAAACTCTCCTCCACTCCATCAAATTTGAGAATATCTTCAATATTGTCGTTTAATTCTCCTTCAAAAGAGTCTTCGTATAAAGAACTCACCACTTTGGTATTGGCGTAATGAGGATCGTCTTTGAAATAGGTCTTTAGATACAGAGGTAATAAAGCGGTCATCCAACCATGGCAATGAATTACATCCGGAATCCAACCTAGTTTTTTTACCGTTTCTAATGTTCCTCTAATAAAGAAAACAGATCGCTGAACGTTGTCTTCAAACAACTTCCCTTTTTCGTCTTTTACGATGGCTTTTCTTTTAAAATATTCCTCATTGTCTATGAAATAAACTTGCATCTTAGCCGAAGGAATTGAAGCTACCTTAATAATCAATGGGTGATCTACATCATTAATTATCATATTCATACCTGACAAACGAATTACTTCATGTAGTTGGTTTCTTCTTTCGTTTACCATGCCATATCTTGGCATAAAAACTCTAATCTCTTTTCCGCTTTCTTGTGTTTTTTGGGCTAACGTTTTCACGTTTTTAGAAATCTCAGAAGACTTTAAGAAGGGAGTAACTTCCTGAGAAATGTATAAAATTCTTTTTTTACTACTCATATTTGTTCAGTATGATTTTAGGAGTGTTTAAAGTTAAACTTCACAAAAGTACGAAAAATTGTCGGAATTATCAATATTTTCAGTTAGTTTAGCTCATTCTACAGTACTTATACAAATGGAATTGATTCAAAAAAGTAAGGAATTAAAATCCTTATTGAAACAAAAAAAAGAAGAGAACAAAACAATTGGATTTGTCCCAACGATGGGAGCCTTGCACTCGGGCCATGTTTCTCTCATTGAAAGAGCTCGCAAAGAGTGCGATATTGTGGTGTGTAGCATATTTGTAAATCCCACACAATTCAATGAGAAAAGCGATTTAGACAACTATCCTAGAACTCTGGAGGCAGACTCCCTTCTGATAGAATTATTGGTCGACTTATTGTTCGTTCCGCATTCGGTTGAGGAAATTTATGGAGCAAACATTATTCTCAAAGAATTTGATTTTGGAGGAATAGAAAACGAGTTGGAAGGAAAATTCAGACCAGGACATTTTCAGGGGATGGCCAATGTCGTTTCTATCCTGCTTAATCTCGTTCAGGCAGATAAGGCTTACTTTGGCTTAAAGGATTATCAACAATTCAAAATAGTAGAAAAGATTACCAAATTAATCAACCTTGACACAAAAATTGTGGGGTGCCCCATTGTGCGTGAGTCAAATGGCCTAGCCCGAAGCTCAAGGAACGAGCGACTTTCACCTCAAGCAAGAGAAGCCGCGGCTGTTATTCATTTCAGTCTTTCCTACATCCACTTATTCCACTCTTATTTTCCTATTGACGAAATTCAAAAAAAGGCAACACAAATGATTCAAGGAATCTTAGAAGTAGAATACTTAGAAATAAGAGATGCCGAAACTTTGGAAAAAATTACCGACTGGAACAACGAGAACGGAGTGTTTGTATCGTTTGCAGGCACTATAGAGGGAGTTAGACTCATCGACAACATTTGTTTCTAGACAAAGACTTCTTGTCTTACACTAAATAAATGGCTAGATTGTGTAATTATGGAAATTTTGGTGATGCACCAATCGAAAAAAAATCGCAGATCCTCTTGCCTCTTGACGAAACAAAATAGAAATAGGAGATACGAAGGGAAAGAAAATTTTGAACCGAATTATATCAATGTTTTAACCCTCGAAATTCTCCTAAAAAACCTCGGCTAATTAGCCTTCCTGAGGAATTCAATACTAGTTTTTACCCTTTCATTTGCACACATAGCGAAAAATCACCACCTCTTTTCTATTAAAATCTGCTCACTATTCTGTGGTTTTTGAAATCTTCTGAAAAAACTAATTCCAGCAGGAGTGAGTAAATTGTAATACTTACTCCCTTGATATTTGAAAATAATGTATGAGTTTTCTTCAGCGAAAGATAGCTCAGCATCTATATAGAAATCGTTGTTGACCAATAACATTATGTACCCCGAGTTTTTCGAATTAAACACGGAAGGAGCTTGACCTTGAATGAAGGTTAAAAAATAATTTGTGCCAGACAAATTGGGCAAACTAAAAGTAGTTCCAGACTCATACATGGTTACTTCTAATCCTGTCCCTTGATTTTTTAGTACATTATAATTTTCGACAGGTAAAGGGTTAATAACCACTATTTTTTTGGAAGTATCTACTTGTACAATTGTGTCTTGCGAAAAGCCTTGAACAGCAACCAAAAAACTGAAAATTAAAATAAATCTCATTCGTTAAATTTTGCTTGAAATTAATTGGAATTACTGAATCCTTTTTACCTCATAACCTTCGGATATCAATTTGTCTATCAAGTTGTTATTTCCAAACATATGAAACGCATCTACGGTAACAAAAGTTTGAGTTGAGTCCACAGAAAAACCAATTGCCTTTGCCCAATCTTTATGTTTATTCCCCACTAATTCATGAAAATGACTTTGTAAATAAGGAAAAAGAGAAAGATAAAGGGAATGAAGTTTTTCAAATCGACCTTTCATGTATAGTTCCTGACTGGTATTTCTCAGAGAATCTACAAATTTGTCTATGGATTCAATAGAATACATGAAGTCAAACACTTGGGAGTCATTTACCACCGAAAAACTTTCATAGTACGAGTCATAAGTTTCTAATCCGCCTATTTGTTTTGCCATTGGCATTGCTCGTTCCATCCAAAATTTGTCAAAGTAAAAATTCTCCTGATTGTTGAAATAAATCATATCATGCAAATAAAACAAGAGCTTGAGTCTTGTGCTATCGGCCGAAGGAACTGATTTAGATTCTGAATACTTCCAGTTTTTTCGTAATTGTGAAAGTTTAGCAAATTGAGCTTCGGAAAGGTACTCTACCATTATTTTTTCACCCGGTATCTCAAGAGCCATTTTTGTGTTTCCAAAATCAGAGTTGGGTACATCTATTTGAGTAATAAATACCTTAGCAGAATCAAAAGCAGCAATAATTTGTTCGTTAAAGAGAAATCGTGCAGAGTCTTTAGGCAAATATTCACTAGTACCCAATAGGAACGATGACTGCCCTTGTTCATTCACAATTTCCCAAAGTGGCATATTACGAGGTTCTATTTTTCTTTCTACCTTACAAGAAGAGAACATCAAGGTGATTATTCCCAAAAAAAAGAAGGCAAGTATAATTTCTCTAACATTCATGATTGATTTTTATTGTCTGCGACTTAAAAGTAATTCAATATCTCTATATTTAAAAATTAATCCATTTTTAGTAACACAAATCCGCTATGTCTCCAGCTTTTATATTTGCTATATTGATGACCTATTTTCTCGTACTTGTAGGAATTTCTTTTCTTACAAGTAGAGGTGCGAACAACGATACGTTTTATTTAGGAAACAAACAATCTCCTTGGTATGTGGTAGCTTTTGGAATGATTGGAGCCTCCCTTTCGGGAATCACGTTTATTTCAATTCCTGGATGGGTAGGTGATGTCTCCAAACAATTTGGGTATATGCAAATGGTTCTCGGATATTTTGTAGGTTATTTGGTTATCGCCTATGTGTTGATGCCTTTGTATTACAGAATGAACGTCACCTCAATCTACACCTATCTACAAAAACGATTTGGAACAGAAGCTCACAAAATAGGAGCAATTTACTTTTTGCTTTCGCGAATTACCGGAGCCTCTATCCGCCTGTTGTTGGTAGCAAATGTGCTACAGGCCTTTGTTTTTGATGAATTCAATATTCCTTTTGAAGTTACTGTTTTTATTTCCATTGCCCTTATTTGGATGTATACGTTTAAAGGAGGAATCAAAACCATCATCTGGACTGACACCCTTCAAACCCTTTTTATGCTCCTGTCGTTAGGATTTACTTTTTGGTTCCTCACTTCAGAAATAGACTTTTCTGCCTCCAATGGATTCATTCATACCCTCGCAGAGAGCGAATATTCTCAACTATTTTTTTGGGAGGATTGGAATGGAAAATATCACTTTGTCAAGATGTTTTTTGGAGGCATGTTTATCGCCATCGGCATGACGGGACTGGACCAGGACATGATGCAAAAGAACCTAAGTTGCAAAAACATTAAATCGGCACAAACCAATATGATTTCATTTAGCATTGTACTGGTATTTATCAATTTTGTATTTCTTGTATTAGGAGCCTTACTATACATCTATGCAGGTCAACAAGGCATAGCAGTTCCGGAAAAGTCAGATTTATTATTTCCACAAATTGCCTTGAAAAGCGAAATTGGAATTGGAATTGGCATCTTATTTCTCCTCGGATTAATTGCTGCGGCTTATTCTTCCGCAGATTCTGCTCTTACCTCCCTTACTACGTCAGTATGTGTAGATTTTCTTGATACAGAAGAAAAGAAAACCTCAAAAAAACGAAGGCAACTCATTCATGTAATTATGTCTGTTGTATTGCTCATTACAGTAATAATACTGAACAAAACTTTGGACGAAAGTGCCATTTGGCAATTGATTTGGCTGGCTGGGTTTACCTACGGCCCACTTATTGGTTTGTTCTTTTTTGGGATTTTAACAAAGCTTGTCTTGAAAGCTAATTGGATGGTTGTGGCTTGTGTCTTACCTCCTGTTTTTACCTACTTCATCAATAATTGGCTTGGTCAAATCGGATTTGAATTAGGCGGATCCTTAATTATCTTAAATTCCCTCCTCACTTTTCTACTTCTCCTCTTGATTTCCATGAAGGCGAAAGGTTAGTTACTCAAAATTAGTGAGCAAGCTAATAAATTCTGGCAGCTCATTGAGTTCTTCGTGGTACGAAAACAGCGCCTTGTGTTCTTCAAAATCAATGGCTAAACATTGCTCAAATTGATGAATGGCTTTCTTGTGTTGATTAAGCATCAAGAAATAAGCAACCAATCTATACTGGCAAGCGATATTTTCCTTGTCTTGCAAATAATCAATTGCTTCTTGCAAAGAAAGGTTTTCTGCTATAAAATTTGAAAAATCTAACTGAATCTGAACATTGTCTTCTGTATCGTATTCGTCCGCTTTGGCATAGGCAAAATAAGCTTCATCATAGCGAGCCAACTTGTTGTACACCTCTCCCGCTATGTACCAACAGGATGAATTTTTTGGAAACAGTCGTATCGCTTTTTCTATGAATGGCAAAGACTCTGTGGTACGTCCTTGCTTGTCGTTGACTATAGCCATCCCTATCAATGCCTCTTGCAGGTCATCATTCAAAGACAAAGCAATTTCGTAGCTCTTCTCAGCTTCCTTGAAATTGAAGAGCTTTTCGTAACATTCGCCAATGTAACAAAAAGTAATCGCCTGATTATCCTCAAATTCAAAAGTTCGGTAATAACATTCCAGTGCCTCTCCGTATTGTTGAAGATTGAAGTGAGCATTTCCTTTGTTGAAATAGGCCGATACAAAATCATCTTTTATAATGGTGGCATAATCAAAAGCAAATACTGCATTTCTAAAATCTTTTATGTCATTATATACAATCCCCAAATTATACCATCCATTGAAGGAATAAGGATTCTCATCCAAAAATTTGTTGTAGAATTCGATACACTCTTCCTGCTTATTTAGCTCCTCATAAAAGTAGGCTATCTCAAATAGCAGAGAATCTTCTTCCGGATTTTTTTCCAAAGCCAGCTTTAAGTATTTCAGAGCATTTTCGTAATCCATAAGAGACTCATACTCCCATGCTATGTCATTGTATACCAAGTCCAGTCCTTCGTCCGTCCCTTTTTCCAAGAACTGCAAGTAATACTCTATCGATTTTTGGTGCTGCCCCAAGTAACTATAGATTTCTGCTTTGAGCACAATTACTTCCTCGTTATTGGGCTCAAGCTCCAATGTTTGATCTGCAAAATCCAGCGCATTTTTGTATTCTCCTTGGGCTGTGTAAACTTGAGCAATGTGAAGTTTTATATCTCCGGAAATTGGGTGCAATCCATGACCAATTTTCAAGATAGCCATGGCTTTGCTCGTCATTCCTTTTTCGAGGTAGTAACTGGAAACACGACTTATTTCCTCTACATCCAGGTAGAAAGAATCTTTGTTATTGATTTTTTGCTCAATTGACTGAATAAAAGCCTTGAACTCATCATTATTTTCCTGAAAATCATTCATATAAGAAGTGGTTTTGTTTTACAATTCCACGTGAATTACTTTTTTGGTTTCGAAAAATTTTTCCTCGAAATACGAAGGTAAAGAATAAGAATGATACTTTTTGGAAATCTCACCTAACTCTTCAGTCAAATCTCCACCTTTAAGATACAAGATACCGTTAGGAAGATCATTGTAGCTATTCTTTTTTACATTCATTTTTATCCATCCCACAAAAGGATGAAGACGGGTTACCGCTCTACTCACAATAAAATCATACTTCTCTGTAATATTCTTCGCATTCTCATGAGATGCCTTTACATTTTTCAAACCCAAAGAATCTGCCACGCCTTGCACCACTTTAATCTTTTTCCCTATCGAATCTACCAAATGGAACTTACATTTAGGAAACAAAATAGCTAATGGAATCCCAGGGAATCCGCCTCCGGTTCCTACATCAAGTAGTTGCGTATTTTGTTTAAACTTAATCACTTTCGCAATCGCCAAAGAATGCAAAACATGCCTTTCATAAAAATTATCCATGTCTTTTCTACTAATGACATTGATCTGTGCATTCCACTCCTCATAAAGGGGCCTGAGACGGCTGAGTTGTTCTATCTGTAGCTCCGTGAGCTCAGGGAAATAATGAAGTATTCGTTGAAATTCCAATTAAATATAATCCATTTTAGGTTTAATAATCTCTTCCAGTGTTTTTCGAGCTCTAAACAGTTGAGCCTTTACTGTCCCCAAAGTTAAGTCTAATTCTTTAGAAATTTCCTCATACGACAAACCTTTAAAATATCGAAGTTCGATAAGGGTTTTGTATTGTGGCTTGAGTTCATCCAATAATTCCCTCATGAGTTTAAATTTTTGATTTCTAATAGCTTCTTCTTCTGGATTTCGTCCCTTGGAAGTCAAGAAAATGTAGGGCGCATCTTCGTTATCAAACTGATGGTCGATAGAGGTTGTGTCCATTTTTTTCTTTCTCAAAAAATCGATACAGTTGTTCAATGCAATCCTAAACAGCCAGGTACTGAAGGCATACTTGGATGAATATTGTTCTAAATTCATAAATGCTTTACAAAATGCTTCGAGAGTCAAATCCTCTGCATCGTCTTTGTTCCTCACCATTTTGAGCAACATGTAATAAATAGAATCTTTGTAACGAGACAATAGTTCAGTGTAGGCTGAGTCATCTTTTTTTTCGATAGCTCGCTTTATAAGCTCATAGTCTCCTTTTGCTTTTGCTGAAAAATTTTCTCCAATCAAGGTGTTTAGATAATTTCGGTTTTTTTAAAATTAGTGAAAAATCCAACCAAAACGTTAAAATATAATGAACGATTACAAACAAAAGGATGTTATTATTTCGCCACAAATTGAATTGAAACGAATCAAAAGTGTTAGTTTTGCCACAAAGTCAATAACACATAACTCTTTACCGATAGATGGATTTTAAATTACTTACCACAGACAAAGACACGAGAGCAAGAGCGGGAATCATTCAAACCGATCATGGTCAGATAGAAACTCCCATTTTTATGCCTGTTGGGACTGCGGCAACTGTAAAAGGAGTTCATCAACGAGAGCTAGACGAAGATATTCAAGCCCAAATTATATTAGGGAACACTTACCATTTATACCTAAGACCTGGTTTAGACACTCTGGAAAAAGCGGGTGGTCTGCACAAATTCAATGGCTGGAACAAACCCATCCTGACAGATTCGGGAGGATATCAAGTGTATTCTCTATCTGGGAGAAGAAAGATTATTGAAAAAGGAGTAGAATTCAAATCTCATATTGATGGATCTAAGCATTTTTTCACACCAGAATATGCCATGGATATTCAGCGAACTATCGGAGCAGATATTATTATGGCCTTTGATGAATGCACTCCCTATCCTTGTGATTACAAATACGCCAAAAGGTCTATGGAAATGACTCATAGATGGCTAAAAAGATGCTGCACACGCTTTGACGAAACAGACCCAAAGTACGGCTACAGTCAAACTTTATTCCCTATTGTTCAAGGAAGCGTATATGACGATTTAAGAGAAAAATCAGCAGAATTTATTGCCGGAATGAATCGAGAAGGAAATGCGATTGGTGGTCTTTCTGTGGGTGAGCCTGCCGAAGATATGTATAAACACACCGATATTGTTACTCGCATACTACCCGAAGACAAACCAAGGTACCTGATGGGGGTTGGAACTCCTATCAATATCCTAGAGACCATTGCACTTGGCATTGACATGTTTGATTGCGTGATGCCTACAAGAAATGCCAGAAACGGGATGCTCTTTACAAGCGAAGGTTTTATCAATATCAAAAACAAAAAATGGCAAAATGACTTTTCGCCTATCGATCCCAACGGAAGTTCCTATGTGGATTCGTTTTATAGCAAAGCCTACCTCAGACATTTAATTATTTCAAAAGAAATTTTGGGTTCACAAATTGCCAGCATACACAATTTATCGTTTTATATTTGGTTAGTGAAGGAAGCAAGAAAGCACATCATTGCGGGAGATTTTCATAGCTGGAAAACCGAAATGGTAAGGAAAATGGCAACCAGATTATAACTCATGTTAAAAACCTTAGACAAATACATCATCAAAAAAGTTCTGAAAACCTTCGTTTTCTCCATTCTTGGTGTTTTATGTATCATCGTGGTTTTTGATATTTCCGAAAAAATAGATGATTTTCTTAAATCAAATCTTAGTGTATCCGAACTAATTACCCAGTATTATGCGGGATTTATAATCTATATCGGTAATATGTTCTTTCCGCTATTCATGTTAATTACCATTGTGATGGTAACTTTAAAACTGAATCAAAGAAGTGAAATTACTGCTATTTTAAGTTCTGGAATTAGTTTTTTACGATTGCTCCGGCCGTTTTTTATGGCTGTAGCGATAATCGTGTGTTTTTCGTTTTTTGTGAATTTTGTTTTACTCCCCAAAGCGAATCAAAAGCGACTGGCTTTTGAAAATATTCATACCAATTACGCCTCTATTTTGTCTGGTGTTCATTTTGAAGTAGTTCCAGGAACTATTGTCTCCTACAAATCCTACAATTTCAAAGAAATGAAATTTGTTTCGGAACTTTGGATAGACAATTACGAAAAAAACGAGGTAGGCGCGTGGAAGCTTGTCTCTACATTAAATGCAAATTATGCCTACGGAGATAGCACAACCAATAACTTCCAATTGAAAAACGTAACAGAAAGGTACCTGCTTCCTTCGGGCGATAGTATCTCAGAATCTGCAACGATTGATACAATTCTTTCTTTTGGACTGAAAGACTTGGGGCAGCGAAACGAAGTAATTTCTACTATGTATTACGATGAGTTACTCGCTTATCGGAAAAAAGAAAAACTAAAAGGATCTGCAGTTGTACCTTACATCGACATTGAAATTTACTCCCGAACTTCAAACCCTCTTTCCTTATTCATTCTGGGGCTTTTGGGAGTTTGTATTAGCATTTCGCCTGCAAGAAGCAAAGTGGGAATGACAATTCTCTTGGGAATTGGTTCGGTTGCTTTGTATTTTGTTTTCAATCGATTTTCCACCGTTTATGCAACAAATGCAGGTCTCAATACTTTTTTGGCCGTGTGGATACCCAATCTCATCCTACTCTCGTTTGCCCTCTACCTTTACTGGAAAACGCCCAAATAGTTTTCTGGATCTTTTTTGTTTTTCAAAAAAAATGATCTTCAATCCAGGCTAATCGAATTTCGAACTTTATGTGGTATATTTGAACTATTCCAAACCCTTAAGCACCATGAGAATTAGCTTATTGATTTTTTTTCTACTTTTTGGAACAATTCAATTTGCCCAAAACCCAGGAAACGTAGGTACCGCAAATTTAACAGCTTGGTTCAAACCAGATAATTTGACCATAGGTATTGTAACCAATTGGACAACTACTATTCCTAATGGAGCAGGATCAATTTCTGTGTCCGATAATACCGCACCTTACCCAATAGCGTCCAATACTCCTCCCGGAAATACGTCTAATTACAACACTACTATTGAATTCACTTCCAATTCAAACACTGCCATCAAAGCCCTTCAAAATACAACTTCTCTAAATTTATTGGACAACAGAAATAGCACGAGCCAAGGAACATTTTTTGGTGTGTATTACTTCCCTACAGTTGTGAGAAACAACAACCACATGATGCTCTACAATGAATTGAGCGGAGATGCAATACAATTCAGAAACCTAGGAACTATTGGAAGATTTGCAACTGGTAGAGGTATTGGAATAAGTACAAATGCTTCCCGAGATTGGACCGAAAGCCACCTTCCTACAATTATATCTTACAATGGAAACAGAAGTGGTGCTTCTACCCTCACGACTAAGGAGAATTCTGCCACCTTTACCGGTGGAGGCGCCTCTCAATCTTCCGGTCAAATTGGGCTTCATTTTGGTTTGATGCCGGGTAATGCCAACTCGCCTTACAATGGGTATTTAAATGAATTTATTTTTTACAACAGAGACTTAACCAACCTCGAAATGAATAAAATTCATTCCTATCTTGCAATTAAATATGGGATAACCCTGGATAATGTAGGAGGCGGTAACCAAGGAGACTATATTTCCACCAACGGCACCATTTTGTGGGATGCGTCTATTTCGCCAAACTACCACAATGATGTAATTGGCGTAGGCAGAGAAGACAACCAAGGATTACTTCAAAAACAATCACACAGTTTTGACGACATCACAAGAATATACCTGAACAATCTCGCAGCAACCAATGCTGCCAATACAGGTGTATTTCAGTCCGATTCATCGTATGTGCTGATGGGTCATGATGGAGGACTTACTTGTAACACACTTGCTACAAGAAATGAATTGCCCTCTTCCCCCTATTTAAATTCGAGAATAGAGAGAGAATGGAAAGTGACAAAAACCAATTTTACACAAAACTTTAGCTGTGATATTACTATTAGCCCATGTGCAATAGGTGTTGATTTCGATACCACTTGTTTGGCTTTACTGGTAGATGACGATGGAAACTTTAATAACGCTTCAGTCTATAACTCATCTAGCGGACTCACTTTTAGCATTAATGGCACGACCATATCTGTGTCTGGAATCTCAGCTCTTCATATACCAAATAATAGTACGAGGTACCTAACGCTTGCCTCAGTAACTTTTTCAAAGAACTTGAGACAAGACACTTTGAAATGCGAAGAAGACAGCATACAATTAGATGCTGGAAACCTTGGCTCGTCTTACTTATGGAACACTGGGCAAACTTCTCAGATCATTGCCCCCACTTTTCCAGGGATTTATTCGGTCATAGTCACTTCCAATGGCTGTAGTGAGTACGATACAATACAAGTCTTCAATCAAGCGCTCGAAGCTTCATTTATTGGACTGGATACAGCTGGATGTATACCAGTTTTATCAAATTTCAGTGATTTATCAACGGTAGGGGTTGGTTCTATTACTCACTGGCATTGGAACTTTGGAAATGGAGATACTTCCAACAGCCAAAATCCAACTACTAATTATCCAATTCCCGGAAAGCACACAGTTACTCTCACTGTAACCTCAGACATCGGATGCGAGGACGACACAGTCCTATTTGATTATATCAATGCTTTTGATTTGGCTGAGGCTAACTATACTTTTATACCTAGTTTTGGTGCACCTAGAGATATCATTACATTTGTCAATAATTCTTCGAATGCCATTGCCTACAAATGGCTCTTTGGAGATGGAGACTCTTCTTCACTATCGAACCCAACTCATAAATACAAGGAAGAAGGAAATTATGCCATCACCTTACTAGCCTTAAGCTCTAATAATTGTAACGATACGCTTACTTTTTGGATAGAGATAAAAAGCGACAACTATTTTGTCCCCAACAGCTTTACTCCAGGTGTAGATGGTAAAAATGATTTTTGGAAAATTATTGGTCTCGAGGATAGTGAAAACTTTGAACTAATAATTTACAACAGATGGGGAGAACGAGTATTTGAATCGACGGAACCATCAGAAGAATGGAACGGAACTTATAACAGTGAACTATGCCCATCGGGAGTTTATGTTTGGAAATTGACTTTCAAATCGAATGGAACTAAAATCACAGAGAAACGGGGTCACATAAACCTAATTCGTTAAAATACTTGAACAAAAAAAAGGCTCCACTCAAAGTGAAGCCCGATTTAACTGTTAGTTGTTATTTGGCGATTCCTATCGCTCTTTTTTCTCTAATAACGGTTACCCGTACTTGTCCGGGGTAAGTCATATCAGTTTGTATTTTTTGCGAAATCTCAAAAGCCAATTCATCTGCTCTCTTATCAGAGACTTTTCCGCTCTCAACCATAACTCTTAGTTCTCTTCCAGCTTGTATTGCAAATGCTTTGCTTACACCATCATAGCTCAACGCAGTTGTTTCTAGATCTTTTATTCGCTGAATATAAGACTCTACAACTTCTCTTCTAGCTCCTGGTCTTGCTCCTGAGATAGCATCACACACTTGAATGATTGGCGAATACAACGTAGTCATTTCCATTTCATCATGGTGAGCACCAATTGCGTTTACCACATCAGGTTTTTCTCCATATTTCTCAGCCCATTTGGCACCGAGAATTGCGTGTGGCAATTCTGGTTCATCTTCTGGCACTTTTCCTATATCGTGAAGCAATCCTGCTCTCTTGGCAGTTTTTGGGTTCAGACCGAGTTCACTTGCCATGGTAGCACATAAGTTAGCTACCTCTCTAGAGTGTTGCAATAAGTTTTGTCCATAAGACGATCGGTATTTCATTCTACCTACCAATTTGATTAATTCTGGATGCAATCCATGAATTCCTAAATCGATGCAAGTTTTCTTACCCGTCTCTACGATTTCTTCATCCAATGCTTTTCTAGTTTTCTTAACTACTTCCTCAATTCTGGCGGGGTGAATTCTACCATCGGAGACAAGTTGGTGAAGGGAAAGTCGAGCAATTTCTCTGCGTATTGGATCAAAACAAGAAAGTATAATGGCCTCTGGTGTATCATCTACAATAATTTCTACTCCGGTAGCAGCCTCAAGTGCTCTAATATTTCGTCCTTCTCTTCCAATGATTCTACCTTTTACTTCATCACTAGGAATATTAAAAATAGAGACAGAATTCTCTACAGCCTTTTCGGTAGCTACTCTCTGGATAGATTGTATGACAATTTTTTTGGCTTCTTGATTGGCAGACAGTTTTGCTTCATCTGCAATATTCTTTATGTAAGCCATGGCATCAGTTTTGGCTTCATCTTTTAGTGCTTCTACAAGCTGAGCTTTTGCTTCATCCTTGCTGTAACCCGAAAGTTTTTCTAATTCTGCAACTTGTTTTTCTTGTTTTTTAGATAAATCATCTCGCTTCATATTCACAACCTCCAGTTGAGTTTCAAGGTCTTTTTTCATCCTGTCAAGCGCTTTTTCTTTTTTGGAAGTTTCTTCTAACTTTTGAGAAATTTGTTTCTCTTTGCTCTTGATACGGTCTTCTGCCGATTGGATTTTTCTATTTTTTTCATTTACAGCATTTTCATGCTTTTCTTTCAGCGCCAAGAACTTTTCCTTGGCTTGTAAAATTTTCTCTTGTTTGATTGATTCTTGTTTGCTCTTTATTTCTTCGAGCATTCCTTCCTTTTCCTTTTTCAAAAGGCCTTTAGAGAACAGAAAAACTGCCACTCCACCGATTACGAGTCCTATTACGACTCCAATCACAATACTAATTGGTTCCATTTCTTTTTTTATTTTAATCGTTAAACAATAAAACAAAAGAAAAGATATCTCGGATTGAGTTTAAGAAAGTTCTTGGTTCAGTTTAAGAAGCAATTCATCGAGTTTAGGTGAAAACTTCTTTAATTCTGACTGTGTTGATTTATATTGAGCAGTTTGTAATTTCGTAGCAAATTCTATACAAGTCATTGCTAGCAAATCTTGAGAATCGTTTATTTTATATTGGTTCTTAAGTTTTTTGATGTTCTCAGCAATTTTTTCTGCCGATACCTCCACACTCTTTTCTTCACTTTCGCTTACGGTAAGTGGATAAACTCTGTCACCAATTTTTATTTTAACGTTCTTCTTACTCATTCAAAACAATATATTAACTCTTAAGCAGCGTCATACACTCCTCAATTTCTCTAATCATTCCATTGATTTTTGCCTCGTCCAGCTTATTTTTCGTTGGCGACACAACTCTTTCAATTGTTTTTAATTTTTCTACTTCCCTCTCGAGTTCAGAACATTGCTTCTCCTTCTTCTCAACCTCTAATTTCAATGATTTATTTTCTTCTAGCAAACGTTCCGAATCAGCTTTGAATCGATTCTTTAAGGCTATTAGCTCATTGATTTTTAGCGATATTTGTTCTATTTTTTGATCTTCAATACTCATGTCCACGATTGATGTAGATATTCTACGAATTTACTAATACTAATTTAATTCAGCTAATTTAATTTTTACAATTATACCCCAATCAAAGTGAATAACTTTTTGGGTAATTCTGCGAGTACTTTTCTAATTCTTTATTTTTGCACTATGAGACATTTTAATCCCAACCTCCTGCTCTTTTGCCTTTTATTTCTTCTTTGTAGTTCGCAAAATGTATCTTCACAACTCCACCCAGATTCCACTGATTTTGGTTCTCCTCTGGATATCCCTCTCGTTGTTGCGGGAAATTTTGGAGAGGTAAGATCCAACCATTTTCACACAGGAATGGATTTTAAAACCCAAGGAGTGGTAGGAAAAAAAATATACGCAGTAGAGGGTGGATATATCTCGAGAATTGGATACTCTCATTATGGATACGGAAAAGTCTTGTACATCGATCATCCTAATGGGTACACCAGTGTATATGGGCATTTATCAAAATTCAAATCCCCTATTTCTGATTTTGTAAGAACGCATCAATACTCTATCCAGCAAGAAACTTTTACTCTTTATTTAGACTCTAACCAATTGAAAATAAAAAAGGGAGAAATTATTGGCTTAAGCGGAAATTCGGGCGGCTCTTTTGCTCCTCACTTGCACTTTGAGATTAGAGAAACTGAATCGGAGAATCCTATGAATCCTTTGTTGTTTGGATACAAAATAACTGACAACAAAAAACCCATGATTAAAAACCTCAAAATTTATCCTTTGACTGATTCTTCTCTAGTAAACAGCAAAGCAAAATCTCTCATAATTCCTGTTAAAAAGAATAAAAACGGAACCTATTACCTGAACCAAAAGCTAACGGCATACGGTCATATCGGTTGCGCACTGCACTCTACAGATAGAATGAACGCCAGAAACATTTGTGGACTATATTCCTTAGATTTCATAGTAAATAAAGATACTTTGTTCAGCCATACGATGGATAAACTTGATTTTGCGACTAGCCGCTATGTGAATCATCACGTGGACTATCCGAGACACAAACTATACAACAATTCGTTTCACAAATCCTTTTTGGCAGGGAATAACAAACTTACTATTTACACCCACAAAAACAATGGAATTACGAATGTAATGCATGACTCTTCTTATAGATTTACCTACCAAGCGAAGGACTATTCTGGCAACTCATCTCAGCTTACTTTTACAATACAGGGTGACTCCTCAAGAGTATCCAGAACAAGGAATAAAAAAACGCCCTGCGATACTTATTTTAGATTCGATAAACCGAATGTTCTGAGAAAAAATGGTTTTACTGCAATGTTCACACCAAACACATTGTACGAGGATCAATGCGTGGGATACAAAATCACAAAATCGAACCAGTATTTATCTGATATCCATAGTTTTGGATCTCGATTAGCCGGAATTCAAAAAACATACAAATTAATTCTTAAACCTAACTCACCGATTGATTCTGCTTTACAAGAAAAAGCTCTTATCGTTTCCATTAGCCCCAAAGGCAGAGTACGATCTAAAGGAGGAAACTACCAAGAGGGAACAGTAACTACGCGCGTGAAAGAATTTGGGAAATTTGCTATTTCTGTAGACACAACAAAACCATTCATCAGACTTGAAGACAGGCAGAATGTGAATGCACTTCAATCAAATGCTACCCTAACATTTAAAATTAGTGACGATTTATCTGGTATAAAAAGTTATTCTGCAACTTTAAATGGAGAATGGATTCTTACAAGATATGAGAGAAAAAAAGGCCTTTGGCGTATTTCACTTTCAGAAAAAGAAAACTTAGTAAAAGGAACTCACAAATTGGAATTAGAAATTATGGATGAAAGAGGAAACAGAAATAAACATGAAATGCTAATCTTTGTTATTTAACTCCATTAAAGTCATTTTGAACTTAAATTTCTTTATTCACTTTAAATTTTAGTCTTCACTTTCTTCCAATCCTTAATTTGCCAATTGGTGTAGCAAGTAGCTACAAGATTGCCGGCTGTATCATGGAGTTTTACTTCACATTTTTTGTAGACTTCTCCTTCTTTAGATAATATTGATTTTATTTCCGTAATGCCCTCATTGGTGAGCTCATAATACGCGGTAATGTCGGTTTTTGCTTGGTAATGAAATTGTATCTCGAGCGATTCCATGATCAATCGGTAGTTTTTTACCCCCAATTTGTAGAGCAAGACCAGCCCAGAACAAAACTCGGCACAGGTTGCCATTCCGCAAGCATGAATTCCTTTTATGTGGTTGTGATTCACTTTTCTTTTTGGGATAATAGTCTTAAATGAATTATCAGTTATTTCAACAATCTTTATTCCATGAGGTTTGTTAAACGGAATGAAACGAAACAAACCTATATTCAATTTCCATAGACCAAAAGACGAAGATTTGGCACTTTCTACAAATTTATTAAAATCCATAATTAAAAAAATGAGTTGATTTCTACATGCTATTTATCCCTCCAACTTCGTATTAAAGGTATAAAAACTAAGAATAGAAACCTCATGGCTCTTGGCTTATTGGCACTTTTTGTGATTGGAGCGAGCTGCACTGCCTCCAAGTCGGCTCGAAAATGCGAAGGAAGAAAAAGGACAGAAAACGAGAATGGGGACGATATAGAAAGGGGAGGGTGCCAATCGAAAAGGTATTCGAATTTATTTTAAAATCAATTTAAGTTTAATTTTATTTTAGCCAAGAGCCTCTAAGTCACGTTCGGCTTATCTTGTTTATTCACCTCACAATATTCCAAAAATTTTAAAGCTGAAAATCCTACCAATAAAAAATAATATTTTGTAATTTTGACTCATTACAAATAACATTCAAAAAACATACAATACAATGACATTAGTAGGAAAAAAAGCGCCTTTATTTAGCGCACCAGCACTGATAAATGGAAACGACATTGCACAAGATTATTCCTTAGACCAATTTATTGGAAAAAACGAAGTAATCTTTTTCTTTTACCCGAAAGATTTCACCTTTGTTTGCCCTTCGGAACTCCATGCCTTTCAAGAAAAAATGGCTGAATTTGACAAAAGAGGAGTAAAAGTAGTTGCTTGCTCCACAGATACTGAGGAATCTCACTGGGGATGGGCTCAAGTAGAAAAAGCACATGGAGGAATTAAAGGAATAAAGTACCCAATCGTAGCAGATACCAACAAAACTATTTCTGATGCATTTGGTGTATTGGTAGGAGAATATGATTACGATGAGAATGGAGCTTTAGTAGCTACCGGACCAATGATTGCGTACAGAGGTCTATTCTTGATTGACAAAGCAGGAGTTGTAAGACATTCATTGGTAAATGATTTACCACTTGGAAGAAACGTAGATGAAGCGATTCGTATGGTAGATGCGTTGCAATTTACAGAAGAGCACGGTGAAGTTTGCCCAGCAAACTGGACTGAAGGAAAAGAAGGAATGAAAGCGTCTTTTGACGGTGTAGCTGATTATTTAGCTAAAAACTAAGTTTCTGGATGTTAGAACTCAGATTCTAGATAGTACACTTAAATCCTCTCGAGTTTTCGAGAGGATTTTTTTTTGTACTGATAATTGGGATGCTCAATATATTTAAGCATCTTTATTACTTATAAACTAAGGACCGAACACTAACTACTAAAGACTTTTTAAAAATGAAAATACTAATGGTTTGCTTAGGAAATATTTGTCGATCGCCTTTAGCCGAAGGAATATTGCAACACAAGGCAGATAAATCCAACCTAAACATTGAAGTAGATTCCGCTGGTACAGCCGCCTATCATGTGGGAAACTTACCCGATGAACGCTCGATAGAAGTAGCAAAAAAATATGGAATCGATTTAACTCATCAACGAGCAAGACAATTTAAAAAGTCAGATTTTAATAAGTTCGATGTAATTTATGCGATGGACACAGAAAATTACAACAACATGTTGAAATTGTCTACATCAAAATCTGACGAAGAAAAAGTCAAGTTAATTCTAGATGAAATAGAACCAAACAGCAATTACTCTGTACCCGACCCATATTATGGAGGAAAAGAAGGCTTTGAGAATGTATACCAACAATTAGATATGGCTTGTACTAAGATTATCAATAAATTTGAAGAATACAATTGAAAATTAATTGTCAATCCTCAGTAACAAAAAAACTATGAGCAAAGGAACCTTATACTTGATTCCCATGACGATGGGCGAATACAACATGGAAAATACCATTCCGCGGGGAGTTCAAGAATTAATGGAAAACGTGAATGTCTTTGTAGTTGAAAACCTAAAAACTACCCGAAGATATTTAAGAAAAGTAAACTCGACTTATCCCATTGATGACAAAGAGTTTTTTATCATTGACAAAAGAACCTCGAAAAAAGAGTTGAGTCAATTTATTTATCAGCACAAAGACAAAACCATAGGAGTAATGAGCGAGGCTGGGTGCCCTGGAATAGCGGATCCGGGAGCCGATGTAGTAGAGATAGCACATGAGCTACAACTAGCGGTAAAACCTCTGGTTGGTCCCTCTTCCATTCTGTTGGCTCTTATTGCTTCTGGAAAAAATGGTCAAAATTTTACATTTAATGGTTATCTACCAAAAGATCGCAGCGATCGAATAAAAACTCTAAAAAACCTTGAGAGGTTATCTCGTTCTGGCAATACCCAAATTTTTATGGAAACGCCCTTTCGTAACAATCATATGATAGAAGACATCTTAACGCATTGCGATAACTCAATGAAGTTGTGTATTGCAGCAAACATTACTCTATCAAACGAAAAGATTTTTACCAAGACAATAAATGAATGGAAAAAAGAGTCTCCTGATTACCACAAAGATTATTGTATTTTTGTCTTGTAATAAGTAACTGTTAGTCCTTGTCTAAACTTTTTTTATGACCTACAAATTTTTCACCACGTCTGCCCTACTTCTTGTTTTTTCTTTGTCTTCTTTGTCGCAATACGATCCTGACTATGGCGATGATGATTCCCAAGATTTAAGCGCTTTACATTTCAAAGAAAGATTGTACACAGGAGGAAATTTTTGGGCAAATTTTGGCACATTTACCAATGTAGAGATTTCCCCAATGCTGGGATATCGACTTACAAATTCTTACTCGGTGGGCATAGGAGCTAAATATAATTACTTCAGCGACAGAAGATTCAATCCAGCGTTTACCTCAAGTATTTATGGAGGAAGTGTGTTTACTCGGTACAAGTTTTTCAGAAATTTCATTGCTCACGCAGAGTTAGAAATGCTCAACACCAATGATTTCAACACAATACCTTCTACCCGAAGAGTGTGGGTTCCGATAGGACTAGTAGGCGGAGGATATACTGCCAATGGTTTTCAAATACTGGCACTGTATGATTTGGTAGACGACCCAAACAATCCTTACCTCGGAACCTTTGGAGCAGACTCCAGACTCTATTTAAGAGTCGGATTTCTGTTTAATCTTTAAACTAATTGATTTCCTTCACCAGGAAACACCATCGAAGGTTTGTAAGATTTGGCTTCTTCAAAATCCATATAACCATATCCGATAATAATCACTTGGTCGCCCACGGCTACCAAACGGGCCGAAGGTCCGTTCAAACAAATCACTCCTGAACCTCTTTCCCCTTTTATTACGTACGTTTCTAATCGGGCAGCATTATTCAAGTTCACAATCTGCACTCGCTCACCCTCGATGATATTTGATGCTTCCATCAAAGCTTCATCAATCGTGATGCTTCCTATATAATTTAGTTCGGCTTGAGTAATTGTTACTCTATGAATTTTTGATTTTACTGCTTTTATCATCATACCAGTTCGAGGCTTTTTAGTGTATTTTTATTCGATTTCGTGAACGAATGTAGGAATATTTTATCAAAATATCATCATGTCGATTCCTGTGTAAGTATGAGGAGATATCAACAACAATTCCTCCTTAATGTCCTCCGAAACATCTAGATTCTGGATAAACTCTTGAATAGATTCCTGAGTCATTCTTTCATTATTTCTCGTCAACTCTTTCAATTTTTCATAAGGATTTGGGTAGGATTCTCTTCTTAGCACTGTTTGAATTGCTTCTGCTACAACCGCCCAGTTATTTTCCAAATCTGCTTTTAAAGCAGCAGAATTGAGCAATAATTTCCCCATTCCTTTTTTCAAGGATTTAAACGAAATTAACGTATGAGCTAGAGGAACCCCTACATTTCGCAAAACAGTAGAATCTGTTAAATCTCTCTGAAGCCTAGAAATGGGCAATTTTATGGATAAATGTTCGAACAAAGCATTGGCAATACCAAAATTTCCCTCTGCATTTTCAAAGTCAATTGGATTCACCTTATGGGGCATAGCGGACGATCCTACCTCATTGGCAACAATTTTTTGTTTGAAATAATCCATGGCTATGTATTGCCACACATCTCTACTAAAATCAATTAAAATCGTATTTATCCTTTTGAGACAATCAAAAAGCGAGGCTAAATTATCGTAATGCTCAACCTGTGTAGTGTACTGCGAACGGGTGAGACCGAGAGTTTTTTCGACAAATGTATCGGCAAATTTCATCCAGTTTATTTCTGGATAAGCGATATGATGTGCATTAAAATTCCCTGTTGCCCCTCCAAATTTTGCTGAATAATCAATCTGTTTCAATTGTTTTAGTTGCACATGAAGTCTCTCCACAAATACATACATCTCTTTTCCTAAAATAGTGGGAGATGCAGCTTGTCCGTGTGTTTTTGCCAACATGGGTATTTCACCCCACAAACTCGCCATACTTTTTAAGTGCTCTATAATTTCAGAAAGAGATGGAATGTAAACTTCTTCTAATGCGTCTTTCAACATCATAGGAATGGCCGTGTTATTAATGTCTTGAGAAGTAAGCCCAAAATGAATAAACTCCTTGGTATTTCCCAACTCAATGCTTTCCACTCTTTCCTTAATAAAATACTCTACCGCTTTTACATCGTGATTCGTAATTGATTCTATTTCCTTTATCCTTTCAGCATCCGACAAAGAAAACTCCGAATACACCTTTCTTAATTGAGAAAAAACATCTTCGTTGTTATTTTTTTCTAAAAGTGGCAGCGGAATTTGACATAAAGAAATAAAGTACTCAATTTCTACTTGTACTCTATACTTAATCAAAGCAAATTCGGAAAAATAAGCTCCTAACTCTTCTATTTTGTTTCTGTATCTACCATCGATAGGCGATACGGCTGTTAATAAGGATAAATCCATGTTGGTGTTAATTTTTTTACAAAATTAGACAAATCCCAAGAATTGAATACCTATCTCCCCTATTTATTTGTTAATTCTTCGGTTTTCCCCCAATCTACTCGTTCATTTCTTTTTGTACTTTCTACTTTTTACTTATTTTTAAGGTGTTATCTCCAGATCGAGCCAAACATGAAATTTTTCAAAGAATTATTTTTAGGATTGCATAGTTACAAGGAATCTGTGTCGTTTATCCTCACTCATGGTTTTTTGAAATACCTCGTAATTCCTGTCATCCTTTTTGGAGTTTTATTTTATTTCGGATACACTTTCGAAAGTTGGAGTTATGCGGCCGAATCTTCGTTAGAAACAAAGGATTATTCCTTAGGATTTATTGGAAGGATGTGGCTCCTTATAAAAGTTCAGTTTTTTGCTTTACTCAAATTCCTATTCGTGGATGCCGTAAAATATGTCGTCATCATATTTCTGTCTCCATTGTTGGCCTATATCTCTGAAAAAACTGAGGAAGCGCTCACAGGAAACCACTATAAATTTAATTTACCTCAACTAATAAAAGATGTAAAAAGAGGAATTGGAATAGCTTTGAGAATGTTAACGGCTGAATTTGGGCTTTTGTATTTAGTATGGAAGCCATTTTGCTGGTTAGTTGGAATAGACAGCTTTTTTTACGAGTTTGTTGCTGTGCTTATTGGGTTCTATTTTTACGGGTTTGCTTACATAGATTACATCAATGAAAGATTAAGGTTTACTATTAAAGAAAGTTGGACATTTATGAAGAATCATGCCGGTCTCGCTTTTGCGATTGGGGGCATTTATTCCTTATTTTACAAAGTACCTTCACTTATTCAAACCGATAGTACGTGGCTTAAATTATTTTTAGATAATTTTGGCGTGTTATTTGCCCCTTTCTTAGCTATTGTAGCCGCCACAATTTCGATGCATAAATTGGTAGACTTAAACACTTCCAAATTTGCCAATAAAAAGGAACAAGCGTAACTCAAACCAATTAATCAACGTATCCACTCTTATGATAAAAAAATTACTTCCCTTCGTCACGTTTCTATGTATAGTTCTCCTCAGTACTGAGTACTCTTTTAGCCAACAAAAAACAACTTTTGGTCAAAAAATAAAAATAAAAAAGCTACTGAACGAAGGAAAAATTCTCGTGTACGAAAACAACTATCGTAAGGCTCTGAATGTATTTAGAACGGTATTGTCCTATGACAGTTCTAACGCTACTGCCAACTTTAGAATTGCGGAGTGCCACTTAAATCTCGACAAACCTCGATTAGGTAAAAAATATGCCCTTCGAGCAATTAATTTGAATCCAGAGACAAACACTGATGTTTATTTTGTCTTAGCAGAGTCTTACCACCGATTGGGAGAATTAGAATTAGCTAAAGAATATTACCAAAACTTTAAAGAAAAATCCTCCAAAAACACCAACGAAGACTACGACACAGACAACCGCATAAAACAATGTGAATACGCCAAAACTTGTCTTGAAAATCCCGTAGATGCCACTGCGGAAAATATGGGGAGAAAAATAAATTCATTTAATCCGGAATATGCCGGGTCTATTTCTGCAAATGGACAAACTCTTGTTTTTACGTCAAGAAGAGCTGACACAAAAGGAGGCCAAGTAGATGAAATAGCAGACAATATGTATTTCGAGGACATCTACATTTCTTATTGGAATGATTCGATGAAAGAATGGTCTCAATCAGAGCCTATCGAGGGAAGTATAAATACTCCTGTTCACGATGCGGTATTGAGTATCTCTCCAAATGGAAACTCGATTTATGTATACAAAAGTGAAAACGGTGGAGACATTTTTGTCTCACGAAAAAGAGAAGACGGAACCTTTGGTACCGCTAATTCAATAGACGAAGGTCGCAATGTCAACTCCTCTTATTTTGAAAGTTCTGCATCCGTTACAGAAGACGAAAATTTCATTTACTTTGTGAGCGACAGACCCGGAGGAAATGGCCAAGCAGATATCTACACCGCTCGAAGAATAGGGAATGAATGGACCAAGCCGATTAATCTTGGAGACTCAATCAATTCCGAGGGAGACGAAAATTCTGTTTTTATTCATCCCAGTGGCGATTTGCTTTTCTTCACCTCAACAGGCCATGACGGGATGGGATCGTATGACATTTTCTATTCCAAACGAATAAATGGAAAATGGAGCAAAGCAAAAAACTTAGGGTATCCCATTAATACGGTTGGATCTGAAAAAACAATTTCGGTTACTAAAGATCTTAAAACGGCTTATGTATCATCTAATTACAAGGGAAGTTATGGAAGCACTGATATTTTCAAAATAGATTTAAGTAAAATGAAGTTCTAAAACTTTCTTATCTTGTACGGACCATTCTAACTAAACATTATGAAAACTATAATAAGCTCTATTCTCTTTGTGTCACTCGTGACTTTTTCGTGTAAAAAAGAAAAGTCTAAAGATCGAGAAGAGGAAACTCCAGTAGTGGAAGCAGTGAAATTCGCGGCTGACGTTCAACCTATTTTCCAACAAAGCTGTGGAACAGGCGGCTCTTGTCATGGAGTAAGCAGCGGTGCAGACGGCAAAATATACGAAACTCATGCCGGAGCAAGTTCGGTGCCGGACTCACAAACTCTCGGAAGCATTAAGCACAGCCCGGGTTTCAAAAATATGCCTCAAGGTGGAACTCAACTATCTGCGACTAAAATTGCGAAAATTGAAGCCTGGATAAATGAAGGAAAAAAGAATGATTAATGCAATGACTACAAATCAACTCTTTGTCTTAGGCTTCCTGATGATTGTTCTTTCTTTTTCGTGTAAAAAAGAAACGCCAGAAGAACCAAAAGTTGACATAACTACCCCTGTTCCAACCCCAACAGTATCCTTTCAACAAAGCGTGCTTCCTGTTTTTAACACTCATTGTAATGGAAGTTACTGTCATGGTGGAGGAGCCGATGGAAAATCATTTAATACACATGGAGAGGCAGTTTTAGTGCCTACCACATCACTCTTAGGAGCTATCAATCATACTTCTGGATTTAATCCAATGCCCAAGCTACAGTCAAAATTGGCGCAAACAGATATTGACACAATTACTATTTGGATTAACGAAGGGAGAATAAACAATTAATTCGTTATGAATTTGAAACATACGATAATTTTCACTTCTCTTGTCCTTGTAGCGATTGGCCTTGTTTCTAGTTCATTTATTCCGCAATCAGCTATCCATTCTGGGGAAGACAAAGTACTAGATATCCTTCACACTTTTAATAAAGACATGCCCCTGCATTTTATTCCGAAGAACCAACTAGATTCGGCAAAGGTGAATCAAGGAAAAAACTTAGTTACCGCTGGTTTTCTTGATCCGGAAAACAAAAAGAATTTCGAATCGAGGCAATCCAAACACTTCGTGTGTGTTGATTGTCACAATATTGAGCGAGAAGATCCAGACTTAAAAAAAAGTAATCCGGAAACGAGACTTTCTTATGTTTCGGAAAAAGGAATGAAATTTTTGCCAGCAACTACACTTTATGGCACAGTCAATAAATCTCATTGGTACAACCAAGATTACCTAAAAAAATATGGAGAATTAGTTGTCCCAGCTAGAGATACCCTGGCTAATGCCGTCCAATTGTGCGCTGTGGTTTGCTCGCAAGGAAGAGCTCTCAATGAAGAAGAGATGGAGTCAATGTTGCATTTTTTGAATTCAATAGGATACACGATAAGCGAATTAGATTTCAACGAAAAAGAAAAAAATCTGATTGAATACTCTGATGACACTAACAAAATAAAAGAACTCATAGAATCTAAATATTTGAATTATTCACCTGCTACTTTCTTAAATCCACAAAAAATTGAAGAGCGGAAATATGGCAAAAATGGAAATCCAAAGAACGGAAAACTTTTATATGAAATGAGCTGTTTAACTTGTCACCAAGAGGGAGGTGTGACCAACTATAAATTAAATAACGAGCAACTTACATTCAAACACTTGAAATATTGGTCTTCTACGCATAAAATGTTCTCGGTATATGACATTGCCAGAAAAGGAACGTACTCAAAAAATGGATATAAACCTTACATGCCGAATTATACAAAAGAAAGAATGAGCGATCAACAATTAGAGGATTTGATGGCCTACATCAATTCTATGGCTACACAAAGCCGTGCACAAACAAAAAAGAAAAATTTACACCCCACTGGCGGAACTCCAAATTTTTAACCCGATTTTATGAAAAACTTACTCTTCCTTTCGGTTTTATTCACTTCCAACGCTTTCTCCCAAAACAACAGGACAACCACCTACACTTGGAATACATTTAACTCCACACGAGTCATTAATTCTCACTCGATTGAAATGCTCGAAAAAAAATCTATGGATATGAAAATCGGACATAGATTTGGAGATATTGCGGGAACGAATGGAGGTGTAAAAACTCTCTTTGGGTTTGATAACTCCTCCGATATTGCAGTAGGTTTAGAGTCAGGAATCTCGAATAATTTTAATATTGGAATTACACGTTATAAAGGAGCTGGCCCTTATTTACAGTTGTATGAAGGATATGCTAAGTACAAACTTTTGGCGCAAAGTAATAAAACACCCTTAACACTTGTAGCATTAGCAAAGTTTAATGTGACCACCATGCCAGCAAGTAGTAATTCGACATCCCCTACTTCATTTCCAGATTTTGTAAGCAGAACTTCAAGTTCTTACCAATTGCTCATTGCCAAAAAATTTAATCAACGCTTTTCACTTCAAGTGATGCCTACGTATGTGTATAGAAACTATGTGGGATTTTATGATCAAAATGGAACATTTGCTCTTGGCGCTGGTACCCGAATTCAGTTAACAAAAATTATTGGCATTATTGGCGAATACCACTACGTATTTTTTGAAGAAAGAGTTCAAGAAAAGCTCGCCACTTTTCATCCACTCGCCTTGGGTGTCGAATTTGATACTGGTGGACATATATTCCAACTCAATTTCTCCAATTCGAGAGGATTTGGGGAAGCACAATATATTCCTTCCACATTCTCAGATTTTATGGAGGGTCAATTTCGATTTGGATTCACAATTTCTAGAGTTTTCAAATTGTAATCCTCTGTTAACTTTTTCTTGATAACTCAAAGTTAAATCTTGGTTAAAAATCCTTACTTTTAAGATTCAATTTTTACCCAAGTTATGTACTTAATTTTTGATACCGAAACCACCGGTTTACCTAAAAACTGGAATGCCCCAATTACAGATAGCGACAACTGGCCAAGGTGTATTCAACTTGCATGGCAAGTACATGATGAACTAGGAAAATTGGTTGAAGTAAAAAACTTCATCATCAAACCCGAAGGATTCGACATACCCTTCAATGCTTCTAAAATTCACGGGATAAGTACCGAACGAGCTTTAAAAACGGGGCAAGAGTTAACTTTAGTACTAAACGAATTTAACAAAGCACTTAGCCAAGCCAAATTTGTAATTGGTCACAACGTAAACTTTGATCTAAACATAGTAGGAGCAGAATTTCACCGTACGGGAATTACCTCTAACATAATGGAAATAAATGAGTTGGATTCTTGTTCAGAAGCCACAGCCACCCTTTGCCAAATTCCCGGGGGTCGTGGAGGGAAATTCAAGTTACCAAAACTTCAAGAACTCCATCAGTTTTTATTTCAAGAAGAATTTGCAGAAGCACATAACGCCTCGGCTGACGTAGAAGCCACAGCTCGATGTTTTCTAGAATTGATTCGAAAAAAAGTGTTGACACTATCGGAACTTCAACAAGAGAAAGGATATTTCGAAAAATTTAGAGAACAAAATCCGAATCCCATCCAACTTATTGGGCTCAATATAAAACCCTACGGAGAAGTAGACGAAGAAATTCTGAAAACCAACACTGAGTCTATTGAATCGACTGATTCAACCCTCAGTAAATCGGAGATTAATCAACTTAATTTTTCGCATCTACACAATCATTCTCAGTTCAGTATTCTCCAATCCACTTCGGATATCAATTCTTTGGTAAAAGCTGCCGTTTCGAACAAAATGAACGGAATCGCGCTTACCGACACAGGAAATATGATGGGAGCTTTTCATTTTGTAAAAGCAGTAAACATCCACAATAAAGAAGTACAAAAAAGGAAAGAAGAAGATCCTGAGCGCTGGGAAACCGAATTAAAGGCAATAGTAGGTTGTGAATTTTTTGTGTGTCAAGATCACACGGACAAATCGTACAAAGACAATGGTTCTCTTGTTGTGATATTAGCCAAAAACAAAAACGGCTATCACAATTTGGCCAAACTAAGTTCTATTTCGAACATTCATGGGTTTTACTATGTACCACGGATCGATAAAAAACTTATCGAACAATACAAAGAAGACCTCATTGTACTTTCGGGTGGAGTTTCAGGCGAATTATCCAATCTTATCTTAAATGTAGGCGAAAAACAAGCCGAAGAATCTCTCTTGTGGTGGAAGGAACAATTTGGAGATGATTTTTACATCGAATTGGTTAGACACGGAGAGGAAGAAGAAGAACATGCCAATAAAGTATTAATCAGTCTGGCAAAAAAACATTCTGTGAAGCTCATTGCAACGAACAATACTTTTTACATAGATCAAAAACAATCGGATGCCCACGATGTGTTACTCTGTATTCGCGATGGAGAAAAAAAATCTACCCCGATAGGAAAAGGTAGAGGATTTCGATACGGAATGCCGAACAATGAATTTTATTTTAAATCACAAGAACAGATGATTGAATTGTTTCAGGATATTCCTGAAGCTATTTCCAATACTCAAGAGGTTGTTGAAAAAATAGAGTCCTTTGTCTTAGAAAGAGATGTCCTGTTGCCCAAGTTCGATTTTCCCGAAGAATTCAAAGATACGCGTGATGAAGAAGATGGAGGAAACAGAGGAGAAAATAATTACCTCAAACACCTCACCTATGCGGGTGCGCACAAAAGATATGGAGAAACTTTAACCGATGAGCAAAAAGAACGAATTGACTTTGAGCTAGAGATTATTGCCAAGACTGGTTATCCAGGATATTTCTTGATCGTACAAGATTTTATTCAAGCCGCCAGAAACATGGGAGTTTCAGTGGGTCCTGGAAGGGGTTCTGCGGCAGGATCTGTGGTAGCCTACTGCCTCAAAATAACCAATATTGACCCACTAAAATACAACCTGCTTTTTGAGCGTTTCCTAAATCCAGATAGAGTCTCAATGCCCGATATTGATATAGACTTTGATGACGAAGGAAGAGGAAAAGTAATAGACTGGGTTATCGAGAAATATGGTGCCCAACAAGTTGCGCAGATTATTACTTACGGAACTATGGCAGCTAAGTCATCTATTCGAGATACTGCAAGGGCACTAGACCTTCCGCTCATGGAAGCAGGACGACTAGCCAACCTCATCCCTAATACCAAATTGAACAAAATATTTGGAATGGATGAAAAAGCATTGGCAAAAAAACTAGGCCGAAAAGAAGACATGGACATGGCCATGGAACTTAAAGCAATATCCAAAGAAAATTCGCTAGAAGCCGAAGTAATAAATCAGGCAATTATCCTCGAAGGTTCTTTAAGGAATACGGGTACGCACGCCTGTGGAGTAATCATTACTCCTGGTGATATCACGAACTACGTTCCAGTAGCTACAGCCAAAGATTCTGAAATGTACGTAACCCAGTTCGACAACTCGGTGGTAGAAAGTGCTGGGCTACTAAAAATGGATTTTCTTGGTCTAAAAACGCTTACCTTAATAAAGGATACAGTTAAAATTGTGAAAGCCATTCACAATATTGACCTCGATCCTGAGGAATTCGACTTGGAAGATGAAAAAACTTACGAATTATTTCAACGAGGAGAAACAGTGGGTGTTTTTCAGTACGAATCCGCTGGAATGCAAAAATACCTGAAAGACCTGAAACCGACAGTTTTTGACGATTTAATTGCAATGAACGCCCTGTATCGACCTGGTCCGCTCGAATATATTCCGAGTTTTGTAAGGAGAAAAAACGGGGAAGAAGAAATCATCTACGACATTGATGCCAGCGAAGAATACTTGGCCGAAACTTATGGTATTACTGTCTACCAAGAGCAAGTAATGCTCCTCTCACAAAAACTTGCCAACTTTACGAAAGGTGAAGCCGATGTACTAAGAAAAGCAATGGGTAAAAAGATTTTTGCTTTACTGGAAAAATTAAAACCTAAATTTATTGAAGGAGGAAAATCGAATGGGCATGAAGAAGAAAAGCTAAACAAAATATGGAAAGACTGGGAAGCATTTGCTGCCTATGCCTTTAACAAATCGCACTCTACTTGCTACGCTTGGGTAGCCTTTCAAACGGCCTACCTCAAAGCCCACTACCCTGCCGAATACATGGCGTCCGTGCTATCGAACAACATGAATGACATAAAATCGGTAACATTTTTTATGGAAGAATGCAAAAGAATGGGAATCGAAGTACTGGGACCTGACGTAAATGAATCTTATTTTAAATTTGCTGTGAACGGACAAGGAGCTATCCGTTTTGGAATGGGGGCTATCAAAGGTGTGGGTGAAGGAGCAGTAGAATCCATTATCAATACCAGAAAAGAACACGGAAAATTCACCTCAATTTTTGATATGACCTCCAAAATTGATTTGCGTGCAGCCAATAAGCGAACCCTCGAAAGTTTGGCGATTGCAGGAGGATTCGATTCCTTTGAGGGAGTTCATCGAGCTCAATATATAACGCCCGATGAAAATGGCAGAACAGTCATTGAAACTGCAATTAAATACGGCAATGCAATTTCGCAAGGTAAAAACTCTAATCAAGGAAGCTTGTTTGATACGGAAGACGGAGAAGTAGATATCCCAGAACCCACTATTCCTTCTTGCGAAGAATGGGGAAGCATCGAAGCCTTAAACAGGGAAAAAGAATTAGTAGGAATTTTTATTTCGGGCCACCCACTGGATGATTACAAATTTGAATTAGATAATTTCTGTGGAAGCAAAGTAGAAACATTGAATCAAATGGCGGCCAATGTTGGCAAAGAAATATCACTTGGATGTATCATTAATAATGTAGAACACCGAGTTGCCAGAAACGGAAATCCTTTCGGAACCTTCGAAATGGAGGATTATGATGGCTCTTTCAAGCAGTTCTTGTTTAAAGATGATTACCTCAAATTCAAGCATTATTTGGTCAATGGAAACTTTGTGCATATCCGCGGAAGGATAGATAAAAAAAGATGGGGAGATATGGAACCCATGTTTGTAATAAACTCTATTGAGTTGTTATCAGAGATAAGAGACAAACTGAGCAAATCAATTACCCTTACGATTCCTATGAGAACTCTGTCTACTGAATTTATAGACAACCTTACAGAACTGCTTGAAACGGATGAAAGCGAAGAAAAAGGGAACTGCAAACTAAAAGTAATTGTAACGGACGAAGAAAAAACAACGGTAAACTTATTTTCTAGAAAAATAAAACTAAAAATCACCAACGAACTCCTTGCAAACTTTGGAGAAATGGACGGTGTGAGTTATAAGTTGAATTAGATTTTTTTCATTTGTAAGGAATTAAAATAAATCCGACTTATATTTGTGTCAAGATGACAGATAAAACTGAATGGTATTCTTTTTGAAATACCTTCAACAGAATTAAAAACCAAATAAATAAAATAAAATGGCATTAGAATTAACAGCAGCAAACTTTGAAGAAACTATCAACTCAGGAAAACCGGTAATGGTTGACTTTTGGGCAGCTTGGTGTGGACCATGTAGAATGGTAGGACCGTTGGTAGATGAATTATCTAACGAGTATGCTGAAACAGCACACGTAGGAAAAGTAGATGTAGATTCAAACCAAGATATCGCAGCAAAATACGGAGTAAGAAACATACCAACAATCTTGTTCTTTAAGAACGGAGAAGTTGTAGACAAATCAGTAGGAGCTGTGCCAAAAGCACAATTAGCTGAAAAATTGAACGCATTGGTATAATCCAAATCGAAACAGTTTGAAAAAAAAGGGAAGCCAATTGGCTTCCCTTTTTTTTATGGGTTAAAATCCGTAAAAAGCTCTGCCCCTTATTTTCGCAATAATTTTACACTCAACAAAACTAAACTTGTCATAAAAGTAAGGTGAAACAAAGTACCAGAAATCATAACTAAGTATTTCACTTCTTCAATTCCCAACCACAGTATATAAATACCCGAGAATGTAATGAGCATAGAAACAAAAGGCTCAATAGCCAGAAAATTCTTGAATCGAGCAGGTAGTTTAGTAAAATACAGCAGAATACTCAACACCAATTGCAACAATCCCATCGATAAAAGGTGATCGTGCAGAAAAGTTAAAATACTTTTTTCTGTTTTCTTGAATTTCATCACTTCGGCATCCTCATTATCTTCATTGCCTAAATAATTTTCCTGAAGAGTGGTTGTATTGGCCTCAGTGGTCAGGTATAAATAACGCAAACCAAAACCGTAACCCAACGAAATTGTAATCACAAAAAGAAACAACATTCGTTTCAGCGGCTGGGCTAGTTCTTCGATAAAAAAAGAGGGTAAATTCATTATTTACTTATATTTCGTATTGTGATTAAAGATTTCTGAATTTCTTTAGTAATGGCATCGCATGACATTGTTGCACCAGAAATTCCATCAATATCCTGTGTCAAATTATTGGCATCTTTAGGAGTTTTTCCCTCAAATTGTTTCAACCATCTTTTGCTACCAATTTCGCCACCGTGATCTTCTCTGTAAATCAAAACCTTTACGGTTTTTATAGATTTATTGGGATTAAAAACCACCATAAAATCAAACTTATCGAATCTTCCAATAGCAGAATTCACCGAAACAATTCCCAAATTTTTCTTCGAAGATTTTTCTGTAATCCCAAACCAAGATTCGTTTTCCGACTTTCGATTTACTGCCATTTCTTCCTTTACAAAAATTTTGTTTTCAAAAGTTTTACTCAGTACTTTTTGAATCTTTTTCTCCAGGTGAGCATCGTGTGAAAACCCAAACAGAAAAAAGGAAATTACTAAAACACTTATATTTTTTAAAACCATACTCCTACTCCAAAATTAATTTGATTTCTGATTGAAGAACCTCTTAGTTCATTTCTGAATTGCTGAAAATCAGCCTTTAAAGCAACACCTTGATCGAGATGAAAAGTTAAACCTGTGGTTATCTCAGTTCGGTTGTAGCTTTTGTTTTGCGTAAGCTCACCTGAAACTTTGTGGTGAGTATTGTAATTTTCATACCTACAGAATGTAACTAATTTTTTGTCTGTCGATTTTTTCATAAATCGCAACAAATCATAACCTGCTTCTACATAATAACCTTGCATCGCTGAACCGACATTGGTTCCGAACATCGCGTTGTACTGAGAAGAATTGGCAATATTGGCATACACATATTGTCCTCTTGCCTCAAACCCTTTGTTTTTGAACCTTATATCTGCAACCATCATTCCCATTCCCACAACAGATGAATCTGCCCTTGCCAAAGTTCCATTTTCAGTTACTCCAATTTCATCGTACAAGGTAGATTGAGTTTTTCCAATGTAACCCGACAAACCAATTTTTAATTTACTCAAACCAAAATACTCTAACCTTAATGTAGCATTGGAATGTGAAAAAGTAGTTTGAGCTCCTTTTTGCCTTCCGCTTCTAAAACCTGAACTTCCCGAAAGTGAGGCCTCATTATCAAAACTCGATAAGCCATTTACAAAATAAGCTTGATATCTGAATCCTATGTCAGGAATAGTACCAGAAAAACCTGCTCCAATTTCTCTCCAAGTAGTAGGAATCAGATACTTATCTATGTTTGGTCTTTCTACTCCATTAAAAGTAACTGGCTCGTGATACTCGTTGATAATTCCCATTGGAATTAACATCAAACCAGCTCTAAAATGAACAAATTCATGCAAACGATAATCAATAAAAGCCTGCTCAATAAACACCTCCTTAATGTGTTCTATCTCCAATTCAGTTACAAAACTTAATTTATCTGTGAATTTATAACCAGTTAAAAATACCATTCTGTGAACATCAAAACTCCCGTTTCGTTTGTTTCCATTAGATGGCAAAGTGTTGTTAAAATCTATTTCTCCATATCCACCAAGAGTAATTCGAGAATCACTCAAAATCAATCTGTCGGCTGAATTCACCATTGTATCTCCCATTCCAATTTGCGTCCAAGCACCAGAAACCATAAAAGAAAGAATAATAATTGAGACTATTTTTTTCATTTATTTATGTTTTGTTATTTATTTTTATTCTAAATAGAGTTCAAATGTAGTACATTGTTTTTATTTATTCTAAATAAGAACAATGATTTTTATCACTTATTTTTTAATGCGTTTAAGAACAAAGTAGTCAAGCTAAAAGTTGTACATTTATAACTATAAAAAAAGACCATTGAAACTCACAAAAGACTCTATAGCGAAATTTGGCAACCTCGAAATCTTGGCAAAACAAGTTGTAGAGGGATTTATAACCGGATTGCACAAATCCCCATTTCATGGGTTTTCGGTGGAGTTTGCGGAGCATCGTCTCTACAACAAAGGTGAATCTACCAAACACATAGATTGGAAACTTTATGCCCGCACAGATAAATTATTTGTGAAACGATACGAAGAGGAAACTAATCTACGGTGTCAGTTCATGGTGGATGTTTCCTCTTCCATGCATTTTCCTAAAGACGATTCCAAACTCAATAAATTGGAATTTTCGGCAATGGCTGTTGCTAGCTTAATCGAATTATTAAAAAAACAAAGAGATGCAGTTGGCTTGTCTCTGTTTTCTAATGAATTTAAACTCGAAACACCAGCCAAAACGAACCAAGCTCACCAGCGTTACATCTATTCGGAGCTAGAAAAAATGCTAAACAAAGAGCACCAACTTGAAGGAGAACCCACCAAAATTGTGGAAGCTATTCACCATTTTGCCGAAAAAATCCATAAGCGTTCCTTGGTTTTTATTTTTAGCGATATGCTAGATGGCGAATTAATGAATAATGAAGAAGCTTTTTCTGCTCTTCAACATTTGCGACACAAAAAACACGAAGTCGTATTATTTCATGTGATGGATAAAGCCAAGGAGCTGGAACTGAACTATGAAAATAGGCCAACCGTATTTGTAGATATGGAAACTGGCGAAGAAGTGCGCCTGAATCCAAGTCAAATAAGAGATGAGTACAAAGCCAAGCTCTCTTCCTATCAATCTACTCTCAAACTGAAATGTGGACAATACCAAATTGACTATGTCCTAACTAATATTGAGAAAGGAGTGTATCCTGTTCTGCTTCAATACCTCATAAAAAGAAGTAAACTGACATAAGTCATAAATGAAATATAAGCTCGAAATCCGAGCGGTTGATATAATTTCATACCTTTGTTCCATATTATTCTTTTAACCCTTAAAAACTCGTATAGAATGCAACTGTACAATACATTAAGCTCAAAAGAAAGAGAGGTACTTATTGAACAAGCCGGAAAAGACCGCCTGACTATCTCTTTCTACAAGTACCACAAAATTGGTAACCCAGAAATATTTCGAAATTATTTGTTCCTCCTTTGGGATCAACAAGAAGTTCTGGGAAGAATTTATGTGGCAAAAGAAGGAATAAATGCCCAACTTTCTGTTCCTGCCGAAAATTTCAATGTATTTAAAACCAAACTGGATGAAATCTCATTCCTAGAAAACGTAAGGCTAAACATTGCGATAGAGCATTACAACAAGTCTTTTTTGAAACTGAAAGTAAAAGTAAGGGATAAGATTGTAGCCGATGGATTGAATGACGACACTTTTGATGTGACAGACATTGGAACACATGTGAAAGCACAGCAATTTAATGAACTTATTGAAGACCCCAATACTGTTTTGGTGGATATGAGAAATCATTATGAAAGTGAAATAGGACATTTTAAAAATGCCGTAACACCCGATGTAGATACTTTTAGAGATTCATTGGACTTGATAGAAGATCAACTCAAAGACCACAAAGAAGATAAAAACCTAGTGATGTATTGCACCGGTGGAATTCGTTGCGAAAAAGCTTCGGCATATTACAAGCATAAAGGTTTTAAAAAGGTGTTCCAGATGGAAGGTGGAATCATCAACTATTTCAGACAAGTGAACGAGGAAGGACTTGAGAACAAGTTTCTCGGGAAAAATTTTGTGTTTGATGAACGAAGAGCTGAACGAATTTCTGACGATGTGATTTCACATTGTCACCAATGTGGTGAGCCATGTGATGTACACGTAAATTGTTTAAATCAAGGCTGTCACTTGCTATTTATCCAATGTAGCTCATGTTCCGAAAAAATGAATACTTGTTGTTCGGATGAATGCAAAGAGGTTATTGCATTGCCCGAAGAAGAACAAAAAGCACTGAGAAAAGGAAAGTCGGCTGGCAACAAAATTTTTAAGAAAGGAAGGTCTGAGGTATTGAAATTCAAGAGGTAACCATACTTCTAATTTCATCTCACCCTCTACTT
>Ga0181558_10000404_pt1 | contig 40229 bp, 38 predicted proteins | sample 011ome_22_FD_133754 | JGI IMG/M metagenome (GOLD analysis project Ga0181558, IMG submission 133754) | Coastal salt marsh microbial communities from the Groves Creek Marsh, Skidaway Island, Georgia - 011507BT metaG (megahit assembly) | ecosystem: Environmental > Aquatic > Marine > Intertidal... | reverse complement strand
TTCGCCCGCCCGTTCGCCCACTCCAGCGTCGCGCGCGTGGTGATGTCCACATTCGATCCACTGCGTTGGACGGCCGACGGTCGGAGCGCCACTCCTGGCACGCAGGCCGAGAGGACATGCAGGGGGTAGATGCCCACATCCAGCAGCGCCCCGCCGCCCCGTTCGGCGTCGAGCCGGTAGTTGTCCTGAGGAACGGACGGGAAGGTGAACGTGCCCAGGAACGACTCGATCTCCCCGAGGTCGCCGCTCCGGGCGAGGTCGACGATGCGCCCGATGCGCGGGTGCCATCGTGACCAGACAGCCTCGACGAGCAGCACGCCCGCCTGCTCTGCTGCGTCGAAAGCCGAGCGGGTGTCGTCCGGGGAGAGGGTCAGTGGCTTCTCGCACACGACGTGCTTGCCAGCCTCGATGGCGGCCAGGATCCACGGCAGATGTGCCTCATTCGACAGGGCGACATAGACGGCATCGACGTCGTCTGCCTCGATCACCGAGCGATAGTCCGTCACCGACCGCGCTGCACCCACCGACTCAGCGCGCGCGATATCGCGAGCCGCGACCACCTGCAAGGAAGCGCCGGTTGCCGATCGCAGTGCCCCGCCGGTCGCCTGCTGGACGATCCAGCCAGCGCCCAGGATCCCCCAGCGAACGTCCGTCACCGCAAGAGCTGAGGAGCGACCGGACGGCCCAGATCCATCGCCGACGCCTCGGCGGCCTCCATCACCGCAACGACGTCGCGGGACTGCTGCGCCGACACCTGCATGGGGGTCCCCGCAGCCAGATGCTCGGCGAGCTCACGGTGGAAGGTGTAGGCCGGGACCTCGTCCAGAGTGACGGTTCGCGCAGAGCCATCAGGGGCGAACACGGTCACGAGCGCCGGCAGGTCCGCCACGGCAGGCTCGGCCGCCGGGTCCCAGTCGGCGACGATCGCACCCTCGGTACCGAACACCCGGAACTTCGGGGGCCGAGCCGCAGACAGATCGGAGTTCACGAAAGTGGCCTGGGTGCCGTCGGCGAACGTCACCGTCACCACCGCGTGGTCGGCATTCGTCACATGCGTCCAGTGGCGCTTGTGGTTGATGCCGGAGACGTGGGCGACGTCCTCGTCGAATAGGTCAAGGATCTGATCGAGATAGTGCGAGCCCCAGTCGAAGATCGCACCGCCGGAGACCTCGACATCGGAGTGCCAGTAGTCGCATGGGCGCGAGTAGCCGCCGACGAAGCTGTCGTACTGGAAGACATCGCCGATGGCATCCTCACGGATGAGGCGGCGCATCGTCACGAAGTCCGCATCGAACCGGCGGTTCTGGAACACGATCAGGGTCAGGCCCCGCTCGGCTGCCAGCGCCATCGCCTCGTCGCATTCCTGCGCCGTGAGGGCCATGGGCTTCTCCAGCACCACATGGATGTCGCGGCGCAGGGCCTCCATCGCCCAGTGATGGTGCGTATTGGGAGGAGTGGAGACGACCACGACGTCGACGAGACCCGAGTCGAGCATCTCCTCGGCGCTGGCGAAGGCCGCGATTTCCGGGGCGAGCTCCCTGGCCGCAGCGATCCGCTCCGGATTGACGTCACAAACCGCCGATAGCTCGAGCCCTTCCGTGTTCTGCACCGCAAGGTTGTGCTCGTGTCCGATTGCGCCGTACGCCAGAAGTCCTACTCGCATTCCTCAAGCCTATCTAGGCCGGGCAACGGCGCCATCTGGCTCAATCGGTCCCACCCGCACGCACTACATTCGACGAGTGTTCAACGAACGGCTGGCCGAGCGCGTCCGTCAAGCCCTCAGGGATGTCCCCTTCGAGGTGGAGGAACGCAGGATGTTCGGTGGCCTGGCCTTCATGGTCCGCGGCTACATGACCGTCGGCGTAATCGAGGACTCCCTGATGGCCAAGCTCGGACCCGAGGCCACCGAGACGGCGCTATCCAGGCCAGGAGTGCGTCCCATGGACTTCACCGGCAGACCCATGAGGGGCTTCGTCTTCATCGACGATTCAGGGCTCAAGGGCAGGCAACTGCAATCATGGATCGACAAGGCAATCGACTTCATGCAGGCCCAGCCCCGGCGGGGATAGGCACGGATGCGCGCGGCCCAGTCTGCGCGCATCAGGGAGCGTCACACCCTCGTCCTAGCATGGACATGAGACGGAGGCTCGAGCCCATTCCGGTTCGGGTCGGGGGTTCGGACGGAGGCCACGATGAGAGCCGGTCGAAGTGCCGTGGCGGTGATGGTGACGGTCATGGCGGGTCCCGTGGGCGTGTGGTGTGCTCTCGTGGCTGCCGCGAGTCTGCTCAGTCAGCTCCTCGCAGGCTTCGGCGTCATTGCCAATGCGGAGTGGATGCAGATCTTCAATCCCGCGGTGTGGTTCGGGTTCGACAACATTGCCGGGACCGGAAGTCTCATGGACTCTCTCGTTGGAGGTCCGGGAGCTCCAGGCGGCTCCATGAATCGGTACCTCGTCTTCATGCTCACCGGGATCGTGGCAGTCGCGTGCCTTGCTTCCGTGCGGGCCGTGTGGGCGTGGGCTCGCTCCGACGTCCAGACCTAGACGCTCGCCTCAGCGACGAAATCCTCCTTGGAGCGCACACCACAGTCGGGACAGCACCAGTCAGCGGGAATTCCCGACCAGGCCGTGCCGGCGGGGAAGCCCTCGCGGGGATCTCCGACACGTTCGTCGTAGCGGTAGTCGCAGCCGGGGCAGGCATGTGTCGATGAGTCGCTGCCCCTGTGCTGCACGGCATTCGTCGTCGACTGCATGTGCTGCGCTGCGGTGAGTCGGCCCTGCCGCTGGAGGCGTCGCTGCCGTCGGGGCTGCAGGTTCGCAAGCGACAGGTCGCCATCGAAGTGCTCTGCGACACGTGGATCCATGACGCGAAACCACACCGGGGGTACGAGGGCGAGAAGGATCATGCCCGCATAGCCGGTGGGCAGCGCCGGCGACTCGTCATAGTCGCGAAGGGCCTGATACCGGCGAGTGGGTTGCGCGTGATGGTCGCTGTGACGCTGCAGGTGATAGAGCAGAACGTTGGTGGCGATGTTGTTCGAATTCCAACTGTGTCGCGGCTGGACCTGCTCGTACCGTTCACGGCCCCCCGACACGACCTTCTGCCGCAGCATCCCGTAGTGCTCGAGGTAGTTGACGGCCTCCAGGAGAGCGACGGCGATCGCCGCCTGGATGAGCAGGAAGGGCAGCGCCCCCCAGCCGAGCCACACGATGATGAGCGCCCACAGGGCGAGCGTCATCAGCCACGAGTTCAGGACGTCGTTGCTCACACGGAACGGGTGCTGCCCGCGGCGAGCGATTCGTGCTCTCTCGAGGCGCCACGCACTGACGAGTGAGCCGAGGACGGTTCGGGGAAGGAACGTGTAGAAGGTCTCGCCGAGCCGACTGCTGGCGGGATCCATCGGCGTCGCGACGCGCACATGATGACCGCGGTTGTGCTCGATGAAGAAGTGCCCGTAGATGCTCGGGGCGAGGGCGACCTTGGCCAGCCAGCGTTCGTGCTGCTCCTTCTTGTGACCGAGCTCGTGAGCGGTGTTGATGCCCAGACCGCCGATGAATCCGAGAGTGACGGCAAGGCCAATCTGCTCAGAGGTGGTCAGCCCCCCGTTCACGATGAACCAGAGCCCGACGAGAAGTCCTGCATATTGCAGTGGGAGGAAGGCGAAGGTGATCCATCGGTAGTAGCGGTCGTTCTCGAGCGCATCGATGAGGTCATCGGGCGGATTGGCGTCATCCCGGCCTGTGACCCAGTCGATGAGGGGGACGAGGCCGAGGATGACGATCGGTCCGAGCCACAGCCACACACCCTGGTCGGTCAGCGAGAACAGGCCCATCGCCGCGAACGGGATCAGCGGCATGGCCAAGGCAGTGAGCCACAGGTGGCGCTTGCGGTCGCGCCACCGCTCAACGGAATCCTGGCGTACGGTGCCATGCAGAGCCATCTGATCACCTCCCTCGTCTCAGTGAACCATCGGTCATCGCGTCGTTCAAGGGCTTCGCGCTGTCGGCTCCTGGCCGGCTCTCGCATGCTTCTGCAGAGTCCTGGATCTACTCCAATGCGGCCCAACGTCCTCAGTGCAGGGGAATACTGGCGACGTGATGCGAGCCGTGGTCTACGAAGAGCCGGGCTCCTTCCGCGTGCGGGATGTCCCGATGCCGAGCCCGGCTGCTGGTGAAGTCGTGGTGCGCATGACGTCTGCCGGGATGTGTGGAACCGACCTGCACCTGCACGAGGGACAGTTCCTGGCGAACTTCCCCCTGACTCCCGGCCACGAGACCGTAGGCGTGATCGCCGCTTTGGGGCATGGCGCCGTGGACGGGACCGGCTCGCCGCTGTCCGTTGGCCAACGAGTGGCGATCAACCCGAACTCCAGCTGCCGCAACTGCTCCTACTGTGCCGAGGGTCGACCCTGGCTGTGCGACTCCTTTGCCGGCATCGGCTCGTCCACACCGGGTGGCTTCGCCGAGTGCGTCCTGGTGCCCGGCGAGCAGGTCTTCGATGTCACCGGCATCGACGAGGACCTGGCGGTGTTCGCGGAGCCGTCGGCGTGCATCGCACACCTGATGGATCGACTCACACCCCTGGATGGATGCTCGGTCATCGTGCTGGGGGCTGGGCCTACGGGCGTACTGCTGACGCAGTTCCTGCTCTTCAGCGGGGCGTCATCCGTTGTTCTCGGCGACCCCAATGAGGCCAAGCTGGCGGTGGGAGCGGCACTGGCAGAGATCAGTACGCATCTGATTCACCGTGATGACGTGCCCGGATCCATGGATGCGCTTGTCGGGGAATTCGGAGCGTTCGACGTGGTCATCGATGCGACGGGGCGAGCCGCCGTGATGGAGGAGCTGCCGCGGCTGGCACGCAATGGCGCTCGGATCGTGCTCTACGGAGTCGCCGACGAGGCCGACCTCATACGCATCTCACCATTCGACGTCTTCCGGCGCGAGTTGACGATCATGGGCTCCTTCACCGAAGTGGACTCGTTTCCCGAGGCTCTGGCGGCGTTCCGCTGCGGTGCCGTTCGAGTGGACGGGCTCATCACCCACCGTTTCCGCGTCGAGGAGTACGCACTGGCCCTCGAGGCCTTGAGGTCTGACCGTTCGGCGCACAAGATCGTCATCACTGCCTGACCTCGGGCGGCAACGCTGAAGGGCGGCGCCAGGGATCCCGAGTTGGAGCGTCTCCCGAACGACTGACCGGTAATCTCCATGCTCAGGTGTTCATTGCCCCACATTCAGAGAGGTGTCTCATGAGGATCCGTTCGACCGCAGCCGTCACTGCCATCGCTGGCGTGGCACTCGTCGCCGCTGCCGCACCCGCCTTGGCGATGGGGTCAGGCAACCCGTATGAGGACATGCAGGTCGGGGTGACCTACACGGTCTATGAGCCGACCTACACCGCCGGACTGAAGCAGAAGCACGTCGGACCGAACATGTGGCACGAGGAGGGCGTGGACCAGAACATGCTCGCCCTGTTCGGCAAGAATCACGGCCGCAACCTCAACATCACCGAGGGCAATCCGATGACCTCCGACATCGGCCAGGGCGAACTGGTGCGGACGTTCAAGATCCAGGGGCGGACCGCCAACGTCTATGCCTACTGCGATCCGGCATCGACGGCCAAGTGCACCCTCGCCGATATCGGCAGATTGGGCGGCCACATCGACGTCACCCTGCCTGCGGCATCGCCGTCACTGCGCGAGACCCGCGTGTGGGTCGAGACGATCCAGCCCAAGCCGATCTCCGGCCAGCAACTGATCAAGGTCGCCAAGGGGCTCAAGCCCGTCATGTGACCCGTGGTCCGGCTGGGCGGCTAGCCGTCCAGCCGGTAACCGCAGAACCGGCACACTCTGGCATTCGCGAGGATCATCTCGGCGCAGTCCGGGCAAGCGACCCGCTCATCCTTGGGCGCACGACGGAACCAGCTCCTGACCGACCACGAACTCGGTTGAGTGTCACGCGGCGACGTGATGCAGGCGGTCCAGTAGGCGGCGTTCCCGCGGGCCTCCTGGGCGAGGGCACCGGTCGACCCCTCGGCCACCTCGCTGGCGAAGGCGGCCGCTGCCCTGAGTGCGTTCGCGTCCTGATTGAGCACGGCCGGCATGGTTGCATTCCAGGCCAGATGCAATGCGTCCTCGGTGCGACCAGCGGCGAGACAGGCTCGTGCTTCAGCCAGCGGATCAGGCTGATCGCTCACACGGTTCGCTGATCGTCGGCAAGGAGGTCCTGCAACTCCTCGGTGAATTCGTAGGAGCCGTTCTCGCTCTGCGTGAGGCACCACACGATGTCGAAGCGCTCCTCCGGCCAGGCCTTCGGCACATCATGTTGATTGGTCACGGGGAAATGACCGAGGAGCTTCGGCATGCTCCCGTGGTGCCAGACGACGAGCGCGTCACGGTCGTCACCGAGAATGCTGGCCGCGGCGTCCTCGGCGTCCTGATGCGTGAACTCATCCTCGATCGTCACCGCGAGCCGGGCGGCGGTCGGCGTTGCCGTGTCACGCTCCCGCTTGCTCTTGTAGTCGTGCGTCGGCTTCGTCGCAATGACTCTCGTCGGACGCGCGAGTGCTGGACGATCCGGAGAGGGCAGGTGATCGAAGAGCGCAGCCAGTGCCCCGGCCCTGGTCCAGCCCTCGACGGAGAGTGAGTGCGGATCGTTCTGCCCGTGCTTGTCGACTCCCAGCGGAGGTCCGTCGTCTCCCGGCTTCTCCGCGTGGCGGAGGAACATGATCGTGCGTGGCGCCATGGGGCTCACTATGGCAGTGCCCCTACGAGAACACCTCCACGGGAGGAGGCCTGCGCCGCACCTGTCGCCAAGCCCACCGGCTCACCGCCCTGCGGCTACTCGCCGCCGATGTCCTGTGTCAGTGAATCCCAGACCACCGCGCGCACCTTGCGCTGGTAGTGCACCTCGGCCTCCGAGATCGACGCGAGCTCACCTGCGACGTGCTCGACCTTGTCGGGGTCACCCGCATGCTCGGCGACGAAGCGGCGGAGTTCGAAGACGCGCACCTGGACGGCCATGCGCTCGGCGTTGGCACTGTTGGCGCGGTTGATCAGGGTCGGCTCTTCATTGACGGCGCGCTGGAGGGCACCATCGGGGCCGTCGTCCACCACGGCATCAGCGTCGAGTCGCTCTGCGAGCTCGTCCAGGGCCCTGGCCACGGAACTCCACCAGACTCCCGAGGCCGCCGGCGTCTGAGCAAGGGTGGCGAGGGTTGAGTGATAAGTCGCGGTCATGGTTCCTCCTGGGTCAGGTGGGGTACGGCTGCGGAGCGGGGATCACCCGCTTCCACCCTCAGTTTCGCCCCGGGAACCCTCAGTCGCGCATCGAGCGGCCCTCAGGATGGCCGCAGGTATGTCGCAGGAATGTCGCGCCGTGAGGAGGTGAGGTGTCCGGTGTGACGTGGGTTACGCGAGCAGGGCGCCTGGATCGTCGGGGATGTCGGCCGAGTGCTCCTCCAGAGCGGCCAGCGGCACGTGAGCCAGGGCCGCCTCGTTCGTGGCCTTGAGCAGGACGGGTGCGGCAACGCCAGCCTCATAGGACTGGAGCCATCGACCGGCGCAGACCGCCCACCGGTCGCCGGGACGCAGACCCGCGAACCCGAACTGCGGGGCCGGGGTCGACAGGTCGTTCCCTACGGATCGCTGATGCTCGAGGAATTCCGCCGTCACCACTGCGCACACCGTGTGGGATCCGAAGTCGTCCGGACCCGTTGTCGTGGTGCCGTCGCGATAGAAGCCCGTCAGCGGCTCGAGACTGCACACCTCAAGGGGCTCACCCATCACATTGCGCTGGCGTTCGTTCGGCGTCTGGTCCACGCAATGAGACTAAGCCCACGATCGGGTTGCGGCATACCCATTGCCCACGGGACCGCCAAGTCCTAACGTCGGATCGTGACCGACACCCTGCCGCATCTGGATCCCCACACGGACTCCTTCTACCAGGATCCGTACCCCGCCTACGCGCTCCTGCGCTCGGAGGCACCGGTCTATGAGATCCCCGATCAGCCGGGTCTGTTCTTCGTCACGACGTGGGACCTCGTGCGCGAGGCGCTCATGGATCCCGAGCGATTCAGCAACAAGATGCCGGCCGCCCGACGCGACACTCCTCCGCCCGAGGTGGCCGCCGAGGTCGAGGCACTGCGCGCGCAGGGTCACGCGTACCTCCCCGCTCTCGGCACGAACGATGCGCCCGATCACACCCGCTACCGCAAGATGGTCAACCGCGCCTTCACTGTCCGCGGGCTCGCGTGGATGGAGCCCCTCGTCGATGAGGTGTCCAACCAGATCGCCGGATCGCTGGTCGACGGCGAGGTGGTGGATGCCATGGAGGACATCACCGTGCCGTTGCCGGTGTGGGCGATCATGCGGATCCTCGGCCTCGACGACAGGTACCGCGACGATCTTCGCCGGTGGTCCGACTCCTCGAACGCCGCCCTCGGCGGCAAGCTTTCGGCCCAGCGCTGGCTCGAGGTCGAGCGCGACGTGCTCGAATACCAGCAGGTGATCTGCGGGGTGCTCGACGATCGACGCATCAACCCCGGCACCGACCTGCTGACGACGCTCGTGCAGGCGGAGAAGGACGAGACGCCCCTGACGAATCAGGAGCTTGTCTGGCTGGTGCGGGAACTCGTCGTCGCCGGCAACGAGACGACCATTCGCTCCTTGGCGGACATCATCGTCCGCATCGACGAGATGCGTGCCACGCAGCCGGACATCTGGGATCGCATTCGTGATGACGAGGCCTTCCGTCGCGGACTCGTGGAGGAGGGAATCCGCTTCTCCTCGCCCGTCATGGGCCTATGGCGCCGTGTCACCCGTGACACGGAATTCGGCGGTGTCGCCATTCCGGAGGGTGCCACCCTGTTCCTCGCATACGGATCCGCGAATCGTGATGCCGCGGTCTTCGAGGATCCCGACACGTTCGATCCCCTGCGGGAGAACGTCAAGGAGCACCTTGCCTTCGGGCACGGGATCCACGTGTGCGTAGGTGCTGGCCTCGCCCGCATCGAGGCATCGTCCGCGCTTCGCGCCCTTGCAGAGAACGTCACGGCACTTGAGGTGCTCGACCCCTCGTCGCTGCGCTTTGGTCCCAGCTTCGGCCTGCGCGGAATGACCGAGGTGCCGGTGCGCGTGCATCGCCGTCCCGCATGACCCCCGACGAGGTCGTCACAGCCCTCATCCGCGCGTGTGAGACACGCGACCTCGATGGCGTCTGTGCTCTCGTCACTGACGACATCGAGTACGACAACGTCCCGATCGGCAAGGTGCACGGCCCGGACGGAGTTCGGTCCGTGCTGTCCGGTGGGGTCACGCAGGCCGCCACGGACGTGCAGTGGGTCGTCCATCGTCAGGTCGCAGCAGGCGACACCGTCATGAACGAGCGCACCGACCGGTTCCTCGTTGACGGCACCTGGGTGGAGATACCGATCGCCGCGGTCTTCGAGGTTCGCGACGGCCGGGTGTCACTGTGGCGCGACTACTTCGACGTGGAGACGTACCGCCGTCAGCGCTCCTGATCTCGGAGGAGCCTGCGTCGACTACGGAACCGAGTAGCCGCCATCGACGGTGAGGACGGCGCCCGTCATGAAGGATGAGGCATCGCTGGCGAGGTAGACGATCGACGGGCCGAGCTCGTCCGGCAGGGCATACCGGCGCTGCGGTGACAGGTCGACCCACCATGGTGCGTACTGCGGATCGTCGATGGGTGCGATGCCGGTCTTGACGTAGCCCGGGGCAATGGCGTTGACCCGGATGCCGAGGTCAGCCCATTCGACCGCGAGACTTCGGGAAAGCTGGTGCACGGCAGCCTTGGATGCGTTGTAGGAGGCCTGATGCTGAGGTCGATTGACGATGAATCCGGAGATCGAGCCGACGTTCACGATCACGCCCGCACCCTGCACCTGCATCGGTCGCGCCGCGGCCTGGCACATGGACATCAGCACACCGACGTTCGTGTGCATGACCTCCTGGAACTCCGCTGGAGTGATCTCGATCGCTGGTTTCCAGCGGCATATTCCAGCGTTGTTGACGAGGATGTCGACGGAGCCCAGGTGCTGCTGCGCTTCGGAGACGATGCGCTCGGGTGTCTCGTCGTCGGTGAGCTCACCGATCACCACATGCGCTCGTCGGCCTCGAGACCGCACCTCGTTCGCGACCTCGTCGGCTGCCTCGGGGTCGCGACCGGTGACGAGAATGTCCGCGCCGGCGTCCGCGAGCGCCAGAGCTGCGGAGCGACCTATGCCTCGCGTGGAACCGGTGACGATCGCCGCGCGCCCGTCCAGGCGGAAGGCGTCAAGGGCCGACATGTCCGCGAGTCTAGGCCGCTCAGCGGATCCTCGATGCAGAGTTCGGGCGGTGAGAGCTACATCCGGTGCGGCTGGATCGCATCCGCCGGGATGGTGCCGAGCCGGCCGGCCTGGTAGTCCTCGAACGCCTCGATGAGCTCCGCCTTCGAGCACATGACGAATGGCCCGTAGGCCGCGACCGGCTCGCGCAGCGGGACTCCACCGAGCAGGAACACCTCAAGGTTGGGCGATCGTGATTCCTGCCGATCGTCAGCACTGATGACGATCGAGTCGCCCTGCTCCAGCACGGCCAGCTGTCCTGACGAGAAGGGGCGTCGCTCCGCACCGATGGTGCCGCTGCCCGAGAGCGCATAGGCGAGGGCATTGAACTCGCGCGGCCAAGGCACGACCACCTCGGCTCCCGGCGCAACCGTCACATGGGTGATGGCGAGAGGGGTGTGCGAGATGCCGGGGCCCGCGTGTCCGTCGACGGAGCCGGCAAGCACGCGGACCAGGGCGCCGCCGTCCGTCGATGACAGGAGGACGAGATCGTCGCTCTGGAGATCCTGGTACTGGGGGGCGATGCGCTTCTTGGCCCGAGGCAGGTTGATCCACAGCTGGAGTCCGTGGAACAGGCCACCGGACTTCACGAGTGCCTCAGGCGGAGTCTCGATGTGCAGGATTCCGTCACCGGCGGTCATGTACTGGGTGCCACCACCACCGATCGTCCCGCCGCCACCATTCGAGTCCTGGTGGATGAACTCACCGTCGATCAGGTACGTGAACGTCTCGAATCCGCGGTGCGGATGCCACGGGGTGCCCTTCGGCTCACCGGCGGCGTACTCGACCTCGCCCATCTGATCCATATGGATGAACGGATCGAGCTTGTCGGTGGGAACTCCGGCGAACGCCCGGTGCACCGGGAAGCCTTCGCCCTCGAATCCCTGCGGCGCGGTGGTCAGCGAGATGACCCCGCGCCCGGTCTGCGGGTCCATCGGGGTCAGGCGGGGCAACGTCAGGGTGTCAGCGGTGACAGCGGGCATGAGAACCTCCTTGGCTTCACTTACTTTAGCATTCAACTAACAAGTGCGCTCTCCCGCTCCTTGATGTAGGCACTCGCCCTGGCGTTGAACAGCAGGCCGAGGATGACGAGTTCGATCACGACCACGACCGTCGCGCGCCACCACTGGTCGTGCAGCACGAAGCCCAGACCGCCCAGGAGATTCACCACCGCAACGATGGCGAGAAGCATCCGGGCCCAGGCGCGGCCGCGCGCCAGATACACCGCGACCATCACCCGGACGAATGCGATGAGAAGGGTCAGGCTTCCCGCAACCAGAAGTCCACTCACCAGGGATTCACCCGAGATGTCGATCACCCCGGTGTTGACCAGGGCCGCCTCGATGTCGTCGGCCGCCCCTGCATCATGCAGTTCCAGGGCGGCGCTGATCTGGTCGAAGGCGGAGATGATGCCGACCGTCGCAGCGATCCACTGCAGGACGACGACAATCGTGAGTGACACCGGCCTCTTCATGGCCTACACGCTACGCGCGCGCAGCGGAAACCGGTTCCCGAACGGGCATCTTGCCCAGGACCGGCTCACCTTCCCCCACCGAGGTGCGGCGAACCGGAGGGGTGACGTGCCCGACCTAGATCGGCAGCCTCCGGAACAGCGGACGCGGCACCGACTTCAAGCCGGCCATCACGATGCGCAGGGGGCCCGGCGCATAGACCGTCTCCCGGCCCTTGCGCAGGGCGTTCACGATGATTTTCGCGACGTCCTGCGGATCGATCGTCATCGGCGCCTCGTCCAGGCCCGTCGTCATCTTCGTGCGGACGAATCCCGGGCGCACCACCAGCACTCGCGCTCCGGTGCCGTGCAGTGCATCACCGAGTCCCTGGGCGAAGGCGTCGAGCCCCGCCTTGGTCGATCCGTAGACGAAGTTGGACCGGCGCGCACGGTCGCCCGCGACACTCGAGAGGACGACGAGCGTGCCGTGGCCCTGCTTGCGCAGCCGGGCAGCAACGCGCAGACCCACACTGACGGCGCCGGTGTAGTTGACGGTCGCCACCTGCACGGCCGTATCCGGATCGGCCTCCGCCTCGGCCTGATCACCGAGGACGCCAAAGGCAAGCAGCACGATGTCGATGTCGCCGGCATCGAACGCTCGATCGACGACATCGGAATGCAGGGAGGTGTCTGCAGCATCGAAGTCGGCGACCTCGACACCAGCGATGCCAGCACGCGTCAGCGTCGCCGACGCCTCATCGCGCGCGGGCGAGGGACGACCGGCCAGGACGACACGGCGAAGCCGACCACGCGGCAGTGCCAGGACCGTCGCGATCGCGATCTCACTGCTCCCGCCGAGCACGAGCACACCTTGGGGTTCGCCGAGTGCATCCATCACAGGGACAGTCTCCTTGCCAGATCGGAGGTGAATACGCCGTTGGGGTCCATGGCATCACGGTGACGCTGCCACTCTGCGAGGCGGGGGTAGCTGGCCGCCATCATCGCGGGTGACATGCGTGAGTCCTTCGCGAGATAGAGGCGACCGCCCGCGGCGAGCACCTCCTCGTCCAGTGCATCGAGCACGGCCGCGAGGCCGTCAACTCCTGCGGGAACGTCGACGGCCAGCGTCCAGCCCGGCTGCGGGAACGACAGCGGTGCCGGGTTCGACTCACCGAAGCGCTTGAGGACCGTGAGCGCCGACAGGGCGCCGACACCACGCAGGGCTGCGAGCGCGCGACCGACAAGACGCCCGGCGGAGTCGGGCACCGCGAACTGGTACTGCAGGAAGCCGGCCGGACCATAGGCGCGATTCCAGTCCTGGACGATGTCGAGAGGATGGAAGAACTCGGAAATCTGCTGCAGCTCACCCGTGCGGTGCCTGGGTGCCTTGCGGAACCACGCTTCGTTGAAGGCGCGCATGGTGAGCGGATTGACGACGCCATTGGGAACGAACCCGGGTGCCGACGCAAGAACCTTCGGGCCGAAGGCCAGTGGATCACCGGACTCCTTCGAGGACAGCTGCCCGACGGGGGCGTGATCGCCGCGGGTGAGGACTCCGCGTCCGGAGGGGTGGACACTGTCGACCCAAGCGACGCTGTAGCGATAGTCGTCATCCCCGGAGATCAGCCGCTGCATCACGTCGTCGAGGTCATTGGTGCGCTCTGTGTCGACGCTGATCCGCGAACTGGTGATCGGGATCAGGTCGAAGGTGGCCTCGGTCATGACGCCCGTGAGCCCCATGCCGCCGACCGTCGCCCAGAACTCGTCCGGCGTCGTGGTCGGATCCAGCCGCAGCTGTGCGCCATTGCCGTCGATGAGGGTGATGGAGCGCACATGCGAGCCGAACGTGCCGTCACGGTGATGGTTCTTGCCGTGGACGTCGGCGGCGATCGCACCGCCGACGGTGACCATGCGCGTGCCCGGCGTGACCGGCACGAACCAGCCGTGCGGGATCAGGGTGCGCATCACGGCATCGAGGCTTGCCCCGGCGCCGACGGTGGCGGTGCCCGCAGTGACGTCGAGTTCGATCCGGTCCATGGCAGACAGGTCGAGGATCGTCGCACCTCCGGACTGCGCGGCATCCCCGTAGGAGCGGCCGAGTCCGCGAGCCAGCACCCCGCGGCTGCCCGATGCGGCGATGGCGTCCTGAATCTCGTCAGGAGTTCGCGCCGCGCGGACCACCGCGGCACTGGGCGCAGTGCGTCCCCAGCCCGTCAGGGTCTGCTCGCCCTCGCGCAGGTTCAACGGTGACACAGCGGACGTCATGACCTCATGCCCCCAAGGCGCCGAGGCCGAAGAGGACGAGCCAGGCCAGTCCGAGGACCTGAAGGGCCCTGTCGCGAAGGACGACATCCTCCGGCGCCTCGGCCGATGCACGATCGATGTCAACGGCGTAGCGCAGGATCGCGAGCACGAAGGGCAGCACACTCCACTGCGACCATGGGAAGGACGACGCGCCAAGCCCGACCTCGAAGGCCCAGAGGCAGTACGCCGTGATCGTGACGGCTGCCGCCACGCCCCACACGAAGCGCAGGTAGCTCGATGTGTAACCGGCGAGGCTGCGGCGACGGGGCGTCGGGTCGGATTCAGAGGCCGAGGCCAGGTGCTCGAGTTCGCTGAACCTCTTGCCGGCTGCCATGAACAACGAGCCGAAGGCCGCCACGATGAGGAACCACGGGGAGATGGGAAGGGACGCGGCCGCTCCGCCGGCGATGGCGCGAAGCAGGAAACCCATCGAGAGCAGCGCCAGTTCGATGACCGGCTCGTTCTTCAGGAAGAGCGAGTAGGCCAGCGTGAAGACCGCGTACGCCGCAACAATCCCAAGCAACGAAATCGTCACCGACCAGGCGAGCGCCAGGGACGCCAGTGCCAGAACGCCGGCGGTGATCATGGCGGTGGTTGCGGAGATCTCACCCGCGGCGATGGGGCGACGGCGCTTGGTCGGGTGGGCCCGGTCGGAATCGACATCGCGGATGTCGTTGATCAGGTACGTGGCGGACGACATGAGGCAGAAGACGATGAAGGCGAGGATCGCCGGCACGAGAACGTCGAGCTCGAAGATGGAGCCGGCGGCGAGCGGAGCAGCGAAGACGAGGACGTTCTTCAGCCACTGGCGCGGACGCAGCGCCACCACCAGCGCCACTGGACGGGAGCGGGTCGCAGTCTCAGGCATGCCGTTCCTCGTGCTGACCGGGCTCGGAGTCGCCGAGGATCCGGGCAATCTGGGGCACGACCAGGAACCAGGTGAGCAGGTGCATGACGATCAGCAGGATTCGGGTGGCCCAGCCGACGGACGACGGCTGATCGATGGCCGGAATGAGCGAGGCGAGCGCGAGGAGCGTGCCGATCCAGTAGACGAGTGATCGTGCGTGCGCCAGCCCCCGGGCCAGGGAGGCCGCGAGCGCGAAGAGCACGGCGGAGACGAGGGGCAGGAGGAGGAACACCAGCCACGGCATCGGCTCAGCCGTGCTGCCGCCCCACCACACGAGGGCGAAGTCGGTTCCCGCGATCCGGCCGATCCCATAGAGGACGAGGCTGAGAACACCCGACCAGGAACCCGTCACGACTCCGGCGTAGACCAGCTGGCGCAGCGACGGACGGGCCGAGGTGGGCGGCGCCACCGGAGTCCTCGACTCCAGCCAGAAGGACGACATGCCGCCCATTCTGGCCGTCATCGGGGCCCTGTGGGCGCCGGGGGCGAGTTTGGGCGAGTTCGGGCGAGCCCAGGACCGAGCCCGGAACGTCGTGGGGGCGAGCCCAGGACCGAGCCCGGAACGTCGTGGGGGCGAGCCCGGGACCGAGCCCGGAACGTCGTGGGGGCGAGCCCGGGACCGAGCCCGGATGAAGTCTCGTCGAGTCCTTGCCAAAGTTACTGACCAGTAGCATCATGTAGTTACTGGTCAGTAACTACATGGGATTCGGCGGCAGCCGGGAGGACACGACATGTCTCACTACAAGAGCAACCTGCGCGACCTGGAGTTCAACGTCTTCGAGGTCTTCGGAGCCGGCGAGCGCATGGGCACCGGGCCCTTCGCCGAGATGGATGTCGACACGGCCCGAGAGATCCTGCATGAGGTGGACCGACTGGCCACCGGCCCGCTGGCCGAGCCGTTCGCCGACGCCGACCGTCATCCCCCCGTCTACGACCCCGCGAGCAAGACCGTCGTGATGCCCGAGGACTTCAAGAAGGCATTCAAGGCGCTCGAGCAGGCAGAGTGGTGGCGGCTGGACCTCCCCGAGCACATCGGTGGCACCGGAGCTCCCCCCACACTGCGCTGGGCCGCCAACGAGCTCCTGCTCGGCAGCAACCCCGCAGCGTTCATGTTCATGAACGGCCCGAGCATGGCCGCCGTCATGGATCACTACGGCACCGACGAGCAGAAGCGCTGGGCACAGATCATGATCGACCGCCTCTGGGGCGCGACCATGGTCCTGACCGAGCCCGATGCCGGCTCCGACGTCGGAGCCGGCCGTGCAAAGGCCATCGACAACGGTGACGGCACGTGGCGCATAGAGGGCGTCAAGAGGTTCATCACCTCCGGTGAGCACGACATGGCCGACAACATCATGCACATGGTGCTGGCTCGACCCGAGGGCGCCGGGCCGGGCACCAAGGGACTGTCGCTCTTCCTCGTTCCCAAGTACCTGTTCGACGGTGAGACCGGCGAGCTCGGCAGGCGCAACGGTGTCTACGCCACCAACGTCGAGAAGAAGATGGGCCTGAAGGTCTCGACCACCTGCGAGATGACCTTCGGGGCCGACGCCGACGATCCCGCGATCGGCTGGCTGCTCGGCGATGAGCACAACGGCATCGCCCAGATGTTCAAGGTCATCGAGTACGCCCGGATGCTGGTGGGAACGAAGGCCATCGCGACCCTGTCCACCGGCTACCTCAACGCCCTCGACTACGCCAAGACGCGCGTACAGGGCGCCGACCTCACCCAGATGACCGACAAGACGGCACCTCGCGTCACCATCACCCACCACCCCGACGTGCGCCGCAGCCTCATGCTGCAGAAGTCCTACGCCGAGGGCATGCGCGCGCTGATCGCCTACACCGCCTACTGGCAGGACCTCGTCCAGATGGGCGACGCCGGGGCCGAGCTGCCCGAGGGCGTCAGCCTCGACCTGGCCGTCCGCATGAACGATCTGCTGCTGCCCATCGTCAAGGGCGTCGGCTCGGAGCGCTCCTACGAACTGCTCGCCGTGGCGCTGCAGACATTCGGCGGATCGGGCTTCCTTCAGGACTACCCGCTCGAGCAGTACATCCGCGACGCCAAGATCGACACGCTCTACGAGGGCACGACCGCGATCCAGGGGCTGGACTTCTTCTTCCGGAAGATGGTGAAGGACCAGTTCAATGCGATCTTCTTCCTCGCCGCGCAGATGACCGAGACCGTCAAGGGTGACGAGGGTTCAGGTCGCCTGCAGTCCGAGCGCGAGCTGCTCGGCAAGGCACTCGAGGACGTTCAGGCGATTGTCGGCGTCATGGGGACGTGGGCGATGGAGTCGCTGGAGAACGCCACAGAGGTCTACAAGGTCGGCCTGAACAGCACGCGCCTGCTGATGGCGAGCGGTGACCTGGTCATCGGCTGGCTGCTGCTCCGGCAGGCCGAGGTCGCCATCAAGGCACTCGAGAACGCGCCCGCCGATCGCGATCGCGCGTTCTACGAGGGCAAGATCGAGACAGCCCGCTGGTTCGCCCGCAATCGGCTTCCACTCCTGGCAGCCGAGCGAGCCGTGGCCGAGGCCACGACGCTGGACCTGATGGAGCTTCCCGAGGAGGCCTTCTAGCCGCACCTGACCACCGCGTCCGTTGCTGCAGGCCCACGGGGGTCGGGACGCAGCAACGGACGCGGCGTATGCACCTGAATGGCAGGATCAGGGAATGATCCCCGCGAGCGTTGCCGCCGCCGCCTCACCCGCGGTCGAGCCCGTGCTGCTCCTGGAGTTCGGACTGCTGCTCGTCGTCCTCGGGATTCTCGCTCGAGTGGCCCACCGTTTCGGCTTCTCGGCCGTTCCGTTCTATCTGCTCGGCGGACTCGTCCTCGGCAACGGCGGGGTCTTCAACGTCGATGCCGAAGGCACCTTCCTGCCGATCGTCGCCGAGCTGGGCGTCATCCTGCTTCTTCTGCTTCTCGGACTGGAGTACTCCGGTCGTCAACTCGTCGACCATGCCCGGCGACAGATCGGTCCCGGCGCGTTCGACCTCGTCGCCAACGCGATCCCCGGAGCCGTCCTGGGGCTGCTGTTCGGCTGGGGACTCGTGGGTGCGGTCGCTCTCGGTGGCATCACCTACATCTCCTCCAGTGGCATCGTGTCGCAGGTCGTGAAGGACCTGCGGTGGCGACGCAATCCCGAGACCGGTCCCGTCGTGAGCATCCTCGTCATCGAGGACCTCGTCATGGCGCCCTACCTGCCCGTTCTCACCGTGGTCCTGACCGGGACGGGGCTCGTGGCCGGCCTGATCAGCGTCGGCGTCGCCCTTCTGGTCGTCGCGATCGTCATCCTTGTCGCCGTGCGGCGCAGCGACTGGAGCCCGAAGATCTTCCGCGGCTCCGAGCCGGTCGGACTGCTGCTCGTCGTCTTCGGGCTGGCCGTGGCCGCCGCCGGCCTGGCAGCGCGTGTGTCGTTCTCGTCCGCCGTGGCCGCCTTCCTGGTCGGCCTGCTGCTGACCGGAGAGGTCGCCGAGATCGCCCGGCGCCGACTGGACCCGCTGCGCGAGCTCCTCGCCGCGGTCTTCTTCGCCTACTTCGGCCTCGTCACCAACCCCGCCGACCTCCCCGAGGTGCTGCTCCCCGCCCTGGGACTCGTCGTCGTCACCGTCCTCACCAAGTTCGCCACCGGGTGGTTCGCCAGTCGAACGGTGCAGGGCGGGACCATCTCCCGCCTGCGTGCCGGAGCACTCCTTTCCGCACGAGGGGAGTTCAGTGTCATCATCGCCGGCCTCGTCGCCGTCAGCGGCGTCCTGCCGCCGAAGTTCTCCGCGTTCGTCGCGGCCTACGTCCTCATCACTGCGACCGTGGGACCGCTGCTCGCCAAGTACGTCGAACCCCTGGGCTGGTGGTGGGACCAGCGACCGTCCCGGGGCTCCGGCAGTCGTACGCTCGCATCGTGACCACGACCGCCAGCACCCCTCGTCGGCGCAAGTCGAGCACGGCGTCTCGTCCCCTCGGCGTCCCCGCTCTTGGCGCAATTGGCCTGGCCGTCGTCGCTGTCGCCATCGCCTCCATGGCCTTCGCACTCGTGGTCGCCGACGGCCAGTACGTGCCCGCGGAGTTCGGTCTGCCCGACCCCGGCCCGATCGTCGGCTGGGGCACGCCCATCGTTCGCACCCTCACCAATATCGCCGCCATCGTGACCGTCGGCTGGCTGCTGGCCGCCACGTTCCTGGATCCGTCCTCGCGGGACGGTGTCGTCTCACGAAGCGGTCGTCAGGATCTGCGGCTGGCAACCGCGAGTGCGCTCGTGTGGGCGGTGCTCGCTCTTCTGCAGATGTTCCTGGAGCTGGCGAACGTACTCGGGCTTCCGCTGTCGAAGGCCGCCACGCCCGACATCGTCTCGACCTACGCGAATGAGATCCCGACGACGCGGGCGCTGCTGTTCATGGCCATTCTGGCGTTCGTAGTCGCGGTCGGCGCGATGCTGACGGCATCCACCGGCTCTGCGGCTGCGTGGCTGATCGTCGGTCTCGCGGCAGCGTCACTTCCGGCACTCGCCGGTCACGCCGCAGGTCTCGGGGACCACGCCCTCGCCACGACCGCCGGTGTGGCTCATGTACTTGCCGCGGTGCTCTGGATCGGCGGACTGCTGGCTCTGGCGGTCCACGCCGCACGGCGGGACATGCCACTGGAAAGGGCCGTGGCGCGCTTCTCGGTCGTGGCCCTGGGTTCCATCGTCCTGCTCGCCGTCAGCGGCATCGGCAATTCCTACACCAGGCTCGACAATGCGGGGCAGCTGCTGACCACCGGCTACGGCCAGATGGTCATCGCGAAGGCCGTGCTGATAGTCGGCCTCGGCATCCTCGGCTGGATCATGCGCACACGCGTCAGCGGACGCCTCGGCACGTCGTCGCGTGTGTCCGTCTTCGCGCGGATCGCCGGCCTTGAGCTGACCATCATGGCTCTGGCCGTCGGCATCGGTGTGGCACTGGCCTCGAGCCCCACACCGCGCGTGGAGGTGCTGCTAGACACATACGGCGAGAGCCTGCTCGGCTTCCCCTACCCGCCAGCACCGACGTTCTCCCTGGTGAACTTCACCTTCGCTCTCGATCCACTGTTCTTCACGGTGCTGCTCGGCGCTGCAGTGCTCTACGTCGCCGGCGTTGTGCGACTCCGACGCCGAGGCGACACCTGGCCGATCATGCGCACGGTGTCGTGGCTTCTCGGCATCGCTGTCCTGCTGTGGTGCACCAATGCGGGCATCGCGCAGTACGCCCAGGTGTCAGTCGGGCTGCACATGGTGCAGCACATGACGATGACGATGCTGGGCCCGATTCTGCTGGTGCTTGGGGCCCCCGCGACGTTGGCATTGCGCGCCCTCAAGCCGGCGGTCGGCAACGAGCGGGGCCCACGAGAGTGGCTGACCTGGTTCCTTCACAGCTGGATCACTCGAATCCTGACGAATCCGTTCTACGTCTTCGTCGTCTACGTCATCGGCCTCTACGGCCTCTACTTCACTCCCGCCTTCGGCTGGCTCATGGGCAGTCACGTCGGCCACGTCTTCATGCAGGTGCACTTCATCACCTCCGGCTACCTCTTCTACTGGGTGCTGATCGGGATCGATCCCCGTCCGAAGCCGCTGCCCTACTGGGGTCGACTGGTGCTGCTCATGCTGGCCATATCCGTCCACGGGTTCTTCTCCGTGGCCCTGATGATGGGGACCGAGCCACTGGCGGCCGAGTGGTACGGAATCGTGCAGCCGGACTGGATCACCGACCCGCTGCGCGACAGCCTCGACGGCGGGCAGGTGGCCTGGGGGCTCGCCGAGATCCCCTCGCTCATCGTGCTGATCGCCATCGCCGTCCAGTGGTCGCGCAGTGACGATCGCGAGGCGACCCGTCGGGACCGGCAGGCCGATCGCGATGAGGATGCTGAGCTGAACGCCTACAACGAGCACCTTGCGTCATTGAACCGCCAGGGGCCGACCCCCGACTCGCAGGGCGTCGCGTCCTCGCCCCGCGCCGAAGAGCCGAGACGCCCCTCCTGAGCCTCCCCACGGAGCGTGGGAAAACCGAAGGTGGCGATTCGTCGCTGCTCCGCTGGCCAATTCCTGACCCCACGAGCGTGGGTAGCCTGCGGACATGACACGCCCCTCGCGCACCCGACAGCGGACATCCCCTCGACTCGCCGCCGTGGCCCTCGCCTCGGTCGCGGCGATCACCTTCGCCGCAATGCCTGCCACGAGCGCGTCAGCGGCGCCAGCCCAGACCCAGCGCGGCGTGAAGCAGGTGGCCACGGCGCTGGTGAACAAGATGTGGACACTGGCCGAGAACAATGATGGTGCCGGGCTGCAGACCTTCATCAACAGGGAGTTCCAGGCCCAGGATGCCGATCAGCCGCGTTGGAACAAGAGGCAGTTCATCGACGTGCTCGTCAACAAGGAGGATCTCAGCGACTACACACTGAGCGACCTCCGCGCGACCCGCTCAGGCAACACCATCGTGGTCACCTACTCCGCTGCGGCGACGCAGGTCGTCAATGGCAAGCAGCTCTCGGGAGATCCCAAGCCCCGCATGACGGTGTTCGTCAAGTCGCCCAGGACGAAGGACTACACCGTGATCTCGCACTCCAGTTTCAACGTTCCGTCGACGTCCTAGCCATGGCAGATGCCACGGTGACGCCACGCCTACGGCGGCCCACACACGGCAATATGGTGCCACTTGTCACTGACCCTTGGTTCTTTTCTCGCAGCAGCAGGACCGAGGAGCGTCCTGAGTCAGGAAGGCGGACAGCGTGACGGATCCCAGTGGGCTGCAAGGCGCTCCCATCACCTCAGGGTCCACTCGCATGCGTGTCCTCGTTGTCGAGGACGACTCGTTCACGCGCACTGCAGTTCTGGATGCGCTCGAGACAGCCGGTTACGACACACTTGCCGTTCCGTCAGTGGCTGATGCGCTGATCAGCCTGAGCGAGTTCGACCCCCATGCCGTGTGCGCGGACCTTCACCTGGGTGATGGTCCCTCGGGGATCGCGTTCCTCAGGCGGGTGGCCAAGGAGCGTCCATGGGTGGGACGAGTGATCCTGACCTCGCACATGTCAGTCGAAGCGGCCACAGGCGAGCACCACAGTTCTCCGCCCGGCACCATCATGCTGGTGAAGGCGACGTTGAACTCTCTTGTCCAGGTCGGTGACGCCGTCCGTGACTCGATCGCGGCCACCAATGCCCCTCGCAACTCCGATGTGCCCGACATCGGCGATGGGCACGAGACCAGAACTCTGAGCCGGTTGCAGGCGGAGATCCTCTCCCTTGTTGCGGCCGGCTACACCAACACTGCCATCGCCAGAAGGCGAAACATGTCGCTCCGATCCGTGGAGATGATCGTGACACGATCCTTTCGCGCCCTCGGAGTTCAGAACGGTCCCGAGATGAACTCGCGCGTTCTCGCGATGAAGATGTGGCAGTCAGGGAGAATCATTGTCCGCTGACCGGCCCATGGCGGTTGATGCCCTGCGCAGCCGATGGGCCTACAGCCCCCTGCTCATGGCCATCACCATGCTGATGCCTGTCCTGGGCATCCTGTCACGCGCCCAGACCAGCCTGCCCACGTCCTCCCTGGCCGTCCGGATCGCCGCATCGTTCGCCCCCGGCGTCATCGGTTGGCTCTTCTTCCTCCTCGCCCTGATCCCGCTCCGCAGAGCCATGACCAGTCGCCCAGCCTTCGTTGCACCAACCCTGTGGATCGTGACGGCCATCCTGGTCGGGGTCACCGCGATGGCGATTCGCGAGCGGATTCCGGGAGCCGCGCCTTCGGTGCTGCTGAACATCGCGCTGATCGTGCTGGTCACCATCGGCACGATGTTGCTCCTGGTCGTGGGTCGATATCGGCTCGAGGCTCACGAAGATCAACTTGTCCTCGCCCAGAGCCAGAACCGACGCTTGGATCACGCTCGGGAGGAGCAGCAGGAGGAATCCATCGCCCAGATCACCCAGCTGGCGTCGGACATTGACCAGGCCCTGAGCCCCGAGATTCAGCGCATCGAGGAGCAGGTTGCTGAACTCGGAGGTGAGAGCACGTCATGGGACGTGAACAACGTGCTCCAGGACGTTCAGCACTACACCGCATCGATGGTGCGCACTGTCAGTCATCAGCTGGCCCGTGATACCCGTCTCCAGCCGACATCGACCGGTGAGCAACGAGAGGCTGGCAGGCTCAGGTGGAGGGGTGCCGGAGGAATCTGGGATCTACTCCTCTCCTCGCACCTGACCGTGGGCGTCGTGGTCATCGGCGGGATCTACTTCTACGCCCGCTACGCCCGCGAAGGATGCGACAGTTCGCTTGCACCTGCCGTGGGCGGCTTCATGGCCTTCGGCCTGCTCGTCTACTGGATCTCGCGGGCCGAGGTCCTGAGGAGACCCCCGTGGGCACTCATGATCCTCATCGGCGGGACCGTCGGCGGCTTCACTGTTCTCCAATTGATGCTGGCGCTCAACCCTGAATGCGTGCCTGAGTACCCCGTGGGCTCGCATATCATCGACGTAATCGTCTCCCTCGTGGTCCTTCTCGCGCTCATGGTCCTGTTCGAGGCCGGGGCACGTTCGAAGCGAACTGCTGCCAGTCTGCGCGAGACGAACGAGGCGCTCGTGGAACAGTCACTGAGGATTCAGCAGTCCAACGCCATCACCCGCTCCCGGATGGCCCAGATCCTCCACGGCGGAGTGCAGGGTCGCCTTTCCTCGGTGTCCTTGGCCATTCGGCTCTTCCTCGACGCGAAGGCGGCGGGCGAGCACCCATCCCTTGCCCTGCTGAAGCGGCGGGTCGAGTTTCTTCTGGCTGAGGTGCAGACGGAGATCAGATTGCTGACGGCCGCAGCCACACCCGCACGGGTCGACATCGAGAGGTACCTGCATGCTGCCCAACGGCAGTGGAGAGGCCTTCTCGCCATCGACTTCACCATCGACCCTGACACTCAGCATGCCCTGTCCACGAGCGGTCACGCATCCATCGCACTCCAGGAGGTCATCGACGCTGCGATCACGAATGCCGAGCAGCATGGCGAGGCCACACGGGTGTGGATCTCCATCACCCGAGAGGCGTCCGGCGACCGGGAGGCATTCCTCGTCTCTGTCGAGGATGACGGGCTCGGGCCCTCGGCGGATCTGACGCCTGGCATGGGACTGAACGCGATCGGTTCGTGGGGTGGGACGTGGAGCCTCACAACGCGACCCGGTCGGGGCGGTCGGCTGAAGGCGTCCATTCCGGGTCACTGATCCGCGATCCCTCGACCTGACGGCAGGCCTCGACATCGTGATACCCTAGGGGGTATGCAGAAGCGTCTCTTCGCGGCCAGCGCCGCCGTCCTCGTCTCCCTCAGCCTCGGCCTCGCCGGCTGCTCGTCCGACTCCGGCAGCACCGCTGCCGTCCAGGGCCCCGGCACGTCCGCGCAGGCACCCGCCTCCCCCGAGCGGGTGGACGCCACTGCCTTCTCCGAGGTCGTGGCCAGCCCCGGTGTGACCATCATCGACGTGCGCAGTCCCGAGGAATTCGCCGCCGGGCACATCGAGGGGGCCCTCAACTACAACGTCCAGGGTCCGGACTTCATGAGCCAGGTCAGCTCCCTCGACCCGACCGGCACCTTCGCCGTCTACTGCCAGAGCGGAAACCGCTCCCAGGTCGCCGTGGCCGCGATGTCCGAGGCCGGGGTCAACGGCATCTACGAGCTCGAGTCCGGCATCTCCGGCTGGCAGGGCGCAGGACAGCCCGTCGTCCAGTAGGTCCTTCGTTCGGGGTGACCTACCCGAACCGCACTTGCGTGGGGCCTGCCGTGCTGCCGCGCGGGGGGCACAGTTCGTCGTACCGTGACTGCATGCGTGCGACACGACCCTTCCCAGCGATCCTCGCCAGCCTGGTCCTCGCCCTCGTCGCCGTAGGACTCCCGATCCCAGCGTGGGCAGCACCGTCCCCCACCCCCGCAGGCCTCGCCTACCTCGGCGATTCCCGCCAGGTCGTCATCGTGACGGCACCGTCCTGGCGGTCGACAACAGCCACCCTCAGTACCTACGAGCGGTCCGGAGACTCCTGGACCAGGGTGCATGGACCCACCCCGGCCTTCCTCGGCTACGGCGGCCTGGCACCCGCTGCTGAGCGAAGGCAGGGGACGGGCACGACTCCGGCCGGCGCTTTCGACATCGTGAGCGCCTTTGGTCGCCGTGCCGATCCCGGCACGCAACTGCCCTACCGCCGTGTCGATGGCAACGATGCGTGGACGTACAACCCCCGGGTCCCAGCAACCTACAACGTCTTCCAGGACGCCCCCGTCTCCTGGCGCTCCTACGGGAAGTACGTGGAGCGACTTGAGTCCTACGGACGTCAGTACGACTTCGTGGCCGTTCTGGGCTACAACCTTCCCGAGGGAAGGATCACGCGCAGTGATCGCGGGGTCCGGCGAACCGACCAACCCGCGGACACCCGCGCCGGAGGTGGGATCTTCCTTCATGTCAGCAATGGGAAGCCGACTGCAGGCTGCATCTCCATTCCCCACAGCACGATGCGTTCTGTTCTTGCCTGGCTGGATCCTGCCAAGGATCCAGTCCTGGTCGTCGGACCTCGCGCGAAGATCGCGTCGTTCAGCCGATCTTGATGTCCTGCAGGACAGGGAAGTCCCGTCTCCACTGCGTCGGCGCATCGGGGTCGACCTCCACGAAGAGGACCTCGGCTTCGCTGCCGGCCTGAGCCACCACCGTGCCGCGCGGATCAATGGCCACGGATCGCCCGCCGAGGGCAATGCCCGGCTGTGAGCCGACCTCATTGCACGCCAGGACCCACGCCTGGTTCTCGATCGCACGGGCCCGGGTGAGAACGTCCCAATGCTCGATTCGAGGAGTGGGCCAGCCCGACGTGATCAGGAACGCTGTTGCGCCGCCCTCGACGAGAGCGCGGAAGAGCTCGGGGAACCGCAGGTCGTAGCAGGTGGCAAGGCCGGTCGGGCCGAGTGGAGTCTCGACGACGAACAGTTCGTCGCCACCACTCATCAGGGTCGTCTCGCCACCGTCGAATCCGAAGAGGTGGACCTTGCGATAGGACGCAGCGAGGGCGCCGTTGGGCGCGAACATCACGCTGGTGTTGTAGTGCTGGCCGTCGTCGGCACGCTCGGCGAACGAACCACCGTGCAACCAGATGCCACGCTCCTTCGCCAGGCCGCCCAGCGCCTCGATCAGGGGGCCGTCGATCGGCTGGGCGTGATCACGAGCGGCGTCGATGTCGAAGGCGCCGACATGCCACAGCTCGGGCAGCATCACGAGATCGGCCTGCTGCGCCACTTGGTCGACGAGACCGAGGGTTCGAGTGATGCGATCAGGCACCGGCTCGTCGGAAGAGACATCGAGTTGGATCATCGCGACGCGAACAGTCATGACGGAACCCTACGGGTCGGAGCTCGCACACGGCTACGGTGCGGGAATGGACGTCAACGACATGCCCGACCGCGCCCGGACGCTCGACATCTGGGAGAGCGAGATCCTGGCCATAGCCGACCTCGCCGATTCCCTCGACTCGCAGCAGTGGCAGGCATCCACCCCGTGCCCGGGGTGGAGCGTCGGTGACCTTGTTGCCCACACGATCGATATCGAGCTGTCCCTCACCGATGACCCGCGTCCCGAGCACGAGCCGGACTGGGCGTTGCTCCCGCACGCATCCAGTGATCTCGATCGCTTCATCGAGATCGGCATCGACTGGCGTCGTGGGCGAACCCAGGCCGAGATTGTCACCGAGCTTCGTTCCGTCGCCGCCCGGCGGCGTGCGGAACTCGACACGGTTCCTGCAGACGAGCAGATCCGAAGTCCGCTCGGCCGGCCGATCACCGTCGAGCGCATGATCCGCATGCGCACCCTCGACATGTGGATCCACGAGCAGGACATCCGAACAGCCATCGGGTCTCCCGGCGGCTGGGACTCACCGGCCGCGATCGTCACGCTCCAGCAGCTGATCGAGGGGCTGCCGAAGGTGTGGGCGAAGCAGGCCGGAGCACCCTCCGGATCCGTCCTCCACGTCGTCATCTCCGATGTCGGTCGCGGTGTCGAGGCCTGGGTGGTGGCCGGCGACGACGGGATGGGTGACGTATCTCCTCCGGTGGCCGAGCCCGACGTCACGCTGACGCTGTCGTTCGCGGACTTCGAGCTCCTCACAGCCGGTCGAGCGGACCCGGAGTCCGTTCGCGAGCGGGTGAGCCTGGCCGGTGACCCGGAGCTCGGTGGCACGCTGCTGCGGTCGATGACCCTGACCCCCTGAGGTTCCGCGGAATCCGCTGCTCCCACCCCCCACCGGCGTCAGTCGTGGCTGCACCCGGGCCGCGATGCGCCACCACAACTGACGCACGTCCCCGTCTGCGGTGCCGAGTGGGGCCTCGAAACGAACGCCGTGGTGCACAATGACGCACATGGGCCAGGACACTGACACGATCCGCGTCTTCCTGATGGACGATCACGAGATCGTGCGCCGCGGCCTCGCCGACCTCATCGGCCTTGAGCGGGACATGGAGGTCGTCGGCGAGGCCGGCTCCACGACCGAGGCAATGCACCGCATCCCTGCGGCCCAGCCGCATGTGGCCGTCCTTGATGTTCGCCTCCCCGATGGCAGTGGCGTCGAGGTCTGCCGCGACATCCGATCGTCGATGCCCGAGGTGCGCTGCCTGATGCTCACGTCGTATGCCGACGACGAGGCGCTCTTCGACGCGATCATGGCCGGCGCGTCCGGCTATGTGCTCAAGGAGATCCGCGGCAACGATCTCGTCGACGCCATCCGCCAGGTCGCGTCCGGCAAGTCGCTGCTCGACCCGCAGGCCACCCAGCGCGTACTCGACCGACTCCGCAACGGAGAGAAGCACGACGATCGGCTCGACGCACTCTCCGACCAGGAGCGCCGCATCCTCGAGCTGATCGGTGAGGGCATGACCAACCGGCAGATCGGCGACTCCATGCACCTGGCCGAGAAGACGGTCAAGAACTACGTGTCGAGCCTGCTCGCCAAGCTCGGCATGGAACGCCGCACCCAAGCCGCGGCATTCGTCGCCCGCCTGTCGGTCGAGAACGAGGGGCACTCCGGGCAGTAGAGCCTGCCCACCCCGCTGCCGTCAGACTGCGTCGAGCGGAACGCGCCAGATCAGCCGGGTGCCACCCTCCGCCGACACGCGCTCCAACCGGCAACTGCCTCCGAGGTCGTGGGCCCGTGAACCGATGTTCGCAACGCCCGAGCGCCTTCCTGGTCCGTCATCGGAGATGCCGACGCCGTCGTCCGTGACTAGGAGTACGACATCGCCACCCTCGATCTGCACCACAACCTCAACCCGCCTCGCCGCGGCATGCCTGGCCGCATTCGTCAGCGCCTCACGCAACGCCGCCACCAGGTGCTCAGTGATCTCGACGTCGAGCATGGAATCGACAGGGCCCGCGAAGCGAACAGCCGGCTCGAACCCCAGCAGCGATGCCGACTGGGACGTCTCCCGAAGCACGCGCCCGCGAGCACTCGACGTGGGACCGTCGACTGGCTCGTGCAGCGCGAAGATGGTCTGGCGAATCTCCTTGATCGTCTCGTCGAGTTCGTCGACAGCGCGAGAGACCCGCTGGGCGGCAGCGTCGGGGACATCATCGATCCGAGTGGTGCCCTGCAGCATCATCCCGGTGGCGAACAGCCGCTGGATGACCAGATCATGGAGATCACGCGCGATGCGATCGCGATCCTCGTAGACCGCCAGGCGTTCATGCTCCCGCCGGGCATCGGCCAGTACCAGCGTGACCGCCGCCTGCGAACCGAAGGAGGCAGCGAGGTCAATCGTGTCCTTGGGAACGAAGTCGTGTGAATCCGTCCAGATCAGGACGAGGACGCCCAGAGCCCGATCGAGTGTGCTGAGCGGGACGAGCAGCGCGGGGCCGAGGCTCCCGTGGTCGGCACAGGCGATCACGCCCGAGCCATCCGGGTCGACCAGACTCTCCCGCTGATGCAGGACGTCGTAGATGATCGATCCAGCCGGAATGGTCTGGTTCGGCCACGAACTGACGCAGTCGAGGACGGCCTGGGTGGTGACGGCTCGGCGATCAGCGGCCCGTGGGCCACCCTCCACCGGGTCCGACCGGCCATCGACGATCTCGACGGCCAGGCTGTCGTCTTCCCCCAACGCGACGAGGACGACATCAGCGCCCGTGAGAGCGCGAGCACGGTTGGCGATCAGCGCCAGCACCTCGTCGGCTGAGCTGCCCCCCAGGACGGAGTTCGCGATGGCCGCGACTGCCTGCTGCCATCTCTCGCGCGTGCGTGCCCGCTCATAGAGCCGGGCGTTCTCGACGGCGACGGCCGCCGCCGCCGCAAGCGCCATGACCGTTCGCTCGTCCTCAGCGGTGAAGCCACCACCGGAACGCTTCTGGGTCAGGTACAGGTTGCCGAAGACCTCCCCGCGCACCCGTACCGGGACGCCGAGGAAGGAGTTCATCGCGGGGTGCCCGTCGGGAAAGCCCACAGAGGCCGGATGATCGGCGAGCGAGTCCAGTCGAATCGGTACAGGGTGATCGATGAGCAGACCAAGGATGCCCTCGCCGGATGGCAATCGACCGATCCGCTCCGCCGTGGTCGTGTCGATCCCCACATGGACGAACTCACCGATGTGGCCGTCCGGCCCCAGCACACCCAGGGCACCGTAGGACGCATCTACGAGATCCACCGCAGCCTGAACGATGCGTCGCAGCGTCGAGCCGAGTTCAAGGCCGGCCGCCACCGAGATCACCGCGGTGAACAATCCGCTCTCGCGATCCTGCGGATCCATCATTTCTCCAGCCTAGGGGGCAGGGACGGCAATACCGATCGGAAGTTGCGGGACCAACCGGGCCATGTCCCGTCTGTCGGACTCCAGCGTCCACTGCTGGGCGTACCAGCCCCCTCGCGCCATCAACTCCTCGTGCGTCCCCTGATCCACCACTCGCCCGCGGTCCAGCTCAACGATGCGATCGAATCCCTCCACTCCCATCAGGCGATGCGTGATGAGCAGGACGGTGGAGTCCGCCAAGGCCTGCATCATGGTGGTCGTCAGGGCCTCCGCCGTGGCCCCGTCGAGATGCTCGGTCGGTTCGTCCAGGATCACCAGCGACCGTCCGGCGAGAAGTAGCCGCGCCAACGCGATGCGCTGCCCCTCACCACCGGAGACGGACAGCCCGAACGAGCCCACCGGAGTGTCGACTCCCAGCGGCAGTCGCGCGATCCAGTCCGACAGCTGTGCGGCATCGACTGCGGCCTGGATCTCCGCAGGCGTGGCATCGGGGCGTCCGATGCGGACGTTGTCGGCGATCGTCGTGTCGAAGATGTGGGCGCGCTGGGTCAGCAATCCGACGTGGTGGCGCAGGTCATCACCGTCGGCACCGGCCACCTGAACGCCCGAGACGGTCACGGATCCGTCGTAGCGGAGGAAACCCATCAGGACGGAGGCGAGAGTCGACTTGCCTGCACCGCTGGGTCCGACGACCGCTACCCGAGAGCCGGGAGCCACCTGGAGGTCGACGTGTGCGAGAGCGTCATCACCGTCCACCCAGCGCGCCGAGACGCCAACAAGGCTCACACCGGTGAAAGCCTCGGGGAGGTCGACGGGATCGTCCGGCTCGGGGACGGGCAGTGGAACGTCCTCCACCTCAGCGATGCGCACGGCCGATCCACGCACACGCTGATACGCAAGAGCCGACGCCGGCAGCGTCGCGAGAACATCGAAGAGGGCCAACGGCAGAAGAGCCGCAACGGCCAGCCACACCGGCTCAATGCGTCCGTCGATCACCGCAGGAACGGCAATGACAAGGGCGGCCACCACACCCAGGCCCTGCACGACGGTGCCGATGCCACCGCCCAGACCAAGGGAATACGACTCGCGCACGTTGAGCCGCGTCAATGCGTCATCGAGCAGGCCCACCCGAGCGGTGACTGCTCGAGTCGCCCCGAATGCGGAGATCTCCGGAGTGGCATCCAGGGCGCGCACGACGGCCGACGTCAGGTCGGCACGCGCCGGAGCCATCCGTGCCTCCGCCGCCCGCGCCGTGCTTGCCACGATCCAGGGCACGACGGCCACCGAGATGACGCACAGGGTGCCGACGACGGCCCCCGTCCCCGGAAGCAGCCACCCGAGGAACGCCACCGTCGCCACCGATACGAGAACCGCCTGCAACCACGGAAGGACAACGCGCAGCGGAAGATCGAGAGCGGCATCGACATCGGAGACCAGACGTGCCAGCAGATCACCACGACCGAACGCACGAAGGCCGGTCGGCGCCAGTCGTTCGAGTTGGGAGTAGATGCTGACGCGCAGTTGGCTGAGTCCTCGGAACGCCGCGTCGTGACCCACGAGCCGCTCGACGTAGCGGAAGATGGCGCGACTCAGGGCAAGGAATCGGACCATCACCGCAGCGACCGTCAACGTCAGCACCGGTGGCATCGTCGCCGCCGTCGAGATCAGCCACCCCGACACACCCAGCAACGCCACCGCACTCAGGGAGGCGATGCCACCCATCAGGGCCGCAACAGCCAACTCCCGTCGCTGCGTCGACATCGCCCGCCACAGCGACCGCACCGGCCGCTCGTTCCCGGACTCACCGGTGACTCGCTCACGCTCGTTCCCGGACTCACGGGTGACTCGCTCACGCTCGTTCACCAGCCCACCCTCCCCACAACCTCCACCGACACGTCCTCCCGCGCCACCGGCTCCTCCACCGGCTCGCTCACGCTCGGCTCGAGCCGCACCAGCTGCGTCGCGACCTCCAGCAGGGCCGGACGATGAGCCACCACGATGACAGTCCGACCCTGCTGCGCCAGACGACCGATCGCAGCCACCACGGACCGCTCGGTCGCCGGGTCGAGGGCCGCCGTCGGCTCGTCCATCAGGACGACATCGGCCGGGGCCAGAAGCGCACGCGCCAGACTCAGGCGCTGCAGCTGACCGATGGACAGCCCACCGCCGTCCGCCGACAAGGGCGTCTGCAGTCCGGCAGGAAGTGCTCGGATCTCGTCCGCGATCCCGGCGTCGTCGAGGGCAGCCCACACCACCGCGTCGTCGAGCTGCTCAGAGTGAAGGCCCACGGCAGCGGCGATCGTCGGCGTCTCGTCAAGGGTGCGCCCTGGCAGGTGCGCTCGCTGCGGCACCCACGCTATCCGCCGACGCCACGGCTCATGCGACAGCTGGCCGAGGGACATGGTGCTGCCGCCCACGGAGATGCGGACAGACCCGTCGATCGGGGCAACGAAGCCAAGAAGACTGTTGAGCAGGGTGGACTTTCCACCGCCGGATCCACCGACGATCGCGGTGACCGTGCCCGGCGATGCAGTGAAGCTCGCCCCCGCCAGAGCCGGGTCGCGGCGATCGGGATAGCGCACCTGCAGGCCGTCGACCTCGATCGTGACCGGACCATCCGGAAGCACGTCAGACCCACCCGTCGGCAGAGGCGTCTCGAGAATCGTGAACACCCGATCGGCTGCTCCGAGCCCCTCGGCGGCCGCATGGAAGTGCTGGCCGACCAGCCGCAGGGGCAGGTAGGCCTCAGGCGCCAGCAGCAGGACGAAGAGCGCAACGGGGTAGACGATCTGACCCTCCGCGAGCCTGAGGCCCACGGACACGGCGACCAGAGCAACGGACAAGGTGGCGAGCAGCTCAAGGGCCAGCGACGACAGGAAGGAGATGCGCAGGACCCCCATCGTCGTGCTGCGGTAGCGGTCGCCGACCGCACGGATCGCCTCCACCTGAGATTTCGCCCGACCGAACGCCTTCAGGGTGGGAAGGCCCGAGACCAGGTCCAGAAAGTGACCCGACAGCACACCCAGCGTCCGCCACTGCCGATCGACCTGCGTCTTGGTGTACATGCCGATCAGTGCCATGAAGACAGGGATCAGCGGCAGCGTGACCGCAATGATGACCGCCGACAGGATGTCCTGGTCGAGAACGGTGAGCAGGACGGCGATCGGAACGATGACGGCCAGAACCAGCTGCGGCAGATAGCGGGCGTAGTAGCCGTCGAGGGCGTCGACCCCTCGCGTGATCAACGTCGCCGTGCCGCCCGGGTCGGTCGAGCCCGGTCCCGCAGGGCCCAGCGCAAGCACTTTCTCCAGCGCCGCCGTCCGCAGTTGCTGCTTGGCCCGGGCGGATGCGCGAACTGCCGCAACCTCAGCCAGCCACGCGACCAGGGCACGCCCACCGAAGATGGCGGCGATCAGGACGACACTGTCGCGAACGTCGATCCAGGAGGCGCCCTCGGATGTGACGCGAACGATGACGTCGGCTAGGAGGCGGGCCTGCAGGATCACGAGAACGGCCGTGATCGCGCCCAGCACGACGGCCAGCCCGATGAAACCCCGGGTGCTGCGGGCGTAGCGCAGCAAGCGGGGATCCAGGGGCTTCATGGTGACGTCATCCTGACACGCGTGCGGGGCCGTTCCTGTGGAATCAGCCCCGCACGGAGAGTGCCTGCATCAGTGCCCGGTCGTCGCGTATCGATCGTCTGCGCGACCAGCCTCCGGCTGCGGCGGGATCATGCTGGTGCTGATGCGCTTCCGGAAGACCCAGTAGGTCCAGCCCTGATAGAGCAGGACGAGCGGGGTCATGATCACGGCGACCACGGTCATCACCGTCAGCGTGTACTGCTGGCTCGACGCGTTCGTGATGGTCAGGTTGTAAGCCGTATCGATGCTGCTGACCATGACGTTCGGGAAGAGCCCGACGAACAGGGTCGTGACGGCGAGCAGGACGGTCAGGGAACTGAACAAGAACGCCCAGCCGTCGCGCCCCTTCATCGTCAAGCCGAGGGCGGCCAGCCACGCGACCGCTGCGAGCAGCGCCAGCGGAAGGGTGAGGGCCACGTTGCCCGAGTACGCCTGGTACCAGAGCAGGGCGACTACGGCGAACACCGCCGCCACCAGGCCGATGCGCAGGGCGGCCTTGCGGGACGCCTCCCGGACCTCGCCCGAGGTCTTCAGGGCCAGGAAGATCGCACCGTGGGCCATGAAGACCGTCAGGGTCATCAGGCCCATCACGAGCGAGAACGGGTTGAGCAGGTCCAGCAGGTTGCCCGTGTAGTTGAGCTGGCCGGCAAGGTCCGGCTGGGTTCCCGCCACCGGCTCGATGGGCGAGCCGCCAACGACGTTTCCGAAGGCGACACCGAAGAGCAGCGCAGGGAGCACCGATCCGACGACGATCGCTGCATCCCAGCGCTTGCGCCAGGAGACGGAGTCCTTCTTCCCCCGGTACTCGAAGGCCACGCCACGAAGGATGAGGCCGAGGAGGACGAGGAAGAGCGCGAGGTAGTAGCCGCTGAACATCGTCGCGTACCAGAGCGGGAACGCCGCAAAGGTAGCGCCGCCGGCGACGAGGAGCCAGACCTCGTTGCCGTCCCAGACGGTGGCGATCGAGTTGATCATGACCCGACGGCGCAGGTCGTCCTTGCCGATGATCGGCAGGAGCATGCCCACGCCGAGGTCGAAGCCATCGAGGATGAAGTAGCCGATCCACAACACCGCGATGAGGATGAACCAGATGGTTTGGAGATCCATGTCGTTTCCTTAGTCTCGGTGCGGATCAGTAGGCGAAGTAGAGCTTCTTGCTGTCGTCGCTCTGAGCGTCGGAGTAGGGGTCCTCGATGACGACCTCCGGTGCGCCCTTCCTGACCTGCCGGAGCAGGAGGGCGACCTCGATGAATGCCAGCACGGCGTATATCAGCGTGAAGCCGACGACGGATATCCAGACGTCCAGTGGGGTCAGCAGCGGCGAGTTCGCCTCGGAGGTGATCTGCTCGCCGAACACGATCCAGGGCTGACGGCCCATCTCGGTGAAGATCCAGCCGGCCGAGATGCCGAACAGCGGGAACAGCACGATGACCCCGTTGATGAACGCGTAGATCCTGCCCCGAGGGGTGCGTCCGCCGCGGTAGGCCCACAGCACCCAGAGTGCGTATAGCGCCGCGATCATGCCCAGGCCGATCATCAGCCGGAATCCCCAGTAGGTGACGGGAACGTAGGGCACGTAGTTCATCTCCGGCCCGTACTGCGGGTACTCCTCGAGGGACTGCTGCTGCAGGTTGTTGATTCCCTGCACCTCGGCATTGAAGTCCCCGGTCGCGAGCCACGAGAGCAGGCCCGGTATCGAGATGACGTCCGTCGCCGTGTCGCCCGACAGGTCACCGATGCTGAGAACGCTGAAGGGGGCGCTGTCCTGGGTCTCGTAGATCGCCTCGGCGGCGGCGACCTTCATCGGCTGCTGCTCGACCATGATCTTCATGTCCATGTCGCCGCTGACGGAGACGAGGACGGCGGAGACGAGGATCGTCCACGCGCCCACCTTGATGGCCGGGCGGAAGATGTCGGCCTGCTTGTTCTTCATCACCTTCCAGGCCGCCACGCCTGCGACGCCGGCACCGCTGACCAGGAACGATGCGGCGAGGGTGTGGAAGAAGGCGATGGTGGCGGTGTTCTGGAACAGCACGGCGCCGATGTCGTTCAGGACGGCTCGACCGGTGGCCGGGTCGATCTCGTAGCCGACCGGGTGCTGCATGAACGCATTCGCCGCGAGGATGAAGTAGGCCGAGAGTGCCGTTCCGGCCGCGGCTATCCAGATCGTCGCGAGGTGCAGCTTCTTCGGCAGTCGATCCCAGCCGAAGATCCACAGGCCGAGGAAAGTGGACTCAAGGAAGAAGGCGAGCAGGCCCTCCATCGCGAGCGGAGCGCCGAACACATCGCCCACGAAGCGGGAGTACTCACTCCAGTTCATGCCGAACTGGAACTCCTGGACGATGCCCGTGACGACACCCATGGCGAAGTTGATCAGGAATAGCTTGCCGAAGAACTTGGTGAGCTGGAGGTACTTGACCTTGCCGGTGCGGAAGTAGGCGGTCTGGAATCCGGCAACCAGCCAGACGGTTCCGAGCGTGAGGGGAACGAACAGGAAGTGATAGACGGTGGTGATGCCGAATTGCCACCGTGAGAGATCGAGTGCGCTCATGGTCCGGTTCCTTCGCTGTCGGCGCCGTCGGGCACCGTTCTCGCCGGGTCAGTATCGGCTTGTCAGTCCCCGATTCTTCCAACCGATCACGTCTCAACCGGGCGTCCTGAGTCCGGTCCAACCGGGACTTTGGTCCCCTCCTTTCCCGCGCCACCGACCCGACTATCGGACAACGACACCCACGGGAGGCACTACCCTTCCGTGGGTGACCCTCCGCAACCGCACGCTGATCGCCTCAGCCGCGGCGCTCGGTGCCCTGGTGCTCATGGGGGCCATCGTGCTGGCGCAGTATGCGGCCACGGCAGTCACGAACCTCGCGCTGCAGGAGTCCATCTCACCGGCGGTCGACACCGCGGCAGATCTGAGCCTTGAGCAGGCAAACGCCGCCGGAGCACTGTCGGACTACCTGATGCTGCAGCGCCCGGCCTCCCTGGACGAGTACCGGCAGACCATCGGTCGGGCCACGACGCTGCTGGAGGAACTGCGCACATCCGTGTCCGACGATGAGGAGCTCACCGCCCTGGTGGCGCGGTCACTCGCCACTCAGCGGGCCTGGACGAAGACGGACGCCGAGCCGTCGATCAGCCTGATGGAGGCCGGACGCAAGGTCCGGGCGATGCGGGAGACGAACTCTCCGGAGGCCTGGGCGACCTACGAGGCGATGACCACGTCATCGAACGACCTGCACGATGCCCTCAACCGCACCCGAAGCGAGGCAGCTGATGCCCTTGCCGGGTTCACGCGCACCCTGGGTATCACGCTGTTCGTGGTGGGGCTGCTGATCCTGCTCGGACTGCTGCTGTTCTTCCTCGGCCTGCAGATGTGGGTGCTGGCCCCCCTGACCGCTTTGCGCGACGACCTGACCCGCGCGGCCCGCGACCCAGCGCACACGGCGCCGATTCGGCCGTCTGGGCCTCCGGAGATTCGCGCCGTCGGCCTGGACGCCGAGTCGCTGCGCAGGGGCCTCGTGAACGAGATCGACAACGCTGAGGCCGCTCGCGAGGGCCTGATGCAGGACGCCCCCCTCGTCGCCGCCATGCAGTCCGAACTCGCGCTTGCCGATGCGCCCGTCGTTCCCGGCTTCCAGCTCGCCGGCTACGCGCACTCCGCCGAGGGAGTCGTGGCCGGGGACTGGTGGGATGCGATCGACCGGCCCGACGGCAGCCTTGCTCTCGTCGTCGCCGATGTCTCGGGCCACGGGCCGGAGGCCGGCATCACGGCGCTGCGGGTCAGGGCGGTTCTCCGATCGGCGCTGCGAGCAGGACGTGACCTGAACGAGGCCGTCGCCCTCGCGTCGGATGCTGTCGCGGACGACTCCCACTTCGTCACCGCCATCGTGCTGCAGCTCAACCGGGCCACCGGGACGCTCAGCTGGTGCAATGCCGGCCACCACCCGGCGATCACGGTCACCCGTGACAAGGACGCTGCGCTCTGCGAGCCGACCGGGCCCCTGATCTCGTCGCTCGGTGGCGAGTGGACCGTCCGGACCCGTTTCTTCTCCCTTGGAGACGTGGTCGTGGCCTTCACGGATGGCCTCGTGGAGTCCCGGAATGCGGATGGGGACGAGCTGGAGGCGACGGCCGTGGGCCAGTTCATTCGGGGGATGGACGGCCCAGTTCGGGAGAACCCCGCCGAGCTCATCACGCGCCTGCTCGCCCAGGTTCGGCACCGGGCGGCGGATTGGCGCCGGGACGACGTCACCGTCATCGCTGCCGTCCGCGACACCTAGCCCCCGTCGCCCCCCCCTCCGCGAGCGGTGGATCTGTGCGCGAGCGGTGGATCTGTGCGCGAGCGGTGGATCTGTGCGCGAGCGGTGGATCTGTGCGCGAGCGGTGGATCTGTGTCCGCAACGATGGGCGGGATTTCGGCCGAACGGGGGGCTCATGGCAGCATGCCCCTATGCGTAGATTCTCAGCCGTCACCGCGCTCGCCGTTGCGGGCGCCCTCGCCATGTCCCTCATCTCCGCCCCTGCTTCGTCTGCCGCCCAGCAGAGCACCCAGGGCTGGAAGAAGTACCGGGACAACTTCAAGAACTCCGTCGTTCAGCGCGACATGTTCGGCATGCACGTGTTCAACGTCGAGGACGGAGTCTGGCCGACCGTGCCGATCGGGAGCCTGCGCCTGTGGGACAACGAGACCACCTGGTCCGTTCTCGAGCCCGCCCCCAACCAGTACAACTGGGGCAAACTGGACGGCGCCGTCGCCAATGCACAGCAGAACGGGGTCAACGACATCCTGTTCGTCCTCGCCGGAACCCCGTCCTGGGCCACGGACGATCCGGCATCAGGAGGCGCGGCTGGCGTGCTTCCCGGTGCCGCTGGCATGCCGCGCAATCTCGCCGATTGGGACGACTTCGTTCGCGAGGTCGCGACGCGGTACAAGGGTCGAATCTCCTCGTACCAGATCTGGAACGAGGCCAATCTCAGCACCTTCTCCACCGGCAGCGCTCAGCAGATGGCTGAATTGACGAAGCGGGCCTACGGCATCATCAAGTCGATCGACCCCAACGCGACCGTGGTGGCGCCCAGCGTGGGCACGCGACTGGGAGCCAAGGGCTCGAGCCTGAGCAACCGGTTCGTCAAGTTCTACAGCGCCTACCTGAACGCGTTGAAGAAGGACAACTGGCCGGTCGACGCCTGGGCCGTGCACACCTACCCGCGCTCACTCGGCACACCGGTGGACCGCGGCCTCCTGGCCAAGGCCTACGTGTCCTTGCTCAACAGGTACAAGGCGCCCAAGAAGCCCATCTGGGACACCGAGAACAACTTCGGGCTCGCCGGGCCGGGTCCGCAGAACCCGGATCAGGACATCGTTGACAACCGGGCCTACAGCTGGACCGCGCTGACCTACCTCGATGCTCTGCGCCTGGGCCTCAGCCGCGTCTACTGGTACGCCTGGGGTCCGGAGAATGACCTCGTCGGCATCCAGATGTACGAGGGCACGCCCGCCGCCGCCGCGTACACGACGCTTCAGGACTGGATCGTCGGCTCCACCTACAAGGGCTGCAAGGGCGGCAAGAAGGGCAAGCCCGTGGACTGCACCTTCGTCCAGAAGGGGAAGACCACCAAGGTCGTCTGGACCGAGAAGGGCAGCAAGAAGTTCAACACCAAGGGCTTCAGTGAGGTGTGCTCCCTCAACGGCACCTGCACGCCCATCAACGGCTCGTCGATCCGCGTCTCCGACCCGGTTCGCCTGAGCAACTGACTGCTCGTTGACTGGTGAGTTCTGCAGGCGCACGCCCGGCGTGTTGCCTGCACAACTCACCAGTCAACAGTTCGGCGAGCTAGCGCTCCTCCGCGACGCTGTTGCCGCCGTCCACCACGATCACCTGGCCGGTGATGTAGGCCGCACCGGGAGTGCACAGCCAGCCGATCGCATGAGCGACCTCCGCCGGACTCGCACTTCGCCCCACCGGAACGCGGTGCCCCTGCTCCACCTCATGCGCGGTCTGTGATCCGGTGGCAATCCAGCCGGGAGCCACCGCATTGACGGTGACGCCGCGCGCCGCTTCGTCCAGAGCCAGCGATCTCGTCAGACCGACCATGCCTGCCTTCGCCGCGGCGTAGGCCGCCTCCCCTGCCATCGCCATCACCGGGCCGGTGACACTGGCGACGTTCACGATCCGACCGGCCCCGCTAACGCGGACATGGGGCAGGGCTTCGCGGCTGACGAGAAACGCTGTGTCGAGGTTCCGTGCAATCCCTTCCCGCCAGGTCGCCAGAGACATGCCATCGACGCCGCCCGACTCTGCGGGCGTTCCAACACTCACCATTCCGGCGTTGTTCACCACGATGTCCAGCGCACCGTGCCTGTCGACCACCTCGGTGATGACGCGCCGCACGTCATCTTCATCCGTGAGGTCCGCAACATGCCCGGAGGCCCGGACGCCCCCAGCGGCCAGGTCCTCCACACGTGATTCGATACGCGCGGACGTCGAGGTGACGGCGACGGTCGCCCCGAGCTCCGCGAGCAGCGCAGCTGTGGAAAACCCGATGCCGTCCGCGGCACCTGCACCCGTGACTAGGGCCACTCGCCCGGTCAGGTCGAATGTCGAAGGCGTCATGCGCGATGCCTGGCCCGTTGTCGGGGCATGAGCGCGTCGAGATGCCCGACAACGGGCCAGGCATCGGATGAGTTCATGAGGAGATCCGTTCGACGGCCTCGCGGAACAGCAGGGTGTGCAAGTCGACGTCGGTCGCCTTGGTGTCCGGACACATCAGCGCCATGTTGTGGAACGGCGTGATGAGGACGCCGCGGTTCGACAGGAACAG